>Ga0335069_10001007_pt1 | contig 45374 bp, 35 predicted proteins | sample Lox_Sample_11_FD_206714 | JGI IMG/M metagenome (GOLD analysis project Ga0335069, IMG submission 206714) | Soil microbial communities from Loxahatchee National Wildlife Refuge, Florida, United States - Lox_Sample_1.1 | ecosystem: Environmental > Terrestrial > Soil > Wetlands | place: USA...
ACTGGTCGGCTATCTCAACCAGTATGCGAATCATTTCTTCGAGAGCACCGCCGTAAAGTGCCGGCTGGAAATGCCGGCCCAGTTGCCGCCCTTGGTTTTGCCCGCGGAGGTCCGGCACGACTTGTTCCTCGTGGTCAAAGAGGCCCTCACTAACGTGCTGCGGCACGCCCAGGCGTCTGAGGTCAGGGTGCGGGTGACAGCACGGGATTCGAGGGTGGAGGTCGAGATTGAGGACAACGGGCGCGGGTTCGAGCCCGGGGCTGCTCGCGAGGGCCGGCGCGGGCATGGGCTGGAGAATATGGGTAAGCGCATGGCGAGCCTGGGAGGCGGGTTCGACCTCTCCAGCGCACCGGGCGAGGGAACACGGCTGAAGCTGACCGTCAGCGTGGGCGGGGGGTGAGCGCACGCTAGCTATCCAAATCCGAAATCCGAAGCACGAAATCCGAAACAATACCAAATAGGCAATGCGAAATATCCAAAACCCTCAAAGGCGGTGCGTTTGGAGTCTTTTGGAGCATTTGGATTTGTTTCGGGCTTCGTGCTTCGGATTTCGGGTTTCAAATGCGCAGATTTGTGGTGTGATCAGGATGCTCCTCAGACCGTACATTCGTACGGTAGGCGAATGCTCCCCCGGCCGCTACCCTTCAGGATGTGAACACTGTGTCCGCTGACAAAGCCCCCATCCAGGTCGCGCTCGTCGAGGACGATCCCGAGATACGGGCCAACATCGCCCATCGCATCGGGCGCAGCCCGGCGTTTCGCCTGCTGCGGAGCTATCCGGACGCCGAGTCGGCGCTGGCCGATCTGCCGCGGCACCCGGTAAATGTCGTGCTGATGGACATCAACCTGCCGGGCAAGGACGGCGTGGAGTGCGTGCGGCAGTTGAAGGCAAAGATGCCCAGCGTCCAATTCATTATGCTGACCGTCTATGAGGATGGGAACCGGCTGTTCAAGTCGCTTATGGCCGGGGCCAGCGGCTACCTGTTGAAGCGCACGCCGCCCGACAAGCTGCTGGCCGCGATCCAGGAGGCCCATTCAGGCGGCGCCCCGATGACGCCGGAGATCGCCCGGCGCGTGGTGCAGCATTTTCAGCAGGCGCCGGAACCCGCAACCAACCTCCCCCGGCTGACGGGACGCGAGAAGGATGTCTTGGATCAGTTGGCCAAGGGCTTTCTCTATAAGGAGATCGAGGAGAACCTCGGCATCAGCACCGGCACGCTGCGCAGCTACATCGCCAATGTGTACGAGAAGCTGCACGTGCATTCACGCACCGAGGCGGTGGTGAAGTACTTGGGCGGCTAGAGCCCTGCTGCCGTAGTGGCCTGCGACACGCGGCCCGGTTCGCGGATGCCTTTCCCCTGGCGCTTCGTGAGGGCGTCGCCCAATTCGGCGCGCGCTTTCTCCGCCTCGGCCTGGAGCTGCTTCACGATTTTGGAATGCTCAGCGGAGACGTCGTTTGTTTCGCTGATATCGTTGGCAAGGTCGTACAGCTCGGGGTGCTCGACCTTCCGCTTTTCGTACTCAGCGGGGAGGCCGCCGTGCCCCCCGGGGCGCCCGCCGAGCGTGACATACGTGTGGGGCAACTGCAGCTTCCAGCGGCCATCGCCGGTGACCACGGACTGGAGCTGGGGCGGGCCTTCGTAGTAGAACCAGTAAGCCGGGTGCGGGTTCTTCGCATGGCGCTTGCCGGAGATGATGGGCCACACATCGAGCCCGTCTATCGGATTCTTCGGCATCTCCGCGCCGATGAGCTTGGCAATGGTGGGAAACAGGTCAATGGACATGAACATTTGCCAGGATTCGGTGCCGGCGGGAATCCGGCCGGGCCAGCGCATGATGCAGGGCTCGCGGGTGCCGCCCTCGAAACAGGTCATCTTGCCCTCGCGCAGCGGATAGGCCGACCCGGCATGATCGCCATAGGCCAGCCACGGTCCGTTATCCGAAGTAAAGATGACCCACGTCTTATCTTCCAGGCCGGTGCGCTTCAGGGCGTCCATGACCTTGCCCACGGACCAGTCAATCTCTTCGATCACGTCTCCATAGAGGCCGCGCTCCGTCTTGCCGCGGAATTTGTCGCTCACGTGCAGAGGCACGTGCGGCATGTTGTGAGCGAGATACAGGAAAAAAGGGCGGTCCTTGTTGCGCTCGATGAAGCTGACCGCGTGCTCGGTGTACCAGGTCGTGAGCTGGTTCTGGTCTTCGTGCGTGACCTGGGGGATCACTACCTTGTCGCCGTCATACATGACAAGGTCCGGGAAGCCGCGCTTCCGCCTCGCGTCGTTGGGCGGCAGTTTCACCAGGTCCGGGTGCAGCGGCCACATGTCGTTCGAGTAAGGCAGGCCGAAGTATTCGTCGAACCCATGGTGGAGCGGCAGGAATTGGGTGGCGTCGCCGAGGTGCCACTTCCCGTAAATGGCCGTGGCATAGCCGCGCTGCTTGACTAATTCGGCGAGCGTCATCTCGTTGCTGCTGAGGCCGACTTTTGAGCGAGGCATCAGGGCGCCATGAATGCCGATGCGGTTCGGGTAGCAGCCGGTCAGCAGGCCCGCGCGGGACGCCGAGCAAATAGGCTGCGCCACGTGGAAATTGCGGAAGATACAGCCCTCGGAACCCAGGCGGTCCAGGTTGGGTGTCTGGAAGCCTTTGGCGCCGAACACGCCGACGTCGGCGTAGCCCTGGTCATCGGTGAGAATGATGATCAGGTTGGGCAGCGCAGCAGGTTTGGCCGCGCACGGGGCAGTTGCCATGCAGAGAGACAACGCCAGCATGCAGAATGGTTCGAGCCACGTTAGCCGCCGAAGGACGCTCTTACGCATGCCGACCAGCGTAGCCGAATTTCGCCGGCTTTCAATGCCCCAGTACCGCCTGGGGTGCAATCTTCAGCCGTAACAATGCAGTCGGAATTCAACGCGAAGGCGCAGAGGAGCAAAGACGCAAAGTGGGGATGGCCCCCTTCTTCAACCCCGGTGAGGCCAACCACAGAGTGACTACCGCGGTCATGACCTCATAGGTCCGGATCTTTTGCGTCTTTGCGGCTTTGCGATTAATTCCGACTGCGCTGCTACGGCTGAAGGCCGCGCTTCTCCTGGGCTACTGGTTGCGCCGGAACAGCTTGCCGGGTAACTGGCGCACCAACCGTTTCATCTCCAGGCTCAGGAGCGCCACGGACACTGCCGAGCTTGGCAGCCCCGTCTTGCGAATAACCTCGTCCATCCCGATCTCCTCGTGGCCGAGATACTCATAGACCTTCTGCTCGTGCTCACCCAACTCCAGTGCCGGCAGCACCCCGGTATCGCCGGCGGACGGCGGACGGTTGCTCGGCGGGAAGAGGTACTCGAACTCGCTCAGGATGTCCTCGGCGCCCTCGCAGAGCTTGGCGCCCTTCTTGATGAGGTCGTGGCAGCCTTTACTGCGCGGCGAGTCAATCCGACCGGGCACCGCGAACACCTGCCGGCCATACTCGGTGGCGAAATTGGCCGTGATGAGGGCGCCGCTGGTGAGGTTGGCCTCGACCACCACGGTGCCCAGCGTCATGCCCGCCACGATGCGGTTGCGGATGGGAAAGGACTGCTTGTCCGCGGGGCGATTGAACGGGAACTGCGTGACCAGCGCTCCGTGCTCGGCGATCTGCTCGAATAGCTTCACGTTTTCAGGAGGGGTAACCAGGTTAATTCCCGTACCGAGGACCGCGATGGTTCGTCCCTTGGCGCTCAACGCGCCCTGGTGGGCGGCCGTGTCAATCCCGCGGGCGCCGCCGCTGACGACCGTTACGCCGAGGTAGGCAAGCTGGTACGCCAGCTTGCGGGCCGCCTCGATGCCGTAGTGCGTCGTCATGCGAGAGCCCACCATAGCGATGGCGTTCTTGTCCTTGGCGGATAGTTCGCCTTTCACGTAGAGCACCACGGGAGGGTCGTAAATCTCGCGCAGGTGCTCGGGATATTCCGGATCGGCCTGGGTCACGACGTGGCAGCCGAACTCGGCGACGCGTTTGAGTTCTGCCGTTAGATTCGTGGTCTGCTCCCAACGCGCAATACCGGCCGCGGTATCCTCACCGATGCCGCGCACCTGCATGAGTTGTGCTGCCGAGGCGCGCAGGATGGCGGGGGCGTCGCCAAAATGCTCCAGCAACTGGCGCACCCGCACCGGGCCGACGCCTTCGATCAGGTTGAGCGCGACCAGGGCTTCCCGCGCATCCATGCTAGTGCGACGGACGCTGCTGGACCTCGAGAAAGCCGTGAAGCTGTCGGATGCGGGTGGGATGACGCATCTTGCGCAAGGCCTTGGCCTCGATCTGGCGGATGCGCTCGCGAGTGACCGTAAACTGCCGGCCCACCTCCTCCAGCGTGCGCGAGTAGCCGTCGCCCAGCCCGAACCGCAGCTCGAGCACCTTCTGCTCCCGCTGGCTGAGGCTGCCCAGCACGGCGCTCAGCTTGTCCTTCAGCAGGCTGAAGCTGGTCACGTCGGAGGGGCTCTCGCTGGTCTTGTCCTCCAGGAAGTCGCCGAAGTTGCTCTCCTCGCTGCCGCCGACCGGGGACTGCAGGGAGATGGGCTGCTGCGCCATTTTCAGAATCGCCAGCACGCGCGAAACCGGCTGCTCCATCTCGTCGGCAATCTCCTCCGGTGAGGGCTCACGGCCCAGGTCCTGCAGCAGCCGTTTCTGGGTGCGCACGAGCTTGTTGATGGCGTCAATCATGTGCACCGGGATGCGGATGGTGCGAGCCTGGTCGGCAATCGAGCGGGTGATCGCCTGGCGAATCCACCACGTGGCGTAGGTCGAGAACTTGTAGCCGCGGCGGTATTCGAACTTCTCCACCGCTTTCATCAGGCCTACGTTGCCCTCCTGCACGAGGTCCAGGAAGGACAGGCCGCGGTTGGTGTACTTCTTGGCGATGGAGATGACCAGGCGCAGGTTGGCTTCCACCATCTCGGTCTTGGCCTGGATGGCGAGCGCGGAGAAGTGTTTCAACTGCTCGCACGCCTGAAGGCACTCGGCGCTCGGCATCCGGACGAACATCTCCAGGGCCTGGATCTTGCGGCGCTCGGCCTCGATCTCCGCCCGCGCCGCAGCCGGGGGCTGCGACTCCAGTTCCGCGATGGTCCGCTGGCTCGCCAGGATCTTGTCCCGCACGTTCTCGGCCACCAGCGCCATCTCCTCGGTGACCTTCTGCTTGTAGTAGAACTCGCCGAAGCTCTTTTGCAGCTTGCGTTCCAGCCGCCGCAGGCGGGAGAAAAGCCGGTCCCGTTTGATCCCGTGAGCGCGCGCCTGCCACTCCGCATACCGCTGGTCCTGCTTCTGGTCGGCCGCTCGCACGCCCCGGATGAGCTTGCGCAGGGCCTTTAGATGCTTCTCCCGCGTCTCCACCTTTTTGTCGACCACCACCCGGTCGAACCGCTCCTTGGGCGGCACGGACAGGAGCTTCTCGGCCAGCGCGACGTGCTCCTTGGCGGCGAAGCCGAAGCTCCAGGCGACCTTCTTGACTTCCTCCTCGGCCGCTTCGATGCGCTTAGAAATCTCCACCTCCTGCTCGCGCGTGAGCAAGGCCACCTGGCCCATTTGCTTGAGGTACATGCGCACCGGGTCATCCAGGATGTCCAGGCGGCCCTTTTCGTCCTCCCCCTCGCCATCGGGCTGCTTGATGCGATCTACCTCAGCCTGGTCAACAATCTCGACGTCCAGGCCGCGCAGCTTGACGTAGATTTCGTCCAGTGCTTCCGGCGGGACCGGCGCATCGGGCAGCGCTTCGCTGATATCGTTGTAGGTGAGGTAGCCTTGCTCCTGGGCCAGCCGTACTAGTTCCTTTACCGTCAGGGCAACATCTATGCCCGACCGACCGTTATGTAGTTGCGGGGGGCTGGCCCCCACCTCAGGCGGGCTCTGAACCGGGGGCCCGGGGTTTCGGCGCCGGGGTTTCGTGAGCGACTCGGATGCCGGCACGGCCGGTTTGGAGTCGTGAGATTTCGAAGCGGACCGGGTAGCCTTCGATTTGCCCATACAACATCAAATGCTGATCATCGCGCCACGACGAACATCGAGGGTGAAATATGGAAGGCGCCGGGAAGCGAGTCAAGCGGGTATCGGCATTCTCTTTGGCGACGGGCGCCTTTGCGCACGGGTTTCGGGCCGCGAGCCGTCTCCAGATCGCAGCGCCCGCCTCACTTCATTGCTGCGAGCCGGGGACGGCTCGCGGTCCGGCGCCGTTTGGCGGCAGCCGATGCGTTACTTGCCCGGGGATGCCTCAACGGGCGCGGGCAGATAGACGGTCCGCTCCGGCTGCGTCGGAAGGTAGGCGTTGCGCTGCGGGATCCGGGTGCGGTCAAACTTCGCGTAATCCTGTATCGCCCCGACGTGCCCGATGCGCAGTGATTTGCGGAGAATGCCGTGCCCGTTCGGATTGCAGTCGCTGAACCGGCCCGAGCCGTAGCCGACCCCGTGCGTGCCGGACAGGTTGGACGAGAAGTACTTGAATCCAACGATTTTATTCTGCTCATCGCGGTTCCAGCCCATGAAAATGACCGAGTGCCCCCCCGGCGGTGTCGTATCGTAGCTGAGAAAATCGCCCGGGCGCGCTTGTTCGAGGTCCGTTACCCCGTGCCCCAGGCCATAGCACGTGATGCCGCGCTTCTCCGAGTCGCCATCGCCCTCGATGTACCAGAGCTGGAGCATGTTGAACAGGTCGGTGAAGCTCATGCCGTTGAAATCGTCGGGGTCGAGGCCTTTCTGCACGTTGCGCAGCTTCATGGCGCGCACGAAGACCTCGAACGTGAAGCCGCAGCAGTAGCTGCAACGCGAGCCATCCGGGTACGCCTTGGCCAGCACCATGCCCTTGTACCACAAGTCCTGCGTCACGCCGTTGTAGATGTCGTATTCCCGCGGGTTCCAACTGCAGTGGTAGGGGTAGGAGCCATCCAGCGGGTAGCCCGCGATGACCTTCAGCACGTAGGGGTTCAGCGAGCCCTCGGCGTCGTCCTGCACCATCTCCTCGCGCGCAAAGGCCTTGGCCAGGGCCTTGTCCACGGGCGAGAAGCCGCGCTCGTCCACCGGGTAGGGCCTCGGGGTGTATGTGTAGCGGCGCGCGGTCCGGACCGGCTTGTTCGTGGAGGCGCTGGAAAGCGCCGGCGGCGGGTTGGTTGGGCAAGCCGCCATTTCGGAGGGCTTCTTCCTGGCCGCCTCCGGCGCGGTGCTCGTGCAGCCGGTGAGGCTCAAGGCTGCGGCCAGGATGGCACAGGTAATCGGTGACAGAGGCCGAGGGGCGAGGCGAATCGAGTTCACCCACCCAAGGTAGCCGGCACTTTGGAGCCGATTCAAGAAGTAACGTGACCTCGCGCAGGGGCACTGCCCCCGGACGGCCAGCAGAATCGGATTACTTCGACGAGCCTTTGCCGTTGTGAAGGGGCGGAAGCTGATCCGGCATCTCACGGCAGAAGGGTGCGTCCTGCTGCGGGAAGGGAGTCGCCACTCCTGGTGGCACAACCCGACCAGGAACCGTCGGAGCGCGGTGTCTGTCGTTGCTCAGGTGCCCGGCGGCGCCTGAGGCAGAGCGTTGGCTGAGCAATAGGCCATCGCTTCCTTTATGCGGAGATTCCCAATGACTGGCTCGGCGCCCGGGAGATGGCCCGTGCGCTCCAACTCGAGCAGGAGCCGCTTGCGCCATAAGCCACCGCCATAGCCGGTGAGCGTGCCGTCCTTTCCGATGACACGGTGGCAAGGAATCAGGATGGCCACGCTGTTGTCGCCGTTGGCGCGGGCCACGGCCCGTTGAGCGGCGGGCTGCCCAATGCGGCGCGCCAGCTCGTCGTAGGACAGGGTCTCGCCGTAACGGATGCGACGGAGTTCGTGCCAGACCTTGAGCTGGAAGCGTGTGCCGTGGGGTGCCAGCGGCATGGTGAAGCCTCGCCGTGCACCTTGGAAATACTCGGCCAACTCGGCGGCGAGGCGATCGAGCAGCGGATGCCGGCCTGGAACGACGGCGCACCCTGAGCGGCGGCGCAGAGCGTGCAGGCTCTGCCGGATCATCCGGGGGTCCGCGAATTCCAACATTGTGATACCCGCATCCGTTGCGGCGGCGAGCACGGAGCCGAGCGGGCTCTCCAAAAGCGTGACCACCACCCGCTGACCGGATTGGCGGCTCCGGCCGGGCGCTTCGCCGAACGCGCGGCGGAAGGCCTCGCGAAACCCGCTGTGCGACTCGAACCCGCTGTCGAGGACTGCATCATCCAGCTTCGCGCCCTTGCGGATGCGCATGAACGCGGCTGCCAGCCGAGTGCCGCGGCACCATTCGGCGAAACTCATGCCGTAATGCTGATGGAACCAGCGGCGGGCGCGCTCTGGAGTCACGCCCAGTTCCCGCAGGTCGGCGGCTTTCAGGCGCGCGTCCGGCTCGGCCTCGACCCGTTCGATCAGCGTGCGCGCCCACTCGGGCGGGCTGCCGTTCGCCTCAAGGGGACGGCATCGCTTGCACGGGCGGTACCCTGCCGCCAGGCATTCCCGGATTGAGGGGAAGAACTCGACGTTCTCCAGGTTGGGCCGCGAGGGGCAGGACGGGCGACAGAAGATACCGGTCGTCCTCACGGCTACGTAGAAAACCCCGTCGTAAGCGGCGTCCTTTTGTGCGAACGCGCGCTCCATCTCGGCTCGGCCGGGAGCCGTTGGCAGCAAATCAGTTATCATCACAGTTTCAGTGTAGCATGGGGTTCCACCGAAAAAGCGATGCGAGGTTCGCCGGTGCCGGAGCGCGGACTTTTCAGTCCGCAGGGTAGGGACGCCTCGCCGAGGCGTCCGTGTTCCGGGAGCTGAGGACGCCTCGGCGAGGCGTCCCTACCCTGCGGGCAGGATCGTCCGCGCGCCGCCGGCGTCAGGCCCGGGCGGCGGGCTTGCCCTTGGCGGTGTCGAGGATGCCGGCCACGATGCCGGCGGGCACCGGCTCGAACCGGAACGGCTCCATGGAATAGGCCGCGCGGCCTTTGGACAGCGAGCGGATGGCCGTGGCGTAGCCGAACATTTCGGCCAGCGGCACCTCGCTGGTCACAATGGTCGTGGCATCCTTGGCCTCGATGTGGGTGATCTTGCCGCGGCGGCGGTTCAGGTCGCCCAGCAGATCGCCCTGGTACTCTTCGGGGGTGGTGACTTCCACCTTCATGATGGGCTCGAGCAGTATCGGGCTGGCCTTTTTGGCGGCCTCTTTGAAGGCGAAGATGCCTGCCATTTTGAACGCCAGTTCGCTCGAATCCACTTCGTGGAAGGTGCCGTCCACTATGGCAACCTTCACGTCCACGACCGGGTAGCCGGCAAGCACGCCGCCCGCGACGGCCTCCTCGATGCCGTCAATGACGGCCGGGATGTATTCCTTCGGGATGGCGCCGCCCACGATCTTGTTTTCGATCTCGACGCCCTTGCCGCGCTCGTTCGGGGCGAGGGTGACGCAGGCGTGGCCGTATTGGCCCCGTCCGCCGGATTGGCGGATGAACTTGCCTTCGCCCTCGGCGGCCTTGGTCATGGTTTCGCGGTAGGCGATCTGCGGCGCACCGGCATTGGCGCTGACCTTGAACTCCCGGAATAGGCGGTCGCGGATGATCTCCAGGTGCAGTTCGCCCATGCCCGCGATGATAAGCTGGCCGGTCTCTTCGTTGGTGAAGCAGCGGAAAGTGGGGTCTTCCTCGGCCAGCCGCTGCAGGCCTTCGCCCATCTTCTCGCGGTCGGCTTTGGTCTTGGGCTCGACCGCCATCGAGATGACGGGCTCGGGGAAGGTCGGCGGCTCCAGGAGCACTTCAAAGTCCTCGTCGCAGAGGGTGTCACCGGTCGTGATGTTCTTCAGCCCGACCAGCGCCGCGATGTCGCCCGCGAAGGTGGTCTCGACGTCAATGCGCTTGTCGGCCTGGATCATCAGGACGCGGCTGACGCGCTCCCGCTTGCGGGTGCGCGGGTTGTAGATGATGTCGCCCTTGCTGAGCTGGCCGCTATAGACGCGGAAGAAGACCAGCTTGCCCACGTAGGGATCGGTCCAAAGCTTGAACGCTAGCGAGCAGAACTTGCGGCTGTCGTCAGAGACAACCTCGACCTTGTCTTCGGTGCCGGGCACCAGGCCAACTGGCGGCGGAACGTCCAGCGGGGAAGGCAGATAATCCACGACCGCGTCAACGAGCGGCTGTACGCCGCGTTTCTTGAAAGCCGAGCCGCACAGCACCGGCACCAGCTCGATCTTGCACGTCAGGCGCCGGATGGCCGCTTTGAGCACATCGGGCGGGACGGGCTTGTTCTCGATGATCAGCTCGGCCACGGCGTCGTCCTTGTTGGACACGGCATCCACCAGCTCCGCCAGGGCAGCCTGGGCGCTCTCCTTCAGGTTCGCAGGGATGTCCGTGACGCTGTACTTCAGGCCCACATCGTCGTTGGAGTCGTAAACGATGGCTTTCTGGTTAACGACATCAATGACGCCGTCGAAGTGGTCCTCTTTGCCGATGGGCAGGAAGATCGGATAGGCATAAGCCCCGAGCTTCTTGCGCATGTCGTTGAGGGCGTTCTCGAAGTTGGCGCCCGTGCGGTCCATCTTGTTGACGAACGCGATACGGGGCACCTTGTACTTCGTTGCCTGCCGCCAGACGGTTTCGGACTGCGGCTGCACGCCGGCCACGCCGCAGAACACCGCCACGGCGCCGTCCAGCACGCGCATCGAGCGCTCGACCTCCGCCGTGAAGTCCACGTGGCCGGGCGTGTCAATGATGTTGATCCGGTGCGGGATGCCCTTGAAGGCCTTGTAGGTGCCGTCGTCCTTCTGGCTCCAATAGCAGGTCGTGGCCGCCGACGTGATCGTGATGCCGCGCTCGCGCTCCTGTTCCATCCAGTCGGTCACCGTATTCCCGTCGTCCACGTCGCCCATCTTGTGGATGAGCCCCGTGTAAAAGAGGATGCGCTCGGTCGTCGTGGTCTTGCCGGCGTCAATATGAGCGGCAATGCCGATGTTGCGGGTACGCTCCATCGGGTACTGGCGTTGGGGTTTGTTCGACCCCTTGGCCTTTGCCGGTTTCTTGTGTTCCAATACTGTTTCCATGTCAGCTTCGATTTAAAAGAAAACGCCCCGTGGTCAGGTTCGGCCTCCGGGGCGTTGAGTTAAAGTGTCTTACCAGCGGAAATGCGCAAAGGCCTTGTTGGCCTGGGCCATCTTGTGGACCTCGTCACGTTTACGAATCGCGTTCCCCTGGCCCTGGTAGGCCTCCAGAATCTCGGCCGCCAGCGCCTGCTTCATCGGCACGCCTTTGCGCGCGTCGGCAAAGTCCACCAGCCAGCGGAGGGCCAGCGAGAACTGCCGGTCGGTCGGCACTTCGAGCGGCACCTGGTAAGTCGCGCCACCTACGCGGCGGGCCTTGACCTCGAGCCGCGGCTTGGCGTTGTCCACCGCCCGCTGCAGCACGTCCAGCGGGTTGGTCGCCGGGTTCTTGGCGATGAGTTCGTCGAACGCCCCATAGACGATGCGTTCGGCCACGCTCTTCTTCCCGCGCTCCATGACCGTGTTCACCAGGCGAGTGACCAGGGAACTGCTGAACTTCGCGTCTTTAGGGACGGGTCTGCTGATTGCTCTACGACGTCGCGACATGTGCTTCTAAACCGATATACAGGTTAAAATACGCTAAATGCTGGGAAAGTGAAGCTAGGCAGCCGGCGCGGGCGCCGGGGCGGCAGCGGCGGCCGGGGCGGCGGGCTTGGCGCCGGGCTTGGGCCGCTTCACTCCGTATTTCGAACGGCTCACGCGCCGCTTCTCGACGCCGGCGGCATCCAGCGTCCCGCGCACGATGTGGTAGCGGACACCGGGTAAATCCTTTACGCGGCCGCCGCGCACCAGGACAATCGAGTGCTCCTGGAGGTTGTGGCCTTCATCCGGGATGTAGGCGATCACCTCGTGGCCATTGGTCAGGCGCACTTTGGCGACCTTGCGCATCGCCGAATTGGGCTTCTTGGGCGTGCGGGTCATCACCTGGATGCAGACGCCCCGGCGGAAGGGCGAGTTGTCCAAGGCTGGCGACTTGGACTTGTGCTTCAGCTTGCTGCGGCCCTTGCGGACCAATTGGTTAATTGTCGGCATTTCGCGTTAAAGTCCCCCTGCCTTTTCAGGGGCAAATGGGACGTGGAATATAGCAAGGGGTCGGCGGCCTGCAAGAAGTATTTCGCGCCCATTTCACGTCACCAGCCCTACCACGAGCAGGTAGAAGACGGAGAACATGATCTCGAAGCCCGTCAGGTAATCCACGATGCCGATCACCGCCAGCGCCACCAGCCCCAGCGCGATGACGAGCCCGCGCTTCGGCCGGCCCTGCGTGTCGAGCAGCCCCATCATGCTCAGGACTTCCCAATCAACACGCCCGCGAGGAAGACCAGGATGCCGCCCAGCACCACTTGCAGCACGGCGGACGACCAGGGCGTGTCCATGAACCGGCGCCGGACCCAGGCGATCACACCCAGCTCCACCATCACGACCCCCGCCGCCGTCCAAGTGGCGGTGCGCACGTCGGAAATCAGGTACGGCAGGCTGTGGCCCAGTCCCCCGGCGGTGGTCATCAGGCCGCAGACCGTTCCCCGCGCCCACGGATGCCCCCGGCCCGTCAGGCTCCCGTCGTCCGACAGCGCCTCGGCAAAACCCATGCTGATGCCCGCGCCGATACTGGCAGCCAGCCCCACGCGCAGCGCCGCCACGCTTTCGTGCGTGGCGAATGCCGCGGCGAACAGCGGCGCCAGCGTGGAGACCGAGCCGTCCATCAAGCCCGCCAGCCCCGGCTGAATGACCTGCAGCACGAACAGCCGCTTTTGCCGGGCGGATTCCTCCTCGCTCAGGCCGGTCCTGGCCATTTGCACCGCCGTCGTCGCGTGGTGGCGTTCTTCCTCTGCCAGATCACCCAGCAACTGGCGGATGCCGGTATCTGTCGCCCGGCGTGAGGCGGCCTCGTAAAAGCTCTTAGTCTCCAGCTCCATGACCTCCGCCTGCTTCTGCGCCGCCTTGATGCCCAGCGGCCGCACCAGCCACACCGGCCGCCGCCGCACAAACCCGCGCACTTCCTGCCGCCGTATGAGCGGGATATGCTCGCCGAAGCGGCTGCGATACAGGTCCAGCAGGCGATGCCGGTGCCCATCTTCCTCGCGCCGCATTTGCGCAAACTTCTGGGCCTGCGAGGGATAATTCTCCTTCAGCCCATCGGCGAAATCGTCATAGATACGGGCGTCCTCCTCCTCGAGCGAGATGGCCAACGCCAGGATCTCTTGTTCGGTGAGGCTTTCAAAAGCTCGCATAAGCTGGTTCTAGCCGAGCGCTGGGCCGCCTTCAAGCCTGCATGGGGCGCCGGCTGCGGGCAAAAATCGCTCCTGTGGCCTCGGAAACGGCTCCCGGCCCAGGGCGCCTGCCCCCTATTTCTCTGGTGACGCTTGGGTGATTGCCCCATGTGTCTCCCATGTGGTCCGGGCCCCATGGGAGACACACCGGGCAATCACCGGACAGACCCGGCACAGGCGCCGCAAAGGCCTGGGTTTGGCAAACTTACGCCGGGCCGGGGCAGAATCCATGTCCATCGGTGTCCATCGGTGGTTCCTCTTTGGCGCCGTTGCAAGTAACTGTTGGCACTCCACTTACGAAACCGCTCCTCTCCCCTGCAGGATTGGGCTGGCACGTTTCCGGCGTCCTTGATAAAGGGAGGCGGCGAAACGATTGGGGCAGCACCTATGAAACGACGCTGGCTAATCCTGACATGTCTTTTGGCGGTAGTCGTGCTTGGCGCGCTGGCGCTCTGGAGTTCGGGTGGCAGCGAGCAAGCGTCGGTGGCCCAAACCCGCAGCGCCTTGCGCGCCCAGGGCTTCAAGACCGAGCTCTCCGACTTTGACTTCTCCGCCCCGGATGACCTGCGCGCGCGCGCCGCCGCCCTGACCCATGGAGAGTTCCAGGGGCCGGGCTTTAGAGATCCCGCCTACGGTTGGTCCTATCGTGGCCGCATGGAGCTGCCCGACCTCACGAAGGCCATCGGCAACGACGCCGCGCTGGTGGTCTGGCAGCAGGACAAGCTGCCGTCACCATTGGATGATTACCCGACCTGGCGCCGCCCTGGGGAGGGCCACGACCTCTGGAACGTGATGGAAGAAAGGGTTGCCGAGGATGCTGCGGATCTTGATGCCGCTTGCGCAGCGGCGTTGGCCGGCCCCTTTCGTTTCAACCTTCAGGCCAGCCGCGGCAGCTTCATGCTCCTGCCGCACCTCGCCGCCCTCCGGGCCCTTGCCCAGCTCCTGGGCACGAGGGCCATGCTCGATTTGCATCATAGCGACCGCGACCGCGCCTGGACGAACCTGATGGCCTCGACGCGTCTCGTCACCGGGTGGCAAACGGAGCCCACCGAGATCTCCCTCATAATGCGTGACGGCCTCGCAGGCTTTGTTTACGGCACAACCTGGCAGGTGCTCCAGGCCGGTGGGTGGAGCGACGAACGGCTCGCCGCACTGCAGCGCGAGTGGGAATCGGTGGACTTTCTGAAGGCGTTGCCTGAGACCGCCGCCTTCGACCGCGCCAGCTCGACTGCGCTGTGCCGCCTCTATCGGCAGCAGCCCATGAGCAGCCCGGGCATCAAGATAGGCGACCTCATGAAGTCTCCTCGCGTGGCCTGGTACACTACTTACGCCTATTGGCGCGAGATGCGGTATCGCAACCACGGCACGTATGAGGACGAGAAGGCGCTGCTGCTCTTTTACCGCGACCGCGAGCTGGAATTGCGTCGGGCCGTCCAAGCGCCCAACTGGATGGAGATGAGAACGCTCCCCGGAGTCACCAACGCTGTCTTTTTCCAATCCAAGTATCCGTCGCGCCTGTCGGCGATGATGAACTTCCGGCAGATGGGGATAAGGATAACGGGAGGTGGTCAGGGTGGTCTTAGCCGGGCTGCCGAGGCCGAGGCTCGCCGCCGCCTCCTCGTCACCGCTATAGCCCTCGAACGCTACCGCGGCCGGCACGGCTCCTACCCGCCCAGCCTACAGGCCCTGGTTCCCACCTTGCTGCCGTCCGCGCCGATAGATTTCATGGACGGCCAGCCGCTCCGCTACCGCACCGCTGGCGACGGGCATTTTGTGCTCTACTCGGTCGGGTTGGATTGTGTGGATAACGGAGGGAAGATGGAGTCTCCCCAGGGCCGAGGTGAGCAATTCGGTTTTGAGATGCGCTTAGGCCCCCGCGAGAAAGCCGACCTCGTCTGGCCCCGCCTCGCCACCGCCACCGAGGCCAGGGCACAGCAAGACGAGGATGAACGGCAGGCGGCGCGCCGGCAGGCTGACCTGGAGCAACGCATGGAGGAAAGCGAACGAGAGATGGAGGCCGACCGGCGGGCCAAGCTCGAGAAGTTGCTGGCCCAAGCCGAAGCAGCCCAGGGCGCGGAACGACCCTCCGCCTCCGCCGCCTCCGACCCCGTCCACAAGGGTCAGCGGCTGAGCAAGCTCCTGCGCAACCCCCGAACGGCCGGCACGAACGAGCTGTCCCTCCAGGACATGCTGACGCTCCGGCCTGCCGCCTCCCAGGCTGACTCCGGCATGGCGGTCTTCGAGCTGCCGATCAGCTACGAGGCCACCACCAACGCCGGCCACATTCACCTGCTGGTGGACGGCGGGCTCGACTTGTCTTCGCGCGGCGAAGAAGGCGACCGGCAAACCTGCGAGCGCGCAACCAACGGCAACTGTCTCCTCGGCTGGACCAGCACCTACGACCCGCCCGGCAAGCACGTGATACAGGCAGAGTTCATTTGCACCACGGACAGCGAGCGCGAGGACGACGCCACCAACGTCCAGGGGCCGCCCGTCATCTACGTTTCCACCAACCTGGTCCAGTTCAACCCGATCTACGACCACTTCGACGAGCGCGGCGCCACGCTCTACGCCAAGCTGCCGGAGTCCAACGGCGTTTACAGCATCGAGCTGCTTTCCCCGAAGGGCACCCGCATCACCACGCTCACGGGCAGCACTTCCAACGGCGTCATCAACGCGCACTGGAACCTGCTGGATGAGCATGGACAGCGCTATACGGAGAGCGAGTTTGACAGCATCTTCAGCGTCACCCTACCGGCCTCAGGCCGCTCGCAGAGAGTGAAGGGGCCGTAAGTGGTGCATCTCGACACTGCCACCAATTCGCCCCTCACCCCAGCCCTCTCCCCATCGGATGGGGAGAGGGAGATCGGGCCGCGCGCTGGATCGCTTTTCCCTCTCCCCCTCCGAGGGGGAGAGGGGCAGGGTGAGGGGGCATTATGGCGGCAGTCATGAGATGCGCCCGGCCGTGAGCGCGCACTCTTCTACAGCTTTCGTGCCGAGATACCCCGGTACCACGCCAGGCGTTTGCCGGTGAGCGCGAGAATGGTGCCCACCACCACGGCGCCCAGGCGGTGGGCGAGGCCCGGGCTGACCACCCGGTCGTTGTTCGTGATGAACGGATGCAGGCGGATTTCGGTAAGGCCGAGCGGGGCGAGCATCTCCCGGACTTCTCTCTCCGTGAAGGCCTGCGTGCCCGGGCTTTCCACGTAATTGCATATCACCCAGCGAAGGCTTTTCCAGGGACGGCCTTTCAGGAGGGCGTTCTTGGTCCACATCTTCAAGGCATACATGCCGTGCCGGTTGTAGAGCATGACCTTGATCTCTCCGCCGGGGCGGACCACGCGCACGAGTTCCTTCAGCGCCTGCGCGGTGTTGGGCGTGTGATGCAGCACCCCCCAGGAGTAGCCGAGGTCAAAGCTGTTCGACGGGAAGGGCAGCTTCTCCGCGTCGGCGACTTGCAGGCTCTCCGGCTCCGGCAGGCCATAGACCCGGATACGATGCCGAACGTTAGTGAGGGCCTCCTCCGTCAGGTCAATGCCTGAGACCCGCGCTCCGGCCCGCAGCCACTGCACGAGGTCCGTGCCCGCGCCGAAGCCCACCTCGAGCACGCGCCGGCCGTGGTAGCGCGTGAACTGGGCAAAGGAATGAATGAAGGGCTGGTCCCAGTAGCGCCACTGCTCGATCTGCTCGAAGTATTCCCGGCTGAACTTGGCCGAGCGCGCCTGGTCGGCGTCGCAGCTCTCGCGGTTCCAGAAGGCCCTGACCTGCTCCTTCAGGGCGGCATCGGACGTGGTATTCAACGCCACCGCGTTAGAAGTGGCTCGGCTCCCGTTGCAGGAACTTGCCGCGCCCGGGCTGGCCTACGAACTTCCCATCGCGGGCAGCCACCTGCCCTCGCACCGTGACCACGCTCGGCCGGCCCTCGATGGCCATGCCTTCGAACGGGTTGTAATCCACATTCATGGTCTGCGTCTTCTGGGAAATGGTGCCACGGTAGTTCGGGTCATAGACGACGAGGTCTGCGTCGCTGCCCGGCTGAACGGCGCCCTTGCGCGGGAACAGGCCAAAGAGCTTCGCCGTCTGCGTGCTGGCCGTATCCACGAAGCGGTGCAGGTCAAGGCGACCCCGCTTCACGCCGTAAGTGTAGTACACATTAATCCGGTCCTCGATGGACGGGATGCCGTTGGGGATTCGGGTGAAGTCCTTCTCGCCCATCCGCTTCTGCGTGGCGAAGTCGAACGGGCAATGGTCGGTAGCCAGGGTGCTGATGAGGCCGTCGCGCAGGCCGTTCCAGAGGATGTCCTGGTTGCGCTTGTCGCGCAGCGGGGGCGACATGACGTACTTCGCCCCCTCGAAATTAGGCCGCTCGGCAAAGGTCTTGTCGGTCACCAGGTACTGGATCAGCGTTTCGATCCAGACCTTCACGCCGCCCAGCTTCCCGTTAACCGCCTCGCGCACCGCTTCATCGCAGCTCGTATGGACGATATACACATGCGCATCGAGCAGCCGGGCGAAGCTCATCAGGTGATGCACTCCCTCGGCCTCGACCAGCGGCGGACGGCTTTCATAGTGATATTCCGGCCCGAGCTTGCCCTCGGCAACCAGCCGCTTCTGCAGCTCAAATATCAGGTCGGCATTCTCGCAATGGGCAGTCGTGATCACCCCCAGCTTCTTAGCCAGGCGCAGAACGTGGTACAGCTCCTCATCCGTGACGCCGAACGCGCCTTTGTAGGCGAGGAATATCTTGAAGCTGCTCAGGCCGCGTCTGACGATCTCCGTCATCTCCGCCTCGACCTGCGCGTCGTAGCGCGCCACGCCCATGTGGAAGGTGAAGTCGCAGGCGCTGTGGCCCCGGGCCTTGCCGAGCCAGAGCTCGAAGGACTGCATCGGCCCGTCCGGCCGCGCCGGGCAAATCATCTCGATGAACGTGGTGGTGCCCCCGACCAGCGCGGCCTTGCTGGCGGTCTCGTGGGTGTCCTTGGCGAACGTGCCCATGAAAGGCAGGTGCACGTGCACGTGGGGGTCAACGAACCCCGGGAACACGTACTTGCCCTTGGCGTCAATGACCTCCGCGCCGGGAGGCGGCGCGATATCGCGGTCAATGCGGGTGATGGTTTCGCCCTCGCACCAGATGTCAGCCGTGTAGCGGTCGCCGGGGGTGATGATCTCGCCATTCTTGATCAGGATTGCCATGCGCAATATTTAGCGCGGGGCAAGACCAAAGGCAACTGCGTTAAGGGGCGGGTCAGGACCGAATCATGGTCAGGATCATTTTGAAGCGCTTGAGCGCCTTCAGTGCGTGCGGCTGATTGGCCGGCATCAGGATCAATTCTCCCTCGCCGACACGGGTCGGCTTGCCGGCAATGGTGATCTCGGCCTCTCCTTCCAGTATCTGGACCAGGGCATCAAACGGCGAGGTGTGCTCACTCAGCCCTTCTTCGGCATCAAACGCGAAAAGGGTCACTCTGCCGGTGGTCTTCCTGAGGATTTCCCGGCTCACGATTGAGCCCGGCTGGAACTCTACCAGCGTGCAGGCTCTCGCCGCCTGTGCCGGCGCGAATTGGGTTGCAGTTTTGTTTGGCATAGATAAAAGCGGTTATAAATCGGGGCAGCGGGAGTCGGCCGACGGTTTGCGCGCTACGAGCATTATGGCGGCCAGGTGGGCCTCGTAGTCCCCGAAGGTTCGGCGCATTGCCCTGACTCGCCTTCGGGCCTCCCCGTCCCGCAGCACATTCCAGAGAAAGCGGCCCGTCCCGAGCAAACCCTCATCGTGCAGCAAACGGGAGGGTTCCAGCAGGTGCATGGGCGCCCGGTGCTCATGCGTCACTTCAAACCCCTCCGCTTCCAACAGGGCGCGCCATTGTCCGGCAGTCAGCGGTCGTGCTCCAACACGGATGCTTTCGGACACCCGGCGCTGGACGTCCTCCTTGATGCGCTCATCGAGGTTCTCCGGAATGAGACACATTTCGTGAATCCCGTAGCGACCACCTGGCTTGAGCAGGCGGAAGGCCTCGCGCACAATGCTCGCCTTCTGGGCGGGGCCTTGCATCGTCAGCATGGCCTCGCCATAGACCACTGTGGCTGAGCGGGAGGGAAGCCCCGTCTGATCGGCGGAAGCGCACACACATTTGTGCTGCGGCTCCGCGAGCCACCGGCGGAGAGCATTGGCCGCGCTTTCATCCCGCTCAATGGCCATATAAGAGGCGGGATGCCGATCCAGCGTCAGGCGCGCGGTGGCCCCCAGCCCAGGGGCAAATTCCACCACGGAATCCGAAGACCGTATGTCCAGGCTCTCGGCGAGGCGCCGGGTCAGTGCCAATCCGCCCGGCCGCAGCACGCGCTTGCCCAGCCGCGCCAGCAGCCAGTGGCCGGGCATTTTGCTCGCATCCAAATCCGCGCCGGGGAGCAATTCTCTGTTACTTCGTGCAATCATGAACATTGGACCTTTCCCGCCCCGCCTCGGAAGCACCAAGGCCGGCGTTGCTGTTGTTAACTATACTACGCATGGCTTGTAAAATCTCTTTGCGGTCGGAGTTCAGCCCCTGCTGCTGGCAGACGATCTCCCCCTCGGCATTCAACAGCGTCATCACGTTAGAGTGAAGGAACTGACCTTGAGCATCCTTCTTGTATTTGACGTTCAGCAGCGCCGCCAGCTCCAGCACGTCATCGGGCCCGCCGTGGAGCAAGGTCCAGCGCCCCTTCTCTAAACCGTGCTGCAGGCGGTACTGGTGCAAGGCGGCCGGCGTATCCCGTTCGCTATCGAAGGAAACCAGAGTAAAGCCGACTTTATCCCGCAACCCCTCGGGCAGGGCGGCTTCGAGTTGCTGCATTTGATACACCAGCAGCGGGCAGGCATAGACGCAATGGGCGAAGAACATGACCAGGACCTGCGGCCGGCCACGCAGGGCAGCCAGTTTGACCGCCGCTCCGTCATCATTGGTCCAGCTCGAATCAAGTTGATAGAGCGACTTATCGCTGAGCCTGGCAGGCGCAGTGCCGGCCGGCTCAGGCGGCGAGCAGCAGGAATGGCGGACCTGCTTCGTATCGGCCGCGGCTGCGGAGAGCGCGGCCATGAGCAAGCAGGACAACGTGGAGATGGTTCTCATAAATCTTTGGCGCAGCGGAATCCGAGGTTGTGAATGCAGTAGCCGGCGGCAAGACTGCTGCGAAATCCCAGGCGCATGAAGGCGGGATAGTCAGCCGCATCGCGGGCGTTTTGTGCGCCGGCGCCACAGAACAGGCCGCGCTCCAGGCCCCCGCTGTCGGCGCGTGAATCCCCGGTGACCAGGGCGGTGTTGAAGTCCAGCACCCATTCCCAGATCAGGCCGTGCATGTCACCGATGCCCCAAAAGTTAGGTTGGCCGGCGCCCACCGCGCCCGGCGCGGCTCCCAACGTCGTGTACCACCGCAACACCTCCTGCCGGAAGGCCGGATCATTCTCCCCGTCCGGTCGGGTCGAACTGGCGCTGGCGGCGTGCTCCCATTCGGCGAGGGTTGGCAGGCGCTTGCCCTTCCATTGGGCAAACGCTTTGGCGGCAAACCACGAGACATACGTTGCCGGAGTGCTGAGCGGAGCGTTGGTGCCGGGCTCGAGGTCGCTCTCCCAGTTCTTGAGGTAAGACGGCTCGGCGAAAAGCCGCTTCACCTGTGAACGCCGCCAGCGCGGGTTGGCGCGCACGAATTCGAGATACTCGCCTGTAGTAACCGGCAGCTTATCGAGATAGAAGGCCCGAACCGGCACCTCCTTTGACTCAGTCGCGGCGCGAAACAGGGCACGGTATACTCCAGCCGGAACCAGAGCCATGCCCGTCGGAGCTGCAGCCGGGTGTGCCTCCGCTGACAGGCCCTGGACTGTCGGCAGGCTCAGCGCCGCCAGGAGAATGGCAGCGCGGCAGAGGTATCTGTGGTTCAGCATTGGGCTTCGAGGTTACTCGTAAGGGTTAGGGGCGGGCTTGCCGGCCAGCGCAGACATCGTCTGCCGAATCTTCTGAACTTCCTGCGGTGTGGCGCCCTCACCCGAATTACCCCAGCTATTGCGCACGTAAGTGATCACATCGGCAATTTGCTGGTCGGTCAGTTGCTGACTAAAGGGGATCATCGTGCCGTTGTAATGCTTCCCGTTGACGGTGACCTCGCCATTGCGTCCCTGGAGCACGCCCCGGATAGCCCCTGCTTTATCCGCCATCAGCAAGTCAGACCTGGCCAGCGGCGGAATCTGTCCCGGCACGCCCTTGCCGTCGGGCTGATGGCAGATAAAACATGTTTGGCCATAAACCTGTCGCCCGCGTTCGAACTGAGCGCGCTCCGACGCCGGCACACTCGGCGGTGCGGCATTGGCCGGGGCGGCGGTGAACTCCGCTCCGGAAGCGCCGTGGACCCTGGATATGGCGACTGGCGACGCAGGCGGCGTCCCGTCGCCGGCATAGAGCGTGTCAGCCTGCTTGCCGGAATAGACTACAGGATTCTCTGGGCCGGAGACCGTCAGCGTGCCGTTGGCGCCCCGGTTAAAGGCGCGGAAAAGGGCATGGTCCACAAAGGTGTAACTGCCCGGCACTTTCGCGGTGAACTCCACCACCGCGGCTCCTCCGGGCGGAATCACCGTCGTTTGCACGTTGTGCATGGGCGTGGTGCCACCCTCTGGATACACCGTGTCGAAGATCACGCCGATGAGGTGGAAGGAAGAGGTGAGATTGGGCCCGCCGTTGCCGACATAGAGCCGAATGCGTTCGCCCACCCGGGCGGTCAGGGGGTGTTCCCCGTTCAGCGCGCCAACGGCGCCATTGAAAACGACATACGTGGGCTTCTCATCTATCGCCTTGTCCAGATCGAACGACCGCAGCCCTTCGTCACCGAACTTGCCCGGCGTGTAGAACTCGCCTTGCATCACATAGTACTCATGGTCCACGGGCGGCAGCCCCTCCTTGGGCTCCACAAGGATGAGGCCATACATGCCGTTGGCGACATGCATGCCCACCGGCGCCGTCGCGCAGTGATAGACGAATAGCCCGGGGTTCAGCGCTTGAAAGGAAAACTGGGAGGAATGGCCGGGCGCCGTAAAGGAGGAGACGGCGCCTCCGCCGGGGCCGGTCACCGCATGCAGGTCAATGTTATGCGGCATCTTGTTATTGGGGTCATTGTGCAAGTGGAATTCCACTTCGTCCCCTTCGCGGATGCGAATGAACTTGCCGGGCACCTCGCCACCGAATGTCCAAAACGGGTACTCGACTCCATCGGCCAGGCGCCGGACGACTTCCTTCACTTCCAGGTTGACTACTACCTTGGCCGGTTGGCGTCGCGCAATCGGCGGCGGCACAGCCGGCGCCTGTGTCAGCACGGCGTTCTCGGAGCTGGGAGCAGCCGAAATCTCGGCCTGGCCGGTCGTCGCCTTGAGGAGGCTGGGTTCGCCGGCGAACATGGCGCTGCTCGGGAACAGCCACACCGGCAGGCAAGCCATTCCGAGCCGAGCAACGCGCTTAAAACATGACTTCATCTGGTCCATTTCATTCGGCGCAGCGCTTTATGCGCTTCATCGTGCCTGCAACATGACGCAAGACCCCCGGATCGGCTTTGACCCAAGTCATGCTTTTCCCACTTGCCCTTGGTTGCCGGGAAATTCCCCACAGGCCCAGCCCAGGCTAAACCATTGACTTGGATCAAGGCGGCCGCTGGCGATGCAGTACATCTTGTGGGCATGATGAGCCGTAAACTTGTGACCCTGGACGTGCGGGAAGACCTCCGCTGTGGACGAGAACCTTTCGGAAAGATCATGCAGACGGTAGCCGCCTTGAAAGACAATGAGGACCTGTTGCTGATTGCGCCTTTCCAGCCCACACCCCTCCTTGGAGTGTTGGCAAAGCAAGGCTTCTCCCACGAAGCCAAACAGACGCCATCAGGCGATTGCGAGGTAAAATTCACCCGGTCTCACACGCCGTCTGAGGTCCCCTCCCTCCCGACCGAACCGCCGTGCCGCCCGAGACCGGTTTCCGGCGGCGCGTCGGCGCTGGACGTGGATGCCCGGGGCCTGGAGCCCCCGCAGCCTCTGGTGAAAATCCTGGAAGCCGTGGCGGAACTGCCAGCCGGGGCGCGACTGCGGGCGCATACGGACCGCCGACCCATGCATCTCTACGCCCAACTCGAAGAGCGCGGCTTCGCCGGCGAGAGCGAAGAGCAGCCGGATGGGAGCTTCGTCACCTATGTCCGCCACGTCTAACGTCCCTTCTCGGCGTCTGGCGGCCGGCAGCGCGGGCGTCAATCCACACGCGCCGTCAACGCTGCTGCCATTGCCCTTTATCATTACCGGCCTGCTCGCCTGGGTCGGCGGCATCGCCGCGGTGGTGATCCGGCCCGCGATGCTGGCGACCTATCATTACAACCAGTATGTCATCTCGGTGACCCACCTGCTCGTGCTGGGCTGGATTTGCACCGTGGTGATGGGCGCGATGTATCAACTGGTGCCGGTCGCCCTGGAAACCAGGCTCTATAGTGAACGGCTGGCTCGCTGGCAGTTTGCGCTTCACGTGGTGGGCTTCAGCGGGATGGTGTGGATGTTCTGGACCTGGAACCTCAAGCACGTGGGGCATTTCGGAACGGTCCTGACCGTCGGGGTCGGGCTATTTGTCTATAACCTCGTCCGCACGTTGCTGCGAGTGCGGCGCTGGAATGTCGTTTCCTCTGCCGTGGCCTGTGCGCTGGGCTGGATCTCGCTGGCGGTGCTGGCTGGCCTGGCCATCGTGGTCGGCAAGTGCAGCTATGACGCGGACGTGACGCTCTCGCCTGCCAACCCGGTTGGCCCGCTGCTTCGCGGCTTGCGGGCGGCGGCTGCTCTGCCGGCGCATTTTGACGCCATCAGCGCCATGCACGCCCACGCGCACCTGGGTTCGATCGGCCTGTTCCTGATGCTGATGGTCGGGATTTCCTACAAGCTCGTGCCCATGTTCACCTTGAGCGAAGTGCAAAGTCCGCGGCGCGCCGGCGCGTCGCTGGTGCTCCTCAACGCGGGTTTAGCCGGCTCGTTTGTGGCGATCCTGCTTCAGAGCCGGCTCAAGCCGGTGTTTGCGGCCGTGGTGATCGCCGGCCTAGCCCTCTACGGCTGCGAAATGGCCGCCATCCTGCGCGCCCGCAAACGGCGCGTGCTGGACTGGGGGGTGAAGCAATTCCTGGCCGCGATGGCGCTGCTGGCGCCGCTTTCGCTGCTGGCCCTGCTGCTCTCGTGGCCGACACTCCCCCTCACCACGCTGACCGGCCAGTTTGAAAACCTCTATGGCTTCCTGGGCCTTCTGGGCGTGATCTCGTTGGGCATCGGCGGGATGCTTTACAAGATCATCCCCTTCCTCATCTGGTATCGGGCTTACAGCCAGCAGGTTGGCCGATGCAAGGTGCCGGCGCTGGCCGACCTCTACTCGCCGCGCCTGCAAGCCGCCGGGTTCTGGATCTACCTGGCTGGACTGGCCGTCACGAGCGTTGGCATAGTGCTGGGCAATGCCATCATCGTCCGCTGCGGTGCGACGGTGCTGGGACTGAGCCTCGCGACACAGGCGATCAACGTCATAACCATGCTGGGCCATCTGTTCCGTCCGGCAGCCAGGCCACTCCCGGCGAGCCCAGGCCCGCTTGCAACTGTAACTCAACCAATATGAATGCTACTCCGCTAACCGAAGCTGTCGTCCTGGACACCCTCCGGCAGATCGTTGACCCCGAGGTTGACTGCAACATCGTTGATTTGGGCCTGATCTATAGCGTCGTCATTCAGGGCAGCAAGGTCTCGGTGCAAATGACCCTCACCACGCCGGGTTGCCCGATGCACGACAGCATCGCCTGGGGAGTCAGGACGGCGCTCCTGAACCTGGACCAAGTCGAGGATGCCGCGGTGGAAGTCGTGTGGGACCCACCCTGGCACCCCTCGATGATGAGCGAGACGGCCCGCGCCCGGTTGGGCGTAACGGGCTGAACACCTCATGGGCCGCGTGGCCCCGGCACCGCGCCGCGCGACGCGGCCGTGACCGGGTCAGGGGTATTCTGTCCTGATAGCGGCCTTAATGGTCGCACATTCCCGGCCCGAAGCCGGGCCGTGGGGCCGCACGGTAAAGGGGCCGGCGGCAGCCGGCACGATAAAGGTCTCGGCGTAGTGCACCACGAACGGCGAGAAAGCCCGGTCGGGGCTCTCAACCACTGCCTCCGAGCCTTCGACCAGATTCAGGACATTGACGCCCCCCCCGCCGTCGTGCGGCGCCGTGCCGGTGAACCAGTGCCGGCGCGTCTCGATGAACTCGCGTTCGTGAAGCCCGGTGCGCTCCTCCCGCCAGCCGGCGCCCTGGGCGACGGGGACGATACGATTGACAAGGTTCTCACGGACCCAGGCCGTCGTGCGGTCCCATTGGATATTGGCCACGCCGTGATTCAGGTGGATGGGGCGCGGCTTGCCATCCAGCCCCAGGCGGCCCCAGTCCCAGAGTTTGAAAGTGAAGATGTAGGGTGTGGCGCTGATTTCCAGCACCATCGAGTTGCGGCCCGAGCAGTGCACCGTGCCCGCCGGTATAAGGAAGTGGTCGTGCTTGCGGGCGGGCCAGCGATTGGCATACCGGCCGGCGTCGAAGGGCGGCCCGCCGGCCTGTGCGGCCTGCAGGTCGCGCACTATTGCCTCGCGCTGGATGCCTTCCCGCAGGCCGAGATAGACGCAGCCATCGGCCGCGGCATCGAGCATGTAGTAACTCTCGTCCTGGGTGTAGTGCATGCCGAAGTGCTGCTGGATGTACTCGGTCAATGGGTGCACCTGAAACGAGAGATTGCCGCCGCCCATCGTATCGAGGAAATCGAAGCGAATGGGGAACTCGTCGCCGAATCGCGCGTGCACCGCCTCGCCCAGCAAGGCTCGCGGCTGGTGGAACACGAGGTCCAGCGAAGGCAGCTCCAGGCGGTGAGCGCCGAATCCCAGGAGCAGGCTGTTCTCCTCGGGCACACAATCGAAGCACCAGCCGTAGTTGCTCACGGAGCGGTCCAGGTCGCATACCTCCTTCATCCGCTGCCCGCCCCAGGGCGCCGGGTCGAAGAAGGGCACCACCCGGAAGGGGCGCCGCGCCGCCGTATGCAGGCCGCGGCGAACCGCCTCGCCTTCCGCCAGCCTGGGCGCGCGCGGGTCGTGCGTATCGAGCACGAAGTCCCATCGCGCGATCAAGGGCCGCTTCCAACGGTCGCAGACACGCCAGTCCACGAAGAAAGCGCGTTTGTATTGCAGGCCGGCGGAGAGTGTGCGGTTTTCCACGCCCAGGTTGCTGGCCTCGTTGCGCCGGAACCGGAGTTGAGCCTCCCAGCGAGCGAGGTCGGCATAGACCAGGATGTCGCCGTCGGCCACCAACCGCGCGCCGCACCCGATCACCAGGATCAGCCCCGTGGGCACGCCCTCCATCCGGCGGCGCAGCTCAGCCACCTTCGCCTCGTCGAAGAACTGCCGCAGTTCCAAACCACTGAGCCAGCCGAAGACGGGGTCATTTCCGCCGAGGAAGGGCTCGACGAGCCGGTCAACGTGTTCCGATGACCGCATTGCCTCGCGCGCATGCAACGCCAACACTGGCTTCAGCAGCGCCGTGAGTTGGCGCAGAACCTCCGGCTCGTTTACGCCGGTGTAACACTCGACCACGAGGACGGTCTTTGCCCGGCCACGCTCGGCGATGGCGCGCTGGAGCCGTTCACCGATCTCGGGCCATCCGACGGCCAAGGCCTGCTCGCCACCGGGCGCGCTGACGCAGGGGAACTTGTCGTAGTTCGATGTTCGGGTCATCGGCTTGGCGCGAGCTACTCCAGCCAAAGGCTGCCAAGGTAGAACTCTTAGCAATGCGTGGCAAGACGGCGCAACCCCCGGCGGTGGTGCCCACCTTTTACCGTGGGCAGGGGCGTGACGGCCTAAATCCGAAACCCGAAGGCCGAAGGCCGAAGGCCGAACGAAGGTCCGCGGCTCAGTGGTGGCCGAAATGATACACCGTGCTGCCGTGATAGCCGTGGTAATGCCCGCCGCCGTAGTAGCCGCGCCCCACGTAGCTCCTGCCAACCACATACACCGTGCTCACCGGCGCATAACAGCTCCCGTAGGAAATGGGGTAGCCGAAGTAGCCGCCGCCCGCAGGGCCGTAGGGAATAACATAAAGAGTCGAGGGCGGCACGTAATCGGCCGGAGGGGGCGCAGGAGCAGGCGGCGCTGCAGCGAGCGGCGGCGGCTGCACGTAAACCGGCGCAGCGAGAGGGGCATTGGGGTCAGGCGGCTGAGCAGCAGCCGTGGCGGCCGCCGCCTGGGCCTGCAAGGCGATCTGGTTCACGTTCTCCGCCGGGACATTTTGGCGCTGCTCCATCATCGCATTGATCACCTTGTCGGACACGCCTTGATCCCGCAGGTACACGATGTCCTTGGGGCTGAGATTGTAGATCGTCCCGGAGTTGTGGACGAAGTTCAGGGTGACATCCTCGCTAACCTGGGCATGGGTCAGCTTCACCACATCGTCCACGCCGTAGGGCAGCTTGGGCGGAGCGGCGTCACTGGCCGGGGCGGCAGGGGTGGGGGTTTCGGCAGGCGCGGTCGTTTGGGCAGTGGCCCCGAAGGCCACCAGGGAGGCTGCGCCGACACTCAAAAGAAGGCTCAATCGAGCAGCGTGCGTCTTCATAACACAGTCGGGCTTAAACTGCACCGTAACCTTAACGGGAAAGGCCGGGCCGTCAAGCCCCGAGTAAGCCTTCCTTCCGTTAAGAAGCTGTCTGTTTTCATAAACACCGATACCCTTTCGACGTTGCGCGCCAAGGGTGTATTCGAGCCGCGAGGTAGGGACGCCTCGCCGAGGCGTCCGCCTGCGCCCGAAACGGACGCCTCGGCGAGGCGTCCCTACCAAACCGAGAGTTTGCGCTGGCCGCCTGGGGCGACAATAATGGGCCTTGGCAATGAAACGTTACTTGTCCCTTATCTGCCTTGGATTATCGGCCAACTTCTGCCGCGCGCCCGCCGCCCCGCTGCCCGCCGACACCAACTTCTTCCCCATAATGGCCTGGAACGGCGCCCCCAAAGACCTGGCCGTGCTGCGGAAGATGCACGACTGCGGTCTCACCGTTGCCGGGTTCGCCGCGCCCGACGCGCTGGACGCCTGCCAGAAGGCCGGCCTGAAGGCGATTGTCTCGGACGTCCGGGTGTCCGACTACGATTGGGCCAAGGTGGATGCCGCCAAGGCGCGCAAGAACGTGGCCAGCCTCGTCGCCAAGGTGAACCGCCACCCGGCAGTCTATGGCTACTCGCTGCGCGATGAGCCCAGCGCCGATCTCTTTCCCGGCCTCGGCATCGTAGCCGGCCTGATCCGTGAGTTGGCGCCGGGCAAGATGCCTTACATCAACTTGTTCCCCGACTACGCCACGCCCGGGCAGCTCGGCACGCCCACTTACGCCGACTACCTCGAAAGCTTCATCGCCACCTGCAAGCCCGGCATTATCAGCTACGACAACTACTCACTGATGGACGACGGCTCAGTGCGCGACAATTACTGGTCCAACCTGGAATCCGTCCGCGCCGCGTGCAAGAAGCACGGGCTCGAGTTCTGGAACATCGTGCTCTCGGTGGCGCATTTCAGCTACCGCGAACTTAATGCCGCCGACTTCCGCTTCCAGGTCTATACCACGCTGGCCTATGGCGGGCGCGGGATTTCCTACTTCGTGTACTTCACCCCCCCCACGGGCAATTACCGCATGGCGCCTATTGACCAGTTCGGCAATCAAACCCCCACGTGGTATTACATGCAGCACGCCAACTTGCAGGTACTGAAGCTCGCCCCCACGCTCCTGCAGCTCACCTCCGACGCCGTCTATCACTTCGGCCATCCGCCCGCCGGCGCGAGCGGGCCGCCGCCCAACAGCCTGCTGACCGGCGCGGGCGGCGATGTCTTTATGGCCGGCGACTTCACCCGTCGCGACGGCTCGCGCTACGTGATGATCGTCAACAAGGACCTGGCAAAGTCCCACCCCTGCTCGCCCCAATATCGCAGCGCACCGAAGCGCGTGCTGCACGTCTCGGCTTATACCGGCGCGGCGGCCCCCTTCGAGGGAGAGGACGTCTGGCTGCCCCCCGGCGGTGGAACCCTGCTGAAGCTGGAGCACTGATCGGTCGACCCCGTCACCTCTCCGTCACCTCTCCGTTACCTCACCGTTGAACCTCTGCAAAGTTTGCAGAGGTTCAACGGTGAGGTAACGGAGAGGTGACGAAGAGGTGACGGTGAGGATGGCTATGAGGGGAGATGGCCTGGTATCTGCTCCCAGGTAATGCACTGAATTGTGAACGGCATGAACGGCCATAAACTGCAGCCTCGTGCCGGGGGCAGGCTGCTGCATGTACAAAAGCTGGCGCGCGCTGTCCCGTTTGCGGACACCTACGGGTCCGGTGCGCCCATCAATCTGAGGATGTTGTTATGAGTGGTATTGGAGAAATAGCATTGGTATCAGGCGCGTTGCAGCTCACCGTTCCCTCGTATGCCTTGCGGCTGGTCCGGCGGTTCGGCACGCGGCAGGTGGGGTGGTTTCTCGTGGCGTCCTTCTCGTGCCTGGCGGCGTTGCATTTGCTCAAGCCGTTGCAGTCCATGAACATGGGCGCCGCGTCCGGCATGACCCTGGAGATCGTGTTCGCCATTGCGGCGGCGCTGCTGTTGATCGGCTTATGCCACCTCGAGGCGCTGCTCGCCCAACGCCAGGAATCCGAGCTGACCGAGCACCGGCTGCGCGAGCGGTGGGAATCACAGGCTCAGCAGCAGAACGCGGAACTGGCCCAGGCGAACCAGGAGCTGGCGCGTCGCCTCGCACAACTGGAGCAATCGGCCGACGCGCTCCGAGTATCCATGGCCGACTACCGCCAACTCTTCGAGGCCAACCCGCACCCCATGTGGATCTTCGACCTGCGCTCATTGCACATCCTGGCGGCGAACCAGGCGGCGCTGGGCCAATACCAGCTTGCCGAAGGGGAGTTCCGCGGCCTGAGCGCGCACGATTTGCTGCCCCGGTCCGGCCTTTCCCGGTTTGTCCAGGACGCCGCGCGGCCCTGCTCGAGCGCGCAATCCCGCGGGGTTTGGCAGCACCGGCGCAAGGACGGCAGCGTGTTGGAGGTGGAGGTCACGGCCCTGGACCTGCATTATGCGGGCGTGCCGGCGAGGCTTGTCCTGGCGCTCGACGTCCGCCCGCGCCGAGAGCAGGAGCGAGCGATGTGCGAGGCGCGGAAGCAGGAGGTCGCCGCCCGCCTGGCCAGCGGTGTCGCTCACCACTTGAATAACATCCTAAGCGTTATCAGCGGCTATGCCAACCTGCTGCTGCACCGGTCGCGGGATGAGGAGAGCAGCGAGCCGCTGAGGCAGATTAGCGCCGCGGCAGGACGCGCCGCCGCGCTCTCGCGCCAGTTGCAGATGGCCAGCGGCCACTTCGCCATGCGAAATGAAACGGTGGACCTGAATAGCCTGCTGGCACACCTGGACTCCATCCTCGTGCGGCTCTCCAGTAACGGCATCAGGCTCGAGCGCTCCTTTGCGCCGGGGCTGCCGCCCATCGTCGCCGACTCGCGCCTGGTGGAACATGTTGTCGTCAACCTGGTCTTGAACGCGCGAGACGCGATGACGGCCGGCGGGACGCTTGCCCTCAGCACGGGAATAGTCCAAGGGCCGGAGGGGCACCCCGGAACGGAAAGGGCCGAATCGCGGGCTCGCTACATCAGGCTCAGCGTGCGCGATACGGGCAGCGGCATCGCGCCGGAGATCGAGCCGCATCTGTTCGAGCCTTTCTTCTCGACACGTGAAGTCGGCAAAGGCCTGGGGCTGGGCCTGGCCAGCGTTCAGGGCGCCGTCAAACAGCAGGGGGGGTGGATCGAGTACACCACCGAGCCGGGGCGGGGCACGGAATTCAGGGTGTTCTTCCCCGCGGCCGATCCCGTCGCCGCGCCGAGGGAATCCGAGTTCAGGCGCTGGGTCAGGCACTAGACTGGGTATTTCACCCTGGCAGGGATGCCTCGCCGAGGCGTCCGTTGTCCGGGAGCGGCGGACGCCTCGGCGAGGCGTCCCTACCCTGCAGCCATCACTTCCAGTACGTCGTATTCTCCTTCGGCGTGTAGGGGATCGGGGGCAGCGCCGTGGCCGTGATCTGCCAGACCTGCTGGGGGTAATCGGTCACCTTGTTGCGGCCCGCGGTGCGGAACCCTGAAACGGCGCGGTCCTCGACGTCGCGGACGTACGAGCTGCCCGCCTCGGTCAGCTTCACCTCGACCGGCGTGATCATGCCCTCGCGCACTTCGACCTCGACCTCAGCCGGCGCCTGGATGGCCTGGTTGACGAAACTGATGCGGGCTTTGTGAACGCCGGGCCGGGCTTGCACCCGCAGAATCTCCTGCCCGGGCGCTTTGAACTCGGCCGTAAACTCCTTGTAGCCCTGTTGCCGCGCGTCGAACACATCCACTTTCCACCAGACGTCCTTCTTGGGCTGGGTGAAGAGGTCCACGTAGCCGCGCCCGGGATGAGGCGATGAAGGGTTTACGTCGGGGCCGGCGCAGCCACAGGCGAAAAGCAAGGGGCCGGTGATTGCGCCCAACAGGGTCACGCGCCGCCAGAGTTTCATGGAACTATTGAACCCGAAGGCGGCGGGATGGCAATGCGATTTGTAATGATTCAAGTAGCGTAAGCCTCCGGCTTGCGACCGTCCCAACAATCCTCTGGATTGTTGGGTTGGCGGGTTGCGTGCGGCAACCCAGAGGGTTGCCGGGACGGGCGCAAGCCGGAGGCTTACGCTACTACCGGAATGGTTACCGCGATTTCTCCCGGCGCTCATTTCTCTTTTCGTAAGGTATCGAGCTTGGCCCGGGCGTCGTTGAGCACGCGACTCAGTTGCCCCAGTTGGGAGCGCGATAACTGCAGCGGCGGGACGGCCAGCCGGGCGTTGCGGGCGGCAAAGCCTATTCCGCCCCGGCGCCGGTCGCCGTAAGCGCCAACCCGGAAGCCGCCTTTGGTCGTGTACACGGCGCTAAATGCAGGCAGCGAGGTGACCGACCAGTCGGCCTTGCCGAGGTAATCCACCGCATCCTGCAGGGAGTCCAGCTCGTCGTAGTCCACGAAGCACATCTCCTCGGCGCGGCTGTCTTCAGCGAAGGCGATAGCCAGCCCGAGCTCACGGTGGCCGTTGCCCAGGTCGGTGACCTCGCGGCACAGGATCGAGAGTTCGCCGGGGCTGGCGGCGACCGTGCCAATGGGGGCGGTGGCTTTGAGGATCAGGGTGCCGGTATTCGTCTCGAAGCCCTCGAGTTTTGTCTGGGGCACGAACGGCCAATAATTGGTGCTCTGGCCGCGGGCCGTATTGGCCAGCAGGAAGGCGGCGCAGAACGCGGCCACTGTGGTCGGGAATGTCTTCATAGTTTTTGGTTCGCTTAGGCTTCGACGCCCGGCAAGTGCCGGGTCTTCAATTCTGCAGAATCTCCCCTGCCCGGCACAGGCACGAAGAATCTTCTCCCTTTTACGGCCTGGATGTGTGAGCCTCCGCCGGGCAACGAGGCCCGTGTGCAACGACGCTATGAGTGATCTCCTTTACTTCGCAACCGGCCTGCGCGTTCGGCGCGCGCTGGTCTTCCCGGTCATGCTGTTTTCCTCCCTTCTCGTTCTGGGGGAGCTGCACTGCGAGGCTTCCGGGGCTGCCGTGGCCCAATTGCGCTGTGAGCTGCTCAAAGACCCGCTGGGCATTGACGCGGCCCAGCCGCGCCTGAGCTGGATTCTCGAGCCGGGCAAGGGCGCGGTGCGGAATCGAAGCCAGAGCGCCTACCAGGTCCTGGTGGCCAGCAGCCGCAAACAGCTCGAGGCCGGCGTGGGAGATCTCTGGGACAGCGGGCAGGTGGCCTCGGAGCAGTCCGTCGAGGTGCGCTATGCGGGCAAGCCGCTCACGTCCCAAGAGGAGTGTTTCTGGAAGGTGCGCGTCTGGGATGGCGACGTCAGGCCGGGGGAGTGGAGCGAGCCGGGGCATTGGACGATGGGCCTGCTGCAGCCCTCCGACTGGCAGGGGAGATGGATAGGACTGGATGACGACGCCAGCCAGATGGCCTCGAAGAACGTGCTGGGTGACGCGCAGTGGATCTGGTTTCCCGAGGGCCGGCCTGATCAGGCGGCGCCGCCCGGGGCGCGCTACTTCCGTCGCAGCCTCGTCCTGCCCGCCGATCGCCCGGTCAAAGGCGCGACGCTGTTCTTCACCGCCGACGACAGCGGCGACGTGTTTGTGAACGGGCAGGCGGTCGGCACCGCCGCCAATTTCCATGCCGCCGCCGAGGCCGATCTTACGAAGCTGGTGCATCCCGGCGGCAACGTGCTCGCCGCGGTGGTCAAGAACGGCGGCAGCGAGCCGAACCCGGCGGGGTTCATCGCGCTGGTGCGGGTGGAGTTCCAGCAGGGCGAGCCGCTGGTCGTCCTCACCGACTCAAGCTGGAAGGCCGCCACGAACGCCGCCGCCGGCTGGAAGGACGCCGCCTGCGACGACCAGGCGTGGCCCGCGGCCCAGCAACTCGGCCCGGCCGGCATGGCGCCCTGGGGCAAGGTCTCCGCGCCGGAGAGCCGCCGTCTGCCCGCCCGCATGCTGCGCCGCGAGTTCAGTGTCGAGAAACCCGTCCGGCGCGCCATGGCCTATGTTTGCGGACTCGGGCTCTCCGAGTTCTACCTCAATGGCAGCAAGGTCGGAAACCAGGTCCTGTCGCCGGGCCTGACGGATTACACCAAACGCGCGCTCTACGTGACCTATGATGTGACGAAACGGCTGCACAAGGGCCTGAATGCGGCGGGCGTCATCCTGGGCAACGGGCGTTTCTACGCGCCGCGTTCCCAGGTGCCGACCGGCACCACAAGCTACGGTTTCCCCAAACTGCTCTTCCAGATGCGCGTCGAATACCAGGACGGCACCTCCACCGAGGTGGTCAGCGACTCCGCCTGGAAGCTCACCACCGACGGCCCCATCCGCGCCAACAACGAGTACGACGGCGAGGAGTATGACGCGCGCCAGGAATTGCCGGGCTGGAGCGCGCCGGGCTTCGACGACGGCGCGTGGCAGGGTGCGCAGGCGGTTACCGCGCCGGGCGGCGTGCTCGCGGCCCAGATGATCAATCCTATCCGCGTGGTGGAGACGCTCAAGCCGGTGTCCGTTACGCAGAAGCAGCCCGGGTTATGGATTTTCGACGTGGGCCAGAACATGGTCGGCTGGTGCCGGCTCAAGGTGTCCGGCCCGCGCGGAACCGCGGTCTCCCTGCGCCACGCCGAGACGCTCAAGCCCGATGGCACGCTTTACCTGGACAATATCCGTTCAGCGAAAGTGACGGATATCTACACGCTGAAAGGAAAGGGGACGGAGACTTACGAGCCGCGCTTCACTTACCACGGCTTCCGGTACGTGGAAGTGAGCGGCTATCCCGGGAACCCTGCCGGGGCGCTGGAAGGGCGCGTGGTGCATGATGATGTGGAGAGCGCGGGGGACTTCACCTGCTCGAACCCGCTGCTGAATCGCATTTACCACAACATCGTGTGGGGCGTGCGCGGCAATTACCGGAGCATCTCGACCGATTGCCCGCAGCGCGACGAGCGGCAAGGCTGGCTGGGCGACCGCTCCGCCGAGTGCAAGGGCGAGACGTATCTTTTCAATGTGGCGGCCCTCTACGCCAAGTGGCTGCAGGACATGGCCGACGCGCAGAAGGAGAGCGGGAGCGTGCCCGACGTGTGCCCGGCGTTTTGGCCGATCTACTCGGACAACGTGACCTGGCCCAGCAGCACGGTGATTATCCCTGGCTCCATGCGAGATCAATACAGCGATTCGCCGCTCGTCGCGCAACACTACGCCAGCGCCAAGAAGTGGATGGATTACATGAGCGGCTTCATCACGAACGGGCTCATCGCGCGCGATTCCTACGGAGACTGGTGCGTGCCGCCCGAAGACCCCAAGCTTATTCACTCCAACGATCCGGCCCGCAAAACAGATCGGACGCTGCTGGCGACAGCTTATTTCTATCTCGACGCGACAATCATGACCCGCTACGCGACCCTGCTGGGCAAGACCGAGGATGCACAGCGATTCCGGACGCTGGCGGATACGCTCAAGGCCGCTTTCAACCAGAAGTTTTTCCGCCCCGACCAGGGCTATTATGACAACGGCTCGCAGACCTCGTGCGTGCTGCCGCTGGCGTTCGGCCTTGTCCCTGATGGACAGCGGGAACGGGTGTTCGCGCACCTGGTTGAAAAGATCACCACGGAGAGCAAGGGACACATCGGCACCGGGCTGATCGGCGGCCAGTGGCTGATGCGCACGCTCACCGCGAACGGGCGGCCTGACCTCGCCTACGCCATCGCCGCCCAAACCACCTACCCGAGTTGGGGCTACATGGTGGAGAAGGGAGCCACCACCGTCTGGGAACTCTGGAACGGGGACACCGCCGACCCGGCTATGAACTCAGGCAATCATGTTATGCTCATAGGCGACCTGGCGATCTGGCTTTACGAGAGCCTGGCAGGCATCAAGGCCGACCCGGATCAGCCCGGCTTCAAGCACATTATCATGAGGCCGGAACCGGTCGAAGGGCTCACGTTCGTCCGGGCGACACATCGCTCGCCCTACGGGCTGATCGGCAGCGATTGGGAGAAGAAGGACGGTGCGTTCCATTGGCACGTCACTGTGCCGGCCAATGCCAGCGCCACGCTCTACGTGCCGGCGAAGGCAGCCGCGGAGGTGACTGAAAGCGGCAAGGCGGCCAGCCAGGCAGAGGGGGTGCAGCTCGTGCGGATGGAACCGGGCCGGGCCGTATTCAGGGTGGGTTCTGGAAGCTACAATTTCCGGAGTGTTGCCCAGTAGCTCCGGCTACACCGGCACCTGCAGCCCTACCCTGGCCGCCACCTGCGCGACGTCCTTGTCCCCGCGCCCGGAGAGGTTCACGATGATGAGCCGGGTCTTGTCCATGCCCGGCGCGGCCCGGATGACCTCGGCTACCGCGTGGGCGCTTTCCAGCGCCGGGATGATGCCCTCCAGGCGAGCCAGCCGTTGGAAGGCATCCAGCGCCTGCTCATCCGTGGCGTAGGTGTAATCCACGCGATGCTGATCCCGCAGCCAGGCGTGCTCGGGGCCAACCGCCGCGTAGTCCAGGCCGGCCGAAACGCTGTGCGTGAGCTGCACCTGCCCGAACTCGTCCTGCAACAGGTACGAGCGCGTGCCTTGCAGCACTCCCAGCGAGCCGCCCTGGAAGCGCGCGGCGTGTTTCCCCGCAGCGATGCCCTCCCCGCCCGCTTCGACTCCAACCATCTTCACGGCCTCGTCATTCACGAAGGGGTAAAACAGCCCCATGGCATTGGAGCCGCCGCCCACGCAGGCCAGCAGCAGGTCCGGCAGGCGCTTCTCCTTCTCGAGAATCTGCCGCCGGGCTTCATCCCCAATCACCCGCTGGAAGTTGCGGACCATCAGCGGATACGGGTGGGCGCCGTAGGTCGTGCCGAGGATGTAATGCGTGGACCGGATATTGGTCACCCAGTCGCGCATGGCCTCATTAATGGCTTCTTTGAGCGTTTGCTGGCCGGCCTTGACCGAGACCACCTCCGCGCCGAGCATCTTCATCCGAAACACATTCAGCGCCTGCCGCTCGCAATCTACCGCGCCCATGTATACGACGCATTTCAGCCCAAACATGGCTGCCACGGTGGCTGTGGCAACGCCGTGCTGGCCCGCGCCGGTTTCCGCGATGATCCGCGTTTTGCCCATGCGCCGCGCCAATAGGATCTGCCCGATGCAGTTGTTGATCTTGTGGGCGCCGGTGTGCAGCAGGTCCTCGCGTTTCAGGTAAATCTTTGCGCCTCCCAGCTCCCGCGTCAGCCGCTCGGCGAGATACAGCGGCGTTGGCCGCCCGCAGAACTCCTTGAGGTAATACTCGAACTCGCCCTGGAATGCCGGGTCCTGCCGTGCGCGCGAGTATTCGGCCTCCAGCTCCTGGAGCGGGTGCATCAGCGTCTCCGGCACGTATCGCCCGCCGTAAGGGCCGAAGTGCCCCAGGGCGTCCGGAACTTGCTCGCTGGCTAATGAACTCATGCGCGCCAGCATAGCCGCGGCCAAGGCTGCCGTCGAGCGCCCTCCCGGCCTGCCGGGCTGTGGTGGCTACAGCGGCTTGATCTCGATCTTACGGAACGCCACCGGGTCGTTATGCCCCGCGAAGCCGAAATAGCCCGTGGTGCGGTCTTTGCCCGGGTGGGCGTGGCCGGCCATGTAGTCGGTCACGGTGGACACATCGCAGTCGAGGATGACGGTGCCATTCAGCTCCACCTTGATCTTCGGGCCGTTGATGGTGACTTCCTCGAAATTCCACTGACCGATGGGATGCTGGTAGCCGCGGGCGGCGGCGACCATGCCGTAGGCGGAGCCGTGCGCCTGGCGCGGGTCAATCTTCTCGCCCGTGGCCTTTTCGTAATTGTCGTCGAGCACCTGGATTTCGCACATGCCCTGGTAAGCCGTGTCGCCGTGGCCGGGATAGCGGATCGCGAGACCGTTGTTGCCGCCGGGCGGCAGCTTGAATTCGAGCCGCGCCATGAAGTTGCTGTATTCCCCGGTCGTATAGATGGTTCCGCCCTTGTGCGGGCGGCACTGGATGGCGCCATTCACAATTTCATACTCGTTCGTCGGCCCTGCCCAGCCGGTGAAGTCGCGGCCGTTGAAGACGGACTCGAACCCGGCGCCGCCGTGGCTTTCGAGGATGCGGTTGGCCTCATCGGAGCCGATTTCGCGGATGTAGAGATTGCGCCAGCGGATTTCACCGCCATGCGTCTGGAGCTGGATGGGGCCCCGCGGCGGGACCGGCGTCTTGCGATCGTAGTAATTCTCCAGCAAGGCGTGGTCCACCACGAGCTTGTGGTTGAGCCAAACACTCACGCGCGCGCCCACCATGAGCACGCGGACCTTGTTCCATTGGCCGAAGGGCTTGTCGGCCAGCACCAGCGGGTCTTTGCCGGGCGCGCCGGGGCTGTTGTTCCATAGCCCGCCCGAGCCCTTGTCCGCGCCGAGCGGAAACTTGTCCTTCTCGGTGTAATCCCAGATCTGCACCTGCGGGCAGCCGCGCAGGTAAATGCCCGAATCGGCGCGCGGCACGGTCTTATACTCGACGAGCAGCTCGAAATCTCCGTAGTCCTTCTCCGTGGTGGCATAGGCGCCCTCGCCGTCGTTGACCAGCTCACCGTTTTCGACGCGCCAATGACCGCGCATGGAGTCGGTCCATTTGGCGATTTGGGCGGCGCGCTCCTCGGCGGGCATGGCGAGCAGCTTCCGGTTGTCGAACGTGTCGCCGCCGCGCCAGCCGGCGAGGTCCTGGCCGTCGAACAGGGCGGTGAAGCCCCTGGGCGGCTTCACGGCTGCGTTGTGCTCCCCGCACGTTTTGCAGCCGGTGAGGCCGGCAGCAGCGGCGGCGAGGAGCAGCAGCGCGGAGCATTTGCGAACCCAGGGGACGGTCGTGGTCAAGTTCATGCCCCTGTTTTCCGGCATTCGGGGCCGGTAATAAAGCCTTTTCTGTGGCCGCAGCCTGTGTGGGCTTGGTGTGGTCCTTGCGGAGGCCCGGTGTGTCTCCCATGTGGTCCGGGCCCCATGGGAGACACACCGGACACTCTCAGGGGCCATACAAGGCCCATGCAAGGCAGCCAGGCGGGTGTCGGTTCGGCGGCTACGGGGAGGCCGAGGCCGCTGTCGCGGCGCGGCCTTCGCTTGGGCTGGCCAAGCTCGTATCAGCAGGAAAAGCCTATTTCGATGCGTTGACTGGCTGGGCGTCCGGGCCAGCGACGGTGGCAGGGTCCGACTGAATTAGCTCGTTGGTGCTCCCCCGGCGGTAGCCTTGCAGGTCCAACGTGATGTGGGCATAGCCGAGCTCTTTGAGGGCGGCGGCTACCTTGGCGGACACGCCATCGCCGAGAAACTTCCGCATTTCCGCGGGTCCAACCTCAATCCGGGCCAGGTGGGTGAGCAAGGGCGCAGGCGGAGCCGGCAACGCCGGGGTCTGGGGGCGGTTCTGGGTGGGATGCGCTGGAGGCAGCATCACTCGCAGCTCGTGATGACGGACCCGCACGTCATGGAAGCCAAGGTCGCGCAGGACGTTCTCCGCCTGCTCGATCATGCTGAGCTTGGCAGGGCTGACGGCCTCGCCGTAGGGAATGCGCGAGCTGAGACAGGCCATTTGAGGCTTGTCGGCGGTTGGCAAGCCCAGTTGCGCCGACAGTTCCCGGATGTCCGCCTTCGTCAGGCCGGCCTCCTTGAGGGGGGCGCGGACCTGGAACTCGACGGCGGCCTGCGCGCCCGGCCGGAAGTCGCCGGTGTCGCTCGCATTCTCGCCGTAGGCGATTACCGCGAAACCCTCCGCTTTGGCCAGCGGGGCCAGCTCGGTGAACAGCTCGTGCTTGCAGAAATAGCAGCGGTTGCTGGGGTTGGCGAGGTAATCGGGGTTGTCGAACTCACCGGTGCGGACTACCCGCACCGGGAATTTGAACGTTGCAGCAATGTCCAGGGCCTCCTGCAGCTCGCGCCGCGGCAGGCTCGGGGTATCAGCAATCGCCGCAAGGGTCTTATCCCCCAGGATCTGGTGCGCCACCAGCGCCAGGAAAGCCGAGTCCACGCCGCCGGAGTAGGCGACGAGGCAGGAGCCGTAAGACCGCAGCAAGGCGCGCAGCCGTTCGTAGTTGTCCGATGCCACTTAAAGAAGTTGGCATCGGGCAGCGGGGTTGTCGAGAACGGCCACGCGGGGGTTGGTCATTGCCGCCTCCGTCACGGCACGGCCAGGCGATAGAAGACGCTGCCACTGGCCGGATTGACCTGGAAAACGATGTGATTGGTCGCCGTCGAGCCTGGAACGGTGACCCAATTGGTGGTGATGCCCACCCCCGGGCTGTTGGTTTGCGCCTGCAGGCGTCCGCCTGCAACCGGCCAGGACAGGGCCAGCAGGTTGCCGGTGACCTGGGCGGTCAGGCGTACCGACGCCAGCTTATACACGACCCCGCCGTTCCCATTGGGCGGCGTAGAGGTGGCCATCGCGTAGAGTTCGCCGTTACCGTCCTGGCCGAAGCCGTGCACCGTCTGGTCGTTGGGCAGAATCTCCGACCCGAACTGGGGCAGGGTGAAAGCGTGCATCGTGCCCTGCTGAAGGTCGGCGTAGAAGAGGCGGCCATTGATGCGCACAGGGCTGGGGATCAAGGCCAGGTCGCCAAAGATATACTTCCCGTATAGCTCCGGCATGGCGCTGCCGCGATAGACGAAACCGCCGGTGATGGAAATGCCGTTATTATGGTCGTATTCGAGGATCCCCTGTGGGCCGGTAATCGGGTCAGTCAGTCCCGCAGGCGCTCCCGGGCTGAAATTATTCGTCGGGGGCGGGCCGACGGTGCCGGCAGGCTGATTAGGCCCGACCTGATTGTTGGTCATGTTGAACAGGTAGTCCCCTTCTTTGATTGCCCAGCCGTAGTTGTGAGCAATGAGAACCCGGTTGATTTCCTCGATGTTGTTCTGGCCGACATCGGCTTCTATCAGGTCGCCCGTGACCGGGTCGAAGCAATAGCGATACGGGTTGCGAAAGCCGTAGGCGTAGATCTCAGGGACCTGGTTCGGCCCCTGGAACGGGTTGGTCGTGGGGATCCGATATTGGCCGTTGGTGCTAACCGGGTCGGGGCTATTGGTGTTCAGCGCGGGATTGAGCGGGTCGAAACGCAACATCTTGCCCAGCGGCACACTTAGATTCTGGGCGTTGCCGCCTGGGGCGATATGGCCCGGACCGACGTCGTTGGCGTTCCCGCCATCGCCCAACGCCAGGTACATATAGCCGTCCGGCCCGAACGTGCAGGTGCCGCCGTTATGGTTTTGCGCGTTCTTGCCGAAGGAGATGACCTCCCGGCGGGTGGAAGGATCAATGATGTTGGCGTTGGTGGGGGAGATCTTCCACTCGTTGAGGACGTTCCGGTAGAGGTTGCTCGTACCGCCCGACAGCGGGTAAGTAGGCAGCGTGTTGGAGGGGACCATCTCACTGTTGTAGGTGTAGAGCGTTTGGTAGCCGGGGCTGGCTGGATTATTGAAGCCCGGATGGAAGGCTATTCCCAGCAAACCGCGCTCGTCGTTGGGGTTGCTCGTGACCAGCGGCGGCGACACCCGGCTCTGGATGTCGAGCGCCGGCGTGGGCAGCAGCACCCCATCCTGGATGAGCCACACCAGGCCGTTCTGTTCCAGCACGAAGAGCCGATGAGTATCCCCCGGCGGGCTGAAGCCATAATCAGGCGCGGCCAGGTTGGTGGCAATCGGTATCAGGAAAAGGGAGAGCGCCCCATTGGTCACCTCCGGCGTGTACCTGGCTATGGTCAGGTGGACGGGCGCCGAGGTGCCCGACGCACCGAGGCTGTCCGACGCCACCGCAGTTATGGTATGCGTGCCGAGCGTGAAGGCGAATTGGCCCGTCGTGAAGCTGTAAGGCGGCGCGGAGAAGCTGCGCAGCGATACCAGCCCATCGAACATCTGGACGTTCGTCACACTGGCGCCCGTGTCGGTGACCGAAGCCCCGATCGTAATGCTGTCCGTATTGCCGAAGACGGAGTTGTCGGGTGGATTGGTCATGGTCACGCTGGGAGGACTGTGCCCGACATTCACTGTGACATTCACGACGCTGGAAGTGGTGGAAAGACCGGCGTTGTCCGTAGCCACAGTCGTGAGGGCGTGGGCGCCGACGGCGAGACTGGTCGTTACCGTGTACGGCGTGTTGTTGGTTTTGCCCAGGAAGGTTGCGCCGTCGAAGAATGACACGTTGGTGACGGTGCCGTCCGAGTCGGAGGCAGACGCCGTAATGGGCACGTTGGCCGGGGCGGTGAACGAAGCGCCGTTAGTCGGCGAGGTGATGGAAACCGTAGGGGGCACATCGGCCGGTTGCGGCGTGGATCGCTGCCAGGAAAAGCCTCCGGTCTGTTCACCCCACTCGGTGAATTGAACACTCAGGTAGATGTCCTCCGCTATGAGGTGCACGACCGCCGGGACACCGACCGTGAACGGAGGGCCCCCATTAACATTCTTGGCCCACGTATCCCAATCGGTATAGGAGAGCGAAGCATAGTTAGCCAGGGTGCCGTTCGCCCACTCCGTGTCCTGCGGGCTAAAGAAATGGGTGAATCCCGTCTCCGTCGCGGCATTGTAGATGCCCTGGCTCGAACCGCGCGTAATCCACACGTTGGCAGTGAGACGATCCTGGTTCCGCGGTTGTGTGGGATCAGAGCCATCCAGGTCGGTGAAATTTGTCACGGGCCCGGTCCAGACTGTAGCTGCACTTAACTCCAGGGGTGCCAAGAGCTGGCCGAGAAAGGCAAGGCCCAGCAGCAGCCAGGCGAGTCGGGCAGGCCGGCGGGTGCTGGCGGGTTCGATTCCGGATTGTGTGATAGGGATTTGTACTTTGCGGTGCATGGGTCCTTTCGTTGTTGTGTGGGTCGGCCGCGAGCCGACTGTTCCTCGTCGCGCGCGACGCCCTCGCGCTCCCGTTGATTGTAAATGCGAGGCTTCCAGCGGCACGTGGAACTTCGCTTCGCTCCAGCGGGCGATTGGAATTCGCCCGCGCCGCTTCTCAGGGTTGGCGATCGAACCGGGTGCGGGCGTCGGCTGCGGGAGGCGCCGCTCTGGCCGGCGATGGCTGAGGCTGCGGGCCCGCCTGGGGAGGTTGCGGGCCGCTGGCCACCGCACGTCACACCCGGCTCGAAAGCGCAGGCCCTGGACTGTGCCGCGAGACCCCGGCTCTCTAGCCGGTTGAGGTCGTCTGGTTTGCGCGTGGCCCAGTTCCATGCTAACAAGAGACATCAACCTGTTGCTTGGTTCCCGGAAAGCTATGTTTATTTCTGCCGGCATAAGGGAAGACTCTCACACCTTGCCGCCCGGCCCATCCGCCGTCGCCAAGCGCACCTCGGGGAACAATCATGGCAGCTCGCGCCTCCTATCATAGTGATTCCGGTCGGGAAAAGCCGGACTTCCAGGGTCTGGTGGACCTCCACTATGTTGCACTGTATCGGTTTGCCATGAGTCTTACCGGGAACGAAGTTGACGCCTGCGACCTTGTCCAACAGACCTTTCTGGTCTGGGCGACCAAGGGCCATCAACTGGCGGACCCTTCCAAAGCCAAGTCGTGGCTGTTCACCACGCTGCATCGGTGCTTCCTGGAATCGCGCCGCCGGTCCACACGCTTCCCCCACCTGGAGATCACCGAGGCGGAACTCGAGCTGCCAAAGGTCGAGCCTGAGCTGGTGACCCATCTGGACGCGCAGGAGGTCTTGCATTTGCTCGGGCAGGTGGACGCGCAGTTTCAAGCCGCCGTGGCGCTGTTCTACCTGGAGGACTACTCGTATGAGGAGATTTCCACGATCCTGGAAATCCCGCTGGGCACGGTGAAATCCCGCATCTCGCGGGGTATCGCCCAGCTCCGCGAACTGGTGTTGCGCCGGGAGCGCCTGCCGGGCCAGGCGAAGGAGGGCACCGCGTGACCCGCGCCGAAGCCCAACGCGTGCTGTTGCTCTACCGGCCCGGGCCCCCGGAGACGGGCGACCCCGACATGCTGGAAGCCCTTGAGCTGGCGAAGCGCGACCCCGAACTGGGGCAGTGGTTTGATCAACACCGCGCGTTCCAAAAGACCGTGAGCGCGCGCCTCCAGCAGATCGAAGTGCCTGCGCATTTGCGGACGAGTCTTTTGGCCCGCGCGCAGGCTCCGGCGACGCTGCTTACCCCACCCCAGCCGACCTGGCGGCGACCCTTCTGGCTGGCTGCCGCCGTGATCGTGCTCGCCGCCTGTCTCCTGGGCTTGTGGCTGAGGCCGCGCGCCGGCGACGAGTTTGCCAACTACCGGGCCCGCATGGTCAGCGGCGTCCTCCGCGAATACCAGATGGACATCAAGACCAACGACATGCGCCTCGTGCGGCAAGACTTGGGTTCGCGCGGGGCGCCTGCGGACTACGTCGTGCCGCGGGGGCTGGAGCGCCTGCACTTGACCGGGGGCGGCCGCCTCACCTGGCGCAATAATCCCGTCGCGATGGTGTGCTTCGACCGCGGCGATAACCGGATGCTCTATCTTTTCGTGCTTAAGCGCTCCGCGATCAATGACCCGCCGCCCGGCACGCCGCGCTTGGCCAAGGTCAATGAACTGCTGACGGCAAGCTGGACGCAAGGAGACGAAACCTACGTGCTGGCAGGACCGGAGGAGCCGGGTTTTGTGCAAAAGTATCTCTAACAAGGGCGCGGGACGCTGAATACTGTATGCGGGTGTCGCCTACCAACCCGTCGGGTAGCTGGGGGGCGCGCCCTCGACGGTGGTTCGGGCCATCAGCCAGTCGAAATCCGCCCGCTCAGAGGGCGCCAACTGGCCGGGAGCGGCGGGGAAAGGAAGATTGGCAGCGTCGGGCTGGGCTGGGGGTTTGGTACTGGCCAGCAGCCAACGGTGTGTTTCAAGGTGGCCGTCGGCGAAGGAGAGGTTCACAGCCCCATTGTGGTACGAGGCGGGCAGGTCGTACCACCGCAGGCTGTCGGGCTTGTCCAGGAAGTAGGCGTCATTGATGCTATCGGGGTGTTCCTCGATCAGGACGAATATCTGCGAGGGCTGCAGAATCTGCCCTGCCTTGAAGAACTGCCGGTAGTCGGGGTTGTTGACGTTCTGGCCGGTGGCCGTGAACTGGCCCGCATTGCCCACCATCGCGTTCATCGAAATGCTGCGCACCCGCGCCGTCCATCCGGCCTGCACCTGGATGTCGCTGAGCGCATGATCGCTCGGGCACCGGTAAAGCTTGGCGCTGCTGCTGGTGTAAGGGCCGATCCCCCCCTGCGTGACCAGCACGGTATTCGTGTTGTCCGAGTCCAGCTCCCAGCTCATCACCGGGCTGGTCCAGTTCCAGAACTCGCCCTGCGCCACGGTGGCTTTGATCTCGTCCGCGCCGAGGTTGTAAGGCATCGAGTCGTTGCTGTCACCGACATAGAGCAAGCAAGCCATCATCAACTGGCGCTCGTTGTTGAGACAGGACAGCGCCGTGCTCCTGGCCCGGGCCCCGGCCAG
>Ga0335069_10001008_pt1 | contig 45344 bp, 41 predicted proteins | sample Lox_Sample_11_FD_206714 | JGI IMG/M metagenome (GOLD analysis project Ga0335069, IMG submission 206714) | Soil microbial communities from Loxahatchee National Wildlife Refuge, Florida, United States - Lox_Sample_1.1 | ecosystem: Environmental > Terrestrial > Soil > Wetlands | place: USA...
GTAGATGTAATCGGAAACCGTTGCCACCAGGCCTTTACGGTCCGGACAACTCACCAGCAGGATTCCCGATCGCGCCTTCGCCGCTTCGCTCATGGAATCAAATGATTCTTGTGATCCAAGTTATCAGGTTGACCGACAGTGCCCCATTCCGACGGTGCCGGACTCCGACGGTGCCCCATTCAAGCCGTTCGTTGGCTTGAGTGGGGACTTCCGCAATCTGAAGCGGGACAACGCAGAGACTGCGCTCCCACACCTTTATCTCTTCACGCTCTTCACAATCTCGCGCGCCGCGTTCGCTCCCGACCCGCCGGTCAACCCCGACCCCGGATGCGTCCCGTTCCCGCATAAATACAGATTCTTGATTGGCGTTGCGTAGCGCGCCCAATCCAGCAGCGGACGCATGGTAAAGAATTGATCGAGCGACAACTCTCCATGAAAAATCTGTCCGCCCGTCAGCCCGTAGGTTTGCTCAAGATCCTTCGGCGTGATGATTTGTCCATCCTCGACCAGCGACGGCAAGTTCGGCGCATACTGCGCGAGCGTGCTCACGACCGTATCGCCCAGCGCGCTCTTCTGCTCGTCCCAGTTGCCCTTGAACTTGTACGGCGCGTACTGCATGTAGATCGACATCACGTGCTTGCCCTTGGGCGCCAGCGTCGGATCATTCAACGATGGAATCGCCACTTCCAGATACGGCTGCTTCGAAAACTGCCCGTACTTCGACTCGTCGAATGCGCGTTCCAGATAATCGATCTCGTGCCCAATCTGAATCCTTCCCGACAAAGCCGCGCTATTGCCATTCGGAAGGGAAGTGAACTGCGGCAACCCTGACAGCGCCAGGTTCACCTTTGCCACCGTGCCCATCGCGCGATAGTTCTGCAAGCGCTGCGCGAACTGCGGCGCAAGATGCGTCGGATCGACCAGCTTCAGCAGCGTCCGCTTCGGGTCCGCATTCGAAACGATCAGCTTCGCCGGAATTTCTTCGCCTGACTTCAATACGACCGAAACCGCCGCGCCATCTTTCACGCGAATCTCGGCAACCTCGGCGCCCGTGCGAATTTCAGCGCCAGCCGCTTTTGCCGCCGCCGTCATCGCCTGCGTGATCGCGCCCGCGCCGCCAACCGCAAACTGCGAAGATCCTGCCGGAGCCGCATCGCCCGCCGCGCGGATCAGCAGCACCAGCGCGCTGCCCGCCGACCACGGTCCGAAGAACGTCCCGAAAATTCCACGCGCGGCCACCGTCGCACGAAGCACATCGGTTTCGAAATACTCGGCGACCAGGTCCGCCACCGCCATCGGTCCCCAGCGCAGCAGCCGGTACAAATCTTTCTTGCCCAGCTTGCGCAGGCTGCGCCCGGTCTGCAGCATGCCCCACAGATCGCTCTTGCTCGGCTCGTCGATGTCGGGCGGTGTCAGCTTCAACGCCTCGCCAATCGCGCCGCCCATCTTGCGCAGCGACTCTTGCATCTCCGGCCACTTCGCCGCATCTTTCTGCGAGAACTTCGCAATCGACTCCGCCGACCGCCGCGCGTCGTTATAAATCGTCAGCGCTTTCCCGTCTGGCGTCAGCGTGGTCACGCTCGCATCCGGCGTCACGAACTTCAGCCCGTGCCGTTCGAGCGCCATGTCGCGCATCACTTCCGGACGAATCGGTCCCGCCGAGTGCGCCAGCGTCGAGCATTTGAAGCCCTTCGCGAACTCTTCCGTAATCGCCGCGCCGCCGGTCACGCCGCGCCGCTCGAGAACCAGCGGCCTGTAGCCAGCCTTGGCCAGGTAGAACGCAGCGACCAATCCGTTGTGGCCGCCGCCGATGATCACTGCATCGCGTTGCTCGGCCATTAGGCGACCCCCTTCAGGTCTTTCAAAATCTCGAGCGCCGACAAACGCCCCGGCGCGCCCATGATCCCGCCGCCCGGATGCGTCGCCGATCCGCACATATAAAGATTCTTGATCGGCGTGCGGAACTGCGCCCACCCCGCCACCGGACGCAGGAAGAACAACTGCTCCAGCGACAACTCGCCCTGGAAGATATTCCCTTCGCTCAATCCCCATTCGCGTTCCAGGTCGAGCGGCGTCACCACCTGCCGGTGCAGAATGATGTCCTTGATGTTCGGCGCATACTCGGCAATCGTGTCGATCACGGTATCGCCAAATTTTTCTTTCTCCGTATCCCAGTCAAGTCCGGGCGCGAGCTTGTACGGCGCGTACTGCACGAAGCACGACATCACGTGCTTGCCTGCCGGTGCTACTGAAGGATCGGTCAGCGAGGGAATCACCATGTCCATGTACGGCCGCTTCGAAAAATGACCGTACTTGGCGTCGTCGTAAGCCCGCTCCATGTACTCCACGCTGGGCGAAATCGACATCGCCCCGCGCAGGTGCGCGCCTTCGCCCGGCATGCACTTGAAGTTCGGCAAACCGCTCAGCGCGAGATTCACTTTCCCCGACGATCCCCGGAACTTATAACGCCGCACCTCTTCCAGAAAATCTTCCGGCAGATGCCCCGCCTCGATGAACTTCGTAAACGTCAGCCGCGGATCGATGCTCGACGAAACGATATCCGCATAAATCTCGTCGCCGTTCCCGAGCACCACCCCCTTCGCCTTGCCACCCTTCACGATGATCTGCGCGATCGGCGACTTCGTGCGAATCTCCACTCCCGCCTCGCGCGCCGCATCGCCAATCGCATTTGAGATCGCGCCCGTCCCGCCGCGCGCAAATCCCCAGGCGCGAAACGCGCCGTCAATCTCCCCCATGTAGTGGTGCAGCAGCACGTACGCCGTTCCCGGCGAACGCACCCCGAGAAACGTTCCAATGATTCCCGACGCCGACATCGTCGCCTTCAGCACATCGGTCTCGAACCACTGATCCAGGAAGTCGATGGCGCTCATCGTCATCAACTGCACCTGGTTGTATTTATCGTAGGACGACATCGCTTGAAACCGTCGCCCCACGAACAGCAGCTTCATCAGTTCCCGCGGATTCAGCGTCGCCGGATCCGGCGGCACCATCCCGAGGATCGGCTTCACGAAGCGGCACATCGCCTGCATCGCCTTGCCGAATTCGTCGTAGGCCTCGGCGTCAAGCTTTGAGTGGCGCGCGATCTCGCGATGCGTCTTCCCGTGGTCGTTCACGCGCCACAGGTAATCGCCATTCGGCATCGGCGTGAACGTGCCGTCGAGCGGCAGAATCTCGAGGCCATGCCGCGGCAAATCGAGATCGCGAATAATCTCGGGCCGCAGCAGCGACACTACGTACGAGCACACCGAGAACTTGAAGCCGGGGAACACTTCCTCCGTGCACGCTGCGCCGCCCAGGATGTGCCGGCGCTCCAGCACCAGCACTTTCTTCCCGGCCTTCGCCAGATACGCCGCGTTCACCAGTCCGTTGTGCCCGCCGCCCACCACAATCACGTCATACTTGGAACTAGCCATCCGCTTTCAGCTCCTAGCTCTTAACTTTCTTAGGACTCGTCTGCACTCCACCCGTGACTTGAGGATCCCCGCTGCGTTTCGACTTGAGCATCCCCGCCGTGCTTCTGAAGGGCGCGCCTTCAGCCGCGCCGCCAAATCAACCCGGTCACGCGATGGGCTTCAACCCGGGTCCGCTCTCTGGCACGGAAGAGCACTCCGACTCGGCGGCCGTACTCAGCGTCGTCTGCGTTTCAAGATTTTGTTTGCCCTGATGATTCGCCGTCAGCGCAACGCGCCGAAAAATGACTCCACATTCTATCCGGGAATCTCTGTTTTGTCGCTAACTTACGGCCAAATGATGACCGAAAGTCAATTCGCTTTCTCCATTGCTCTCAACCCGCGCCCGTGAATATAATCCGTCGGTCATCTTTTGTCTCGATCTTTGTCGTTGGGGGAATCGCCTTGCCGATCGGAACTGCATTTCACGAGCGCACCTTCCCGCTTTGCCACAGCCTGAACTACCGCGAGTGGTCTGGCTATTACACGGTCAGCGTCTACGAGGTGCATCACGAGCACGAGTACAACGCCATCCGCAACGCCTGCGCCCTCATCGACATCTCTCCGCTCTACAAGTACCGTGTCACCGGCAAAGACGCGACCAAGCTCGTCAACCGAGTCATCACCCGCGACATCAACAAAGTTGCCGTGGGCCAGGTGATTTACTGCTGCTGGTGCGATGAAGACGGCAAAGTCATCGACGACGGCACCATCACCCGCCTCGCCGAAAACGAATACCGCTGGACCGCCGCCGACCCCAGCCTGCGCTGGTTCCAGCAGAACGCCCTCAACATGGACGTTCAGCTCGAAGACATCTCGGAAAAAACCGCCGCGCTCGCGCTGCAAGGCCCGACGTCCGCGAAGCTGCTCAAGGCTGTCGCCGAAGCCGACATTACGAACCTCAAATATTTCCGCATGACTCGCGGCAAAATTGCCGGCATCCCCGTCGACATCTCGCGCACCGGCTACACCGGCGACCTCGGCTATGAAATCTGGGTTCCGTGGAACGATGGCGTCAAAGTCTGGGACGCGCTCATGGCCGCCGGAAAGCAGTTCGATATCCACGCCGCCGGCATGCTCGCGCTCGATGTCGCCCGCGTCGAAGCCGGCCTGCTCCTGATCGAAGTCGATTACACCAGCTCGAAGAAAGCGCTCATCGAATCCCAAAAATATTCACCGTATGAACTCGGCTTCGGCAAGATGGTGCACCTGAACAAGGAAAACTTCATCGGCAAGCGCGCGCTTGAAGCCGAATCGAAGAAGGGCCCCGAGCGCCAGCTGGTCGGCCTCGAAGTCGACTGGGTTGAAGTCGAAGAGCAGCACGACCGTTTCGGCCTGACGCCCGCCGCGCCCAGCCAGGCCTCGCGCGTTTCCGTTCCTGTTTACTTAGGGGATCGCCAGGTGGGCAAAGCCACCACGACGACGTTCTCCCCGCTCCTGAAAAAACTGATCGCCCTGGCGATGATCGATACGCAGTTCACAAAGCCGGGTACGCAACTGCAGATGGAACTCACCATCGAAGCCCAGCGCCTGAAAACGACGGCCACTGTTGTCCCGCTGCCGTTTTTCAATCCGAAGCGTAAAACCGCTACCCCGGTCTAAGCCTTCGCCTGAATAAATGTCGGATGATGCCCCTCAGCCGCCCTGAGCGCGCCGCAAGTAGAAAGAGTCGTGGGATTCGTTGCTGCTAGCCCGCTGTTTTCAATCTTCAGCGCGTCTGCACTCGCGCCATTTCTGTTGCAAATAGCAACAGTGTGCAACGAACCATACATCGATGAGCAACAATGTTTCCATTTTTCAACTTCTTTCTCAACCCCCCCGGCAGCTTGTCAAGCCCCCTAAGTGCCTCATTTGTTCGTAACTTCTTCGTGTTACACGAGATATAAAGTTAGGAAACGTGTCTAATTCACCCCCTGTATTTTGATATTCTAAAATTAGGGAGACAGATGGGATCACGCTGGCCGACCCGGGCATAACCGGCCGCGCGCTTGCCGCCTCTGCCACGGGCACTGCGGACATCTGATTGCGGGAGCTTCCGCCGAAGGGCATAGAGCCCGCCAGGGAAGTGATCACTTCCAATACTGTTCCGGAGGGAACAGAGTAATAAAGCAGAGATCGTAAGCAAATAAGATCGTAAGCAAAGAGAAGGCGAAATTAAGCGGTAAGCAGAGTCCAAGCAAAGGAGCAAGAGCGACAAATATTCCGGAGCTTCACCTGACTTAAAAAATCAGCGTGCGCACAGCAAGCGCCTGCACGGACTGTTCTCGACCTTACGCCTGCGCGCGTCCCCTCCAGCGTCCAACGAGAAAGATGACGACGCCCACACCCAGCAGAGCTCCGGTCAATCCTATGATCTTCAGCATGGCCAGCGCCTTGTTTGGTTCGTCTGGCGGCGGCAGCAGCGACAGCAGGATCGCACCGCTCGTCGTCGCAAATCCCACGATCGAGATCAGATAAGCTATCGGCCTCCCACCCGGCACCCGGATCACTTCCTCGCCCGCCGGTTCACGCTGCAGCTTGATCATCGCGGCAAAGACATACAAGTACGGAATGAAATATGTGATCACGCCCATGCTCACCATCACGTCGTAGGCGCCCTTCACGCTCGTCCCGGCCTGCCCGAGAAAAATAAAGATAGCTCCCAGAACCGCCTGCACCAGGATCGCCACCCAAGGCGTGCCGTAGCGATGGTGCAGCTTGCCGAAACTTGCCGGAAGATACTTGTCGATGCCGGCGACGAATGGCAGCCGCGACGTCGCCGCCAGGTACGCGCTGGCCGCTCCCACGTTACTCAACGCAATCAGAAACGCCGCCAGCGGGATCACGCCCTCAAACCCGACCCGATGACTGGTCAGCGAAATAGCCTGCATCAACCCCTGCAAGTCGTTCACCGACGAACTGGGCAGCGCGAGCAGTACGCACGCTGTCCCGACAACGTAGCAGAAGGCGACCGTCATGCCAGCCGCCAGCAAGGCGAGCGGGACGTTGCGCCGCGGATTCTTGATTTCTTCTCCCATCAGCGACGCTGTCTCGCAGCCTCCGAACGCGAACGTCAGCGTCGACCAGAAGATGATCTCTTTCAAGCCCGTGGGCCGCGGCGTCATGGTCGCAAACGTGAACGATGTTGCTGAGCCGAAGCGGTGCCACGCGACCACGCCCATGACGACCACGATCAGAACCGGCACCCACATGGCGATCGCACCCACGTTGTTGAGCCACTTGCCCACATCGAGGCCGACCAGGTTCATCACCGTGGCCGCGCCCAGCGTCGCCAGCGCAAACGCAATGTAGAACCATGGCTTGGTGCCCAGATGTCCCCACACCGCCTCGCGCATGAACAAAATGTTGCTCGCGGCAAAATAAAGTACGGCAGGGAAGTAGGGAAGATCGCTCGCCCAGTAGCACCACGCCGACATGAATCCCGAGAAGCCGCCGAAGGCGCGCTTCGACCACACATACAGTCCACCTTCGTTCGGATAGCGCGACGACAACTCGATCACCGAGAGCGCGAGCGGCGTATAGAACGTGAGCCACGCGCCAAACCAGATCACGATCGAGCTGGGCCCGGCCGCTGCTGCGGTCGCAATCCAGCGCAGGCTCACGCCGGTCACTACATAAAAAAGCAGCAGGTCGCGAAAGCCCATCGCGCGCTTGGGGCGGTTGGGATCGGCTGCCTCGGCGATCGACACCCCGCCGCCGGGCAGGTCAAAAGGAGGTCTGGGTTCAGGAAGAGTCGTGGAGTCGGAGGGAGTTTGAGCCAAGCGTATGTCCTGAGGCCGCACGTCTCGAGGCCGTGCCTCCTGAAGTCGCCACAAACGAATTGGGAAGGAATATCACTCGAGCCGAAATTGGGCAAACGAAATGTTTGGATAAGGTCTGCGCCGCGAGAAGGTCAGTGTGGAATGGTAGATTTTAGATTGCAGATTGCAGATCGCAGATCGTAATCAGGATGAATCGCAAATCTAAAATCTGCGATATGAAATCTGCAATGTAAGCTCACCACTCTGAAATCGGAACTCACCACTCGTTCCACCGCCTAACGCCGGCTCTTGGTACCGCCGAAGATCGAACCCAGCACCCCGCGCACGATCTGGCGTCCGACGGAACTGCCCATCGCCCGCGCGGCGCTTTTGGCGGCTGCCTCGACCAATGTGTCGCCGCGTTGCCCGGGGGCACGAGTAAGAATGCCGCTCAAATCGGGCAGCCAACTCGAAGGCGTTCCCGGCGGCGGCGCGCCCGCAGCGGGGGTTCCCGGCGAAGCCTGGTCGGCTGGACCCAACGATTGTCCCGCGCGCGCTTTCAGGATCTCGTACGCCGACTCGCGATCGACGGCCTTCTCGTAAACTCCCGCGACGACCGACGATGCAATCAGCGCCTGCCGCTGCTCGGGCGTGATCGGCCCGATCTGGCTGCATGGCGGGCACACCCAGGCGCGCTCCACCGGCGTCGGCGTGCCTTTGTCGTCGAGAAACGAAACCAGCGCTTCGCCCACGGCAAGCTCCGTGATGGCCTTCTCCACATCAACCTTCGGATTCGTGCGAAAGGTTTGTGCCGCCGCCTTCACTGCTTTCTGATCTTTCGGCGTGAAAGCGCGCAAGGCGTGCTGCACCCGGTTGCCAAGCTGGCCCAGGATGATGTCAGGGACATCGGTCGGATTCTGCGTGACGAAATAAATCCCGACGCCTTTCGATCGAATGAGCCGCACGACTTGTTCGACTTTCTGCTGGAGCGTTGAAGGCAGGTCAGTGAACAGCAGGTGCGCTTCATCGAAGAAGAAGACCAGCTTCGGCTTCTCCGGGTCGCCGACCTCGGGCAGCTTCTCGAATAGCTCCGACATCATCCACAGCAAAAACGTCGCGTAAAGCGTCGGCGACTGCAGCAACTTGTCGGCCGCGAGAATGTTGACGATGCCGTGCCCGTTGCGATCGGTCTGCATCAGGTCGTCAAGGTTGAGCGCGGGCTCGCCCAGAAATTTATCGCCGCCCTGCTGCTGCAACGCGAGCAGGCCGCGCTGAATTGAGCCCACACTGGCGGCAGAAATATTTCCGTACTGCGCCTGGTATTCGCTGGCGTGCTCGGAGACATGTTGCAGCATGGCCTGCAGGTCTTTCAGATCGAGCAGCAGCATGCCGTGATCGTCGGCGATCTTGAAGGTCAGCGTCATCACGCCAGCCTGCGTGTCGTTCAAATTGAGCAGGCGGCTGAACAGCAGCGGCCCCATCTCCGAAGTCGTCGCCCGCACCGGATGGCCTTCGGCGCCGAACACATCCCACAGCGTGGCCGGGCTCGCTTCGAACTTGAAGTCATCGAGCTTGAGCAGCTTCACGCGGTCCTGAATTTTCGGATTGTCTTTGCCCGCCTGGCTGATGCCCGCGAGATCACCTTTCACATCGGCGGCAAACACCGGCACGCCGATCCGGCTGAAGGCTTCAGCCATCACCTGCAGCGTGACCGTCTTGCCCGTGCCAGTCGCACCGGCGATCAGCCCATGCCGGTTCGCCATCTGCGGCAGCAGTTCGAGTTCGTCCGTTCCTTTTGCGATCAACAGCCCCATGCCGAGCCCGTCTCCATTGTCAGAAGTTTTGCGATCGTCGCCGCGACCGCGACGGCTTCTATGTTAAAGCCTCGAAGCCTCCGCTGAAAGAATCCGCACGCGCCCAGAATTTTTCGTAGCACTCCTCGCAGATCCAATCGCGTCCATTGGTGTAGCCGGTGGCGTGCTCGGGACCCATCTGATCCGACAAGACCCACAAGCAGACGGCGCATGTGTCTTTCTTCCAGCCGCCCTTCACCAACTCCATCTCGGGCGAATTGCCGAGAAGCATCAGATCGAAAGAAACGGTCTCATGTCCACGGTGCCGCACGATGTCTACCGCTGCCCACGTTTTCTTCTCCCAATGAAATTGCCTGCAGAGCGCGACGCGACGGCGAACTTCTCGCAGTTCACGTGGCTCTCCATGAATCATTACCCGAGAGACAGGTTCTCCACGAGTTGAGTGAGCCGTCAGTTGGAGAAACGCTTCTGGTGCGCGACTGGCAATGTATTCTCGCGCCGACTCGACAGTCAGGCCCCTAGCCTTCAGGAATTTTTCCGCCGCGGTATCCGCTTGCAGGAGTACTCCGACGAAGAGGTGCCCGGTGCCGATGTGAGGATGCTGCATTCGGTCCGCCTCCTCCATGCCTTGTGCCAAAGCGAGCTTACATTCGTTCGTCAGAGGCAGGTCGACGGTGGCAGAAGCTTTCTGATGCCGCGGCCGATCTGCGAGTACTTGTTCGCGGAGGCAATTGATGTCGGTTTCGTGCAGGAACCGAGCGGCCAAGGCTAAATCTTCGCGCAGCACTCCGAGCAGCAGATGTTCAGTCTCGATGTAGGGCGACCCCACCTGGCTGGCTTCATAGCGCGCGAAAAAGATCGTGCGTCGCGCTTTCTCCGTGTAGCGCTCAAACATACAACCACCTCAGGCAGGCTATGCTGTGTCCGACTTGCGTTTCGCATCGCGCTTCCAGTAAAGATAGCCCGGAATCCCGAGGAGCACGATCGCCGTCCCCGCCAGCGCCTCTTTGGGGCGGGTCACGATCGTGTTCAGCGTCCACCACGAGCCAAGCAGAATATAAATCGCGGGCAGCCACGGGTAGCCCGTGCAGCGATACGGCCGCGGCACGTCGGGCCGCTTGCGCCGCAGCACAAATAATCCGATCACGGTCAGCGTGTACGACAGCACCATGCCGTAAATCACGTACGTGTAGAGCTGATCGTAGCGGCCGCTTACGGTGAGCACCGCCGCCCACACGCCCTGCCCGATCAGGCTGATCGCGGGCGTGCGGTACTTCGGATGGATGCGCGCCATGCTGTGGAAGAACGCGCCGTCCTTGGCCATCGCGTAATAAACGCGCGCGCCCGAAAGCGTGCAGCTGGCGCTGGCGCCGAAGCAGGCGAGCGCAATGGTGGCCGACAGCCAGACGGTGGCGCCGGGCGAGAACAACACGGTGGCCGCGGCCGCGGCGATGGTCTCGTGTTGCGCGATCTCGCCGAGCGGCATCGCGTACACGTAGGTCATGTTCATCGCGATATAAATCACCGCGACCACAATGATGCCGAGCACCATGGCGCGCGGTACGTTGCGCTGCGGGTCTTTGACTTCGCCCGCCACCCACGTAACGTAGACCCAGCCGTCATAGGCCCAGAACACCGCGATCAGCCCCACTCCCAAAGCCGAGAGCAACTGTGCTGGCGCCATTCCCGCAATCAGTCCTGGGGCGGACGCAGATGGGGTTGGCACGAAGTGCGACCAGCTGCCCTTGCCGATCGCAAAACCAAGAATCACGAACGCGCCCATGGCTGCGAACTTGGCCCAGGTGGCGACGTTTTGCAGGATCGCGCCTTTGCGCAGGCCAACCACGTTGATCCAGGTCACAATCACAATGGCGACGAGCGCCACCACGTGCGCACGCGTCAAGCTGATGCCGGCGGCGGTCAATACCACATGATCCTGTGAGATCGCCGGGAAGATGCTGCCCAGGTACACGGCTCCTGCCACCGAGAGCGCGGCGATGGAGCCGCCGTTCGCCACCGCGAACAGCATCCATCCGTAGAGGAAGGCGACGAGGTCGCCGAAGGCTTCGCGCAAATAGACATACTGGCCGCCCGACGCCGGGTACATCGAGCCCATCTCGGCGAAGGCGAAGGCCGCGCACATCGAGATCACCGCACCCATGACCCAGACGAGCAGAAACAAAACTGGATTGGGCAGCGGCGCAGCGATATCTTTCGCGGTCAGGAAAATCGAGGACCCGATGATGCCGCCGGCAAGCAACAGAACAGAGTCCAGCAGCGACAGGCCGCGGACCAGCGATGGTTTGGAAGTATTTCCGACCGAGGGTTCGAGGGTGACCGTGGATGCGTCCATGAAGGTTGTTGAAAGAAATTCCGAGCTTGCTCTTCCGTGAATCCCAGGTTAGCGCCAAAGTGCGACGCGAACCTGGAGGCACCGTCGCCTATCCAATTCCTAACTCGTCGGGCGACTCGAGCGGCGTACCACACTGCCGGCAGATCACGGCCGCGCAGTCGCCGCAAGTCAGGGGATCGAGCACTTCGCGCGCGCACTGCGGGCAGTACAAGATGGCAGCAGGCGGCGATGGTTTCGGGTCCGTCTTCTCGTCGCCCATAAAGAGGGCAACTGTAGCACAAGTGCGGTTCTCTGCGACCCTCCTCGCCGCTGCGATAAAATTTCGGTACGCATCCTGCAGACGAAAGGCGTCTACCATGCCCGACCCATCCCGTTCCTCCGACGAAAAGCTGCAACTGGAATTCAACCGCTGGGCCGAGGCCGGCGAAGGCCCCAAGATGGAGCAGCACCATCTCGACATCACGGAGAAAACCATTCGCCTGATGAACTTGCGCCCGGGCGAGCGCATTCTCGACCTGGGCTGCGGCTCAGGATGGGCGACGCGCCTGCTGGCTCGTATGGTCGGTGAGGGGCCTGAGGGGTTCGGCCAGGTGGTGGGCGTTGACGTGTCGGACGAAATGATCCGCGTGGCGCGGGCCGATTCGAAAGAGTTCGAGAACGTGATGTTTGTCTGGGGATCGGCGACGCAGATTCCGTGGGAAGAAAATTTCTTCGACAAGGTTCTGTCGATCGAGTCGTTCTACTACTGGCCCGACCAGGAGCGCGGGCTGGCGGAGCTGTTCCGCGTGATGGCGCCCAAGGGGCGTTTATTCATCCTCATTAATCTGTATAAAGACAACCCGTATTCTCTGCAGTGGGTCGACAAGCTGAAGGTTCCGGTACACGTGCGCTCCGCGCAAGAGTATGTCGATATGCTGCAGGCGCACGCCTTCGAAAACGTCGAATACCGCCAGATTCCCGACGACACGCCCACGCCCGACGATTACGTGACGAAATCGTTCCACTCGCTGGCGGATCTGAAGGCGTTCAAGCGCACGGGCGCGCTGCTGCTGATGGCCACCAAACCCGACGTGCGGGTGGCGGCTCCGGGGTACGCGATTTATTGAGGGGCGTATACACGATGGATGGAGTCGAGGCGGTATGGGCCGCGTCTCCGCGGCCCGGGAGATAGCATGTAGCGCTCAGCAGTTGGCATTCAGGCAATTGAGGTCTTGGCGCTCATGCGGCTAAGTGCTGCCTGCTAAGTGCCAACTGCCAATTTAAAAAGGCACGCCCTTCGCTTCGCTCAGGATGACAAGCCGTGCCTCTCAGTCCGCCGCCACCTTCGTTTTGTCACGCTTTTCGATCGCAACGTACTCGCGAACCTCGTGTCCGGTCCACACCTGGCGCGGGCGCGCGATCTTCTGCTCCGGATCGGAGAGCATTTCATTCCACTGCGCGAGCCAGCCCACGGTGCGCGGGATGGCGAACAGCACGGTGAACATCTCGGGCTTGAAGCCGACAGCCTGGTAGATGATGCCGGAGTAGAAATCGACGTTCGGATAGAGCTTGCGGCTTACGAAGTAGTCATCTTCGAGCGCGATGCGTTCAAGTTCGAGCGCGATATCGATCTTGGTGTTGCGGCCGGTCTCGGCGAAGACCTGGTCGGCCGCCCACTTGATAATGCGGGCGCGGGGATCGTAGTTCTTGTAGACGCGGTGCCCGAAGCCCATCAGCTTGCCTTTGCCGTCCTTGATCTTCTTGATGTAGGCGGGCACGTTCTGCTTCGACCCGATCTCATCGAGCATGCGCAGCACTTCCTCGTTCGCGCCGCCGTGCAACGGTCCGGCGAGCGCGGCGATCGCGGCCGCGGTCGTCAGGTATGGGTCGCCATGCGCGCTGCCGACGGCCCGCATCGCGTTGGTGCTGCAATTCTGTTCGTGATCGGCGTGCAGGATAAACAGAATGTCGAGCGCGCGCGCGATCACCGGATTGGCCGCGTATTTCGGCTCGACCATCTTCCACAGCATGTTCATGAAGTTTTCCGTGTACGACAGGTCGTTGTCGGGATACACGTACGGGAAGCCCACGTTATGGCGGTACGACATGGCCGCGATGGAAGGCATCTTGGCGACAAGCCGCTTGATTTGCAGCAGGCGGTTCGCCGGGTCAAGCACTTCGCGCGATTCCGGGTAGACGGTTGAGAGCGCGGCCACCGAACTCACCATCATGGCCATGGGATGGGCGTTGTAGCGGAAGCCCTCCATGAACTTCTTGGTGGTTTCGTGCAGCATGGTGTGGTGCGTGATCTCGTGAACCCAGTCCTTCAACTGGGGGCTGGTCGGCAGGTCGCCGAACAAGAGCAGGTAGGCGACTTCCAGAAACGTGCAATGTTCGGCCAGGGTTTCGATGGGATAGCCACGGTAGCGCAGGATGCCGCGATCGCCATCAATGAAGGTGATCGAACTGCGGCAGGAGGCGGTATTCATGAAGGCCGGATCGTAGGTCATCAGCCCAAAATCTTCGGCGCCGGTTTTGATCTTGCGCAGATCCATGGCGCGAATGGTTCCGTGTTCGATGGGAAGCGTGTAGGACTGGCCCGTGCGATTGTCGGTCACTGTCAGGGTGTCTTGCGGCATAAAAGCTCCTGAATGCGGACGGTCGATCTCCGGCTACGGCATACGATATAAGAACACGAGCCGGGAGCGGGGTGCTCAACCCTCACCCTAGTGACGGGGCGTCAGAAGTGCAGTGACCGGCATCACAGGAGATTCGCCCGACCGGTCGTTCCTCCCCCTGCCACGGTTCAACGCGGGCTCAGAGAGCGATCAGGCCTTTGCGCACGCCGAGAGTGACAGCCTCGGTGCGGCTCGCCGCGCCCAGCTTGCCGAGAATCGAACTGATGTGGAACTTGATGGTGTGGTCGGTCACGCGCAAGCGGGAGGCGATTTCCTTGTTGGCGAGCCCTTCGGCCAGCATGCGCAGAACTTCGATCTCGCGAGCAGTCAGGTCGCCGGCCGCCTCGGCGGGAGCATCGGCCGCGTCGGCCCGTACCTGGGCTGCTAAATCCTTGGCGAGTTCAGCCTCGAGCGTGACCAGGCCCCAGTGCGCCGCTTCGACGGCGGCGCGGATCTCTTCCGGATCGGCGTTGCGCTCGAGGATGGCGCGCACGCCTACACGCAGGGCGCGGGCGCTCCAGGCAGTGTCGGGTTCCGGGATCAGTAAAACTACAGACGCGGGCGAGGGCAGGGCGCGCAAGTCGTTCAAGATTTGCGGATACGGCGAATCGAGATCAGCGAGCACCACGTCGGGATGCAGCTCGCGAAACTGATGGCGCAACGCAGCCAGCGAAGCGATGGAGCCTGCCAATACCAGCGAAGAGGCAGCGCGGACCGTTTTCTCGAGAGCAGCACGCCGCGCCAACGAGGAAGCGGCGACCAGCACGCGCAGGCCGCCGCTCGCCGTCCGGGATAAAGGGCGGGACTCAATCAACGCGTCGCTCACGTACTCGCCGTGCAGCGCCGACGACGTATCTCGCGACTCGATTTGCGGTCTAGCGCCCAGGTCGGTCTCCCAGCGTCACGTCGAGCTGCACAGGCGACCCGGCGCGCAGCACCGTAAGTTTCACGCGGTCGCCCACTTTTGCGCGATGCAGCAGGTCCTGCAATTGATCTGTGTCGTCCACCGCTTTGCCCTGCAACTCCACGATCAGGTCTCCCAGGAGCGCGCCCGCTTTCTCGGCGGGGCCACCGGCCTCGACGTGCACGACGAGCAGCGCGCTTGTTCCTCCAGATGCGGTTTTACCCCGTAAGGATTCGGGCAGGGCTGCCGGTTGCATGGCAAGGCCCAAATACGGCTTCGCGACGTGGCCGTGCTTCAGCAGTTCATCCACCACGCGGTTGACGTTCGAAACCGGGATGGCCACCGGGCGGCCGCGGCCCAGGCCGCGCGTATTGATGCCGACGACTTTGCCCGCGGCGCTGACCAGCGGGCCGCCGGAGAAGCCGGGGTAGAGATTCAGGTCGAGGCGGATGTGCTGATCGAGCCGGCCACCGCGCCAGGTGCGCCACTCGCCGCCCACCGCGCCGGCAATGCCGGCGCTCGCCACCACGTTGCCGCTGCGCGAGCGCCCCAGCGCCAGCACCAGGTGGCCCAGTTTGAGGGATGCGCTCTCTTCCAGCGGTGCGGCCGGGAACGCGGGCGCCAGCTTCAGAATGGCGAGATCGGTGCTCGGGTCGCGGCCGGCGAGATCGGCCTTCGTGATCTTGCCGTCTGCGCCAACGACGGTGATGTCTTCCTCGCGGCGGAGGTTGTGATCAGCGGTGACGACCACGCCGTTGCGCCACACCACGCCGCTCGAGGGCATCCAGCGGCGCGCGTAGATTGCGACCACCGAGGGGCCGACCGCTTCGGCGGCGGCGGCGAATTCGTTGGAAATGGTTTCCAGAACTGATGAGCTCATGCACTCCTCCTGACATTGGTCCCGGCCGGGCTCTTCATCATTTCGTCTTGCACATCTTGCGCGAGGCTGGGAAGTGGCGCATCCGCCGGATGGGTAGGTTCTGGGCGGCGGCTGCGAGCTTCGCGCTACGAGTTAAAGCGGTTCGGAGCCTGCCCCGAAGCTCGAAGCGCGCGGCTCGCAGCTCTCGTGTGACTCGAATCACACCCGTTTTTCTTGAGAACGCGCTATGCTTAGGCATTCGGCGCTGCCCGCAGGCAAGGACTCGATGAGCTGGTTGCAGAACAAGTTCGAAAAGAATTTCCTGATCACGTCGGTTGACTACGTTTTCAACTGGGCGCGCAAGTCGGCGGTGTGGCCGATGACGTTTGGCTTGGCCTGCTGCGCGATCGAGATGATCGCTTCGTCGACGGCGCGCTTCGATATCGCGCGCTTCGGCTCGGAGGTGTTTCGACCGAGCCCGCGCCAGGCCGACCTGATGATCGTTTCAGGCACGGTAACGCTGAAGATGGCGCCGGTGGTAAAACGCATTTACGACCAGATGCCCGATCCGAAGTGGGTGATCTCGATGGGCGCCTGCTCGTCGGTCGGCGGGCCGTTCAATACGTATGCGGTGCTGCAGGGTGTTGACCGCATCGTGCCGGTCGATGTTTATGTGATCGGCTGCCCGCCGCGCCCGGAGAATCTCTTCTACGCGCTGCTCAAGCTGCAAGACAAAATCGACACCATGACAATCGCAAAGAAGCCGACCGAAGTGCGCCTTGAACCAAATATGGTCGAGAACTTCAAGCGCCAGGTGATGATCGCGCAGACGCTCGAGCCGAGATAGAGCAGCAGTCAGTGGTCAGCACTCAGCATTCAGCCAGTCGAAGGCTTTGCTCGCCCGACAACTTTCTAAGCAAGCAATACTTGGCAATTGGCATTTGGCCCGTCGAGGTTGTTGCCGGATCCAGCGAAGGCCTCTTACGGCTAGATGCCAAGTCCCAACTGCCAAGTGCTGAATCTCAACTGCTTGCTTGCGCGAGAAAGGCTGATAACATCAGCCATGCCCTTCGTCAGACTCACCGACACTGCCAACCTTCCCGCTCCCAACGAAGCCAAAGAAGTTCCTTGCGGCGACAAGACGATCTGTGTCGCCAACCTTGATGGGCAATACCTCGCGGTTGATAACGTCTGCGTTCACCTGGGCGGCCCGCTCGGTGAAGGCGTCGTCAACCAGGGCAAGATCGTGTGCCCATGGCACGGCTGGGCCTATGACTTGAAGACCGGAGAACTTGCGCCGGGACGGCCGGGCGTGAAGCCGTATGCGCTGAAGATTGAGAACGGGGAAGCGTTGATCGACCTCGGGTGAAGAAGCCGGAAGAAAAATGGAACTAATTGCCTACGTAGTGATGATGCTCGCTGGAGCAGGCGTCGCCTTGTGTCTCTCTTTTTATCTTCTCGGCGTGAGCGGCGTTTTCAACGTTCCCGGGAGATACGCGATGTTCCTCTTCGTAGGGATTTTTCCGATCTGGCTGCCGACGGTACTTCTCATGGGCCGCCTGACCAGCGAGTTCAAACAGAAGGATCTGTGGAACGCCGTATTGCGTGGTTGCCGGCCCTGGATGAGGGTGGCCTTGTGGGTTTTGATCGGTATCGTCTTCGTTTCGTTTTTCTTCCCTCTCCTGGCAGGCGGCAAGCCGGGAGAAGGTCCGTTTACGTTTATGCTCTTCCCAAGCACGTTCTACGCGATCTCGTTTTGCGTGATGTATTCATTGCTCCACGCGGAGGAACACGACGCAAATCTTCGCTGCCTCAATGGCCACGTGATCTCGCCCCTGGCGAAGTTCTGTGGGGAATGCGGAGCAGCGGCGGCGCCATCGGAATCGAGGCGACGATCTTAGCTTCGTCGATTCGCAAAGTTTCCGCTAGCCCAATAACTTCAAATGCTGCTCCCGATTCTCAAACCCCGGAAACACCGCACTTAGATTCCTGTTCCCTAAGTGCCGCGAGACGCCTTCGCTGAGCACCGTCCGAAAATCTGTGGTCACGGCCAGGTCGCGGCCTTCGTAGAGTTGCGACTGATCGAGGCCCGGCCACTTGCCGTAGACCTTGCCACCTTTGACCGGGCCTCCTAACACGAACATGACGTTGGCGTGGCCGTGGTCGGTGCCGCGGTTGCCGTTCTCGCGCGCGGTGCGCCCGAACTCCGACATAGTGACGATCATGGTGTCTTCGCCGAGGTCGCCGAGATCGGTCCAGAAGGCGGCGATCGATTGCGAGAAGTCGCCGAGCACGTTCGCGATCTGGCCCTGGGTGTTGCCTTCGTTCACGTGGTGGTCCCAGCCGCCGATGTCGGCGAAGGCAACCTGCACGCCGACGTTCGCTTTGATCAGCTGCGCCAACTGCTTGAGGCTGTCGCCGAAGCGGCCCTTGGGATAGTTCGCGCCCGCCGAGGGCGTGTATTTTGACGGGTCGGCGGTCTTGAGCATCTTCACCGCGTCGAACGTTTCCTTACCGGTGCCGTGCAGCACCGAGTCGACCGACTGGTCATACATCGCCTCGAAGGTGTTGGCGATGGGCGCGGCCTTCGGGTTGCTGCCGCCTACGCCGAAGTCGCGAATGTTATTGATGGCGACAGCCGGTTCGGTACCGCTCAGGATGCGGGGCAGGGCGGGCCCAAGCGAGATGGCGCGAAACGCCGACTTGTCGTTGCCGGCGGGCAGGGTGCGAACCGCGCGGTTCAGCCAACCATCTTCGGTGGCCTTCACGCCGGGCGTGCCCGACTCCATGAAGTCTTGCGCGTCGAAGTGCGAGCGCGTGGGATCGGGCGATCCGGCGGCGTGCACGATGGCGAGATGCTTTTGGTTCCAGAGCGGCTGGAACGAAGCCATCGCGGGATGCAGGCCGAAGTAGCCATCGAGATCGAGCACCTGAGAGCGCGGGATGTTGATGGTGGGGCGCATGGCATAGTACGCCTGCTCGTGATGCGGGACCACGATGTTCAGCCCGTCGGCGGCGCCGCGCTGGAAAAGAATGATGAGGCGCTTGGGATGGTTGCTCGACGGTTCGAGTGCGCCGAAGGCCGCCCGCGTCAGGAAACTTGGAACGGCAGCGGTGCCGACCACGGCAAGCGCGCTGTTCCGCATGAAGATGCGACGAGTGATGGCCATGACGTACTCCAGTTGTCAGCTTTCAGCGTTCGGTAAAACCAAAACGCGGGGCGAAAGCCCCTCTTCTTGTCCTCTGGCGGGCACGGCTGAAGCCGTGCCCTTGCAAAAGGGCCAATTGCCGTGCCCTTGCAAATCTCATCGCCGTTGAAATTCCGGCGAGCCGACGATCAGGCCTGCGATCATGCCAAGGTTGGGCGCGCGCGCGGGATCGTCGAGTTTGCGCTGCGCCACCTGCGGATCATCCAAGCGTTTTGCGATCGCCTCGTGCGTCTGCTTCGAGATGTCGCCTGCCAGCAGCGAAGCTTCCAACTGCGCAAGTACCTGATGCGGATCTTCAGCGGTCGCACCGGCAGGAACTAACTGAGCAGGATCCACCTGGGTGCCTTTGACCTTGCCGTTCAGCAGGGCCAGCGAGAAATTCATGCGGTCGAGCAGGGCTGATGAGTTCACCCACGCCTCGGCTTTCATCGAGTACCCGGTCGGCGGCTGCATGCCGTAGAGCGGCATACCCATGTTGTTGAGCTGGCGCGCAAGCTGCATGGCGTCGCTCACGTCTGCGTTGGTGGCGCGCACAGACGAGACTACGAACTCGAGCGGCGTCTTCACCTTCGCGCGGTAGGCGTCGTCGCTCCAGAACTCGGGTGACTTGAACATGGTCTTCAGCACCTCGCGAATGTCGCCGTCTTTCTTGAGGAAGGTTTGGGCCATGCGGTCGACCAGCGCGGGCGGAGGATTGTCGCTCACGAAGCGCATCGCCAGTTTCATCGAGATGAAATGCGCGGTGGAAGGGTGGTGCGCGAGCAGGTGCAACACCTGGCGGCCTTCTTTTTCGCCGCCTTCCTTGATGCGGTGCCCAAGCACGATCTTGTCGCCGGGCTCATGCAGCTTTTCGGCGAACCTGAAGCCGCCGCCCCTGCGCGGCTCTTCGATGGTCCATCCGGTAAGAACTTTCGCAACTTCGGTGACATCTTTCTGGGTGTAGCCGCCGTTCACGCCGAGCGTGTGCAGCTCCATCAGCTCGCGGCCATAGTTCTCGTTGAGGCCGGTGCCTTTTTTGCGCGGGTGCGGGCGCGCGTACGGATTGCGGCGGGCGTTCTTGCGTAAATCCACCCCAATCGCGACTTCGGAGTTCGGGCCCGCGCTCAGCCAGTTATCGAGATAGAACAGCATGGCCGGGCTTTGCGCGGTCGCCACCAGCAGATCTTCAAACTTGCCGAGCGCGTGTTGGCGGATGACGTCGCGCTCATAGGACGTAACCATGTAGCGGTCCGCGCCCTTGCCCAGGTAGATGTTGAAGTGGTTGAACCAGAAATCGGTCATCACCTCATCAAGCTGGCGCTCGCTATAGATGGCGCGCAGCAGCTTGGCTTGGATGAGTTCGTCGTTGATGACCTGCTGCGGGTTGTTCAGCGCATGGAAGGTTTCGCGCTGTTTCGGGTTCATGCCCTCGGTAAATTTGTCAGCCTTTGCGCCTCGGAGCATGGTGGCCATCGCGCGCTGATCTTCGGGCGACATTTCGAGCACGCGTTTCATGCGCTCGTCGGGAGGAAGGTCGAGCAGTTCCTGCGCCTTGAGCTCGGCGAAAAGTTTGTCTTCCCGCTTCTGCGCGGCCTGCTCGGGTGTGCGTTTGCCTTTGCCGGCAGTCGGCGCGGGTGTTGAAGCATCGGCAGAGTTTGCGGCGGTGCCGGATGCGGTGCCGCCGTCCGTGCTCGCGGAATTCGCGCTCCCAGAATTCGCCATCGAGCTGTTTGGCGCGGGTGCGTTCGTGTTCAGGGCAGACGCGACAAATGGAGTGGCGGGCCCAACGGCCGAGGCCTTCTTCTGCTCGTCTTTGTGCTCGAGCCTGTCGATCTGGGCTTCATACACGGCGCGCTTGACCGGGTCCGAGGGTAGCTTCTCTTTTCCATCCATTACCGCCTTGATGACCTGGGGCGGCGGAAAATTCTCGACCAGTTCCTTGGTGTTCATGCGGATGGTGCGCAGCGGGGCAAGGCGCGCGTCGAGTGCCGCGTCGCTGATGTGCTCGGGGTGAAGCTGTTGATCGATCCACTTATCGACGCCCATGGCGGTAACACGCTGTACGTCGCCGGGGCGCGGGCCGAAGGTCAGGCGGTTCAGCGCATGGAGCGCGCGTTTCTGCTCGTCCATCTGGCCGGGCGGTGACTTCTTGTCGTGCTTGCCGGCGAGCGCGGCCACTCCTCCGCAGAGCAGCAGCGCAAAAGCGGCGAGCGCCAGACGATCCCTGCCAGGCTTTGGCCAAATCATGCTTTGAGACCCCACGGTCGACAAGCGGAAGCGGGCAGCCTTCCGTTACATAGATTATGAACCCGGGCCGGCGAGAAAGTTGCTGGCGTGCCGTTACTTTGAGGGCTCTGAAATCAAGAGGTTAGCCTGGGGTGCAGGGCCGCGGGACCATCGATGCGGTGAAGGCATGGTGCGAAGAACCCTCGCCCGCATACGATGGCTGGTCAACGTGCAACTGCTAGTTGGCAGGCTTCTTCGTTGTGCGCGAGGTTTTCGCTACCAGGCCTTCCGCCTTCCAGCGTTTTTCGTTGCGCGTGCGGCGGGCGATCTTTTTTTTGCGGTAGCGGTTGAAGCGGGCTTTATCGCCGTTGATTCCGGACATTCTGAGAGCTCCTTTGAGGTGCACCAGGATTATACGAGGCGCCTGCAAAATGCTGAATTACAGCCGAATCAGGCTCCCCGGATCATCGACCAGTACCACGTCGTACTTCTCGATCATGGGCATGAGCAGGTTTTCGAGTTCGCTCTTCCAAAGTGCACCCTCATAGAATCTGGCCTTCATCGGCTCGCGTGACGCGAGGTCGGGGAAGGCGCGCATGAAGAAGAACACGTCGGGATCCTCGATCGACAAAAAGGGCCCGATGATTTTCATCCCGATCTCGTCGTGGGCCGGAATTGATTTCGCCCGGAATATTTTGAGGAATTCGTCGCGCTTGCCGGGCTTGAGCGTGTAGGTGCGCATTTCGAAGATCATGCCAAACTCCGGGAGAGTCGCGGACTCGAGCTTCTGGTTTTGATGCGCATTCTACCGGAGGGATTTGACCGGGTTCTGTACAATCGTGCGAATCACGGCGCCAAGCTGTGAATGTCGAGGGAGCGTTTGCCAGGCGCGGCTTACAATCCGCCAGCGTGGGCGATTTTTTTCGCGGCGCAACTGGGCGCATCGGCGGCGCTGACGGGCTTGCTGTTTGTTTCGCTCTCGATCAACCTGGGCCAGATCATCAGCTCGCAACACCTGACGCCCCGGGCGGGCAAAGCCTTGCTGACGCTCACGGGCGTGCTGTTCGCGTCGAGCCTGTGCCTGGTGCCGGGGCAGTCCCTGCGCGTACTGGGTTGGGAGCTGGCCTGCCTGGGCGTCTTGCTTTTTGTTCCGCTCACCGTGCTGCAGCAGGGCTCATCACGCGGTAATCCCTACGTAACGCAGCTGGAGAAGGCTCTGCATTGGTTTCTGACCGGGATGTCGGCGGCGCCAGTGGTGATCTGCGGGCTCTCGTTGCTGGAGCTGCGGGGCGGCGGCCTGCTCTGGCTGCTGGCGGCGACTTTGTTCTCGTTCACCAGCGCGTTGTTCGATGCCTGGGTGCTGCTGATCGAAATCAAGCGATGAGCCGGCCAGGAGCGAGACCTGAACGGCGTTCGACGCGTTCTTCGGCAACGTGATGTAATGCCCAGCGCATTGAAACTCGCCGAGGGCTTGCATGCGTAAGTGGATCTCTTCGTTTCTCTGTCTGGTGTGGTTCCTCTCACTGGCGGCCGCCCAAGAAAAAACTGCTGCCTCGATGGAGCGGGTGAAAGCGGCAATCGCCGAACTGGAGCCGTATATCCGTGCCAGCCTTGCCAAAACAAAAGTGCCCGGCGTTGCGGTGGCAGTCGTGTACGACGACCAGGTGCTTTTTCTGCGCGGATATGGGTTGCGCAAGCTGGGTGAACCGGCGGAGGTCGATCCCGATACGGTGTTTGAGATTGCCTCGTTCTCGAAACCGGTAGCGTCGACCATCGTGGCGTCGCTGGTAGGAGAAGGGAAGGTCAGCTGGGACGACCGCATCGCGGATCTCGAACCGGGCTTTGCGCTGTCAAACCCGGAGACGACGCGGCAGGTTACCATTCGCGATTTTCTTTCGCATCGCAGCGGGCTGGCGACCGAGTCGGGCGACCTGCTCGAAGATCTGGGCTATTCGCGACCCGACATTTTGTATCGCATGCGCTATCTACCGCTACCGGGGCAGTTCCGCAAGAGCTACGCGTATAGCAATTTCGGATATACCACCGGTGCGGTTGCCGCGGCCACAAAGGTGGGAAAGACCTGGGAGCAGCTCGCGGAAGAGCAGCTCTACGCGCGATTGGGAATGAACGCGACCAGTTCGCGCTTCTCCGATTACGAAAACCGTTCCAACAAGGCGGCGCTGCATTACATGCGCGACGGCGAGCCGGTGAACTGGTTTGTGCGCGAGGCCGATGCGGAGTCGCCGGCGGGCGGCGTGAGTTCGAGCGCCCGCGACCTGGCGCAATGGGTGCGATTGCAGCTTGCCCGCGGCCAGTGGGAAGGCAAGCAGTTAATCGACGCGGCGGCGATCGAGGAAACGCACAAGGCGCAGATATGCCGCAACCCGCCGGATCCCGCCAAACCCGGAGAGTGTCCGGGCGGGCAGTATTACGGCTTGGGATGGGATGTGAACGCGGATGGCACGGTGGCGCATAGCGGCGCGTTCCTGGAAGGATCAGCGACGGCGGTGTATTTATCGCCGCAAGAAAACCTGGGGATTCTTGCGCTCACGAATGCCACGCCCATGGGACTGCCAGAGTCGATTTGCCTGCACTTTCTCGACCTGGTGCACTACGGCAAGGCGCAGCGGGATTATCTGACGCTGGTGAACGGACTGTTCAAGCAGATGATCGAGCAGTGGCAAGGCGCTTCGCCAAATTACGCGACGCTGCCACGGCCGAAGACCACGACCCCGGCGAAGGCGCTTTCCGCGTATGCCGGGACCTACACCAATGAATACTTTGGCACGCTAACCGTGTCGGTGGAGCAGAATCGGCTGATCTTACGGCTGCCGCCGCGCGGCGCTTACTACGAACTCACCCACTGGGACGCCGATACGTTCACCTATTATTTCGCCAGCGAAAGCACGGGCCTCGGGCGGCGGGGCGCGAAATTCTCTCCGGCAAAAGGAGAAGTGCTGATCGAAAATCTTGCGCCGGAGCACGAGTCGGTATTCCGGCGGGTGGCACGCTAAGCGTTGTATCTCAGAACTTGAGGAGCGAAGAGAGGTCTGCTCTAGGTAAGGTAGAGCCGGGCGTGGTTGGTTTTGTGCTGCAGGCTGGCGGCGAGTTGATCGATGTCGGTGGGGGCGATATTGACCGACATGCGGTCGCCGAGCAGCGGTTCGACATTGCTGCCGACGGCGTCGCGGCGGACCTGAATCAGCAAACCCTGGACGGCGTTGGGGTCGTATTTCTGCGGCGCGAGGCGCACGAGTTCGCTCAAGGTTCCACCGACTGACAGCGGCTCGCGGTACGGGCGCGCACTGGTCATGGCATCGAAGGTGTCGGCGACGCCGATGATGCGGACGGCGAGTGGCACGTCATCGAGTGCAAGTCCGTCGGGATAACCGGAGCGGTCACCGCGTTCGTGATGCCAGCGCACGGTCTCGGGAATCTTGGGCCAGGGGAACTGGATGCCGCTCACGATCTGGTGGCCCACGGTCGTATGGTCAGCCATGGCGCGGAACTCATCGGCGTCGAGGGCGCTGGGCTTGCCGAAGAGCGCTTTATCGACCGCGACCTTACCGATGTCGTGCAGGTAGCCGGCGGAGCGCAGCGCGGCGATATCGCTGGTTTCCATGCCCAGCGCCTCGCCAATCGCGGCCGCGTAACGGGCGACCCGCAACGAATGACCGTGAATGTTAACGTGCTTGACGTCGATGGCGGTGGCGAAGGCCGCGAGCGCGTTGTCGTAGAAGCCGTGCAGGGACGCGAGCAGGCGAAGATTTTCGGCCACGCGCGAGGTGAGCGTCTGCGCGAGCACGTGATTCTGGACCGCCAGCGCGACATAGTTGCTGAGCAGGCCGAGCGCTTCGAGTTCGTCTTCATCGTAGAGAGCGTCGCCTTCGCGGCGGCCGAGAGCGACCACTCCTGCCAGTTTTCCCGCGACCTTCAGCGGCACGATACAGCGGAATAATTGCGGCGCGACGTTGCCGTTCGAGCTGAAGAAGACGTCGTACGTGGTTTCGTTGAGAACGACCGGATTACGGGCAGCGGTGAGCGCGTGCGCGTGACGCGGAAGAAGCGGAATCAGCGCCGGCTCGGGCAGCATCGCAAATCCCTGCGACGCGGCGGAAGCCAACAGAGAAGGCTTGTCACTGAAGGTGAAGAGCGCGCCTTCGCGCGCGGCTGCCGCCTCCATCAGAGCATTCAGCATCAAGCGTGCGGTCTGAGTGAAATCGCGCTCAGCGGTCAGTTCCGGACCCAGGTCCGTGAGTGCTTCGACTGTGCGCAACAGCCGCCGGAGATTGGTTTTGTGAACGCCCAAGGAATTGGCAGCTACATCGGCAAGCAAGTCGAGAGTACCACGCGAAAAATCCACTCGGGAACCGCATGCTTGTTGGTTAGTTTGGTGCAAGCGGACTACGCCATGTTGTGCCGCGACGGAAGTTCGCGCGTGCGAAAATCCTGCATGAGAAAAACGGACTAACGCAGCGCACCTCACAGCCGGAAGAGAGTGGGCGGCAGTGTTTTGTGTTACCCGAAGCGATGATTCGAGAGGTCGCGCTAGAAGTGATTGCGAAGTTCCGCAAACTTGTCGACGATCAACAAGCGCGATGGAGGCTTCGGTTCGTCGACGGTGGCGCGTTCGAGGATCCAGGTCCGGTCGTGGGGAATGAAGACGGCGCTGATGCCGGCTTCGAGCGCGGGATTGATATCGGATTTTGGGCTGTTGCCGATCATCCAGGTGCGGTCGTCGGGCAGGTCGTACCGGGCCACGATGGACGAATACAGCGCGGCATCCTTCTCGCGAACGATTTCGATGGCCGCAAAATAATCCTTCAGCCCGCTGCGTTCGAGCTTGCCGCTCTGTTCGGTGACCGCTCCCTTGGTGACGAGGATCAGGTGATGCTCCTTCTGAAGGTAGGCGAGCGTTTCGGAAACACCGGGCAGGATTTCCATGGGATGCGCGGCGATTTCGTGGCAGAAACTGTCGATGCGGGCGTGCAGTTTGGGAGTAATGGTTTCTTTCGAAAGCCGCTCGAAGGTATCGCGCAGGGAGTGGGCAAAGCTGTGCAGCCCGTAGCCATGCCGGAGAATGCTCTCGCGCTCGACGTCGATCAGGATTCTGTGCACCTGCTCGGGGGAGTACTCGGCGTGGTTGAGAAACGAGATGAACGCGGCGATCGCGCGCTCGAAATAGATGTTGTTCTCCCAGAGCGTGTCATCAGCGTCGATCAAAAGCGTCTGGGAGCCGTTGGTCCGCGGCATGCATGGATATGATAAATGGCGCGGCGGGCTTCGCCGGCGACGCGCCAAGGAAATTCTCGGGTCGCGATTCTCTCTGCTAAGATTTTGGGCGTCGCTTATGAGCCTTCCTCGCGTAGTCTTCTGCGTCCTTCTGGTGGTTGTAACGGGATCGTCCACGAATCATCTTTCCGCGCAAGCCAAGAAACGCGTGATGAATGGGAGTGCTGCCCGGCCGGGGCAAGCCGCTGCCTTGTATGTGGTGCCCGACATTCGCGAGCGGGCGGCGAAGTTCAAGCGCGTGGAAATGCCGATGCCGAGCGGCTTGTCGGCCAACGAGACGAAGATGGTGGAGAAGCTGGTCGACGCGTGCCAAGCGCTGGAAGACATTTTCTGGCGGCAGAGCGATCCGGACGCCATCGTGTTGTACCAGTCGCTGGCGGGGACGACGAACTCGCGCGATGTGGCGTTGCGGAAATATTTGTGGATCAATGCCTCGCGCTTCGACCTGCTGAAAGACAATCGGCCGTTTGTGGGCGATCAGACGATGCCACCCGGGCGCGGCTTTTATCCGCCAGGCTTGACGCGAGAGCAGGTAGAGAAATTTGTAGCGGCGCATCCGGAGAAGAAGAACGAGATCTACAGCTTGACCACGGTGATACGCGCGCAAGGCGATGGCCTGAACGGTCAATATCTGGAGGCGATCCCATACCGGATCGCGTACCGACCGTACCTGGAGACGGCGGCCAAGGCGCTACGTGAGGCGGCGGCGCTAAGTGCCGACAAGGATTTTGCAAATTTCCTGCGCTTGCGAGCGGATGCGCTGCTCAGCGACGACTACTTTCCCAGCGACCTGGCATGGCTCGATCTGAAGAACCCGAAGTTCGACATTATCTTCGCGCCGTATGAAACGTATCTCGACGATCTGCTGGGGGTGAAGGGTTCGTTTGGCGCGTCGGTGCTGATCCGCAACGAAGAACAGAGCAAGAAACTCGAGATGTTTCAGAAGTACGTACCGCAAATGCAGGATGCGCTACCGCTGGCGGCGGAGGACCGGCCGTCGCTGGCTGGGTTGCAGACTCCGATGGAGGTGATGGACGCGCCGTTCCGCTCGGGCGACCTGACCCATGGGTACCAGGCGGTAGCCGACAATCTGCCGAACGATCCGCGCGTTCACGAACAGAAGGGCAGCAAGAAAATCTTTTTCAAAAATTTCATGGATGCGCGCGTGAAGTACGTGGTGCTCCCGGTCGCGCAGCGGTTGCTCCGCCAGGATCAGGCGGCGAAGGTGACGGCGGAGGGTTACCTGCAGGCGACCGTGATGCACGAGATCTCGCACGCGTTGGGGCCGGCGTTTTCGCGGACAGGCAACGGGAAGGTCAGCGTGCGGGAGGCGATCGGGCCGAGCTATAGCGGTCTTGAAGAAGCCAAGGCCGACGTTGTCGGCATGTGGGGGCTGAAGTACCTGACCGATCAGGGCGTGCTGCCGCAGAAAAAGCTGGAAGAGTTTTACGCGTCGTACGTGGGCGGAATGTTTCGCACGGTGCGTTTTGGCGTGGCCGAGGCACACGGCCGCGCGGAGATGATGGAGTTCAACTACCTTTCGGAGGCAGGCGCGGTGACGCGCGAAGCGTCGGGCCGGTATGTGATCGACTACGCCAAGATGCCTGCGGCGGTCACGGCGCTGGCAAAAGAGTTGCTGGAGATGGAAGCGACCGGCGATCGCGAGCGCGTGGAGAAATGGTTCCAGAAGTATGGTGTGATGCCGGAAGCGTTGCGCGCGGCGCTCGCGGAGAAGACGCGGGATGTGCCGGTGGATGTGGATCCGGTGTTTGCGTTCAAGCAGGGAGTGAAGTGAGGAAGCTGGCAGCTTTCAGCGGTCAGGTTTCGCTGCGAGCTTGCCTTTCGAGTTGCGGGCTAACGGCGGGGAAGAATTGTGTGCGGGGCGATCGGTTGGCCGTCTCGATCCCCACTCAAGCGCACAGGACGCGCTTGAATGAGGCACCCTCCTGAATCTCAATGGAAGTCAACCTGGGCGAAGAACTCTCAATCGATGAAATCGATTTTTGCCGGGTGCGGGATGATTCCCGCCTTGTGGCCCATGTCGAGCAGGCGGCGCACGGCCTCGCGGCCATCGGCTCCATAATCGACGGTGCGCTCATTCACGTACATACCGACGAATTTATCGGCGAGCTGCGTATCGAGGTCGCGGGCGAACTGCATCGCGTAGGCCAGCGCCTCGTCGCGATGATCGAGCGCGTATTGAATACTGTCGCGCAGCGCGTGGCTCACCTGCTGCATCAGTTCCGGGCCGAGGTCCCGGCGAATCGCGTTGCCGCCGAGCGGCAGCGGCAGGCCGGTCATCTTCTGCCACCACTTGCCGAGGTCCACGATGCGGTGCAGGCCGGCCTTCGCATAGGTGAGCTGGCCTTCGTGGATGATGAGCCCGGCTTCGTACTTGCCTTCGAGCACCTCGGGAATGATCTGGTCGAAGGGCACGACTTCGGTCTCGATGCCGGGGGCAAACAGTTGCAGCGCGAGATAAGCCGTGGTGAGCTTGCCGGGAATCGCGATCTTTTTGCGCTTGATTTCGGCCTGCGTGAAGGCGCGCGGCGCGACCACCATCGGGCCGTAGCCTTCGCCGACGCTGCCTCCGCTGGGCAGCAGCGCGTATTTGTCCTGGATGTAGGGGTACGCGTGGAACGAAATGGCGGTGACGTCGTACACGCCTTCTTTCGCCTTCTGATTAAGCGTTTCGATGTCGGTGAGGGTGTGCGTGAATTTCAGCCCGGGCACGCGCACCTTGTTGGTAGCGAGGCCGTAGAACATGAAGGCGTCGTCGGAGTCGGGACTGTGCGCGACCTTGATCTCGCGGAGGTGCGTGCCGCTGGCGGTGCCGTCGGCGGCCTTTTCGTGCGTACTGCTCGGACTCATGCTTACCCCTTTACCGTGCGGCGGAAGCGGGCGGCGATGCCGGCCGCGAAAAAAATCTTGATGACTTCGGCGAAGAGAAACCAGTAAAGGCCGAAGCGGAAGGCCTGCGCCCAAGAGTGCGTCCAGAATGACAGCCAGGTGAGGCCCATGGCGAACAGGAGCACTTCGGCGAGAAATCCGGCGGAGGCGGCGCGGGCGAAACTGGCGCGGCCGCGCTCAAACAGAAGGCCGGCCAGCGCGGCGACGAACGGGTAAGCCATCAGGTAGCCGCCGGTCGGACCAAACAGCTGCGCGATGCCGCCCGGTCCAGCCGGGTTGAAAACGGGCAAGCCCGAAGCGCCTTCGACCAGGTAGAGAGCGAGCGCGGCGAAGCCGCGCCGCGAGCCAAGCAGGAGGCCGACGAGCAGGACGGCAAAGTTGGAGAGTGTGAGCGGCACGGGCGTGAATGGCAGCGGCACTGTGATGCGCGCGCACAGCGCGACAAAAAGGCTTGCGCCCACCACGAGGGCAGCTTGCCTGGCCCATTCCGATGCCCGGTCGCTCGCCGGCGCGGGGTGCACTGCGGAGACTAGCTGTTTTTCCATAGAATACGTTCCTTACTGTAAGGCATTGACTCAGACTTAAAACCTAGCTCATGGCTGTTGGAACCTGGCCAATGCCTCCAAGCCACCGGTGCGAAAGCCCAACCGGTTGGATTGGACTCATGTGGCCCTGAAGGGCCGCTCTTCCACGGTGGCTCGCCTTGTCGAGCCTTACCGCAGCCCAGAACGGTGCCCTTCTCCAAACATCAGCTCTTCGGCGGACTGGCGTCGAGATCTCCGGAGCTCTCGGGTTCGGCAGCCGGTTCCGTCTGCATGTGCTGTCGCACGCGCACATAAAACGCGATTACGACGCACACGACGACCAGGGTGCTGAGGCCCAGGATCAGGAACCACCAGATCATCCGCACGATGGGCTAGGATACCAAACTCGAAGAGCAGTTACGAAAGCGGTTGAGGCGTTGATTGCTTTGGACGGCTCATTTCCCGGCCATCGCCTTCTCCACTTCCTCGGCCGTGCTGGGCAGGCTTCCGCTCAGCTTGACGAGTTTGCCTGCTGGATCGACCCAGTAGTCGTCTTCGATGCGCACGCCTAACTTTTCTTCTGGAATGTAGATGCCGGGTTCGATGGTGAACGTCATGCCCGGCGCGAGCGGGATGGTGTAGTCGCCGGCGTCGTGGACGTTCAGGCCGATGTAGTGGCCGAGGCCGTGAATGAAGTATTTGCCGAGCGGTTCGCCGTGCGAATCTTTGCCATGGGTGTTGATGTATTCGTAAGCGACTTTGAAGAGAGAATCGGGGTCATCGCGGCCAACCAGCTTTGACTTGCCGGAGACGAAGGCATTCATGGCGGCCTGCTGCGCTCCGAGAACGATGTCATAGATCTCACGCTGGCGGGCGGTGAACTTGCCGTTGGCGGGCAGCGTGCGCGTGATGTCGGCGGCGTACATCGCGTACTCTCCGGCGGCGTCGATCACGATGATGTCGCCGTTCTGGATGGTGGCGTCGTCCGCGGAGTAGTGCAGGACAGTCGAGTTGAAGCCTGCGCCCACGATCGGCGCGTACGCTGGACGATCGCAGCCACGCTTGTCCCACTCATACTGCATGAGTGCGGAAATTTCGTGCTCGTTGACGCCGGGTTTCATGGCCTTCATGGCAGCGAGGTGCGCGGCCGCGGAGGCATCGACCGCTTTGCGAATCAAGTCGACCTCGCCGGAATCCTTGATCGTACGGAGAGAGGCGAGCATCGGCTTTACGTCCTTGAAGGAAACGAAGCCGAGGAACGCATTGGCACGCTTGAGCCAATCGAGGCCTTCGGGCGAGGCTGAGGTCTCGCCGAAATCCGGCAGGTCGCTGTACACCGTGGCGCGCGAGGGAACGAGCCGCGCGAGTTCGTCCCGCATTTTGTCGAGGACTTCCACACGATCGAAACCAGTGCGCTGCTTGGCGTCGGGATCGTCGGGACCAAGCTTGGGGCCGAGCCATTTTTCCTGCACGGTGTTGTGAGCGGGCAGGAAGAGAATCTCGGTGTACGGGCGAGCCGGTGTTTTGTCCTTGGCTTCCACCGCGGGCGCGATCAAGAGGGCCGCCGCCGGCTCCTCGTAGCCGGTCAAATAGTAGAAGTTGTCTTCCTTGCGGAAGCCGTAGATCTCGGTGTCCTTCTCGACCGGCGCGAAAAGCACGACCACGCCACCGTCTGTCTTTTTGGCCAGCGCCTCGCGGCGCGCGCGGTAAGCGGCATTCGGCTGCCGCTCGACCGAGAAGGCGAGGGAAGTAAGGCAGGCGACGGCCAGAGTGAGGGTGACAAGACGAAGAGCTTTGGTTTTCATGGAGCGTGCCATTCCCCGTACGAGTTTTTTGAAATCCTCGAGTTGCGCGAGTCCGAATCGACTGCTTCTACTTTGGTGCGCCGGTTACCGACTTACGCGCCTGCTGAAATGCCTGCACGTTGTTCTTGTCGATCAGCGCGGAGCCGGTATCGACGAAGGCGGGCAGGGGCGAGAAACTGTCCTTGGCCCAGTCCGTGTCGAGATTCGGCAACTTGGAATGATACAGGTCATCGAGGGCGCGCAGGCCGACCATCGCCATGGTGTACGGCTTTTGCGCGATGGTGGCGGCAATCACGCCTTTGGAGATCCAGTCGAGCGTATCCGGGTCGGTATCCATGGCCAGAATGACCTTCCCATTGACCTTGTTGCTGCTGAGCACATTGGCGACTTCTTTCCCCGCTAGGGCTTCGAGGCAGACGAAGGCGTCGACCTTGTCTTTTTCCTTGCCCAGAATCTCGGTGGTGGTGTCGAAGGCGATGCGCGGGTCGCCCTTGATGTCGACGATCTGGGTGATTTTGATGCCGGGGTGGCTCTCGAGCGCATCTTTGTAGCCGCGAAGGCGCTCGGCGAGATTGGTTTGCTCGGGCATGGTGAAGACCACCACGTTGCCCTTGTCTTTGAGTTCCTGGGCGAGGCGCTTGCCGCCCATCATGCCCGCCTGGTAGTTGTTCGTCCCGACGAAGAACAGGCGCTTGCTGGCAGGCGCGTCGCCGTCGATGGTGATGACTGGAATTCCGCTGGCGATGGCGCGATCGATCGAGTCTTTCATGCTGGCGGGATCGGCCACGGCGACCAGGATCCCGGAAGCCTTCTTGCGCACCGCGTCGTCGAAGGCCTGTTGCTCGGCTTTGGGGTCGTAGTTATCGGGGCCGACGAAGTCGGCACGCACCTTGTACTCGGAAGCCGCCGCGTTGAAACCTGCGTTGGCGGTCTGCCAGTACGGCACCTGGATGTTGGCGCCCACCAGGTAGTAATGCTCATCGGCGCTGTGGCGATCGCCGCAGCCGATGGTGAATACGAAAAGGGCGGAGAGGAGAGCGAGGGAGATCAGCGGACGCGAGTGGAACATCGGAGCCTCCTGAGTGCAGCCGACGTGCCCTGGGGACGAAGCGGGGAGGATTGTACTCCACGGGGTGGGGGAGTGAAAGGGTAGGCGAGCGGATCGCGAGGGATTGATTGGCGAAATACCCACTCAACCCAAAGTGCGGCTTGAATGGGGCACCTTCAGGCGCTATACGCCGACCGGGAAGGGCTTGGTGTGGGTCTCGCTGCCGAGGGCGAGGCCGGTGAAGCGGCCCTGCAACAAAGACATCAGCCCGGTGTACCAGTAGCCGACCACGAAGAGGAGCAGGAAGGGAACGGTAAAGTAATTTTCGTTGTCGATCGCATAGTAGACGGTCGAGGCGAAGTAGCTGCCGATGGCCAGCTCGACCCATGGGATCCAGCCGAGGCGGCGACGGTACTTGGTGGCGCCCACTTTGTCTTTCTTGTTTTCGACGCGGTATTTCGGGGTTCGTGCGAAGGCTGATTTTTTTCCAACGAGCGCTTCGAGGACGGCTTTCGTGTTGGTGATGGTGAGGCCGATGCCGAGCGCCATCAGGAATGGAAGATACAGAAGTGTCCGGTACCAGGTTTTGGGAAACAATTCGCGCTGCGAGACCAGGTAGAAGCTCGAGATCGAAAACGTCGACGCCATGAACAGCGGTAGGTCGATGTAGAGCATCTGGAACCAGCCCTGGTAGAAGCGGATGATCATCGCGGGCAGCAGGAGCACCGAGAGCACGATCATCAGCGGGTAGCTGAGGTTCGCGGTAAGGTGGTACCAGGCTTCGATCTTGGTATGGAGCGGCGCGTCACTGCGCATCACGCGCGGGAGAATTTTCTTTCCCGTCTGGATCAGGCCCTTTGCCCAGCGTGCCTGCTGCGTTTTGAAGGCGGTCATCTCGACGGGCAGTTCTGCAGGGCATTCGACATCCTGCAAGTAGACAAACTTCCATCCCTTGAGCTGCGCCCGATAAGAGAGATCCGTGTCTTCGGTAAGCGTGTCATGCTGCCAGCCGCCGGCATCTTCGATGGTGGATCGCCGCCACATGCCCGCGGTTCCGTTGAAGTTGAAGAAGACATCGCTACGCGCGCGGCCGGAGTGCTCGAGCACGAAGTGACCATCGAGCATGATGGCCTCAACTTCGGTGAGGAAGGAGTAGTTGCGGTTGATGTGCGTCCAGCGGGTCTGCACCATGCCGATCTTTGGATTCGTGAAGTGATGGATGACCTTGAGCAGAAAATCGTCGGGCGGGGTGAAGTCGGCATCGAAGATGGCGATGAACTCGCCCTTCGCGTTCTGCATGCCTTCCTGGAGCGCGCCCGCCTTGAAGCCATAGCGGTTGGTGCGGTGGTGGTAGCTGATGGGATGGCCTAACGCGGCATAGCGCTCGACCAGATTGCTGACGACGTGGACAGTCTCGTCGGTCGAGTCGTCGAGCACTTGAATGTCGAGCTTGTCGTTTGGATATTTCAGCTTGCAGATGCAGTCGATGAGGCGCTCGGCCACATACTGCTCGTTGAACATGGGCAGCTGAACCGTTACGCGCGGGAGATCCTCGAAATAGGCCGGGGGATCGATGGTGTGCTTTTCGCGGTTCTTGTAATACAGGTACACCAGCACGTAGCGGTGCATGCCGTAGGAGGCGAGCAGAATCAGCACGACGAAATAGGGCACCAGCAGCGCGTAATCGAATGCGTTGGCATGATAGAGACCCTGAAATGTCTTATCCAGGAAGTGCTGGCGGAGATAGGGGCCAATGCCCCTGGGGCCGTAAAGGGCGAGCGCGGAGGCTAGCAGAGCGGTGGACGTGCTGGTCAGCAAAACTCCCTTTCAGGTGCGATCCGGGTTGGCTTGGGCACGGCGCCAAAACCCTAAAAACTTATTCTAGCGTAGCGGCTGCGTACGGCTGATGACAGGTGGCGGAGGAGGTCGGCGTCCTATGGTGCCTGCTCTGCCGGAGCCGGCAAAGCTTTCAGCGTTAAGTTCGCGGGCTGGCTGGAGTCGGCGTTTACCGGGACGGCCTGCCCCTCATAGGTTTTGCGGAGATCGGGATCGAGATAGGCGTCGCCATCGAGCGACTCCCACGCCAGCATCGAATACTGGCCGGGGATCAGGCCCTGGATGGCAAACTGGCCGCGCTGGTCGGTGCTGGTGCGGCCATAACGCTCATGGCGCTTGCGGAACTTTTCCTCCGGCATGGCGACGACCGCAGCATTTGGGACCGGTTGTCCTTTGTCGTCGGTGACGACGCCGCGGAGCTGGGCGCCGCGGGGGCTGAGCACTACGTCGAGCAATACCGTGCCCCCGGCGATGTTCAAGCCGCTGTCGCGCGCATCCCGTCCGCCAGCGTTTACCGACTCCAGGAAATAATTAGAAGTCGCTCCCTGCACGGAGACCGCTTCGATCGTGTATTGACCGGGCGCGACGTCGCGCCATTCGAAACTTCCATCGGGGTGGACTTGTCCAGATCCGCTGGCGGAGAGCATAGAGATCCAGCTATCGTTTCCGGCCGGATTCAGCGTGAGTGCGAACTGGGAAAGGTCCACGGGCGGGCCATCAACCCGAACGCGGCCGCGAAGGATCGCCCCCGGCACTGGGGTGAGCCGAACACCATCAATATTGGCACCGGCAACTTGTTCCTTCTGCCGCGCGATGCGGCGTTCGTCATTCAAGTCTTCCACCGCCAGCAAGTCGTAGGTTCCAGGAGCCACGTCCCGCATTTCGAACTTGCCATCCTTATCGACGTCGACCTGGTTGAAGGTGAGGCTGCCGTCGACCGAGTGAAGAACGACTGTCGTCTGCGCTCCGGTGCGGGTGTTGGCCACGGTGCCGCGAATGTGCGCGGTCGGCGTCCGGGTCAGCGAGAAGTCGATGGGGACCTCATCGCCGGCCCGCAGTTCGATGGGGCTCGCCTGCGCGTATTCCATGACGTTCGGGTAGAAGGTCTGCACATAGGCCAAATCCGGCCGCGTGTCCTTCTTGCGCGGGGCAATTGCGGTTGAAAGATCTGGTGGCGGCGTAACTGAAAGGTAGTAGCGGCCGGGCATGATGCCGCTGATGCGGTACTGGCCGAGATCGTTGGTGCGCTCGCCGCCGGCCTGCTCCAGTTTCTCGGTGGAGGTGCGATGCATGAGGGCCACGAAGGCCTCGGGCATCGGGTCGCCGTCTTCGTCGAGCACGCGGCCCGTGACCACCGCGCAAGGCAGCATGCGAAAGACCTGGTCGGCGAGCGCCTGCCCCTTCTCGAAGGAAAGCGTCTCTGACTCCGTGCGGCGGTGCTTGGCGTCGACGAAGAGATAACCGGTTCGTTCGACCAGCAAGTGGTAGCGGCCGGGCACGATATTCGGGATGGAAACGTTGCCTTCCGCGTCCGCGGTTGCCGTGTAGTTGTGAGCGGTGTCTCCGGTGTTGTCACCGATCAGTTCGACCAGCGCCTTTTTGAGGGGCTCCCCGCCGGGATCTTTGACCACGCGCCCGCTCAGCGAAGCGTTTTCAGAATCGAGGCCGCTGGCGGCGACCGCTGCTGTCAGCAGCGCACACAGGATGGACAGGCGAAGTTTCATACGACGGTCCGCCGGAGCGGAAGCGGGGGAGTCAGTTCAGAAAGTAAGTGCGGTAGAGCGTATCGCGCTGCACGGGCATGAACCCGGCATCGCGAATGATGCGCCGCAGCTCTTCTTCGGTGGTGCAATTGGTCACGCCTGCCGCGCGCACGACGTTCTCTTCCAGCATGACTGAGCCTACGTCATTGCCGCCGAAGCGCAAGCCCATCTGGCAGACTTTCAACCCCTGAGTAACCCAACTCGATTGGACGTTCAGGAAATTGGAAAGATAGAGGCGTGAAATCGCGAGCACCTTCAGATATTCCACTGCCGTCGCTTCCTCCCATTTGCGTCCGCCCAGGGCGGTGTTGGCGGGCTGAAAACTCCAGGGAATAAAGGCGGTGAATCCACCTGTTTCTTCCTGCAATTCATAGAGTTTCTGCAAATGGTGAATGCGGTTCTTGAAGTTCTCGCCAACCCCGAACATCATGGTCGCGGTGGTGCGCATACCGAGCTGGTGGGCGGTGCGATGCACGCTGAGCCAGTCTTCGGTCAGGCACTTCAGGCGAGCGATCTTGTAGCGCACTTCGTCGTCGAGAATCTCGGCGCCGCCGCCGGGAATCGAGTCGAGGCCCGCATCGCGCAGGCGGGCGATCGTGTCGCGGAGGCTCAGACTGCTGTACTCGGCGATTGCGAGGATTTCAGAAGCCGAGTAGCAATGCAGATGGATCTTCGGGAAGCGCTGCTTGATGCCGCGCAGCATCTGCTCGTGCCACTCGATTTTGAGGTCGGGGTGGAGGCCGCCCTGCATGAGGACGCCGGTGCCGCCGAGTTCAACGGTCTCGGCGATTTTGTCGTAGATGGTCTCGAAATCGAGGATGTACCCCTCTTTGGCCTTGGGCCCCTTCAGCGGGCGGTAAAACGCGCAGAATGTGCAATATTCGGTGCAATAGTTCGTGTAATTGATGTTGCGGTCGATGATGTAGCTGACGACGCCTTCGGGATGCAGCTTGCGTCGCAAGGCGTCGGCTTCCATGCCAATGCCGATCAGGTCATCGGATTCGAACATCTCGAGAGCTTGCTGTTGGGTCAGGGACATTCTGCGGTCGATCTCTCCCAGAAGCTATTTTAGCGGAGCGCAGAGATTCGTGGAAGTTGAGGCACGGGCAGCAGCGGAAGCCGCCTGTTTCATTGCAATGAGAATGGCACGGTCGGGTTACAAGCGCGGTGATGTCCTCGGGGTGCCCGTCTACCGCTTGGCAACGGGGATCACAAATTTGAGTCCGGACCAGACCTCATTCACCGCGCAGACTTTGATATCCACCAAGCCGATCGCGAGTCCGGTTTCGCGAACTTCTTTCTCTGACACATCGGTTGGGACGCCGGAGGTTTTTTTCGGCCACGAAATCCAGAGCATTCCCGCGGGCGCGAGTTGACGCGAGAGAGCCGGCAGGCGGGACTCGAGCTCCGCACGGTTTTTCACGAAAAGCATGACCAACTCGAGCGGACCGCGAGCTTGTTTGCGGACTTCACAATCAACCAGCGCGTCTTTCAGTTCGGCGCGGACGTCGGCGGGGATGCCGTCGAAGAAGACGCGGTAGTTCGGCTTGATGCCGAGCTTTTTGGGGAGTGGTGTGCCGGAATAGCCTGCCATGCGGAAAGAGTGTACCGCAGGCCTTCGGTTCGCCTTCAAGTGTGGCAGCTGCCTAGGGTCGCACGGGCTAGGGTCGCACGGGATAGGATCACCGTTGTGGCGCCCTGAACGCGCGCTTTGCGGCAAGCATGACGCTGTGGTGATCGCGAAATGCGGAGGAGTTTCTGGTGGTCAATGAGTGTAATTTGGATTTTCGACAGCTATCTAACGACCCTCAGCGTTCTTCGCCAACGTGTTTCGTCGAAGAAGTGAATGATCGAATGCGTTAGGAAGCCCACGCGGTCGTTAAATGAGGTACCCCTGTATTGCTCTTCGCTGGCCTCGAAAGACCAGTAAATGAACATTGGCCTTCCAATCACATTTCGTTTCGGAATAAAACCCCAAAACCGACTGTCCAGGCTTATACCTCGGTGATCGCCCATTCCAAAGTAGCAGTCTGGTGGGACAACGATGTCCTCGCCGTCAATGAACGAGGGAAGACTAGCACGCCACACATCCCAGATATTGTCGTTGGGCGTCGGTGGGGTAGCAGCCGGAAAATTGTCTCGGTACGCATTGAAGGATTCGCCGGGGTCATGCAGAACATACGGTTCGTCTAGCTTCTGACCATTTCGGTACACAACGCCGTTCCGCAAATGAATCCTGTCTCCTGGCACACCAATGACCCTCTTCACCACGGTGAGCCCGGGAGTTTGCGGCGAAAGGAATACAACGATATCTCCACGGTGAATCTGGTCGTAAGGAAGCAGTGACCTCGCCCACGATGTCGGCGGAGCATACTGGATGCGGTTGACAAAGACGTGGTCCCCTACCAGCAACGTGTTTTCCATCGACCCCGATGGAATCGCAAAGGCCTGCACCATGAAAGTCATGATGAAGAGGCCAGTGGCCAGCACGCCCGCGAGAGAAGCTAGAAATTCAACTTTGGTTTCCTTTGGTTTTGCTTTCTTCGCGGCTTGAGATTTTTTACTTCGGCGCTTCGTCATCTTTGGTGTCCCCCGAGTGCCTAGTATCGCTCAGCCCAGGTTAATTGGCGTAACCAGGCGTTAGCACTCATTGACCCGGCCATCGCGTAATCCTAGGGCGTCTCCGAGGTCGATGTGAGCCCGTTCGCAAGAAAGTCATTCGCGCCAACGGCAGGCCAGCGGCCCTGGTCCCTGCTTACCGCGACGGCGCGTAGTATCCGCGGCGCGCACGGACGCGGAAGCTCTTTTTGTCGAGGGCGACGATTTCAATCGTGCGGTAACGGCCATCGGGTTTGAAGTCGGCAGGCTTGTAGGAAAGCGCGTACTGGCTGCGCAGTTCGTCCTGAATTTCGGCGAAGGCGTCGGCGACATCCTTGATCTGGAACGGGAAGAAGGCGCGGCCGCCGGTCGCGTCGGCGATGCGCTCGAGCACTTTGTCGCCTTTGAGCTTCATGCCGCTGATATTGGTGGAAATCGTGTACACGATGGCATCGGCACGCTGGGCCATCTCGATCGCCTCTTCGCGGGTGACGTGGCTCATGTTGTCGTCGCCGTCGCTGAGCAGAATGATGGCGCGCCGCACGGGCCCGGCGTTTGGAGCTTTCAGCAGCTTGTCGCGGCAAGCGTAATAGAGCGCGTCATACATGGCGGTGCCGCCGCCGGGGCGCAGCGCGCGCACGCCCTTTGAGAGCGATTCCGTGTTATCGGTGAAATCCTGGGTAACCTCGGGTGTGACGTCAAAGCCGAGGATGAAGGCGCTGTCGTAGCGCGGGCGGATGGTCTGGTTCAGGAACTCGATCGCAGATTCCTGTTCGAACTTGAAGCGGTCGCGGACCGAGTTGCTGGCGTCGACCAGCAGGCCGACTTGCAGCGGCAGATCGGTTTCGCGGGCGAAGCTGCGGATTTCCTCCACCGGCTTGTTATCGTCGACGACCTTGAACTCGTTTTTCTGGAGATCCTTTACGTAGTGGCCGTGCTTGTCGGTCACGGTGAAGATCACGTTGACCTCGTTGACCGTCTTGCGGATGGTGGCGACGGTATCGTCCTGCTGGGTGGACGATTGCTGGGGCGCGGGCTGGGCGACGGCAGCTTGCGCGGGAGGTGCCGGGCTCGACGACGGAGCAGGAGGGTTCCCCGAGGTCTGGGCGGAAGCGGTCAGCAACGCCAAACCCAGACACGAGACCAAGCAGATACCGCGAGTTTCCATGGATGCCTTCATTATAGCCGCGCTTGTAAAAATCACTTAGCTTCCAGAAGGGCGAGGAACTGTTGGAGTTCGGCAGGCAAAGCGGCCTGGAACGATTGGCTGTTCCCAGTGAGCGGATGCTGGAATTCGACCGCAGCCGCATGGAGGAAGTTGCGATCAAGCTGAATTGACTTTTCGCCGGAGGCCACAGGAGAGCCTTTGCGGCGAGCGGGGACAATCGCCTGCGGCGCGCCGTACAGCGTGTCGCCGACGACCGGGTGTCCGAGCGAGGACAGATGGACGCGAATCTGGTGCGTGCGGCCGGTATCGATTTTCACCGAGAGCAGGCTGAAGTTTCCGTAACGCGACTCAATCCGGCGTTCGACGGTGTAATGGCTGATCGCCTCACGACCGCCCGAGCGGCGGGTCGTCATGCGAGTGCGCCGCACGGCGTCGCGGCTGATGGGAGCGTCGATGGTGCCCCGGTCACGCTTGGGCCAGCCGTGCACCAGAGCGATGTAGGTTTTGCGCACCTCACGGCGCGAGAACTGGCTGGCCAGCTTCTTGTGTGCCAGGTCGTTCTTCGCAATCAGGATCAGCCCGCTGGTTTCTTTATCCAGCCGGTGCACAATGCCCGGGCGCAAATCGCCGCCCACTCCGGACAGCTCCTGAAAATGATGAAGCAGAGCATTGACCAGCGTGCCGCGATTGCGCGCGTCATCAGTGGCGCCGGCGCCCGCGTGCACCATCATGCCGGCGGGCTTGTTGACGACGGCCAGGTCGTCATCTTCGTAGACAATGTCGAGCGGAATACTTTCAGCGATCGCGCGCAGCGGTTCGCGTTGCGCCGGGCCGAGAATCCGGATGGTTTCGCCGCCCCGCAGCCGGAACGATGCTTTGCTGCGGCCGTCATTCACGACGACGAGCTCCTGCTCGATCAACTCTTGCAGGCGGGCGCGCGACACATCAGGAAGCTGCGAGGCCAGGAAATGGTCGAGGCGTTGACCGGCATCGTCGGGCTGCACCGAGAAAGAGATCGGGAATGAATTCGACATCAAAGAGTTTAAGCGCTCGCCGCAGCCGACGAGCCTAGCGCGCAGCCGTTGCCTGCACCGGCCTGGCTACGCCGCTGCGCAGCCACCAGATGATTCCGCCCAGCAACACCAGCCCGATCGAGATGAGCTGGGTTCCGGTCATGATGCCGCCGAAGACCGAGCCGCGGCCGGGATCGTCGCGCAGGAATTCCAGAAAATAGCGCGCCACGCCATAGAGCACGAGATACGCGGCGAACACCTGACCATCGAAGCGTTTGCGCGTCAGCAGCCAGGTAAGGAAGACAAAGTTTGCGAATTCGACCAGCGCCTCAAAAAGCTGCGTGGGCTGTAACGGATGGCCGAGCGGAGTGCCAACCAGTTCATTCGCGATCGGATTGGTGAAAGTGACGCCCCACCATGCGGCAGTCGGTTTGCCCCAGCAGCATCCGGCGGAGAAGCAGCCGAGGCGGCCGATGGCGTGGCCGATGGCCAGTCCGGGCGCGAAGGCGTCGCAGGTTGCCATCGCGGGCATTTGATTGCGCCGGATGTACCAGACGGCGGCGATCAGCGCCGCGACCAGGCCACCGGAAAAAACTCCGCCCGCCTGCAAGGTATTAATGCTGAAGATCTCGGAGGGATGAGCGGCGTAGCTGCTCCAGTCGTTGACGATGTAAAGGATCTTGGCGCCCACAATGCCGCTCAGCACGACCAGGATGCCGAAGTTCCATGCCTTCTCGCCATCGATGCCTTGTCTCTCGGAGTTACGCACGCTGACCCAGAGGCCGAGCAGCACTCCCAGAGATACCAGGAAACCATAAGTAGGAAGAAAGAAATGTCCGAAGTGAAACAGTTGCGGATGCAAAAGTGGCCTCGCTTACCTTTTATTCGATGCAGAGAGATGCTTCGGAGCTACTTGAGTGTAGCAGGGAAAGAGAAGCGAACAGAAGTGATAAGCCGACCCACTGTGCCGTGTGGCAGGCCGAGAATGAACCCGTCCTTGACGGTGGGAACCCGCCGCGACCCTTTAGGCATCTCCGCTTGGCGGAGCATCGCACACCGGATCGTAAATTTTCGAGTCGAGTCCCCGTTCATTCGGTGTTGGTTCAAAAATCGGTTACCACCATCACCAACGCCGTAGGTCGGCTTTCAGCTTGGATGCTAGGCAAAAGCGGCGAGATTCGCAAGATGCCTAAAGTAAAAAGATGGCATTCGAGTTGCCGGAAGGAAACAGACGTTGGGACTAGAAAACAAATTTAGAAAAACTCGGAACTCTCGGCATCCCTGCTGGGCGGGATCGCCCTAGCCCGCTTTGCGAACACTTTCTTCCGTGAGCACTTCATCGAGCGCATTGGAGAGTTTGTTGGCACGCTGGCGATAGTTGGTGCCGTTCTCTTTGTCTTTATCTTTATCTTTGCCGTCGAGCTTGCGGCGCAGGAGGTGGAATTCGTCGGCGATATTGAGCGCGGCGAGTACCGCCAGGCGCACCGTGTCGATGGTATTGGTCTGTTCGGCGACGGCCCGCATTTTCGAATCGACGTAGTCGGCGAGCTTGACGATGTAGTCGGCGTCGGAGCCGCGCAGGTTATAGGCCTGGTCGAAGATCTCCACACGCACACTGCCGTTGTTCACGTCTTTTACCGGGTTCTGTCGGGTCGCCGTTGCCATGATTTCCTCGTGTGATGCCCCATCCGCCGGCGCAGACAGACCGCTCTAACTCGCGGCCTGCTCTTCGCTCAGCGCTTCGATCTGATGCAGCATCTTCTCCACGCGCGCACGCACTTCTTCGCGGTCCTTGCGCAACTGCAACAACTCCCGGCGAAGCTGCTCGGACTGCTCCTCGCGCTCCTCCAGTTGCTGGCGCAGACGCTGCGCGTCGCGCTCGGCCGCAGCCTTGCCCTCGCGCGCGGCCTTGTACAACTCAATCGTGCGATAAACCTTGTCTTCCAGCGCCTGGAAATCGTCGGCGGGAACCTGACTTGCTACCTCTTCGACTGCTTTTAAAGACATAGGACATTGTTCCTGAGAGTGGGCTCTTGATCGAAGTATACCGCAGATGGGTGTGCAAGGCAGTGGCACGGAAGGACAGATTTCGCACGATTCGCGATGCTGGCGGATCAAACACAAACGGTCCACCAGAAGCGACGGAATAAGGTGGGAACAGCGTCAGGCCGGTTGCAACTTCCTCAACCGTCGCGCCGCTTCATCCAGCGTCTCGTCGCGCTTGCAAAAGGCGAAGCGGACCTGCTGTGCGCCGTCGCGCGGGTTGCGATAGAAGCTTGAGCCGGGAACCGCGGCCACGCCGATCTCGCTGACCAGATGCTTGGTAAACGCGAGGTCATCAGAAAAGCCGAACCCGCTGATATCGGTCATGACGTAGTAGGCGCCGCGGGGAAGAAAGCAACGGAAGCCGGCCTCTTCCAGGGCGGGCACGAGGCGGTCGCGGCGCTTGCGGTAGCCTTCGGCGAGATTCGCGTAGTAGGTCTCCGGCAAACTTAATGCCGCCGCCCCAGCCTCCTGCAGCGGTGCGGGCGCGCCCACGGTGAGGAAGTCGTGGACTTTTCTAATTGCGTCGGTGATCTTCGGCGGGGCAATCGTCCAGCCCACGCGCCAGCCGGTCACGCTATACGTCTTGGACATGCCATTGATGGTGATGGTGCGCTCGCGCATGCCATCGAGGCTCGCCATCGAGATGTGCTTCGTGCCGTCATAAAGAATGTGCTCGTAGATCTCGTCGGTGATGGCCAGCACGTCGAATTCGTTGCAGAGATCGCGAATGAGTTCGAGTTCCGCGCGCGTGAACACTTTCCCCGTCGGATTGTTGGGCGTGTTGACGATGATGGCTTTCGTGTTCTTGTGAAAGGCCGCGCGCAGTTCGTGCTCATCGAAGGTCCACTCGCCTTGGGGCGTGGCAGGCGGGCGCAGCTTGACGAAGCGCGGCTTGGCGCCGCTCAGGATGGAATCGGGTCCGTAATTTTCGTAATAAGGCTCGAAGATCACGACTTCGTCGCCGGCGTTGCAGGTCGCCATCAGAGTCGAGATCATCGCCTCGGTCGAACCGCAGCAGACGGTGACCTGCGTTTCCGGATCAACTGGAACGCCTTGCCAGGCCTGCATCTGACGGGCGATGGCCGCGCGCATATTTTTCGCGCCCCAGGTGATCGCGTACTGATTGACGTCGTTGGCGATGGCGTCTTGTGCAGCTTTCTTGATCTCGGTGGGAGCGGGAAAGTCCGGGAATCCCTGAGCCAGATTCACCGCATTGTGCAGCATGGCCTGCCGCGTCATCTCGCGGATGACGGACTCGGTGAAGTGGGAGACCTTATCGGAGAGGAAGTGCTTGGAGGAGGCAACCGGAGACATCTTGCGAGACTAGCAAAGATTGAGAGCTGAGGAAAATTACGTAATTGCAATTTCGTAAATTGTAATTTGGTAACTTGAAAATCCGCGCATCAGACTTGGTCCCTTTTTCTAAACCTAAAGCAGAAGGACAGAAAAATTACCAATTTACAAATTACCAAATCACACTTTGCCTCACTTGATCTCCACGCTCTCCCCAGAAAAGACCCAGCCTTCGCGGCCGTCGGCAAGGCGAACCTTGGCCGCGCGGTAACCGTTGCCGGAAACGGCTTCGAGAACCGCAGGGTGATCGCTCGGGCCGAGCTCGGCGATGAAGTCGGCGCCGGGGTACGAGGCAGGAGGACCCGCGGTTTTATAGACGTGGATACGGCCGGTAATGTTGACGGAGTGAGCGGTCTGATCGGATGGATGACAGGCGAACGTGCATGCCGCTACAGAGAACAGACCGAGGCAATCGATAAGACGATTTCGCGACACAGCCTGCACGCCCCCACCGAATGGCTGCAGTTTACACCCGGAGCGTGCCGCCCGTAGCCTCAAGGGCCTGGATCATTTGCGCCGACCACAGCGCGACTTCTTCTTCGCGAAGTGTGCGGTCATTGGATTGGAAGGTCGCTCGCAGGAGAATTGAGTACTTGCCGGCAGCGACGTTGCCGCCGCGAAAGATCTCGACCGGTTCAAAACGGCGCAATTCGGCGAGCTTGAGCCTTCCGATCGCCTGCTGCAGGCTCTCGAATGAAACGCTCTCATCGAAGGTGAACGAGAAATCGCGCTCGACGGCCGGGTAACGCGGCAGCGGTTGGTAGCGCGGGACGTGCA
>Ga0335069_10001009_pt1 | contig 45343 bp, 34 predicted proteins | sample Lox_Sample_11_FD_206714 | JGI IMG/M metagenome (GOLD analysis project Ga0335069, IMG submission 206714) | Soil microbial communities from Loxahatchee National Wildlife Refuge, Florida, United States - Lox_Sample_1.1 | ecosystem: Environmental > Terrestrial > Soil > Wetlands | place: USA...
GCGCCGACAAGCGCATACGGGGGAGACACCTCGCGGGGCGGGGGAGGACCGAGCGATCCGGCCCTCCGGAGGATCGTCAACATCATGCACGGCCACCAGCTCGGCGCCGCCGTTCTCGAAACCTACCTTGACCAGGCGCAGAGCGGGCATTCACAGAACTGCAACAACGGGTTCCAGCTTGCAAAAGAGACCATCGGCAAAGAAGGCCCGTGCCTGGTGTGCATCACCAACCAGCCGAATCCGGCCGACGGGAGCGGCGGTCACGTGCTGATCGCCTACGGCACATCGGACGACGGCGCAGGGCACGGGAGGATCTGGGTTGTCGATCCCAATCGTCTCTGGATCGTCAACACGCCGAAGGACCGCGGCTGGTACCAGGGGGATTCCAACCACATCGACTGTGATTTCGGGAGCGGGAAATGGAAGTTCAGGATGGATGGGGATACGACGGACTGGCCGGGCGGTCACGGGAACCTCATTATCGTATCTCCCTCGCTGGCGGGACCTCCGGGCCGTGTTCCATCGTCACTGGGGCTGGCAATCGGTGATTTGTTGAACAAGCTCCTGCTCACTGACCAGCGGCGCGATCCGCGTCAACGGAAATGACGATCGCGCCCTGATCCACGGCGGTCTCCAGGCGCCTCAACGGTCGCCGCGCAGGGCCGCGCGTGACGTTCCCGTCGGCATCGAACCGGCTGCCGTGCAGGCTGCAGGAAAATCCGCCGCCGCTCTGCTGCAGCGGATTATCGGCATGCGTGCAGCGGAGAACGAGGGCGTGGAACCCGCCGCCGGGCTGTCTGACGAGCGCAATGGTATCGGGAAAGCCGTTGGCGCGGACGATGTGCACCTGAGCCTCGCCGGGCGGGGGGAGCGGAACACGAATCTGCCCTCCGACAAGTTCCCCGGTGATGACGTCGCTTGCAGCGCATGACGACAGGAGACCCGCGAGGGCTCCCGACCCGGCCCCGATACACGCCAGGCACGTCGTGGCGATGAAACTCCGCCGATGCATGGTTCCCTCCTCAGTAGGCGAAACCGATTCCGAGCGTCACGAAGGTCGACTTCTGTTCTCCTCCGGTGGATGTCGCGGAGCCCGGTGCTGCGCCGGTCCACTGAAAGCGGACATCGCCCTTGATGACGATATCCAGTATCGGAAAATAGCACAGGCCGGCGATGAGATGGTGCTGGTCGAGCGATCCGTCCTGGATGCCGTTGGAGGGGAGCGATGCGTTCAGGTTCAGCCGCTCGTAGCGGAGGAATGCATTGAGCGCTCCGCCGGCGGCGTCTTCCGTCCCGGGGAATACTCTGCAGGCCGCTTCTGCATAGGCGCCGTACGCAGACCTCGGCGTGTTGTTCCCGAACGCATCGTTGATCCGTCCGGCGTCGGGGATCGACACAAGCGTCCCGAGAATGCGGAAGGCGAATCTCCCGGCTGAGAACTGCGCGTCCGCCTCGCCGAGCGCCACGGGCGTGCCGAACGCTCCGCCCTGCAGGCGGAGGCTGTCCGTTTCCGCGGGGGGAAGCCCTGCGGAGCCGCCGTAATACCCCGACACCTGGATGCGCGCGCTGCCGACGGATTTTGCGATCGAGCCCGTGAGTGCAAGCGCGACGGCCGATGCGGTGCGACCTTCGAACCGGCCTTCGCGAATGGCCGATCCGTGCTCGAAGCCGGATGCGTTGAGCCCGTTGACAAGCGCTATGCTGTACTCGAACGGGAAGATGTCGTTTTCCCCGTAAAAGCCGACGCCGAGCTCCCTCCACGTGGAAGGGATGATGAATGTTTCCACCTGTGTCCGTTCGTTCCCGTTGAACGATGTGGGGAGGTGGTTCTCGTTGAGTATGCCGATCCTCGGGAGAAAGAGCCCTGCCACGATGCGGTGGCCCGCGTTCAGCGAGAACTGGATGTACGCCTGCTCGAAAGCGATCTCGCCGCCGGGTTCCCCGCCGGTGACCTTTGCGTCCTCCATCTCCAGCTCCGAGACGAGCGCTATCCCCGGGGAAAATGTGTGCCCGATGAAGAGCACGACACGCTCAAGGTCAATGCCGGCATCGCCCGATTGGATCTCCCGGGAGTAGACGGCGTTTCCGTAGCCTCCGATTGTGGTCTTTGCCTCCTGAGACAACACAGAGCTGGAGAAAATGGGAATTGCGAGTAATGTGATGACTTTCAGGCTAGAGCCGGACAAATGCATGCGCACCTCCGATTTGTGGTGTAATTCCGCAGTAGTGACCAGTTCTTATGTTTACTTGGACTTAATATAAATAATAATATACGATCAAACAAGTCCAATATTATGTCGTTGTAGCGCCAGGTGACGCTGAAGATGCTGTTGTTGCAGTGAGAACAACAACCGGAGGGAGGAGACCCATGAGATACCTGCTCGTGCTCTGCTGTGCCGTGCTCGCCGTATCGCTCAACGCCCAGGACAAGTCGTACAGGGTGGTGTTTGATCTGACGAGCAGGGATTCGCTGGACCAGAGGGCGGTGATGCGCTGGGTGCGGGAGATTACCACTTCCAATCCCGACGCACAGGTCGAGGTGGTCATGTACGGGAAGGGCTACGAGCTCGTCATGCCGGAGAAGTCAGCATACCTGGCGGACGTGAATACCGCCATCAAGAATCCCCGCGTGGCGTTCAAAGTGTGCCGGGTGGCGCTGAAGAGCAACAACGTGGACCGGAGCCGGATTCTCAGCGATGCGCAGACGGTCCCTGACGGGATCTATGAGATTCTGATGAGACAGAGGGAGGGGTGGGGCTACATCAAGGTCGGTCACTAGATGAGGAAAGGCCTGTAATGGCTGAGGCGAAGTTCATCGAACGCTCCGGCCGAGAGATTTTGTTGATCGACGTCGCCCACGCCGAGCTGGACGGCGTGGTAGAGGTGGTCAGGCAGGCGAAAGAGCTTATCACGGGATCGGGACGCCACGACGTGCTGACGGTGACCGATGTGACGGGCACGCACGTCACGGCGTCTGTCGTCAAGGTCCTGAAAGAGTTTGCGGTGCACAACGGCGCGTACGTCCGGGCCGGTGCTGTCGTGGGACTTGACCGCATCCGGGCCATCGAGTTTTTCGCGATCGTGAAATTCACGGGGAGAAACCTGAGAGCTTTCACCGACATCGAGGCCGCAACGCGGTGGCTCCTCACGCAATCAGGCGCCTGAGGCTCCGGCCGCCTTCGCCGGCACGAGCGTGATGAGGGCAATCTCCGAACGGGCGCCGATTCTCACAGGCGGCCCCCAGTAGCCGGTCCCCTTGCTGACATAGAGCCAGGTGTCCTGGAATTTCCTGAGTCCCATGATGCACGGCTGACCCACGGTTGCCAGGAGGTTCCAGGGGAAGAACTGGCCGCCGTGCGTGTGTCCCGAGATCTGCACGTCATACCCCGCTTTTTGAGACTCGTAGAGGCTGCGCGGCTGGTGGGCGAGCAGCACCCTGACGTCCGCCCGGGGTGCGCCCGCAATCGCCCTGTGCGGGTCTGAGCGGTGCTCGGGAACGAACTGCCCGCCGCTCACGTCGGTGACTCCCGCCAGCAGCAGACTTCCCGTTCCCCGCGTGATGATCCTGTGCTCGTTGAGCAGGACGTCGAACCCGAGCTGCCGTGCCTCTTCGCACCAGGCGAGCGCCCCCGAGTAGTACTCGTGGTTCCCCGTGATAAAGAACTTTCCGTAACGCGCCCGCAGGTTGCGCAGGGGCTCGACGTCGAAGTGCAGCTCCGCGACTTTCCCGTCAGCCATATCACCAGTGAACGCCACAATGTCGGCGTCCAGCGTGTTGACCATCTCGACGACAGTCTCGACGAATGTCCTGCCGATCGTGAGCCCCGCATGGAGATCGGAGATCTGGACGATCCTGAACCCTGCGAGTGACGCCGGCAGAGTGTCAACGGGGATCTCCACTTCGGGAACGGACGGACGTCTGCGTGCCTCGAACAGCCCGTACCCCGCCAGCCCCCCGGCCGCGGCCAGGAGAGCGACGTTCACCGACTGGACCAACGCCTGTCGCCTGACCGGGTCTGCCGGTGCCCCAGCACCGGCGCCTGCCCCCGTGAGTTGCGCCAGGAACGCGGCTCCCTTCCGGGCACCCAGCCCGATGAGCCACAGCGCGTCCCGGAGTATCAGCAGTGTCACAATCAGGGAGAAGAACCCGAGGCTGACGTATGCGGCCCACTCGAATCCCCGCTTCCACGGCGCTCCCACCCTGCTTACCTGGAGGACCATCGACGTGACGGGGAGGAGCAGGAGCAGGGCGAGCGCACCCCATGCGAGCCAGTTCCACGGCGGCGCCAGGTGCGCCGGCGTGATCAGCCTCCACCCGACGTACGCGTATCCCGACCCCACGATCGCGAACGCAACTATGAACCAGAGTATATAGAACATCAGCACATTCCTTCCCCCGTCATTGCGAGCCGCTTCTCAGGCGAACCAATCTACCCAAAAACCGGCACTCTTTCCCCTTTTTGCGATTCCGGCTTTATTTTTGTATCATACAGTCTGTCATATCCCTTCATTTTGAAGGGATATCCGCTATAACACATTACGCAATTGAGGCGCGGGAATTCCCGCCGGGGGGGGAGAACGTCATGGGGGAAGTTGAACTGGAAGAGCGTTACGCACGGCTGATCAAATACCTCACGGACTATATCTATACCGTCAACATCCGTGACGGCGCCGCTGTCGAAACATACCACGGACCCGGGTGCGTCTCGATCACCGGGTACACCTCGGAGGACTACCGGGCAAATCCGGATCTCTGGTACCGGATGGTTCCCCGTGCCGATCGCGACAGGGTGCTCGACCAGGCGCGGCGGGCGCTGTCGGGCGAGCAGGTTCAGCCGCTGGAGCACCGGATCATACACAGGGACGGGTCCACCCGCTGGATCAGGAACACCATCGTGGTGACGAAGGACGACGCCGGGAACGCCGTCGCCTACGACGGCCTGATCAACGACATCACGCAGCTCAAGAAGGCGGCGGCGGCCGAGGCCATCCGGCGGCAGCAGCTGATCCATGCGGACAAAATGGCGTCGCTGGGAGTCCTCGTGGCGGGCATTGCACATGAGGTCAACAATCCGAACAATTTTATCCTGCTGAACGCGCGCCTCTTTGCACGCGTCTGGACGGACGTCCTCCCGGTGCTGGATGAGTACCTTGCGCGGAACGGGGACTTCAGCGTTGCCGGACTCCCCTTCAGTGCATCCCGCGACAAGCTGGGCCAGTCCCTCGAGGGGATCCTCCAGGGATCGGACCGCATACAGAACCTGACGCGGAACCTGACCGAGTACGCAAAGCAGGACGGCGGCGACCTCGACGAGCCCGTCGATCTCAACAGCGTGGTCCGGATGGCGATTGCCATCACGGAAAGCGAGATCAGGAAATCCGCCGCCACGTTCAGGGCGGACTATGCCCCGGAGATGCCGCGCACGCGCGGGAGCGCGCGGCAGCTCGAGCAGGTGGTGATCAATCTCATTACCAATGCATGCCAGGCGTTCGACGGCGCGCCCGGCGAGATCCGGATCACGACATACAGCTTCCGGGAGACGAACGAGGTGGGCGTGATCGTGCGCGACTCGGGGAGCGGAATCAGGGAGGCGGACCTGAAGTACATCATGGATCCTTTCTTCACGACGAAGAGGGGAAAGGGGGGGACGGGGCTCGGTCTCTCGATATCCTCCAATATCGTGAAGAGCCACGGCGGCACGCTCACGCTGGCGAGCGAGCCGGGGAAGGGGACGAGGGCGAAAGTGCTCCTCCCTGTCATCCAGCCCCGCTGAGGTGACGCCAGTGCAGACCACATTGTTTCCATCGCACCCGATCCTGTTTGTGGACGACGAGGCGCAGTACCTCCTCAGTCTCGAGCTGACCATGTCGTCGAGCGGGATCACGAACGTGACGACGTGCAACGACAGCCGGCGCGTCCTGGACCTCCTGTCGGCCGGGCCCTTCTCCCTGGTGGTCCTGGACGTCAACATGCCCCATGTCTCGGGGGAGGAGCTTCTCCCGCAGATCGTCGACCGCTTCCCCGACATCCATGTCATTGTCGTCACGGCGGTGAACGACGTCGAGAGCGCCGTCCGCTGCATGAAGCTCGGGGCATACGACTACGTCGTGAAACCGGCCGATGACGCCCGCCTCGTCACCGCGATCAGGCGCGGTCTCGAGCTCGACGAGGTGCGGAGCGAGAATGAAATGCTGAAGGCCTCGCTTCTGAGGGCTGACATTGCGCACCCGGAGGCGTTCAGCGAGATCGTCTCACGCTCCCACACGATCCAGTCCCTGTTCCGGTACTGCGAGGCGGTTGGGCCGACGAACCTGCCGGTCCTGATCACGGGGGAGACCGGCACCGGGAAAGAGCTGTTCGCGCGCGCCATCCACAGTGTGAGCGGGCGGGGAGGAGAGCTGGTGACGGTCAACGTCGCCGGCGTCGATGACACGTTCTTCGCCGATACGCTCTTCGGCCACAGGAAGGGGGCGTTCACCGGCGCCGACGCTGACCGCAAGGGCCTCATCGAACAGGCCGAGAACGGGACGCTCTTCCTGGACGAGATCGGCGATCTCCGGATCGAATCGCAGGTCAAGCTCCTGCGGCTTCTGCAGGACGGCCGGTACTACCCACTCGGGTCGGACGTCGCGCGGCTCTCGAATGCGCGCATCATTGTCGCCACGCACCGCGACATCCGCGCCATGCAGGAGGAAGGGGCGTTCCGGAAAGACCTCTACTACAGGCTCAAGTCGCACCACATCAATATTCCCCCGCTCCGCGAGCGGCAGCCGGACATTCCCTCCCTGGTCGACCATTTCATCACCAGGGCGTCGGTCGAGCTTGGCAGGAAGCGTCCGGCCGTCCCGAAGGAGCTCTTCACGCTCCTCAGGAACTACGATTTCCCCGGCAACGTGAGGGAGCTCCAGGGGATCATCACCGACGCGGTCAGCGTTCACACGTCGGGCATCCTGTCACTGGATGCGATCCGCAGACAGATCGCCGGACCCGCCGCCGCTTCCGGGCGGTCGGAATCGTTGCCCGGTGCGGGGACGGATGAGGAAGTCCTCGTCTTTCCGGGCCGTCTCCCGACGCTCCTCGAGGCGGAAGAGGCGCTGATCAGGGAGGCGTTGAAGCGCGCCGACAACAACCAGACGATCGCCGCAGAGCTGCTCGGGCTCTCCCGCAGGGCGCTGAACAATCGCCTCAGGAGAAAGGAATCCGGGGCACGTTCCTGATCTGTGCATCTCGCCGGACGTGTCCCGCAGCACCATTTTTCAGGCCGTGGATTGATATCTTTGGAGCGTCCCGGATCAACCACGGTACATTCCCTGCATGAGTCTCACCCTTGCCGGACTTCTCCTGGGCCTGTGGGGTCTCCCCATCGGACCTCGTCGTTTGCTGCAGCTGTTTGTGACTGCGGCGCTCAACTGGCGGCGCGAGCCGCTGCAGAATCCGATTCCTCCGCCGGGTCTGTAAGACCGACAGCCCTGCCACATCACCGTCAACGGCCACGCGCCGTCCGCCTCCGCAACTCATTGATATGAAACCTGTTGCCGCAGCTCCCGGCGCAGGGTGAGCAATGGCGTGGCACCTCTCCGGGATGTTCCACGGGAAGCGCTTTCGGCTGTAATCCCGTTCACAGCAACGACTTCCCCGAATCGGACCTGTTTGGCATCATTTTAGCGGGAGGGTGAGCAGCGTAAGAAAACCAACAACAGGAGAGGGGAAGTCATGAAACTGCGCACTGCACTCGGGACCATGATGCTCACGGCTGGGCTCTTTGCCGGCACGTCGGTCTGCGCACAGCCGGATGAAGCGCGCTACCAGTCGTACGATTTCGACCGGCTCATGAAGTCGTTCGACGTCTCGCTCAGGAGCGACATCCCGGGCATCGTCGAGTCCACGATCTACAACATCGTCGAGTACAAGAGCTTCTTCCCGACCAGGCAGTACGGGCGCATCGAGGAGGCGCTTGACCGCGTCGCACGCAACAGCACCGACTCCACTATCGCCTACAAGGCCCGCCTGGCGGCTCTGTACCTTTCGTACGGTTCCCCTCTCAGCGACACCGCGGTGTTCACGCCGTTCGACCACGAAGGGGCTTTCAAGCTGGTCTCCCAGCAGCTCGAGCGGAAATTCCTCATCAGCAGCGCCGGTCGCTAGACGCCGTCATTGCGAGGGGGGCGCGCGAGCGCCCCCTGAAGCAATCTCCTGTTATCGAGAGGGCTGTCCCCTGTCATTGCGAGCCGCGCCTGTGGCGCCGAAGGCGCCATCTCAGGCGAAGCAATCTCTACCGTTTCCCCAGCGTCTCGTGCAATATCCCCAGCAGCTTCCGTGCCGTATACGGCTTCGTCAGGAACGCATCGGCGCCGGATTGCACCGCACGCGTGGTCTGCGGATCTCCCGCGAAGCCCGAGTTTGCGATGATGATGGCCCCGGGGCTCAGCTTCCTGATCGCGCGGATCGTTGCAAGGCCGTCCATGAAAGGCATGATCATGTCGGTGATGACGGCGTCGATGCTCTCCCTGTGCTCCGCGTACGTGGCCACCGCGTGCGTGCCGTCGATCGCCGTCAGCACGCGGTACCCTCCCGCTTCCAGTGTCTCCTTTGTCACATCCCTGATGTTCGCCTCATCGTCCACCACCAGGATCAGCTCTCCGTGCCCGTGCGGGAGGGCGGCATCATCGGCCGGGGGTCCCTGGTCCGGCGAAGCATTTTCGAGTGCGGGGAGGTATGCCCGGAACGTCGATCCCTTCCCCGCTTCGCTGTACACCGTGAAGAACCCGCCGTGCCCTTTCACGATGGCCAGACCGGTCGACAGGCCCAGCCCGGTGCCGTACCCGGGGTCCTTCGTCGTGAAGAAGGGTTCGAAAATCCGTTCGAGGATATGCGGATGAATGCCGGTCCCTGTGTCGGACACGGAGAGGGCGACGTGGGGTCCCGGTGAGGCCTCGATGTTCAGGCTGGCGTAGTTCTCGTCCAGCGTCACATTCTCGGCCGACACCGTCAGGATTCCTCCCTCCGGCATGGCGTCCCGGGCGTTGACGCACAGGTTCAGGAGCACCTGGTGCATCTGCGTCGGATCCGCGGAAATCGTCCAGAGGTCTTTTGGCGCGTCCATCCGCAGCGAGATGGACTTGGGGAAGGTCTCTTCGGCGATCTTGAGGACCTCCTTGATGACGTGCCGTGGCTGGAGCAGGATCCGCTCGCCCTTCATGCCGCGCCCGAACCCCAGCACCTGTTTCACGATAGCCGAGCCGCGGCTCACCGACGATTCGATCGAGTTGAGGAGCTTCTGGTCCCGGGGCTCCGGGAGTTTCTTCCGGAGCGTCTCGATCGACATCAGGATGGGAGAGAGGACGTTGTTCAGGTCATGCGCGATCCCGCTGGCAAGCGTGCCGAGGCTCTCCATTCTCTGTGAACGGAGAAGCTGCTGGTCCATCGCCTTCTTTTCGGTGATGTCCCTCGACACCACCAGGATGTTGATCACAGCGCCGTCCGCGTCCGTGATCGCGCTTGCCTGCGATTCGATGGAGCGGACCCGTCCGTCGGCCGCGACCAGCCGGTATTCCACTCGCTGGCCCTTGCCCGTCCGAACGATCTCGCGAAAGATCTGCCTGACGCAGTCCCTGTCGTCGGAATGGATCTCCGTGAACACATCTCTGCCGCGGAGAGCCTCCGGGTCCGGAAACAGCTTCCCGGCGGAGGGGCTGCTGTAGATGCGCCTCCCCTCCCGGTCCAGAAGGGTGATGATGTCCGAGACATTCTCGGAGATCATTCTGAATTGTTCCTCGCGCTGGCGCAGGTGCTCCTCCGCCAGCTTCCGCTGCGTGATATCTTCGACGGTGCCTTCGTACCAGATGACGCCTCCATCGGCGTCCCGCACCGCGCGGGCGTTTTCGCGGACCGTGATGCTGGAGCCGTCGGCCTTGATCCAAACGGCCTCGAGTCCGCGAATGACTCCATCTTGTTCCAGCCTCTCCTTGAAGTTCTCCCTGGGGTATGCCGGGTGGTAGCCGTCGTTCTGCAGGTTTCTTGCGCGCAGTTCCTCAACGGAGCCGTATCCCAGCATCGTGCAGAGGGCGGGATTGGCCATGAGGATTTCCCCCGACGGCGTCGTCCGGTAGATACCCAGCACGGAGTCTTCGAAAAGCGTTCTGAACCGTTCTTCGCTTTCCCGCAGGGCACGCTCGGTTTTCAGCCGCTCCGTGACGTCGTGGACGATCGAAAGCAGCAGCGACCGGTCCCCCGTCGTGAAGGGGCCGCTGTAGATTTCGACGTCCCGGATCTCCCCCGAGGCTTTCCGATGCCTGACGAGAAAGTAGTCCCGCTCGTTGCTCGCGGCTTCGCGGATATCGGACGCGATTTTCTCCGGCATCCCCGTGTTGAGCGTGCGGACGGGCATCCCCTGCATTGCGGCCCGGGAATACCCGTAGAATCTGCAGGAGGCGGCATTTGCGTCGACGATCAGATGCTTCTCCGGATCGACGACGAGCATAACGGCGCGGCTGTTTTCGAAAATGCCGCGGTACGGGCCTGTTCGGTCCTGCACCTCGCTCCGTTCCTCCGCGGCGGGATTGGCCGATGCCTTCGTTTTGCTCATGGAGCTGCTATGGTTGCCTCCTGGATGACACAAAAAGCGCAAGAATCATACCATTTTTGAAACCGGACAATTCCCCGAAAAACCTCTCTGTGCCCTGCCGGCAATGCACGTGTCTGGTCAATAATGAACACCTGTCCGGAATCTGCAGAGAAATGCTCAATTTAACCGGTTTTTATCGCTGGATTACAGCAATTTGACAGTATGGGAGGCATCCAATATAATCTTGGTACAATGTCCCCCGACTCCAACACGCACGCGCCGCTGGTCCACGTCCGCATCAAGCGAGGAAACCTCGTCACCCGCCAGCTCTCATTCGAAGCCTCCTTCTCGCTTGGCCGGGCCGACGGCTGCTCGCTCCAGTTTGCGGATGAGAACGTAAGCTCATGGCACGCCTCCGTTTCATGGGAAAACGGTGCATGGCGCCTGACCGACCTGATGAGCACGAACGGCGTGTTCGTCGGGCGAAAAAGGATCGAGGGGAGCGTCCCGCTTCCGCTGGGGAAAGACGTGCGCCTGGGCCGCCGCGGACCGGTTATCATCTTCTCCATGGAGGCAGCCGATATTCCTGCACCCGGCGGAGATGACGCCGCGATGCAGAAGACGCAGGTGATCCGGCGGTATTTCAAGGGAACGTCCGGCGGGCAGGTGGGAGAGAGGACGATGTTGATCAGGGAGGCGTTTCTCACTGTGCGCCGGCGCTACCGGGCGACGTACTGGGGGGCGCTCGGCGCCGCCCTGCTCCTGCTCGCCGGCGCGGTCGTGATCATTCTCGAATACCGTGCGAGGGTGGAGCATCTGCAGAAACTTCATGCCACGGCCGCGGAGGTATTCTACACCGCGAAGGCGATGGAGCTGCAGATCGCGAAGCTGCGTGCCGAGGTGGCGAAGACAAACGACGCGGCGTTCCGCCGCGCGTTTGAGGAGAAGGAGCGCGAGGAGCAGCGGCTCCAGTCGAGCTATGGTGATTTCCTTGACGACCTCGGGATCTCGCAGGAAAAACTCTCCCCGGAGGATTGGCAGATCTATCGCGTCGCCCGCATATTCGGCGAGTGCGACGTCAGCATGCCCCCGGAGTTTCTGGAGAAGGTGAAGGAATACATCCGCCTGTGGCAGCGGGGTCACCGCCTGGCCCGCGCGGTCGAACGGGCGGGGAGAGACAGCTGTGCGGACATCATCACCGGGACGCTGCTCCGGCACGACCTGCCCCCCCAGTTTCTCTACCTCGCGGTACAGGAAAGCGGGCTCGACACACTCGAGTGCGGACCGGAGACCCGTTCGGGCATCGCCAAGGGAATGTGGCAGTTCATTCCGAAGACCGCATGGAAGTACGGGCTGAAGACCGGGCCCCTGATCGATGTCCGGCGGTCCGATCCGATGGACGAGCGGCACAACTTCAGGAAATCGACGGAGGCTGCCGCCCGCTACCTGCGTGACATCTACGACAACGACGCACAGGCGTCCGGCCTTCTTGTCATGGCGTGCTACAACTGGGACGAGACGAAAATTCGCGAGATGCTCAACGCGATGCCCGAGGACCCGCGTCGGAGGAATTTCTGGAACCTCCTCGCCCGGCACACGCTCCCCGAGGAGACGTACGACTACGTCTTTTACATCATCTCCGCCGCAGTCATCGGGGAGAACCCCCGTCTGTTCGGCTTCGATTTCGACAACCCACTGCCACGTCCTGCACCGTCCGCCCAATGACGACGTCGGCGCTGCGGATCGCCGCGGTGCCGCTTCCCCTCACTCGACAGGTGACCACATGCCGGCTCTCAGGATTCTGACTGCACAGGACCTTCGCGCATCGCTCACGATGCGCGAGGCCGTCCCGCTCATGGGCGATGCCTTTGGCGCGCTTGCCGAAGGGCGGGCGGTTGTTCCCGGGCGGTCGGGCTTCGAGATGCCCGAAGGGGAGGGGCGGGCCCTCCTGATGCCCGTGTATCTCCCGGCGCAGGAACAGTTCGGCGTGAAGATCGTCTCGCTGTTTTCCGGAAACCCGGCGAAGGGTTTGCCGTACATTCATGCGCTGATGATGCTTGCCGATGCCGCGACCGGCGCGCCCCTCGCATTGATGGACGGGGCGTTCCTGACGGCGCTGCGCACCGGGGCGGCGAGTGGACTGGCGACGGACCTCCTCGCGCGGAAGGATGCAGCGACGGTCATGATCTTCGGCGCGGGAGCTCAGTCGCGCTTTCAACTCGAGGGGGTCTGTGCCGTGAGGGATGTGCGGAGCGCGTGCGTCTATGACACACACAGGGGGCGCGCGGAGGCGTTTGTGCGCGAGATGTCGGTCAGCGTGCCGTGTCCCGTGAGCGTCGCGGATTCGCCGGCAGCGGCTGCCGGGGCGGACATCATCTGCACTGCGACGACGTCAACCGCGCCCGTGATGGCGGCGGAGGACGTGCGGGACGGGACGCATATCAATGCGATCGGCGCGTACCGACCTGAAATGTGCGAGCTCCCGCCGCGGACGCTCGTCCGCTCGCTTCTGGTGGTCGATGCGCGCGCTTCGGTGACGGCCGAGGCGGGGGATATCCTGCGGGCGATCCGCGAGGAGGGGTACAGCCTCTCATCCATACACGCAGAGCTCGGGGAGATCGTCACACGGAAGAAGCCGGGACGTACGTCCGCCGCGGAGGTGACGATATTCAAATCCGTGGGGAACGCGTCCCAGGACCTGGTCGCGGCCGGGAGAGCCCTCGCGAACGCTGCCCGCCTCGGCCTCGGGACAGTGGTGGAATTGTAGGTCCGGTCAACTCAAATGACAGAAAAACAACAGGATTTGCGCAGGAGAGTTGACAGAATGCGATGTCCCGGCTAGATTACCGGTGGACTCGCCTTCCCCCGCTTCACCACGCTGAGCGCCCGCCTGCGGCGGGCAGGAGGTTGCAATGAAGTCGCTTCGACCGCTCTTTGTTGCCCTGCTTGTCCTTCCGTTGTCCGCCTCTCAAACCCCCGGTCAGTCAGATCCTTCGGCCGACCTTGCCGCCTACGAAGCATTTCTCGCGGCACACACAGACATGAGCACCGCGCAGCTCATGGACATGCACCCTGCCGGGACGTTTGCCGCGCATGCCGCCGTCGCGACCGAGGGGCTTGCGTATCTGGCCGAGATTGACACGGTGTATCGACTGACGGCCTACGAGCGCGGGCTCCTGGCCGACCACGGATTCGTTGTGACGGACCGGCTGCCGTCGCAGTCGTTCGGCGGGGCATTCCTCGACATCTACCGGAGCGATCTCCCCGTGTTCATCTCCGTGGATGCCGTTCTCCACGCCATCCATGCTTCCTATGACGCCATTCTTTCCTCGACGGAGAAGCAGTTCCTGATCGCGGAAGTCGACTCGCTGATCGCGGCTCTCCGTGCACAGATGCCCGCGCTCGCTTCGACGTACGGCCTGGAGCCGGCGATGGGACCGATGCTCCGCGACATCGACGTCTACCTCACTGTGGCATCCGCGCTTCTGGGCGATTCGTCTGTCCCGTATTTCCCGGAGGACGCGGCGGACGTCGGGGCGATTCAGGTGCTGATTGCGAACAAGGGGATGTCGTCTGTCACCCTCTTCTCGTCAACTGCCCGTGTGATGGATTTCAGCCAGTTCACGATCCGGGGGCATTACACGCAGTCGGCGGCGCTGGGGAGGTATTTCCAGGCGATGATGTGGCTCGGCAGGACGGAGATCTACCTGATTCCGCCGGCGGCAGGGGGGCCGGCACCCCCGCAGACGGCGGCCGACATTCAGCGGCAGACGATCGATGGCGCGCTGCTGGTTGAGGGACTCACGCGTGCCGACGCTTTCCCGCTCCTGAAGAAAATCGACGACGTCATACGGATGTTCGTGGGCGAGCCGGACAACGTCACGTTTCCCCAGATGCAGACGCTCCTGCAGTGGTCGGGTGTCACAGCCGCCGACATGCTCCTCGATACGACGAGACTCGCGGCGTTCCAGGACACGCTGATCGCGCAGCCGTTCGCATTCCAGCGGATACTCTCCCAGATCCTCGCGAGTCCCGATCCGATGCACCCCGCACAGATCAGGCCGGCCTCTTCCCTTCTGCTGCTCGGTCAGCGGTTCGTGGCCGATTCGTACGTTACCGGTAACGTGGTGTACGACAAGATCAGCTATCTGGGGGCGCCGGTGTGGCGGGCCCTGCCCTCCAGGTTCGATGTCCTCTACGCGCTCGGCAACGACGCGGCCGCGCAGCTTCTCGTCCCGGAGCTGAATCAATACCACTACGCCACAAACCTGGCGGCGATGCGGTACCTCATCGACGGCTATGACGCCGGGTTCTGGACAAGCTCGCTCTACAACGCCTGGCTCGGCATGATACGGGCGTGCAACCCGCCGGCCGACCGATCACCGCTCCCGGCGTTCATGACCACCGCCGCCTGGTGGCAGGAAAAGATGAACACGCAGCTTGCTTCGTGGGCGGAGCTCCGGCACGACAATCTCCTCTACGCGAAGCAGTCGTATACCGGAGTTGCCACGTGTTCGTTCCCCCGGGGGTATGTCGAGCCCATCCCGGCATTCTATGACGCGGCCGCCTCCTTTGCCAGGGCCGGCATCCAGCGGCTTGTCCCGCTGTTCGGGTCGGCCTGGGTCGGGGTCAATCTGACTTCGTATTTTGAGACGCTTGCCGGCACGGCAGACACGCTTGGGTCGATTGCACGAAAGGAACTTGCCGGTACGTCCCTGAGCGGGGCGGAGACCTCGTTCCTCACCCGGATGGCGTACGAAGAGTTCGGCGGATGCGCGCTGGAACCGACAGGCTGGTACTACCGACTGTTTTACGACAGTGGCAAATTCAGAGCGATCGACTATGTTGTGGCGGACGTGCACACGTGTCCGTCGGATGCCGGTGGCAACATCGTGGGCTGGGTGTGGCATGTCGGGACAGGCCCCCTGAGCACGGCCATTGTCGCCGCAAGCACTCCCGACGGCTGCCCGTTTGCCTGCGTGGGGCCGGTGGCGGGGTTCAGGGAATGCGTGACCAGCGGGTTCCTGCGGCTCACGGATGAACAGTGGGGTGCATCGTACGCGTTCGACCCCGCGAGGAAACCCTCGTTTGTCAACATCTACCTTGCCGACAGCGCCGGCCGCTCGCGGGGCGCGGGGGAGTCTCTCCTGACAGGCATCGCACCCGACAGGACTTCATCGCTCCCGCAGTCCGCGGTCCTGTACCAGAACTATCCCAATCCGTTCAACCCCTCCACGACGATCGGGTTCGTTCTGCCGCACAGGAGTGATGTGACACTCGCGGTCTACAACACGCTCGGCCAGTGCGTCAGGACTCTGGCGAGCGGCTCACTGGATGCCGGCTATCACGGCGTGAAGTTCGACGCGACCGGACTCGCGAGCGGTGTCTACTTCTACCGCCTCAGCGCCGGGGATTTCGTGCAGACGAAGGGGTTCGTCGTCGTGAAATGAGGATTGCTTCGCAAAGAGCGCTCGCAATGACATTTCACTGTCATTGCGAGGAGCGCTTCTCAGCGACGAAGTCCGCTCTTTGGACCACGCCGCTCTCTGGCGTGGCAATCTCTCGAAACAATTCGAGGAGGGACATGAAACTGGTCTACCTGTGCTTCGTGTCGAACGGGTTCGACGATCACTTCATGAAGCTGGTCTGTTGCGCCGGCAGCGGCAGGGAATTCCTTTCGGGCATGGTGCGGGAATACTGGAAAGCCACGGCGGGCCTGAAAGACGCCGTCGGTCCCTATGTCATCGCGCTCGACCTGGAGACGCTCAGGGCGAAACCGCTCGGCAGTTTCCAGATCTCGAAGGACGGGAAGATCTTCGCTCAGGTCGGGCGCGCTGAGTTCAGCGGGAGGCCGGAGACCCCCGAATCGTTCGAGGAGCTCGCCAGGGCGAGAATGGTCGAATAGCTCTGCAGTCCCCCGGCGGCGTCACGTGCGGCCCCGCGGACGACAGGGCGGCCGTATCTCAGATCAGAACTTCCTGCGGGAGCGGAGACGCCTGGTATGCAAAGACCTTGTTGCGTCCGGCCCGCTGCGCCTCGAAGAGCGCCTTTTTCGCCGCGCCCAGCAGCGCATCGCATGTCTTCCCGCTTTCGGGAGATGATGCGATCCCCATGCTCACCGTCGATTGAATGCCGCGGGGCGTGAACGCCACGGAGGCGATGCTCTGCCGCAGCCGGGAGGCGCTCACCAGCGCATCCATGAGGCCCGTGTTCTCCATCAGGACTGAGATCTCGTCAAACCCGTACCTCCCCGCACAGTCAATCGGCCGGAGCATTCCCTTCACGCGTTCCCCCATTTCCTTCAGCACCTGCCTTGAAGCGTCGTACCCGTAGGTATTGACGATATCCTTGAAGTTGTCCACGTCCAGGATGAGTACGGAGCAGTGTTCTCCAAGGTCCTCCCCCCGCAGGAGCGCCGCCTCCAGCTTCTCACGGAACGGCGGGTACTTCTCGAGCCCTGTTTCCCGGTCGATACGTTCCAGCCGGAGGTTTTCGTCAAAGAGCCGCGATTTTGTGATCGCGCACCCCGCGATGTCGGCGAAGATCTTGAGCATCTGAAGTTGCTGCTCCCCGAACGCATCCTCCTCGACGCTGTCGACATGGAGATAGCCGAGCGTCGTCTGGTGAACTGCGATCTGGACGCACGCGCACGATACAAAGGGGCGTTCCAGGGTCACCTCCTCCGCCAGGCTCCTGTCGCTTTCCCGTCCGGTGATGACGATCGGGGTCCCCGTCCAGAGGAGGCGGCCGATCGCGCGGGCCGCGATGCGCCGCCTGAACTCGTTGCAGAAGGAGAGCGAGAGTCCGTGGTAGTTGTCAATCTGCAGGTATTCCGTCTTCGGGTTGATCAGGGCGATGGCGCACGTCTGGCAGTGCGTCAGGCGGTGGATCCTGTCGACGACCAGGTGGAGGACTTCTTCGTACCTGCTTGTGGTGGCGAGTGCGTGGAGCGTGTCAGCGATGTAGCGGGAGCAGAGGTCGCTCGCGATGTCGGTCATGAGTCCATCCCTCCTTTCCGGCAATGGGCGGGCCAGCAGCGGAAAATCGAAATGGAGCGGGAATTACGCCGGTAATGTACGGGGGAGGTGGTTCAAGCGCAATAGCGCAGAGGGGGAAGCGGGGAGCCGCAGTCAGCGGTAGGCCGCGGAATCAGCGGAATCTGAGGCAATTGTAAATACGACAAGTGAATACGGGCAGAGCAGGCCGTGGGGATGATCGATCTGCCGAAAATGGAATCTTTTCATCCCCTCATCCGGATGTGAAAGATGAACAACAAGCGTCGGGTGGTATACCGTTTCGGTAGTGATATTCTCGTCGGGCGGACCGCAACGCGACGGTCCGTGGTACCAGGCGTCCGTGATGTCGAACCCCCGTGCGTACATGTCCGCGAGCATGCCCTCCAGGTTGGTGATGGAGAATTGATTCCACTCGAACATGTAGGCATAGTAGGAGCCGGTTGAAGGGAGCGACTCCGTATCGAGTTCCAGGATTCCGAGTCGCAGGACGCGCGGCTCGGGTCTGGATCGACTGTAGGGGCCGTCGTAGGGGGGTGAATCACGGTATGTCAGCGAACACCCCTGGAGAGTAATGATAGCAACCAGGAATGCGGCTGTCCTGATTTTCCCTGCGGCGAACATGCTCCCTCCATCCCAATCATCAGAATCTCTACGGTCGCGTTACGAGCAGCCTCACAGGTCCCAGGAGTCCGGATGAGAGGAGCGGCGACTCCGCGGTGTAGTGCTTCCACGTTGCAAATGAGCGCCGCACGGGGGGACGAAGCGGGTCGGCGTTCTGCAGCCAGTCGGGCCAACGCACGAGGTTCCCGCCCCTCCCGTATTCGGCATCGGGCGGCAGCTTCTCGTCACCAATCAGCCGGTTGGGCCAGAGATTTGCGACGCGGATTTCCAGCCTGTTGCCTGATGCTCTCAGGGCGTCCGTGACGTCCACGCGCCAGGGTGCGCACCAGACTGTGCCGAGAGCACGTCCGTTCAGGCGGACGCTTGCCATGTTCTTCACGACGCCAAGATCGAGCCACACCCTCCCGGAAGAGGCCCCCGTACCTGCTGCCGGCCGGTTGAATGTGGTGACGTATGTTGCAACGCCGGAATAGTACTTGATCGCCTCCTCCGGCCGCAGTGTCCAGTCATCCAGCCGCTCGAATCTCGTGTGCGCTGGTCCGCCGCGCGATGTGTCGAACGATACCGTCCACGGGCCCGCGACCTCCGCAAGCGTCTGCGCAGCCGGGAAATCAGTCCCGCCGCCGGGAACCGGGGGATGCCTGAACACCACGAAGAACGACTGGAGCGGCTCGAGCCGGAGTGTGACTGTCGTGAGGCCGTTTGCCTCAGTGTACTCGTGCATGTCGTGCGCGTTCCCCGTGAGGGGATCCCAGAGCTCTGGCTGGTATCCTCCCGTGCGGAACGTGCAGCGGCTCTCAACCTGCTTCTCTTCCGGGTTGGCGACGAAATAGATCTCCGCTCCGTCCGAGCGCCTGTGCGTGTACCGGATGTGTGCGTCCGACGCGAAATCGGCGGGGACTCCTGCCCGGGAGAGATAGTCCGTCACGAAACCGAAACTGCAGTACTGTTCCTGCTCCATCGCCCCGGTCCCGCTCCTGAGCGAGTCTGTCTCTTTCCACGTCGAGCGGTCCCAGATCACCCGACCCTTCCCGAATGCATGCGTCGTCACGCTGACGCCGTCACAATTACCCCAGATCTCATCCGCGAGCGCGCGCACGCTCTCGTCGCAGGCAGGGTAGCCCGTGAGTCCCGGTGATTTCACCGGCCGCGGCCCGATCACAGTTGCTCCTGCGCGGACGAGGTCGCGCACCTTTTCCAGCAGCTGCGGGGTCATCGTCTCCCTCGCGGGGAGCACGAGGACACTGTAGCTCATCCCGTCGGGGAGCATCAGCCTGCCGTCACGCACCGCCATGCCGGCCATGAACACATCGGGTGCGCATCCGTCGAAATTGTGCCCGAGCCTCTCGGGCGGATTTCCCCGAAGGGCGGACGAAGGGGGACGGAACACCTGCGGAGATCCTTCCGGAACGAGGAAGCAGACGTCGGCCACCGGCAGACCCTGCCGCAGGAGGAACTGGCAGCGGGAGAGATATGTGTGGTACGCCGGCGCCATCTCCCACCAGGTTTGCGTTCTTTCCCAGTGGACGCCGTACGGTCCCATCGTCATGCCCGGTGCCAGATGAAGCCAGGGCTGGTGCTGAGAGCGGTGGAACACGAACCTGTTCACGCCGGAGGCGAAGGCCCAGTCGCCCAGCGCCTTCATCGAGCCGGGCCAGGCCTGCCACTTTTCCTCGTCGCTCGACGTGAATGCCTCCGCGTCGATTTCCGCCTTACCGCACGTGTGGCCGATGGAGGTCGCCTCGATCACGCTGTACGACGTGTTGAACCCGTAGAGCCAGAATTCGCACATCGGCACGTCGGCAAGCGATCCCATGCTCATGTCGGCGCAGGGCGTCATATCGTACGGCTCGATGGAGAGTCCGAACCCGTCCCTCCGGCCGAGATCTCGGAGATGAAGTGCGTGATTCTCGAGCAGAAGCTCTTCGGCCGTTTTGCGGAGGTCCCAGAGGAATCTCTCCGAGGTTTCATGATCTCTGACCACTGCGCCCATCAGTGCGGGAAGATACGGGAGGAGATCGTATCCTCTTCTCTTTCTGAACTCCTCCCTGAACGCGCCTGTCCAGTTCTGAGAGCCCATCTCCCAGCTGTCGATGTGCAGCATCGTCCAGCCCCGTCCCGGCACATGCCCCCGCGGCCCGATCTCCCGCAGGAGCGAGCCGATGAAGGCATCGTAGTGGGCGTTGAGTGCGGTTGTGTCGAGCTTGTCACATTCCAGCCCGAGTCCCGGGACCGGGGCGGGACGCGTATTCGCGCCGTTGCTCGTCCGTCCGAACCGGGCGATCGTCCAGCGCCCCGGAGGGACCTGCCAGGAGATACGGCCGTCGGTTGAGAGCCTCGAGGTCAGGTCGATAATCTTTGCCTGATCGATCCCCGCGTCGGGCACCACCGGAGGGTATGCCGCCAGGGAAGGAATGAACGGCCTGACGCCCTTCTGCGATGAATACGGGGCGCGAACGTAGAGAGCTTTTTCATCGATGTTCGTGAGCGTATCGTTGACTGCAGGGGAGGGATACGCCAGGACGGCCACGTCGCGGTAGTAGTTGTTCTTGGCCTCTTCAAGGGGGGCGGGGAGCAGGCCGTCGCCGAAAAAAGCCCGCCGCCGCGCCGGACGGGGAAGTAGTCCGTCGAACGAGGAAGGGCCGTCCACCTGTGTGGTCGCCCCTACGAGAAGCTGCATGGACGCATCGGGCGTGACCCAGGGCCCGCCGCTGCCCGTCCATCCCGGTCCCGAGAGGAGCGTCACTTCGATCCCGCACCGCTCGGCCTCGGCCACGACGTGCTTGAACAGCTTTTTCCAGGCGGGACTCATGAACTCCACGGGTCCGCGCGGGACCCCGACGTTGACTTCCATGATCATGACGCCGCCGATCCCGGCGTTTTTCAGCGCCTCGAGATCGGCAGTGATTCCTTCGCGGCTCAGGTTTCCGTCCATCCACACCCAGTACACCCAGGGGCGGACCGAATCGGGCGGTGTGCGGAAGCCCCTGTCCAGGCGCCCGTCCCCTGCATGGAGGCCGCCGGCGTTGAGGACTGCGATGAGCGTTACCATGAGCGCGTTCAACGCGCATCTGCAGACCAATCGGGGGATGGGTGGCACTGGGGTCTCCGGAAGTTGTGCGTGGAGCCACAATGTAGGGGAAACCTTCAAGAAGCTCAATGTGCGGCCGGCCTGGCGAGCATTCCGGCGGAACCTCCGGAAACCGGCGGTGTTATCCTGAGGAGTAGATCCCGCAACTCATCCATTCACACACCGTGGAGGCTTCCATGTTCATGTCGAGGGAGATCATGCATTGCAAACCCGGAAAGGTCAAAGAGCTCGTCGAGAAATTCAAAGTCCTTTCCGGTGCGCTCAAGGAGATCGGGCTTCCGCCCTTGAGAATCTACACAGACGTGAGCGGGGAGCAGTACTGGACGGTTGTCGTCGAACAGGATGTCCAGAGCCTCGACGAGATGTCGGACATGGCCCGCAAGACGATGTCCGATCCTAAAGTGTCCGCCGCGATGAAGGGGTACCATGAGCTGGTGACCGACGGTCGCCGGGAGTTGTACAAGGCGGAATGAAGTGACATCCTGCTGTCATTGCGAGAGGCGCCTCTGGCGCCCCGAAGCAATCAAGGGGGCCCGCAGGGCCCCCTGTCATTGACACTCTGCCCGCATATCGGTATATAGATCTGCCGTCCCCCTCACACCGCCGGCAGTCCTCCATGAAGCACCTGAGCGGCATAGACTACGAACATTTCCTGGACGATATCAGGGACATGTATCCCTTCAGCGTCGAGGAAGCGGTGCTCGTCGAGCTTATTGCCAATTCCCTGGATGCAAAAACCAGCCTGATCGACATACGGGTCGATCCTGCGCAGAACCTGTTTCAGCTCATTGACAACGGCCGGGGAATGGATGAGAGAGGCTTCGAGCTCTATCACAACTTCTCCACTTCGTTCAAGCGGAAGGGGCAGGGAATAGGCTTTGCGGGGCTGGGAGCGAAGCTCGCGCTTCGCATATCTGACCGCATAGTGACTGAAACGCGCTCAAAGAAGTTCTGGGGCGCTTCAGAATGGAAGTTCGAGCGTAAGCGGAAAACGTCATACCCTGTCTGGTTTGACCTGGAAGAGCGTGCGCTGCCCATCGAGGGAACGAGGGTCGCGATCTACCTCAAACCCCGCTCGCGCCGGCTGGTCTCAGTTGATGAGATTCGCAGGGTCATTCTGACGCACTACCTCCCCCTCATCGTGGCCCGTGATTTCTACCAGAATGTCCGCCTCTATCGCCCCATCACATTTCTCCTGAACGGTGAACTCCTTCAGCCTCCTGAGACGCACCCCGTGGCGGCAAAGGACTATGTCCTCCGTCGCGGGCGGAGCCGCAAGCCATTCGCCCTGGCAAGATTCGAGCTCCATCCCGCTCCACTCCCTGAAGAGATCCAGGGAATCGCGATCTCGACATTTGGCAAGATCATCAGGCGGGATTGGTTGAAACAGCAGGTGAAGGAATTTGAACGCATCACCGGCATCATCGAGGTCCCGGAGCTGGTCGAGTGCCTGACGACGAGCAAATGCGATTTCAGGAAAGACGGTACCGCGGGCGCCAAATACTATCGATTCAACAAGGCCGCGCAGATGGAGTTCCGCCGGTGGCTCGAGGAAGTCCACCTTGTGGAGCCACAGGCTATGAAGTCCGACCGCGATGTCCAGAAGCTGCAACGGCTCGTGAGTCACATCGTTGCGGAGATCCCGGACCTTCAGCTCTTCTACGGTGCCCGCGCTGATCGGGAGGGGTTGGCTTCCGGTGAGGGGGGCGACGCTGTAGGATCAAGACCCGAGCCTGCGGTGGCCACGGGAAAGGGAACCGGGAATTCAGACGGCAATGGCGAAGCGGTGGCTGCGGAGGATCACATCCCCCGCGGCGGCATCACGCTCGAAGAGGGAGGGGATATCGCGGCCATCAGGCGCCAGAGATCATCCAGGTTCGGGCCAATCATCAGGCACAAGGACGCCCCGGAGCGTGGGGACATAAGCTGGACGGAGGGTGACACTGTACTGATCAATACCGCGCATCCCGCCTACCGCAAGGCCGCAGAGAGGAAAGCGGTTGAGTACCACGATCTTGTTGCGATTGCACTTGCGATGCTCAGAGAGGTGCCGTCGGCACAGGAGAAGCTCGCCCTCCTGGAAAAATTCATGGGTGAGTGGGGCAAGGTGTAGCCCCCGCAAGAATTCCCCCCGCACATGCCCTCTCTTTCGAAGTCCCGCTACCTCGACGGCCTCCAGTGCGAAAAGCTCCTCTGGTACCGCTACAACGCGAAGGACGAGATTCCCCCTGCCGATGCCGCCACGCAGGCGGTGTTCGACCAGGGGCACGAGGTCGGAGCGCTTGCGCGAACGCTGTTTCCCGGGGGCGTGGAGATCACCGGAGACTTCCGCGACTTTGAAGGAGCATTGAGGAAAACGGCGGACGCCGTGAAGCTCCGCAGGCCTCTGTTCGAAGCGGCGTTCTCGCACGGCGGCGCCTTTGCCCGTGCCGACGTGCTCGCTCCGGCCGGCCGGACACGCTGGGATGTGGTCGAGGTCAAGAGCTCGACGGAGGTGAAGGATGTCCATATCGAAGACCTGGCGCTCCAGAAGTTTGTGTACGCGGGCGCCGGGCTGGACATCAGGAAATGCGAGCTGATGCACATCGACACGTCGTACATCCGGCGCGGCGATGTCGAACCCGCGAGGCTCTTTGCCCGCGAGGATGTGACCCGGCAGGTGGACGCGCTCGTGCCGGAGATCCGGCGGCGGCTGGCGAGAATGATGGACGTGATCAGTCTGAAGAAGCACCCGCCGGTGGACATCGGACCCTGGTGCAGGAACCCCTATCCCTGTGCAATGCTCGAGGTGTGCTGGAGGTTTCTTCCGCCGAACAGCGTGTTCGACGTGGCACGCATCGGTGCGAAGGCGTTTGACCTGCTCGGGAAGGGTATTCTCGAGGCGGCCCGGATCCCTGAAGACTTTCCCCTGAGCGCCCTGCAGAAGATTCAGGTAGATGCCGCCCGCTCCCGCAATCCCCGCGTGGACAGATCTGCAATCAGGGAATTCCTTTCGACGCTGGAGTATCCCCTCTGGTTTCTTGATTTCGAGACGTTCAGCGCCGCAATCCCTCCTTTCGACGGTAGCAGCCCCTTCGAGCAGACGGCGTTTCAGTACTCGCTCCACGTCGTGCGCAGCGACGGGGCGACGCCGGAGCATCACTCGTTCCTGGCCGACGGGAAGGAGGATCCGCGGCCGGCGCTCATTGCGTCGCTTGCCGGGGTCATTGGTGAGGCGGGATCCGTGGTGTCGTATCATGCCTCATTCGAGAAGGCGATCATCCGCCGGTTGTGCGACCAGTTCCCCGGGTATGCCGGTTTCTGGAAATCGGTTGAAGAGAGATTTGTGGACCTGGAAGTGCCGTTCCGGACGCTCGCCTACTACCATCCCGACCAGGAAGGGAGCTCCTCGATCAAGGTGGTTCTTCCGGCGCTCACCGGGGAGTCGTATGAAGGCCTGGACATCGCTGAAGGGGGGACCGCCAGCCGCGAGTTTCTCAGGGTGACATTTGGGGATGTCCCCCCCGCCGAAAGTGGGAAAATCCGCCGGCAACTTGAACAATATTGTGCACTTGACACATCAGCGATGATCTCTCTCCTCGACGCTCTCCGCCGCCTGGCCCGCTAGCCTCCTTCCCCTTTCGCAAATCTGATAGATTGGTCACATTCGCAGGTGCGAACCCTGCAAATCCGCGTGACTGCGAGGTTTTTCGCGTGGCACAGAGATTGTACCGATCTAATGACCTTCCTGTGGCAGCGGTTGGCAACGTTTCGTGTGAAGGGTCGAGCCATGGATGAACAACCCGTCGAGAACGATTTCTCGGAAGTCCTCATGTGGGCGCCGATCGGCATATTCCGTTCGCGCCGCGACGGGACGCTCGCTGCCGTCAACCACCGCCTTGCCGAGATGCTGGGCTACGCGACGGCCGACGACCTCCTCGCACGGAATCTCGAGCGCGATATCTACTTTGATCCCGCGCAGCGCAAAGCGAACCTGATGCTGGTCGAATCAAGAGGAACGGAAGTCCGCCTGGAAGCGCACTGGCGCACCAGGTCAGGCGAGCCGATATGGGTCGAGCTCACCGGCCATCCTGTGCCGGATCCCGACGGACAGACCGCGATGTTCGAAGGTCTTGCCATCGACGTTACCGAACGGAAGATGTCGGAGCTCGCGCTCCGTGAGAGCGAGCGCAAGCTTTCCACGCTCATGGCCAACCTGCCGGGGATCGCCTACAGGTGCAGGAACGACCGGGCCTGGACAATGGAGTTCATCAGCGAAGGATGCAGGGAACTGACGGGGTACGCCGCGCACGAGCTGGCATTCAACCGGGTCGTCTCGTTCAATGACATCATTGTCCCCGAGGACAGGGAGGCTGTCTGGAACTCCGTGCAGGACGCCCTTGCTGCCAGCGCGCCATACCAGATGAGCTACCGGATACGGACGGCCGATGGAAGGATCAGGTGGGTCTGGGAAAAGGGAGAGGCGGTGTTAGCGGCCGACGGCACCGTGCAGGCGCTGGAAGGGTTCATCACAGACATTACGGAGAAGAAGGACCTGGAAGCCCAGTTTCTTCGCGCGCAGCGTCTGGAGAGCATCGGCACGCTCGCCAGCGGCATCGCCCATGACCTGAACAATGTTCTCGCGCCGATCACAATGTCGATCGCCATGCTCAGGGGAAAGATCGTGGATCCCTCCGGTCTGAAGTGGCTCAATACGATTGAAGCATCGGCGGTGCGGGCTGCAGGGATCGTGAGGCAGGTTCTGAGTTTCGGCCGGGGGGTGGAGGGAGAACGCGTGACCGTGCAGCCGCGTCATGTCGTGAACGAAATCGTCAAGATCGCGCGCGAGACATTCCCCCGCTCCATTGCGATCAACGCCGCTGTGCCGAAGGACCTGTGGGCAGTTTCCGCCGACCCCACGCAGCTCCACCAGGTGCTGCTCAACCTCTCCGTCAACGCCCGGGACGCGATGGAGGAAGGGGGAGCGCTGGTGATCGCCGCGGAGAACGTCACGCTCGATGAGCATTATGCCAGGCTTCACATCGACGCGAAGCCGGGCCGTTACATTTCGCTCTCGGTGTCGGACACCGGCACCGGGATCCCCCGCGACGTTCTTGACAAGGTGTTTGACCCGTTTTTCACGACCAAGCCTCCGGGGAAGGGGACGGGTCTTGGGCTTTCCACCGTGCAGGCGATTGTCCGCGGGCACGGAGGGTTCATCAATGTCTATACGGAGGCAGGCCGGGGGACGACGTTCCGCGTCTACCTTCCTGTGAGCGATCACGATGGCGCTCCCGCTGCGCCTGCGGTGCGGGGCGCACTCCCCGCCGGCCGGGGTGAGACGGTCCTGATCGTCGACGATGAGCCTTCCATCAGGGAGATCACGCGCGGGATGCTGGAATCCACCGGGTACCGCGTGCTGTCGGCATCTGACGGATCCGAGGCCCTGAAACTGTACGGGCTGAGAAAAGGGGAAATCGCCGCCGTAATCACCGATCTGATGATGCCCGTGCTGGATGGCACGGCAACGATTCGCGCCCTGAAGGCCCTGGATCCGGCAGTCCGCATAGTCGCCTCCAGCGGGTTCGGGACGGAAGCCACCGTCAGCGCGGCAAAAGCCGTCGGGGCCGCATTTTTCCTTCAAAAGCCCTATTCCTCCGGTACACTCCTCCGGACGCTTGACAAGCTCCTGCACCAGGCTGCGCCCGCGCAATAAGCTGACCGGACCCCTCCCCGGCCTTCCCTTCCGCAGAACCAACACCATGTTCCCCGTGTTCAACCCCTTGCGGGCCACTGCCGGGGCTTGAGCGGCCCCGGCTTCCCCGGCCCGGCTTCCTTCCTTTGTTCCGCGCAAGAAATCGGTGTAGAGCCTGTCCGGTTTTCTCTCCCTCAATCGTCATAAGGACACAGGGACAGGGATCAACCACATACAGAGGGGTGGAGGTCATGAAAGAATTCCTTCTTCTCTTCAGGGGCGGCGACGACATGAGCAACGTGCGGGAGTCTCCCGAAACCGCACAGAAGCATCTCGTGAAGTGGAAAGCCTGGATGGAAGGACTTGGCAGGCAGGGGAAGTTCATCGGTGGGCAGCCCCTTGCGGGCGGCGGGGCGGTGATCAGCGGGAGCGACAAAGTGGTGACTGACGGCCCCTATGTCGAGGGGAAGGAGATCGTCGGGGGGTACCTGCTGGTCAGGGCGACCGACATGCAGGATGCCGTCCGCCTCTCCAGGGACTGCCCGATTTTCGAGGCCGACGGGGTCGTGGAAGTCCGGGAAATCCGTCAGCTGGAGTCCTGACGTGCGCGAGGGGGCCAATACACCGGTCTCGGTCCTGGTGGACCATCTGTTCCGGCATGAGTCGGGGCGTATGGTCGCCGCGCTGACACGCATCTTCGGAATACACAACCTGTCGCTCGCGGAGGATGTGGTGCAGGAGGCGTTCCTCAAGGCGTGCCAGGAGTGGCGCCTCAATCCGATTCCGCCCAATCCTTCCGCGTGGCTCCTCCTGACGGCCCGGAACCGTGCGATCGACGCGATCCGGCGGAACAGGCACCAGATCGCGTTCTCCGAGGATATCACGCACCTGCTGAACTCCGAGTTTACAGCCGCCGGAACGGTGGACGAAATGTTCCTCGACGACGAGGTCGCCGACAGTCAGCTGCGGATGATCTTCACATGTTGCCATCCCTCGCTGCCGCCGGAGATGCGCATTCCGTTGACGCTTCGCACGCTGTCCGGGTTCGGCATACAGGAAATCGCTTCCGCGCTCCTGAGCAGCAAAGAGACAATCACCAAGCGTCTCTACAGGGCGAGGCAGTGCATCAGCGAGCAGGGCATCCGGTTCGAGATCCCTGCCGGGGACGATCTTGCGGAACGCCTCGATACGGTGTACACGGTGTTGTATCTTCTCTTCAATGAAGGCTACAACTCGGGGCGTGCCGACGAGCTGATCCGGAAGGATCTCTGCCTGGAGGCGATGCGCCTCTGCCTCCTCCTGTCCCAGCACAGGATCGGTGATCATCCGAGGACATACGCGCTTCTTTCCCTGATGTGTTTTCACGCATCGAGGTTTGACAGCAGGATCACCGGCGACAACGAGATTGTCCTCCTGCAGGACCAGGACCGCTCCGCCTGGGACAGAGAGCTCATCCGGCGCGGCGAATACTACCTCGGCAGGGCGGCCGAGGGGGACGACGTGTCGCAGTACCACCTCGAGGCCGCAATCTCCGCAGAGTACGCGCTCGCCCCGTCGTTCCAGGACACCGACTGGATTCTGATAGCGGGATTGTACGATGCGCTCCTGGCAATCAAGACGAATCCCCTGGTGAAGCTCAACAGGGCCGTCGTCCTCGGGCGAATTCACGGACCTCATGCGGCAATAGAGGAAATCCACAGGATTGAAGGGTTGGAGCGCCTGGCCTCCAGGCACTACCTCTACAATGCTGTGCTGGGGCAGCTCTACATCGAGGCGGACGATCACGACCGTGCGCGCGAGTGCATCGCGCGCGCCGGCGAGCTGACGACGTCCGACGCCGAAAAGCGCCTCCTCGCCCGCAAGCTCCAGTCTCTCCGTCCGCCGAATGAAACCTAGATTGCTTCGTCGCTGGTTGCTTCGCAGAAGGCGCTCGCAACGCTCCTCGCAATGACACAGGATTGTCATTGCGAGCGCGAACCCTGTCCTTGCGAGCGCTTTCTGCGAAGCAATCCCCTGTCATTGCGAGCGCTTTCTGCGAAGCAATCCAAACAAAAATTACAGGAGCCCCCATGCCCAAAACCATCGTCCAGACAGTCACGTTCAATGCTCCGCCGGAAACACTCTTCCGGCTTTACACAGATTCGAAGCTGCACACCGCAGCGATCGGCGCGAAGTCAGTCATATCCACGAAGGTGGGCGGAAGGTGCGCGGCGTACGAGGAGAGCCTCACCGGCATCACACTCGGTGTGATCAGGAACCGTCTTTTCGTCCAGACCTGGCGGTCCGACGACTGGACGAAGGATCAGGCCGATTCTGTGCTCACGCTCTTTTTCGAAAAGGAGGGGAAGGGTGGACGCCTGACGATGGTTCACGCGAACATCCCGGACGATCACTACCCGGGGATCAAGACGGGCTGGACCACGTACTACTGGAATCCCTGGAAGCACTACCTGGCTGCGAAGCCGAAGCGCAAGTGAGCTGCGAGCGCAGCGATCAGGCCAAGATTGCTTCGTCGTGGCGCCTCCGGCGCCACTCCTCGCAATGACAAAAAGCCGTCATTGCGAGCGCTCCAACCCTGTCATTGCGAGGGGCGCCGAAGGTGGCGCCTGGCGCCACCGATGGCGGCCCGAAGCAATCCAACGCAGTTGACCAATCATCAATAATCTCATCGCAGAGGAGAAGCTCATGACGGAAAAAGAAATGTTTCTGAACAACTGGCGGAGGGAGTTCGGGACGACGATGAAAATCCTGAAACAGCTCCCGCCGGAGAAAGCCGGTTTCAAGCCGCCGGCGGAGAAGTTGCGCACGGCCCAGGAGCTGGCCACGGTCTTCATCCAGGAGCTTGGCGTCGTCGACGGCGTGGTCAGGGGGAAGATCGAATTTGGCCCTCCGCCGGCGTTCGCATCGTATGCAGACGTGCTGAAAAGCTACGAATCGAAGCACAAGGAAATGGTGCAGAAAGTCGAGCGGATGTCCGAGAGCGACTGGAACTCAAACATCACGGCTCCGGTCGGGCCGAAGCAGATGGCCGAAGTGCGCAAGGCCGACATGCTCTGGCTGATGCTGAATGACAACATCCACCATCGCGGTCAGTTCTCCGTTTACCTCAGATTGGCGGGGGCGAAGGTTCCTTCGATCTACGGGCCCTCCGCCGACGAGCCCTGGATGTAAGCCTGCGCCCTGACCGGGCCAGGCTTCTGCCCGGGAGGATCTCTTGCGGGTGTTCATTCGGTTCGCTACGTTGCAGTGAGTTCCGTTCGTTGACACAGGCCCCTGGCGCGCCATGCGTACCAGGGGCCTGTTGTCGTCAGCGCACGGGCCGAGTGATGTTCCCCTGCCATCGCACCCCGGTCATGAAAATACTTGCCATCGAACGGGAGCTGTCCCGGAATCCCGCCGGAACCTCCGCCTCGCTCCTCCAATCCGAAGCCCGGCGTGTCTGGGAGCTCTATCAATCGGGCGTCATCCGTGAGGCCTATTTCCGCGGCGATCGGCCCGAGGCTGTGCTCATCCTCGAGTCCAACGGCCCGGAGGAAGCGTTTGCCGAGCTCCGCACGCTGCCTCTCGTCCGCGAGGGGGTAATTGACTTCGAGCTGATCCCGCTCGCGCCATACCCCGGTTTCGCACGCCTGTTCGGCCACTGACCCCGGATTCCATCCCCCGGGGGTGCATTTCATCCCCCCGGATTGTCATTCCGTCCGGTTGTTCGATCCTGCCCCACCGCGGGTGCGTATATTAAGCCAAAACACCGGCGCCCGCGGCGCACAGCACGAGAGGAGGAAGATACGGTGCAACCACTCATTCGAACCCAGGACCTCACAAAGCAGTACGCGCTCGGCAAGGTTACCGTGCCGGCGCTCCGCAACGTTACGCTTGACATGGAGAAAGGGGAGTTTGCCACTATCTGCGGACCTTCGGGCAGCGGCAAGACTACGCTGCTGAACCTCCTCGGGTTCCTCGATTCACCGTCCTCGGGGAAGGTCTATTTCGAAGGAGCGGAGATCACGTACAACGGCCTCTCGCGGCTCCACCGGCTCCGGCTCGAGAAGATCGGTTTCATCTTCCAGACGTTCAATCTCATCCCCGTCCTCTCGGCGTACGAGAACGTCGAGTATCCCCTCCTCCTGACCAAAAAAAGCGCGAAGGAGCGGAGGGCCCTTGTTGAGCGGATCCTCCGGGAAGTGCGCCTCTGGGACTGGCGCAAGCACAAGCCGAATGAGCTTTCCGGCGGGCAGCGGCAGCGCGTGGCGATTGCCCGCGCGCTTGTCAACAACCCGGGACTCGTGCTGGCCGATGAGCCGACCGCCAACATTGATTCCGCCACCTCGGCGGAGATCCTGGACCTGATGCGGACGCTCAATGAGGAAGAACACGTGACGTTCCTGTTCTCCACGCATGATCCGACGGTTGTCGGTTACGCAAAGAGAATCATCCGTCTGCACGACGGCGCCATCGTTGACGGACACGCCTGACACAGGGAGACCACGCCATGTTCAAGTTCATCAAGCTCGCCACCAAGAACGTATTCCGGAACCGGCGCCGGACCATCATCACCGGGCTCGTCCTCGTCTTCGGCGCCACGGCGCTGATCCTGGCGGGGGGGTTCATTTCATACTCATTTCGCGGACTGAGCGACAACACGATCCGGAGCCAGCTCGGCCACATCCAGGTGTATCATGCCGCCTTCTTCGACCGGGAAGAAGAGAAGCCGCTCGAGCTCGGCCTCGATTCGGTCGACGCGCTGAAGGCGACGATCGCGGCGGCCCCGCATGTGCGGTTCAGCATGGCCCGGGTTGAGTTCATGGGCCTGCTCTCCAACGGTGACAAGTCCGCCGTCTTCATCGGACGCGGGGTCGAGCCGGAGCCGGAGATGATGCTCAGCGGCAACCGCACGCCCATGGATTCCGGGAAGTTCCTCGGCGAGAGCGGAGCCGGAGGGATGGACGCGGAGGTCGTCGTTGCCCGCGGTCTCGCGAAATCGCTCAAGGCGAAAGTGGGCGACTACCTGACGCTCATGACCACGACGTCAAAAGGGGCACTGAACGCCATGGACGTGAAGGTGGCGGGTATCTATTCGACGGGCGTGCCGGAGTACGACGAACGGGCGCTGATGGTCGACCTCCGCACCGCCCAGCAGCTCCTGGTGACGCGGAAAGTGTCGAAGATCGTCGTCGTTCTGGACGCAACCGACAACACGCGCGCCACGGCTGCAACGCTCGCCAGTCTGCTCCCGGGGACCGCGCTCCGCCGCTGGGACGAGCTGGCAACGTTTTACAAGGCGGTTGTCCAGCTCTACAGCGCCATATTCGCGTTCCTCGGGGTCATCATATTCGTGATCGTCGTTCTGAGCAGCTCCAACACGATGATGATGTCGATATTCGAACGGACGAAGGAGATCGGCACGCAGCTCGCTGTGGGGACGTCGCGCCTGCGCCTGCTCGTGAATTTCCTGTACGAGGGCCTGATGGTCGGCGTCTTCGGCGGGCTTCTGGGCCTCCTGGTCGCCGCCGCCCTGGCGGAGCTGATCGACCACTCCGGCCTGCGCATGCCGCCGCCCCCGGGCGGCACGACAGGCTACCCGCTGATGGTGGACCTCGTGCCGGGCGTGTTCGCGGGAGTGTTCGTGCTCATCGTAGTCACAACGGTCCTTTCCACCGTTGCGCCTGCGGTCAGGGCTTCACGGATGAAGATCGTCGATGCCCTGGGACATGTATAGGAGGATATGACCATGCCGCGCTCAACGAATGCACGCACGTCGGCCGCACTGCTCGCTGCAGCCATGCTCCTGGCGGGGGGGCCCCTCTCACGCCCGGTGCTTGCGCAGGAGCGATCGCACCCCGATCCCCTGAAGCTCCTGGAGCAGGCCGATGTCAGCCGCAACGGCTGGGATGCGTTCGAGGTGATGACGGTGATCCGCAACTACGTCGACGGCGAGCTGAAGGACGAGGGGAGCTTCGACACATACATCAAGGGCGCCGACAGGACGCTGGTGAAGTTCATGGACGTCGACGTGAAGGGGCAGTACCTTCTCATGCTCGACGACGCGATGTGGATTTACATGCCCAACACCAGAAAACCGATCAGGATCACACCCCTGCAGCGGTTGCTGGGGAACGCCTCCAACGGCGACGTCGCGCGGACGCGGTGGGCGGGTGACTACGATGCGACGTTCAAGGGGGAGGAAGAGGTCGACGGCGTGCAGTGCTACATCCTGGATCTTGCCGCACGGAGCGAGGGGGCAACCTACAACCGCGTCACGCTCTGGGTGAGGAAGGAGGATTCCCGGCCGCGGAAGGCTGAGATCTACCTCAGCTCCGGGAAGCACTACAAGACCATCTTCTACGACACGTTCGGCGTGGTGCACGGGCGGCTCCTCCTGACGCAGATGACGATTATCGACAGGCTCCGGGAGGGGAGTAAAACTGTCATGACGTTCACGGGCTATACCCCGAAGGAGATTCCGGAGAAATGGTTCAACAAGGACTACCTGGAGAAGCTCCGATGATCCGCCGCCGCGCCGCGGCGCTCCTGGCCGCGGGCATGATCGGGGCCGCCCCGGCCGGGGCGCAGGACCTGGAATAACGGGTGTCGGCCGTGGATGAGGCGACAGCGTACCACCTGAATCCCGTCACGCCGTACAACGCCGGCAACGCGATCGTGCCCCAGCCCCTCCGCGGGAACATCGGCACTGTCGACGCCGCGCTCGGTTTCGGCGTGGTCTCGACGTCGCTGGCGTTCACCACCGTTGCGGCCGACATCCAGCGGCCGGACTACAGGTTCGATGTCCGCGAGCTGGCCGTCGATCTCTCGCTCGGCGAATCGTGGGATCTGCTCGTCGGGAGAAAGATCCTCAAATGGGGGACGGGCTACGCGTTCAATCCAACGGGTGTGGTGGAACCCCAGCGTTCGCCGTCGGACCCGACCGACAGGCTGAACCAGAACGAGGGCCGGAACCTGGTGTCACTGACGGGGTTTATCGGCAGGAGCTCGCTCACCGCTGTGTACCTGAACGACGCCGCATATGCCCATTCCACGCTCACGTGGGGGAAGAACGAGATCGCCCTCCGTGCCTACACGTTTCTTGCGGGGCTCGATCTTTCGCTCGTCGCCCATTACAGGGAAGGGGACAGGCTCGAGCTGGGGACGAACACATCCTACGTCATAGGGCAGAACCTGGAGCTCCACGGCGAGCTTCTCGGGAAGCGGGGCTCGTCAATGCTCTATCATGCCATTCTCCGTTCGGACAACCCCGCACAGGAGTTTGTCTCGTTCCCGTATGCGGCCGTTGAGAACGACTCCCGGGAGATCTTCTGGAAGCTTCTCCTCGGCGGACAGTTTACGTTCGACAACGGCATCAACGTGGCGCTCGAGTACTACCACAACCAGGAAGGGCTGTCGCTCCAGGAATGGAAAAGGTGGATGAACTTCGTTAAGTTTCAGGATGCGGTGCAGCGGGGAGCCGTCGCGGTGGACCCTGCGATGGCGACCCCTTCGCGGCTGAACCTGCTCTGGTCGCTGCTCACGCTCTCGCCCCGGGGTACGATGAGAGACTACTTCTTCCTCCGGGGGGCGTACGCTGAGACCGACTGGAGCTGCGAGGTCATCGGTTTCGTGAATGCCGCCGACAGAAGCGTGGCGCTGATCCCCACGCTCACATGGAAGGCGACCGCGTCGGTTTCGGTCTACGCCCGCTACACGGGGTACCTGGGGCCCGACGGCTCGGAGTTCGGAAGCCTCTTCACCACCTCCGCACTCGGCCTGGGCATTGGAGTCCAGCTATGAACACAAAGGGCATCCTGCGCTCACTGGCATTCATGGCCGTGATCACGGTCGTCGTGGCGGCCGCGCTCACGTACGTCAACCCCGAACACTGGCTGGACATTTTCGTCTGCTCCCTCGTCTTCACGCTCTGCATCGGCTCGTCCATCCAGGCGATCATTTATCTCGGCGACCGGCGGCTGAGGCGGCTCAGGACCCGGACGCGGCTGGCCGTGCTCTTCGTTATCTATCTCGTGGCCGGATTCGTGGGGACGGAGATCGGATACTTTGTCCTGAGGTACGTCTACTTCAGGGGGACGCTCGACCTGGGGAGCCACCTGCGGCTCCTGCTGTTCAACCTTGTGCTTGCGGTGATTTTCGGCAGCGCCGCGGCGGTGTACTACTCGCTCCTCGGGACCGCCTCCGCGATGGCGCGGAAGCTCAAGGAAAAGGAGATCAACGAGGAACGGCTCGAGCGGCTCCGCATGCGGGCGGAGCTTGACGCGCTGCAGGCGAAGGTGAATCCACATTTCCTGTTCAACACGCTCAACTCGATCGCCAGTCTCATCTCCGAGAATCCGGCGGCTGCCGAGGCCACAGTGGAGAAACTTTCCGGCCTCTTCCGCTACACGCTGCAGCGCAGCCTGCAGCCCGACGTACCGCTGAGCGAAGAGCTGGAGATTGTCCGCACGTACCTCGAAATCGAAAAAGTGCGGTTCGGCGACAGGCTCCGGTTCTCCATCCGTGCCGGCGGCGGCGCGGGGGATGTCCGCGTCCCGCCGCTGATCGTTCAACCCCTCGTCGAGAACAGCATCAAGCACGCCATTGCGGCCGATCCTGCCGGCGGGTCCATCGAAGTTGAAGCGGCGCTCGCGAATGGTTCCTGCGTGATCACGGTGAAGGACTCGGGCAGGGGGTTCGAGCCTGCGGAGGGAGGGTTCGGGCTCAGGAGCATCAGCGAGCGGCTCAACCTTGTGTACGGGGAGCGTGCGTCAATGGCGATCGAGGGTGACGGCAGCTCGACGATCCGGATTTCGGTCCCGGCCGGGAAAGGATGACGATGCGCCTGCGCGCCGTGGTCGTTGACGATGAGGAGCTCGCGCGGAAGCGCCTGTCAAAACTGCTCCGGGCGTACGCTGCGGAAATCGAGATCGTGGGGGAGGCAGGGCACGGGGAGGAGGCGGTCGGCGTGATATCTTCGGCGCGCCCGGATGTCGTGTTTCTCGACGTCCAGATGCCGGGGTTCGACGGGTTCGAGGTGGTCCGCCGCCTCGAGACGAAACCGTTCATCGTGTTCGTGACGGCATACAACGACTATGCCCTGCGCGCGTTCGAGGAAAACTCCATCGATTATCTCCTCAAGCCGGTCGAGCAGGCGCGCCTCGAGAAGGCTGTCGAAAAGATGCGCCGGCTGATCGGCTCATCGTCCCTCCGGATGGATGGGAATGTCGAGAAGATGCTCGCGCGGCTCGCGTCTCCTCCGCTCGAGCGTCTCAAGGTGACGCTGGGAGACAAGATCATCCTGGTGGATATCGCCGACATCGTCTATTTCGAGGCGAAGGATAAATACACCTACCTCCACACCGAAGAGAAGGAGTATGCTCTCGACGGGACGCTGGCGGACCTGGAGGCCAGGCTGGACGCCACGAAGTTCGTGAGAATCCACCGGTCGTTCATCGTCAACGTCCGGTTCATCCGCGAGATCGTCCGCTGGTTCGCCGGCAGGTACAAGGTGCGTCTGAAGGACAAGACCGGCACGGAGCTCATCGTCACCCGCAGCTACGCCGACGCCATCCGGCGGCTGTAGCCCCTGCTGCAGTTCACAGTGTTCCGGGTGCAATTTGACTTTGGCAGTAGAAAGAGGCTTATTCAGTGCAAGAACGCGCTCGATCGTGTCCACATCTATCGAGTCGCTCTGCTGGACCCTTATTTGAACTCCCGCTTCAGAGCCCACCCTGACGACCTCCTTTGGTGGGGAATCCCTTCTTTCACGCCGACTGTTCTTTGAAAGACCCTCGCGGCTCGATGTAAGTCCTGCCGGATGGTCCCTCTGCTGGCCAGTGAAGCTTTGATGTTTCGGGCAGGAACGTTCCGTGTTGAATTCGGGAGACCAGCAATGAGTCAAAGAAAAGGACGTACAGCACCCCCTCAACAAACCACGGATCGTGAGAGCCTCGCGCCCCACATCTTCCACGGTCTTCCGCTCCCCCTGTTTGTGTTCGATCTCGCAACATTGACAATCCTTGACGTGAACCATGCGGCGGTGGAACAATATGGCTACGCGCGCGATGAATTTCTTGCGATGACGCTCATAGATATTCTTCCGCAAGAAGACAGGGCACGCTTCATCGATCATATGAGCGGGCGCCGGTCGGGCCTGCCTCAAGCAAACGAGTGGCGCCACAAGCTCAAAACCGGACGCATTATTGATGTGGAGATCACTTCTCAGGCGGTGGCATACGACCGTCACAGATCCGGCGTCGTCGTTGCACAGGATATCACGCAACGCAAGGACGTTGAAGCTGCACTGAGGAAAACGCAGACTCTGATGAACGAAACACAGGAGATGACGAGAGTCGGCGGGTGGGAGTACGACACAACCGCACACCGCGTAACCTGGACCGACGAAGTGTACCGAATTCACGCAGTTTCCAGAGAATACGATCCGACAGATCCAACCAGCCACATACAGTTCTACGCGGCCGAAGATCTGCAGAAGTTATCTGACGCATTCGCCAGGGCTGTTCAGAAAGGGGAACCATACGATCTTGTTTTGCAGCTGACCAATGCGGAAGGAACGAAGCTCTGGGTTCGGACAATAGGGAACGTGGAGATACGAGATGGCACCGTCACCCGCGTGTACGGCAATATCATCGACGTCACCGACCACACACGAAGAGAAATCCACCTCCAGAAGCTCAATCATGTACTGGCTGTTCTGAGCAGTCTCAATTACTCGCTCGTGCAGATTCGAGCTATTCCGTCGATGCTCGATGAAGTGTGCCGGATTTCGGTAGACCGCGGGCATTTCCCGATGGCACTTATCCAAATGGTCGACCCGGGCACCCGGCAAATCGAGCCGGTTGCCCTCAGGGCGGCGATAGGTCGCTTCGCAGGCAAGAATGCAACCGATTTAAGTGAGTTTCAGCGAAGCAGCGGTTTGACAGGAAGCGTGATCATGACGGGGATACATGCCGTTTCGAATGATATCGAACATGATGCGATCATGCTGCCATGGCGGGACCACCCGATGCGGCTTGGTTTCCGGTCGTCGGCTTCTCTTCCATTGACAGCGTCGGGAGAAACACTCGGGGCCCTTACCCTGTATGCCTCTGAGGTCGGCTTCTTTGACGAAGACGTCATCGAGGTGCTCGATCAGCTCGCCACGAATATTTCACTTGCCCTCAGGCTTCACAGAGAAAAGTCCGACCGCGAGCGGGCGCAGGATTCACTGTTAAAGAGCGAGCGGAGGCTCTACCAGTTGTTCGAGGAGGCGCCGGTTGGCTATCATGAGATCGATGCGCAAGGGCGCATTGTCAGCGTAAACCGGACGGAACTGGAGATGCTGGGCTACACATCGGAAGAGATGCTGCTCCGCCCCGTGTGGGAATTTATCGTCGAGCGTGAAATGTCACGCCGGGCGATTGCCGCGAAGCTGGCCGGATCCATGCCAGCGGATGCCGCGTACGAACGCACGTTTCGGAAGAAAGACGGAACGGAGTTGAATGTGCTCGTGCAGGATCGGGCACTCCGGAATGACCGGGGTGACATCGTCGGTCTCCGGGCGACTGTTCAGGACATGACCGAGCTCACGAAGGCGGACCGGGAGCTCAGACTCATGGCGCAGACGGTAGCATCCGCACAGGACTGTATTTCAATTACAGATATGGAGAACAGATTTCTCTTTGTGAACGATGCCTTTCAAAATACCTATGGATACGCCATGGAGGAGCTCGTTGGAAAAGAAGCGCCGATAGTGATGTCACCATTGACCACGGCGGTGACTTCAGATCACATCTTCTCCGAGACCCTGAACGGAGGCTGGCACGGGGAGCTGGTCAATCGTCGAAAGGATGGCAGTGACTTTCCTGTGGAGCTCTGGACCTCAGTCGTGAGGGATCAGGGGGGACTTCCCGTCGGGCTGGTCGGAGTCGCCCGGGATATTACGACCCGTAGAACGGAAGAGGAACAATTCAGGCAGAGCGAGGAACGATTTCGGCTGATAGCGGAGAATGTCTCGGAAATGATCGCAGTGGTGGACCTGGACGGCCGAAGAGTCTATGACAACCCATCGTACCGGAGTGTCCTGGCGGACCCGGAATCTTTGAGGGGGACAGACGGGTTTCAGGATATCCACCCGGAGGACAGGGAAAGAGTGAAGCAGGTTTTTCGGGACACTGTTGCCACGGGCATCGGAAAGCGAATCGAATACCGCCTCCTGCGCCGGGACGGGTCGGTGAGGACTATCGACTCGAATGGGAGTGTGATCAGAGACAGCGACGGCAGGGTGTTCCGGGTGGTCGTGGTTTCCCGTGACGTAACCGAGGAGAAAATCCTTGCAGAAAAGTCCCTGCGCGCACAGCGCATGGAAAGCATCGGCGCGCTCGCGGGAGGTATCGCGCACGATCTCAACAACATCCTCACGCCGATTATGATGGCGATTCAGGTGCTGCGGGACAAGGTACCCGGTCCGCGGGGGCAACAACTCCTGGACACGATAGAGTTATCCGCAAAACGCGGTTCAGACATGATCAAACAGGTGCTGGCATTCGGACGGGGATTCAAAGGTGACCGCATTCTCGTGCAAATCAATCATATCATGAGTGACGTGGTCAGGATTGTTCGCGAGACCTTCCCCAGATCGATCGCATTCACAGCAGATCTCTCCCAGGATTTGTGGATTGTCTCAGCGGATCCGACGCAGATGCACCAGGTTCTCCTGAACATCCTGGTGAATGCGCGCGATGCCATGCCGGCTGGGGGGACACTTACGCTTTCTTCGGAGAACGCGACAGTGGACGAGAACTACTCTCGCCTGCACCCGGAAGCTGCGCCGGGAAACTACGTGTCAATGGCAATCTCGGATACGGGGACGGGAATTCCCGAAGAATCACGGGAGAAGATCTTTGAGCCTTTTTTCACAACCAAGGGTGTCGGGATGGGGTCGGGACTTGGCCTTTCAACCACGCTCGCCATTGTGAAGAGCCATGGAGGGTTTATCAATCTCTACACTGAAGCGGGGAGGGGGACAACGTTCAGGGTGTACATCCCGGCGGCAGGGACGGGTTCACGCGCGGTGGAACCGGGCGAGCAGACGAATATCGCGATGGGGAAGGGCGAACTGATTCTCGTCATTGACGACGAAGCAGCCATCCGCGAGATTACAAGGGCAACTCTGCAGGCCTACGGCTACCACGTCATCACCGCCAGCGACGGCGCAGAAGGAGTTGCGGTTTTCGTTGAGCACGCGAAGGAAATCAAGGTGGTCGTCACCGACATCATGATGCCTGCGATGGATGGCACGGCCGCAATTTTAGCGTTGCGGGCGATAGACCCGCATGTGAAAATCATTGCCGCCAGCGGGCTCAGTGCGGCGGGACACATCCCGCCTCTGTCAATCGACGGAGCGCAGGCATTTCTGGCAAAGCCCTTCACGGCGGAGAAGTTGCTCGGCACGTTGGCGGTTGTGCTGAACTGAATGCCCGCGACTCTGCTTGTTCAACAGTGCATGGCCCGCAAGTGTTGAACAATGCCGGCCATCTGGCTGCATGCGTACACGCCAGTCGATCCCGGCATCTCCTTTAAGCGAAAAACTCCCCGTTCTCCGGCTGGCGTGCCGCTTGCGGGCATTTCGAATCCTTCTCCTTCTGCCACTCCGTTCTGGAACGTATTCTCCGTCAATGGCACAGCATTCGAGGTCTCCACGTTGTCAGACGGAGACTTCCTGAGACGGGAGCGACTGGGACCTGGTCGTGACTCCTGTCGTCGCAGAATCGTGGAGCCGCTCATGAATGCGCCAAGAGTGCTGATCGCTGATGACGAGGCAACCGAAGCCGCCGCGATTGAAGATCAGCTTCTTTCTCTCGGGTATTCCATCGCCGGTCATGCGATATCTGGCGAGCAGGCGGCCCGGATGGCCGGCGACTGTCGCCCTGACATCGTGCTGATGGACACCGGACTTGACGGAGGCACCGATGGGATTGCAGCGGCGGCCCACATCCAGAAGGCATGCGGTCTCCCGGTGATATTCCTGATAGCGAATGAAAACGATGCCGCACTTCACCGGGCAATCAATGTCAACCCCGCCGGCTACCTCTTCGCGCCGGTACGTGAACGCGAGCTTCGCGTTGCCATCGAAGCTGGAATGCGCCGGCACGCAGCAGACCAGAAGCTTCGAGAGACGGAGGACAAATACAGCGCGCTGTTCGAATCGGCGAACGACGCGATATTGATCATTGAAGGTTCCACCTTCATCGATTGCAACCGGCGAGCCCTCACGGTATTCGGATGCTCACGTGAGGAACTGATTGGCAAGAGTCCGTTCGACTTTTCCCCGCCTTTTCAGGGGGAAGGTCTTCCTTCCCGGAACGATGGCATCGCCCGGGTAAACTCTGCTCTGCAGGGGAACACAGAAATATTTGATTGGGTGCACTGCAGGCGGGATGGAACCCGATTCTTGGCCGAAGTGACACTCACCCGGCTGCATATACAGGGCCGCCCGTGTCTGCAGGCGATTGTTCGAGATATTGACAACCGGAAGCGCGCGGAGGAAGCCATCCAGCGTGAACGGATTCTCCTCCGGACATTGATCGACAACCTGCCCGATGCAATCTATGTCAAAGACAGGGACTCGCGAAAGACGGTGGCAAACCTGGCTGATGTGCGCAATATGGGGCTGCGATCTGAATCCGAGGCACTGGGCAGGACCGACTTCGACCTGTTCCCGGAAGAGATTGCCAGGTCGTTTCACGCCGACGATCAGTCCGTCATACAAAACGGCATTCCCATAGTGAACAAGGATGAACTCGTTGTTGACAGGCACGGGCAAAACCGGTGGCTCCGCACCACCAAGTTGCCTCTGCGCAACAAGGGAAGTGAAATCATAGGCGTTGTCGGCGTCAGCCGTGACATCACCGATGTCAAAGAGGCGGAAGCATCGCTTAGACTCTTTCGGACGCTCATCGATCATTCAACCGATGCAATTGAGGTGATTGATCCTGACACGGGAAGGCTCCTCGATGGAAACGAGAGGGCCTGGAGCGATCTGGGCTATACGCGGGAAGAATTCCTCTCTCTCTCGATTCAGGATATCGCTTTGAACATTGACCGCCGTGGATTCAAGAGCACCGGGAATGAGGTGAGGGGGGCCGAATCCCTTGTGTTCGAATCCACGCACCGGCGGAAAGACGGTTCTACTTTCCCGGTTGAGATCCACATGAACTATGTTCAGCTTAACCGGGGATACATCGTCGCCGTGGCGCACGACATCACGAAGCGAAGGAGCGCGGAGGAGGTGATCCGGGACTCGGAGGAGAGATTCCGGATGGTGTTCGATCACGTATTTGACGGCATCAGCATCTACAGCGAAGATCCCGATCCTGCACGGAGAAGACTCATCGAATGCAACGATCGGTACGCTGCCATGTCAGGGCGGAGCCGCGATCAACTCCTCGAAATCGGCAGCACGATCGGGCTCCAGAGACCGCTCGACGATGCGACAAATGACAAGCGCGTGGAATCCCTGTCCAGGGGGACGGCATATCATGGCTCCTTCTCGTGGATACGGCCGGATGGACAGGACAATGCCGTTGAGTACGTGGCAATGCCCATCACCTGGCAGGGGCAGTCATATTCGATCGGCATCGATCGCGACATTACCGAACGCACGAAGGCGGAACGGCAGCTCCTCGAGTCCGAGAGGCGGCTTTCGGAGATCGTCCAGTCCTTCCCCGAGGCCACACTTGTGATCGATCGCGAAGGCGTCGTCGTTGCCTGGAACCGGGCAATGGAAGAACTTTCAGGGGTAACCGCGGACAAAATGCTCGGCAAGGGAAATTACGAGTATGCCCTCCCCTTCTACGGAGAGCGCCGTCGAATTCTGGTGGATGCGGTCATGCGGGACTCAAAGGACATCGAATCGATGTACCCGGACTGCGTGCGACAGGGAGACAGTGTCACAACCGAGATTCTCCTGACGACGCAGGCCGGTGAACAGCTCTGCATGTTCTCCACGGCAACCGCTCTTCGCAATTCCGATGGGGAGATCACTGGCGGAATTGAATCAATGCGGGATATCACCTCCAGCAGAGCAGCCGAGCGCGCTCTTCGGGAAAGCGAAGAGAGATTCCGGCTCATCTCCGACAATATTGCGGACCTCATTACGGTCGTTGACAGGGCGGGAATCTGCCTCTACGCAAGCGCGTCCCACCGGCGAGAAGGAATTGACCCCGCCAGGATCGTCGGAAGCAGCTTCCTCGACTACATACATCCGGATGATGCAACGGAGGTCAGGAGAGGAATGGCAAAAGTCTTCACCGAGCAAACGCACCAGTCCCTCGGGTTCAGACTTCGCAATAAGGAGGGCGGCTGGCAATTCAAGGAGGCCGCCGTCAGTCTCCTTTCCAGCGAGGCGGATGGGAAACTCGTCGCAGTCATACGCGATGTCACTGACCGGATGAAGCAGGAAGAGGAACGGTTCTCGCTTCAGAAACAGCTGCGACAGCGGAATCTCGAACTGGAAAGAACCCTGGAAGACATGAAGCAGATGCAGGCAGGTCTGGTTCAGTCGGAGAAGCTGGCTTCCATCGGACAGCTGACAGCCGGGATTGCCCACGAAATAAACAACCCGCTCGCATTTGTTTCGAGCAACCTGAACCGTTTTCAGGAATACTTTGATGAGGTGCTCACCATAGTGCATCGCTGGAGCTCGCTCCGAGAAGAGTTGAGCCGGGATCCCCGCTACACGGGCCGGGCCAGGGAAATGGAAGAGGCCGAAGAGCGGGCGGATCTGAAATTTGTCATAGAGGATTTCTCGCGACTCATGAAGCACACCACGGACGGGACAGAACGCATCAGGAGCATCGTGGAGCGTCTGAGGGGTTTCACTCATCTGTCGGACAGCGGGTTTGCGTATGCGGACATCAATGCAGCGATAGAGGACACGCTCAACCTCACGTGGAACGAGCTGAAGTACAAGGCAACAGTCGAGAAGGATTACGGGGAGATTCCCAAAGTCGTCTGCAACATCGGAGAGATCAAACAGGTCCTGGTCAACCTGCTCGTCAACGCGGCCCATGCCATTCCGGAGAACGGAACCATTACCGTCAGGACTCGGCTCGGCGACGCGAGGGTCATCATCCAGGTCGAAGACACGGGGTCGGGCATTCCGCGGGTGCATTTGAAGAGAATCTTCGACCCGTTCTTCACGACGAAGCCTGTCGGGAAAGGGACCGGGCTCGGTCTCTGGATCTCGGCGACGATCATCCAGAAGCACAATGGAACCATTTCCGCAAACAGCGAGCCCGGACACGGGACGACGATGACGGTCGAATTGCCTCTTCACCAGGAACCTGTTCAGGAGGATGTGGGATGAACACCACGACACCCGGGTCCAAGCCGGCCGCTCCACCGGTGCTGCGCGAGCACATCGTAGTGTTTGTGGACGATGAGGAGGCCATCCTTTCCTCCCTGCAGAGCCTTTTCCGAAAGTCCGGCCACAGCATCCATGCGTTCGCCAGTCCCGCCGAAGCTCTCGCGTTTGTCGCGAACGCCCATGTCGACCTGGTCATCTCGGACCTCAGGATGCCGGTCATGAACGGCGCCGAATTTCTCAACCAGGTTGCTGCCGTCAATCCCCAGGCCGTTCGTCTCATCCTCAGCGGGTATGAGGACAAGTCCATTGTCATGAGCGCACTTGCGAAAGGGCTGGTGCAACACTTCATCCTGAAGCCGTGGGACGATGCCGACCTCAAAGCACTTGTCCACCAGTCGCTCACGCGGCTCGAATATTTGCGCCGGCAGCGGCTTGAAACCGTGCTCGGGGCGGTCGATTCTCTGCCTTCCCCTCCGAAATTCCAGGCCAGACTGCGCGAAATGCTCGCCCGTCCCAATGTCTCACTTGACAACCTTGCCAGGGAAATCGAGACTAACCCTCCGATCGTAGCCAAACTTCTGCGGGTAGCCAATTCCGTTTACTATGCCTCCCGGAAATCTGTCTCAAATATCAGAGACGCCGTTACGTTCATAGGAACAGACTATGTGGCAGGTCTTGTCGCTGCAATGGAGGTTTTTCAGGGGTTCAGCAGCAAATCCGGGGCCGAAGTCGCCGATCAGATAGAAATACTCTGGAGACAGGCTCTCAGTCGCTCCTCCATCGCCAGAAGCATTGCCGAACGATGGCCCGGAGCTGGCTCACCGCATACGGTCCATATCGCATCGCTCCTTCAGGATGTGGGATATGCGGTACGACTGTGTTCCGACCCCGACGCGTACGCGCAGTTCACTCAGATGTGCAGAGATGGTTCGATGAGCCGTTACGAGGCGGACGCGAACGTTTTCGGCATCACGCACGATGATGTCGGTGCAGCACTTCTCGAATACTGGAACCTCCCTTCCGAGA
>Ga0335069_10001010_pt1 | contig 45327 bp, 45 predicted proteins | sample Lox_Sample_11_FD_206714 | JGI IMG/M metagenome (GOLD analysis project Ga0335069, IMG submission 206714) | Soil microbial communities from Loxahatchee National Wildlife Refuge, Florida, United States - Lox_Sample_1.1 | ecosystem: Environmental > Terrestrial > Soil > Wetlands | place: USA...
GACGGCTTCGTAGGTGGCCTCAAGGCCGGTGACGCCGACTATGGCGCTGACTACGAAATCTACTTCGGGATGCGTGGCGACGCGGACCGTGCCGTGGGCGCCGTGTAGTACTTCGATTTCTTTGAGGTCGGCGGCGCGGAGATTGGCGCCCAGGGCTTGCGCGTCGGCTTCGTGCGCGACGGAGACTACTTTCGGCTTCCAGCGGAGGCATTGTTCGTAGACGGCGTCGATGTTGGAGCCGGCGGCTAGAGTGGCGACCTGGAAGCGATCGGGATAACTTTCGACGATGCTCAGCGTGCTGCGGCCGATGGAGCCGGTGGAACCCAGGATGGCTATGCGCTTCATGCGAAAGGTGGAGCTTCTATTTTACGGGATTGTTGGGCATGGAGGGTTACCGGCTTAGGTTTGGGCGGATATGAGCCTAACCGCGGAGAACGCAGCGTTCGCAGAGAATGCTGGGGGCTTGGTTATTTCGATAACTCTGCTGCTCTTGGCTGCGAGAATTTCTGCCTCAGCTTCACCCACTCTTCGGTCGCGAAGAGGCGGGGGCCGACTTCAATGAGGCGCGGCGTCATGTTGAAGACCGCGACGCGATTCCATGGACGCCCATCGCGCATGCGAAGTCCTTTTTCGTTGAGGTCGCTGACGATGCTTGAGTAAGGGAAGTCTTGCACCAGCAGCTCCATCATGGTCATTAGCGTCTTATTTTCGATGGGATCGACCTCGAGGCGCAGGCCATCGTCGGAGATGCGCAGGCCATAGGGGATATCCTCGCTGAAGGCGCCTGCCGCCGGGGACTCCGACTCGGGTAGCTCGCGACGCCATTCGATGGAGACCATTTGCCATCCGGCGGTGGTGCGCTGGCGAATGAGTTCGGGGCTGAACGGGCCGGACACAACATCACGAATACGTTCAAAGTGGGCCATGGTGGCCTCCGTGGGGACTTCGGGACTTAAGGAGGAGCAAGTTGGCTTCCAGCGTGGGTCTGTCTGCCGACTGATCGTAAGTTCGCGGAAAAGAAGATAAGTATTTGCTGTATGGCGCGGGAGGGCGGGGTGGCGGTTGTCCGCTCTCGATGAACGCTGTTCGCTTATGGACGCCGCGTTCGGCAGACTGGGAACACGAATGCATTCTGAATCGATCTGAGTGACCACCTCACTGCATCAACTGCCAGGCGCGGAAGACCCAGACGACTGGAACCGCGAAGAGCATGGCGTCGATGCGGTCGAGCATGCCGCCGTGGCCGGGGAGAATCGAACCTGAGTCTTTCACTCCGGCGCCACGTTTGATGAGCGACTCGACCAGGTCGCCGAGTTGTGCGGCGATGTTGACGACAGCTGAGAGCACGACGATTGGCCAGAGATGCGGCTGCTCGACGCGAAACATGCCGCTGCGGGGGTCGATCAGGCTAATGCGCAGCAGAAGTTCGGTGAGATGTACGGCATGCTGAAACCAGAAGACGCCAATGAGAACGCTTGCGGCAATTGAGGCGATGGCTCCTTGCCATGTTTTATTGGGACTGATTCGCGAAGACATGCGGTGGCGGCCGATTGACTTGCCGATGAAGTAGGCGAAGATGTCTCCGGCCCAAACGGCTAGCAAGGTGTAGATGACCCAGATCGCGCCCGCGGGCTGGCGGCGGATTTCGACTAACAAGGCCATCGGGACCGCGATGTAGACGAAGGCGAAGGTTGAGGCGGCTGCTGCCGGATAGCCGGAGCGGAGGTCGTCTCGGCGCATGGCGATGCTTAGAAAGATGAATGGCGCCAGGGCTGCGGCGAGGGCGGTTCCGTAGATGGCGAAAGTGGATTCCAGCAGCGGAGTGGGATTGGCTGAGGCCACGATGATGAAAACGAAATAAAGGGCGACGAACGCATATGTGGGTTGAGAAAGCGGGCGAACGTCGTAGAGCGTCGTTAGTTTCAGGAGCTCCGCGATGGCGAGAAGCGCTACCGCGGCGGAGACGATCACGAGAACATAGATGGGTGCTTTTAGGACCAGGAGAAGGACGAGCGGAATCAGGACCAGAGCCGTCGCTATGCGTTTGATCATTCGGAGTGAATCTTAAATCAGGGAGCGTGCTGGGAACAGCCCGGTACTCAGTACCCGGTATCCAGTACCCAGAAAGAGCGGTCTACCACTAAGGCCACGAAGGTGCACGAAGGTAGAGGTAGCAAAAGAAACAGCTATGGTTTCGCGGACCAGGCATTTTCGATTTTTCTCTTGTAGCGATATTCTAGGCCGTGCTCAAAATCAGATACGTTTCATTCGCGGTAGTAATTCTGGGAATGGCGCTTTGCGGCTCACCGTTTTCGGCGCAGACGCCGTCTCCTTCATGGTCCCCTGAAACTCTCAAACAACTTCAGCGCATTCAGCAGGCCGCGCTTGCGGATGACTATGCGTTTCGGCAGACCGCGCATTTGACCGACAATATCGGTCCGCGGCTGGCTGGGTCTCCGCAGGCGGCGGGAGCGGTGGAGTACGTTGCCGACGAGTTGCGCAAACTTGGGCTCGATGTTCATCTCGAAAAAGTCATGGTGCCGCGTTGGGTGCGCGGAGAAGAGCGCGCCGAACTTGTCAGCTATCCCGGACAGGTTCCGGGGACGCAGCAGAAGATCGTGGTGACCGCGCTGGGGGCCATTGGAATCGCAACGCCGCCGGACGGGATTACTGGCGAGGTTGTGGTGGTGAACGACTTTGATGAATTGGCGGCTCTGCCGGCGGAGAAGGTGGCGGGGAAGATTGTCGTGTTCAATAAGGCATTCGATCATCGCATTGCGGCGGCAGGGCCCGCGCTGGACGCTTATGGGCAGGCCGTGGCTTATCGTTCGCGTGGCCGAATTGCGGCGGCGAAACGTGGCGCGATTGCGGCGCTCGTGCGATCGGCGGGAGGCGCGGAATTTCGTCTGCCCCATACGGGCGAGACGGGATACGACGCGAAGGTGACGAATATTCCTGCCGGAGCGATCACCGCGGAAGATGCGGAGTTGCTGGCGCGGCTCACGGCGCAAGGTCCGGTTCAATTGCATCTTGTGCTGACGCCGCAGATGCTGGGCGAGGTCGAGTCTTACAACGTGATTGGGGATCTCAAGGGCAGCTTGCATCCCGAACAGGTGGTGATTGTTTCGGGGCATCTTGATTCCTGGGATTTGGGTACGGGTGCGATTGACGATGCGGTCGGAATCGGAGTGTCGATGGAGGTGGCGCAGGTTTTAAAGCAGCTTAACCTGCGGCCGGAAAAAACGATTCGCGTAGTGGCGTGGATGGCGGAGGAGACGGGGCTATTTGGCGGCATTGCTTACGGGAAAGCGCACGCGGCCGAGATGGGAAATCATTTTGCAGCGATTGAGACCGACCTCGGAGCGGGGCATCCGATTGGGATTAATGTATGTTGCGATGAGGAAGTGTCGAAGCGTTTGGAGCCTGTCGCGAAAGTGCTCGAGAATTCCGGCGCGGGGGCGTTGCGGGTTTCGGAGGAGACGGGAGCCGACATTCTTCCGCTGCAAATTGCCGGGGTGCCGACGTTCAGCCCATTTCAAGATGTTCGAAGATATTTCGATTACCACCACAGCGCTGCCGACACGCTCGACAAAGTCGACCCGCAGGAGTTGCGGGAGAACGCCGCTGTGGTTGCGGTGTTGGCTTATGCGCTGGCGACCATGACGGGTGAACTGGCGCGCAAACCTCAGCCTCTGCCTGATTGGCTGAAGTGAGCTTCCAACTCTTCAACAAGAGTGATCGCTAGGCCGCAGCTTTCTCCACGACTGTTGCCGGTTCGGATTCGATTTCTTCGAGGCTCTTGCCCTTCGTTTCTGGGAGCAGGAAGACGGTTGCGAGCGCGCCTAATCCGCTCACGATGGCGGCTGCCGATTCGGCTGACAGCAATCCGTGCCAGTGCATGAGAAACGGAAAAGTAAAAACGCCGACGAAGCCGCCGAGTTTCCCCATGGCAGCGGCGATTCCGTGGCCGGTGGTGCGCACGCGAACCGGAAAGATCTCCGAGGGATAAACAAACGTTGTCGCATTGGGCCCGAACTCAGTAAAGAAAAAGCTGATTCCGTAGACGACAACAAATAACGACGCCTGCTTTTCAAGGTTCGGAATCAGAGCCATCGCGAGAAACGCAACTGCCATCATGCAGAAGCCGAGAACCTGGATGTGCTTGCGGCCAAGTTTGTCCATGGTGAGGGCGGCGACGGCATATCCGGGGGCGGCGAAGACCACGAAGATCAGCAGTTGCGTCATGGTTTTGTGCAGGAGCGTGTCGTGGCCGCCCAGCGATTGCAGCACCAGCGGACTTGAAACCGTGTTGCCGTAGTAAGCGAAGTCCATCAGGAACCAGGCAGCGCTTGCGCCGATGAGGCGGTTTAGCAACCGATTGTCATTGGCGAGGCGGTGAAAGCCGTCCCAGAACGAGACCGAGTGTTTGGCGGCATCGTAGTGCTTCGCCCGGATGAGTTTGCCTTGATCATCTTCTTCGTGAGCGGCGGCGTGCAGGAAACGTGGAGTTTCTTTTAAATGCCTGCGCGCTGCGTAGACGGCGAGCGCCGGGAACGCACCGAACGCGACGAGAATGCGCCAAGCCAGATTATGCGAAATGTTTGTCGCCAGCAGAGCTGAGGCGAAGAGCGGGCCCACGATCAAGCCGGCGGCTTGCATGGCGAAGACGAGAGTGACCATCATGCCGCGCGTCGATTTCCCCGCGTACTCGCTCATGATGGTGGCGGAGACTGGATAGTCGCCACCAATGCCGATGCCGAGAATGAAGCGCAATCCGATCAGCCACCAGATGTTTGGCGAGAAGGCACATCCGATGGCGCCAAAGGCGAGGACTAATACCTCGACGCCGTAAATGCGCTTTCGCCCGAGCATGTCGGCGACTCGCCCGAATAGGAGGGCACCGAAGGCAGATGCGAGCAACGCTGTCGACTCGACTAAACCCTCTTCAACCTTGCCGACGTTCCACAAAGGCTTCAGCATGGTCATGACTACGCCGATGATGAAGAGGTCGTAAGCATCCGTGAAAAAGCCCATGCCGGAGATGAACATGATTTTCCAGTGAAGGCTTGAGGGCTTTGCGTCGTCCATTTCTTTGAAGTGATTTGAGAACGACAGAACTTCTGCCATAGCGGGCCTCACAACGCGGGAGAACTACCACGTCCGGCGCTGATTGTGTTGGACATGGCTGCTCTTGGATGACGCGGAATTTGTTAATGTGAGGTTAAATTTCGGGAGCGCGGAAGAAGGCGATGATTCTCATTAGGCACAAAACAATGTCGTGCAATCGACGTAAGCGGAATACAGAGTAATTAGATTTTCGCTTCGGCCTGCAGAAGGGGCTTGGCGTGCGTGTGAGTGTGGCCGGGGTCCTGGCCGAGCCCGCCATAGCGGCGCTCGCGTTTTTGAAATTCTTCGATGCCTTCGAGGAGGTGAAGTCCGCGGAAGTCGGGCCAGAGGGTTTGCGTGACGTAGATCTCTGCGTAGGCGAGTTGCCAGAGAAGGAAATTGCTCAGCCGCATCTCGCCGCTGGTGCGGATGATGAGGTCGGGATCGGGGAGATTGCGGGTGTAGAGATTTTCGCTGATCGCCTGCTCGGTGACTTCGAGGTGATCGAGGCCTCCGTTGCGGGAGGCGGCTTCGGCGAGGGCGCGGAAGGCGTCGACGATTTCGCTGCGCGCACTGTAGTTGAGGGCGAGCGTGAGCGTCATGCCGGTGTTGCCGGCTGTGGCATCAGAGGCCTCGGCCATCTCGCGCTGCACGACGGACGGTAGCTCGTGCTTGCGGCCGATATAGGCGAGGCGAATGTTGTTGTTGTTGAGCGTCTTTACTTCTGCCTTGAGATAGCGGCAGAGGAGGCGCATGAGAAAGTCGACTTCCGTCTTGGGGCGCTTTTTCCAGTTCTCTTCCGAAAAGGCATAGAGAGTGAGCGCGGGGATGCCGATGCGGGCGGCGGTCTCGACGGTGGAGCGGACCGCGGCAACGCCGGCGCGATGTCCGGCGACGCGCGGCATGTGGCGGCGGCGAGCCCACCGGCCATTGCCGTCCATGATGATGGCGATGTGTTGAGGAAGCCGCGCCGGATCGAGCCGCAGGTAAGCTTCGCTTTCCTTGCGGTCCATGCCGGAGGGGACCGTATGTCGCAAAGGAACTCTCTCCAAATCGAAGCTAACACAGGGGGTAGGGGAGCGCAATGACAGCAGCTATTAGCCATTAGCTTCCAGACTCTAGCTAACGCCAGGGTTCAGAAATGCGATCCGACGGCAACCATCGCTTTACGATTCAGAGCAGCGTGGTTGACAGCTGCGGTTAGTGTGACTCTTCGGGGCGAATCGAAAGGTTCAGCCTTTCCGTGTGGCGAATGATCGTCAATCCGCAGTGGGCGCCCAACTGGGCATCTGTCAGCAGCCGGTGAAGGTCATCGACTCCGGCTACCGGCTTTCCATCGAGCGCGACAATCACATCACCATTTCGCAACCCTGCGGTCTGTGCCGGGCTATTCGATTCCACGCCTAGTATTACCACACCTGTCTCTTTCACTAGGTTATAGAAGCGCACGACGCGGCGGTGAATCGGAACGGTTTGCGCCGAGACTCCGATGTAGCTGCGGCGAATGCGGCCGTCGCGCAGGAGGCGGCTGGCTACGAACTTCGCCGTGTTGATGCCGATGGCGAAGCAGATGCCCTGAGCGGGAAGAATGGTCGCGGTGTTGACGCCAATGACTTCGCCGCGCGAGTTGACGAGCGGGCCTCCGGAGTTGCCGGGATTGAGAGCGGCGTCGGTCTGGATGACATCTTCGATCAGGCGGCCGGAGTATGAGCGCAAGGAACGGCTTAGCGCGCTGATCACGCCGGCGGTCACCGTCGACTGAAATCCGTAGGGATTGCCGATGGCAATCGCCAACTGGCCGGGACGAAGCTGTTGCGAGTCGCCGAGTTCGGCTGGATGCAAACTGGGCGCGCCATTTCCGACTAGGTCAACGCGAACTACGGCGAGGTCGGTGGCGGGATCGTCGCCGATGATATGTGCGGGAAGGCGTCGGCCGTCGGAAAGTGTGACTTCGATGCGGGTGGCGTCGTGAACCACGTGGCTGTTGGTGAGGATGAGGCCGTCGGGGGTGAAGACGAAACCTGAGCCTCCGCCGCGGCGCTCGCGTGGTTCACCGTTACGGGCGCGGCGATCAGCGGGGAGGGCTTGATGCACTTCGACATTGACCACCGAAGGACTGATTTTTTCCACCGCCGCGGTAACGGCACGCGAGTAAGCGTCAAGGGGTGCCGCGTCCGAATGAAGTCCGGCGCCGATCGGCTCGACCGGAAGATTGCCCGGCACGTGCGAAGAGAGAACAGCGGTGGGGAAGGCGTCCGTCTGCATGCTGGATAGATGTTTGGGCTTGGTTCTTGGATTCGCGGAACGCAAGAAGCCCGGAAATTCGCGGGGGGAAGGGCGAAGCCTTGCGCAAGCACGAATTTAAACACCCACGCTAGCGACCTTTTGCCAAATGCTAAGCCTCACGGTGGTATCTTTTACTTGCGTGAACAGTTTTCATTGCCTTTGTCGAAAACTCATCTTCGTAGCCGGATGTTTCTTCACAGTTACAACCGTAAGGCTTCGCGCACAATTAATCACGTCCTCTCAACCAACCAACGACGCGGCATATCTCGTGCGCCTTGAAAGAGTGCGACGGGGCTTGGACCTTTGTGTCATGGTTCGAGGAAACGGCGAGTACCATCTGGATCGCCACACCTCCGACAAGGCTCGAATTTTCGAAGGGAATCTGAATGCCGACGAAACTCGTCAACTGATTCGCATCGTCTCCGCCGACCAACTTTATGATTTGGAACAAACCCAGATCTCCGACCCCATGCTAAGGTCGGAGTTTGACCAGGTGTTTCTTTCCGTTCTTCGGCCGATCGACTCCTGGCAAAAACTGTCCTTTCCGGACCCGCAATCGCGCGAGCCATATCGCGAGTCTCTGGTACCCCTTCTCGATTGGCTCGACAAGTTGCAAAAGCACAACGCTTCCGAGTTGCCGGAAGTGACTGGACGCAACAACTGTCTTCCTCCTCGGGATCTGGAACTTCGGCAGAGGGTCCAGATCGGACAGAACCCCCCTGCGCTTTCGCCAGGTCACGGCACGGCTCAGGCGACCCCGCACCTCCCACAGCTTGGAACGCGCAGTGCCCAAGACCCTGCGACCACGAGACAGCCTTACATCCTCAAAATTCAAGAGGGCCGCTTCGGCTGGAAAAAGACAACGCTCTCCTGCGCCATTATTTCTGCTTCCGGCAAATACCACCTCGTCAAACAAACAGAGGATTCGGGTTCCTCCAAGGTGCGAAGCGCAGTGCTTGACGGCACCCTCGACGAGAAGCAGATTGCGGCGCTTCGTCAAATTCTAGATGCACCGGAATTAAGAAGCGCGTCGTCCGAGAAGCCACCGCCTGTATTCACGAGTCCGCTTGAGGGGCGAAAGCATTCACATTGCATTGTCATTCTCGCGAGAGGGGACGGTTTACAAGAGTGAAGGCTGGCGGGCCCTTCACGTCGAAGGGAGAACGATAACCAGCACCATGGAGGAGCATGGCATGAAGTCTCTGATATCGCTCCAGGAGTGGCTGAAAGCAAATGTCGACGAATCGAAGGCTTCCATCATCACCAATCCTCCGAATGGCCGGTGTGCGCAGGAACCCTAGCCTGCAGCGTTATGCTGGCAGTGAGTAGCTTCCACTAGCATCCTCGGCTTCAGCGATCGGTTTGAGTTGCGGATAGTTTCGAACCAGCGTTTCCGGCGCGCGGACCTTCGTGCGCTCCAGCAGATGGCGAAGTTCGAGCGCGTTTACCGGGGCTTTCGCATTGTAATGGTTATTGGCGATGACGAAGGTGGACTGCGCCTTCTGCGCGATGACCTGGATTTTCTCCTTCCATTTTTCCAGTTCGGCCGGCTTGTAGAGATAGTTGTAGCGGTCGTCGCGGCTGTCGGTGTCGAACCATTGCTCGTAATTGCGGCCGTGGAGGCGAACATAGCCGATGCTTGAGGTGACGTGCTCGGTGGGTTGGAGGGACTGACCGAGGCGCGGCTGGTCGATGTTGCAGAAGCCGACGTTGTGATGGAGGAAGTGGTCGATGGTTTCCGGGCTGTCCCAACTATCGTGGCGGACCTCGACCACCCGCGGGTATTCGATGAACTGACGGAGAAGTTGCTCGAGGTACTCGCGATTGAGGCTGGTGTTCTTGAACGAGACAGGGAACTGAATGAGGAGCGCGCCTAGCATGCCCTCGGTAGCTAGGGACTCGAGGCCTTCGCGGGCGAGACGCTCGTCTTCGTCGTTGGGGCGGATGCTGACGGCGGAGGTCGGCTCGGTGACGGCCAGGGGCGAATGCGTGAACGAGCGATGAAGTTTCGCCGTGAAAGTGAAATCGGGGTTTACGGCCTTCGCCTTGCGGCACCAGAGACGACCGATCTCGGGACGGATGTGTCCGTAGAAAGAGGTGTTTATCTCGATGACGTCGAAGAAGCGGGCTAGATATTCGACTGGGTGGATCTTTTTGCGCGTGACCTCGGGAGGGTAGAGGATGCCGTCCCAATCTTTGTAGGAGAAGCCTGCGGTGCCGACGCGAATTTGCGGGGAGGGAAGCATTGCTGTGGGCAGCGTATCACTGAATGGAAACCTTTGTTTGCTCGCACACAAAAGGCTCAACCACGGAGAGCACGGTGGCGACACGGAGAAATCGGACTGAAGTTCAGTTCAGCAAAACGGCGATCCAGTAAATTCCGGTCGGGTAGGCGGAGTTGCGGGCGTAGCAGGAGCCTACTGCGAACTGGCGCAGGCTGGGATCGGCGAGAAGGCGAGAGGCTCGCCTTGGCAGCAGATCGGGCTGGCTCTGCGTGTAGGCGATGATTTTGCGATTGGTGTAGGTAGCGGCGAGCAGGCGCGCGTTCGGACGGGCTTGCGTGGCCAGTTGGCATGCCGAGTTGTCCAGGCTGGCCATCGGACGCTGCGTGAGTTGTGGCAAGCTGTCGTCGCGGCGGAGATCCTCAATGGCGCCGACTACGAGTTTGCCTGTTTCACGTGGAGTGTACGAGCGGACTTCGTGCGCGAAGTCTTGCACGACGTAGAGATGGCCGCGGCTCCAGATGGCGACGATTCCGGCGACGTTGAATTTTGGGTTCAGCAGGTTCTTGCGGTGCGGCGGCGACTGGAAGAGCATCTCGGCCGCATCGTTGGGGCAGGTTGCTACCGCGATGTTTTCTCCCGCGCGGTCGAGCGCGAGCGGACTGGCGTTCGCGATGCGTTGGAGAAGGGAGGGCTCGCCGGGAAAGTTGTGTTCGAGTTGATGATTGTTGACCATCAGCCGGGCGTGTGCGCGGGCGGCGATCCGGAGTGAATCGTCCATGCGCAGGGGCTTGGCGCCGGACTGACTGCGGCTGTGATTGATGGATTCGAGGAGGGCTGCTTCGGCGGAGGTGTCTTCACCCGGATCGCTGGTAGTTTGGCCCGAGGCGGTTGCCGCGTTTAGCGGGCTGAGATTGGGGGTGGGCTGCTGATTCTGAACGGCGGTGCTGTCCGTGCTGGGCTTGGAAGTTTGCGCTACGGAATTTCGAGTTGTAGCAAAGAGCGAACTTGCTACCCCGAGGACCAGCCAAACTGCGACGCGCCGAATCTTCATGTAAGGTAAAAACTGCGGCGCGGGGACGCCGTGGAAATCGGGAGCAAAGTTCCGCTTTCCATCTCTCACGCTAGCTTCTAGAATCCAGAACATCCACTTACTATGGAGACCTCACTGCTGGTTACTGTCCTCGTGGGAACCCTTGCTGGGCTTGGGTTTTCGGCCCTTGTGTGGCGGCGGCTTTCGGCTGCCTCGCAAGTGGATGTAAAAGCTGAAGTTGCGGGCGCGCTCGAAAGGCTCGATACGACCCTTGGCCAGAAGATCAGTGTCAGCACTGCCGACATGGCCACTCGGCTGGAGGCGACCAAAGGGGAGCTGCGGGAGCAGGTGAAAGACCGCATCCAGCAAGGGTTTTCGGAGATTCGAGGAGCGGTCGAGCAGCAGTTGAAAGAGGGAAGGGAAGAACAGAATCGGAGCTTGGCCGATGGACGACGGGAATTAACCGGCTCTTTGCTGGTGACCACGCAGCAACTCAAAGCCGAATTTCAAGCGATGAACCAGCAGACCGCGCAAAGTCTCGATGGCATTCGCGACCGCGTGGATGCAAAGCTGGCCGCGATCACTGAGCAGGTGCAGGTCAAGCTCGATCAGAACATCAAGGAGGGATTTGCGCAGTTCGAAAAAGTGCAGCAGCATTTGCGGGCTGCGGAAGAGCAACTGAAAGAAGTCAGCACGCTGGGGCACTCGATCAACGACTTGAATAATCTGCTCAAGCTGCCGCATCTGCGCGGGCAGTTCGGCGAGGAAAGTCTGGAGCGGCTGCTGGCGGATTTTCTGCCATTAAACATGTATGAATTACAAGCCTCGCCAGGTGAAGGAGGCGGACGAGTGGACGCCGTCATTAACTTTCCGGAGCGCAAGCTACCGATTGATGCGAAGTTTCCCCGCGAGCAGGTGAGTGCGCTGTTTGGCAGCAACGAGGAGGAGGAAATCGAGAAGGCGCGGGGAGACCTGCTCCGCGTGATGAAGGCAGAAGGAAAGCGAATTCAGCAATACATCCGGCCGGAAAGCGGAACCACCGACATCGCGCTGATGTACCTACCAAGCGAAACTCTGTATATGGAAGTCATCCGCAACCGTGAGATCGGTGAGGCGCTGAACGCGCTGCGGGTCTTTCCGGTGTCGCCAAACACGCTCATGATGACGCTGCAGACCATCGCTCTCGTTCACAAATGGTATGAAGTGGCCAAGGGCTTCGAGAAGAGTCGGACGGAGCTCGGCAAGGCGCAGAAGTCGTTCGACCACTTCCAGAACCAGTTCGAGAATGTCGGTAAGAGCCTTGGCAAGGCGCAGGAGGCCTTTGACAAGGCGACGACGCACCTCAAGACTTATCGCGGGAAGGTGACGGCATTGAGTGGGCAGGAGCAGTTGGGCTTGGATACACCGGCAGAATCAACAGTGCCCGATGTCCTGAGCGATGTTTCCAGCAAACAGATACCGCTGATCGACAAGGCGAGCGCGTAGATTCACGCCATCCAGAACGGCAGCCGAGCTTGCTCGATGCCTACTTGACGCTTAACGAAACATTCGTAGATCGAATTCGAAGGGCTTCGCCTTCCGGATCCGCAGCCTGTGAAGATCGCTATGCTCGGGATTAAGCAGCGCGTTCCATTCACCACGAATCGCGGCGGACGGCACGAGCAGCGCAACAGTCTTTGCGCTTTTGATCCACTGATCTCCTATGGCTTTCAGCGAATCATCTCTCAGTTCGTACCATTTGCGGGGAAGGGATAGCAGATCAACATGATCAATGGCCAGTTCCTTGGGAATTTCCGCTTCGATGGAAACCAGGTCGTCGGGGCGCAGGTTGGGTTCGAGGTGAACGAACGTCTCGACGGCGGCGAGAGCGAGAGATGAGGAAGTGTAAACGACTTTGACGCCATAGTTGTTCCAGCGGCCTCCGAAGAGGCGTGCGCCCTCGCCCGAAAAAGCGGCGGCGGCGTGGAGTTCGCGACAGATTCTCCAGATCTTCATCGAGCGATGTCAAGATGTGGCGACGTCGGATTAGCTGTACACGCCATAAGCGATGCGTCCGAGGATGTTTTCAACTTCTCTCGCGCCGAGGTCGGTATCGAGGCAATCGATGGGGACAGCCCCGCCGAGAGCGCGATTCGGCGTGCGCAGCCATTGTGCGGCTTTATCGGCGTTGCCAATCATCTCGACGGCGGTGGCATAAACGCGCGCCAGACGCACGGTCCGGTCGGACTCGGCGGCAGTGAGGCGGGAATGACGGCTGAGGCGGCGGGTTAAAGTGCGCTGCGGAATGCCGAGCTTTTCTGAGAGCGCGGCATTCTTGAGATCGAGTTTTTCGCCAAGGACCAGGAGTGCCCCGGATGGCAGCCCAAGCCGGATTAGTTCGGCCAGTTCGGCGAAGTTCTTGACCGAGCGTCCTAGAATCTTTTTGCCGCCGAGAGCCTCGGCAATGAGCGTAGAAGTCACGTAGCCTCTTGGCTATTCATGATACGCCAAATGGCTTGCGCGTGACAACAATTTGCAGCGTCGGCGAATCTCAGTCAAAGCTCGATGGGGTCTAAACCTTCGCGGTTTTTATTTCCCAGACCCCGTCAAACTTCACAAAATACGGCTCAACGGAGACTCCCGGGAAGTTCGTTGTAACTAATTCGGCGGCGCGGAGGAGTTCGCTGCGATGGTGAACCGCTTCGGCTTCGCGGTCTCCTTTGAAGTGGGCGAGGCCACCATAGGTGGCGCAGTCGGAATGGCTCATGACGAAGACGCGCTTGGATTGGTGCAGGCGGATCGACATGCGGATCTGCTCCAGGATGAAGTCCTGCTCGAAGTCGTTGCGCGGGGAGGCCAGTGTTTTCGCGCCTCCGGCAACGACGATCATGTCCGGATGCTCGATGTTTTGCTTCTTCAGAAATTTGCGGACGGCCTGGTTGATCCGATGATCGAAACAGCAGAGCACCGCCACCTCGGCGACGTAAGGCGCGTCGGGAGAATCGAAATGGAAAATCTTGCGCATGGTTCTAATCGATTGTAGACGGGGCAGGAGTTTTGCGGTTGCTCCAGGAAAGCTTGGTGATATAGACCAATAGTATAGACATGGTATCGACTATCGGTATATACTTTGCAGGAGGTTCGAATATGGCAGCAGTCGCTAAACTATTTCGCAACGGGCGCAGCCAGGCGGTGAGGCTGCCACGCGAGTTCCGCTTCGAAGGCACGGAAGTCTCCGTGCGCAGAGATCCTGAGACTGGGGATGTGATTCTTTCGCCGCGTCGCAAAACCGCAAAAGAGTTTTTCGCTCTTCTTGATTCGCTCGGTCCCGTCGAGGAATTCATGAGGGATCGCCGCCAGCCGCCCCAGCAGAAGCGAAAGAAGCTGTTCTGATGGCGCTACGCTATCTGCTTGACACCAATAGTGCCAGCTATGCGCTACGGGGCAACATGCCCGGCGTGCGGCAACGCCTGCTGCAATTGCCCGCGGAGGATGTCGCGATTTCGGTGATTACGGAAGCGGAACTCAGATTCGGAGCCGCACGTCTTCCGCTCGTCGCACGGGTTAGAGTCCTGGTGCGGGAATTCCTCGACACTTACAAATCATTTCCGTGGTCTTCGGACGCCGCCGTTGAGTATGCAAACTTGAGAGTTGAATTTGAACGCATGGGCACGCCAATAGGGCCGCTGGACTTGATGATCGCCGCGCACGCCCTAGCCATCGGGGTCGTCCTGGTGTCCCATGATCGGGTCTTCCGAAGAGTGCCGGGAATCGAGTTGGAAGACTGGACGTGAGTTAAGTGACGCCTCTACTTGATGAAGTAGCCCGAAACGTGCCACAGTCCGTCTTTGTCGAGCATCGGCGTGATGGTCTCGATCGCCGACTGTTTGCCCTCGAAACTTGATTCGTATTCGATCACGACATACCTGCCGTCGGGCACGCCTGGCAGCGTGGTCGCATATTTCGCGCTCTTCAAGGTTCGCGACTTATTCTTCCCCAGCGGGCCAAGAGTTGATTTGAGCGTCTTCTGCCATGCGACTTTGCTTACGTGAGACTTGAATAGCGACGAGGCTTGCTCCCAACTCTTGGCATATTCGCCGGAGTCGACCAGAGCAAGCCACGCGTCGGCGGCTTGTTGGCCAAGTTGCTCGGTAGTTTGTTGCGCCCGGGCCCTGGTCGCGAGGCCGGCTAGAAAAATGAGCAGTATGATCGAAAGCACCGACTGGACGCTTCGATAAGGCATCACAGGCGTTCTCGAAGAAAGAATGATTTTCACCTCTACAATCTTACTTCTGAAATCCTTAAGCGCCACGTTTTGTCTTCAACTCTGTCAGCAATTGCTCGATGCGGTCTTCTTTTTCGAGCGCTGCTAAACGGTCCTCGACGTCGTCGGCTAGCAGTTCGGCTTTGGCTTCGCCTATCGCTTCCTCGCGCGCTACTTTGTGCTTCATACGGTCGAAGGTCGTGGAGCGCGAGTTGGCGTTCATGCCGGAATGCGCGTCTCCCGCTTTGCTCGCGGCGCGGGCGCGGCGATGCTGCGCGATCAGTAGATCGGCTTTGTTGTTGGCTTCGGCCATTTTCTGGTCGAGATTGCGGAGCGCGGATTTCAGATTTTCGACCTGCGCCTTCTGATCTTCGACCTGCTGCGCGAATCCGGCGCTCATCTCGCGATAGCTTTCGACGCGGAGGAGCGCGGCGCGAGCGAGGTCGTCCTGCTTCTTGTCAACGGAGAGTTCGGCCTTGCGCATCCACTCCTGCACTTTGTCGTCGTTCTCCAATTTCTTTTTTTCGAGCAGATGCTGATCGGCGATGGCGATCGCTACCTGCGTTTTGACCTGCAGGAGCTGATTCTGCATGTCGAGGATTACCTGCTTGATCATCTTTTCCGGGTCCTCAGCTTTGTCGATCAGGTCGTTGAGGTTCGCCCGCACCAACGTGGAAACGCGCTCGAGTAATGCCATAAGTCACCCCTTCTAAGCTGTCAGCCATCAACTGTCAGCTTTCAGTAAAACTGTGCTTAGCAGGTTCGTGCCGCAGCATGCGGCTGGAATCCGCTTCAGCTGCGATTTGTTTTCCAGACGCCGCCTACAATGGAAATCGCAATGTAGATCGCGATTCCGGCGGCTACCCAGACGCCCATGTGGCCAGTGGCCGCGCCGATGGCGGCACCCATGGCGCCGCCGAGCGCGACTGAAAGGCCTAGCGATCTTGCGTGATGTATTTCGTCCTGCATAAAAACTCCTTTATGATTCCGTGAATTCCGGTTCTGGGACCCACACGTCAGAGGTTACGGGTCACCGGAAGGCCTACCCGATGACCCGCTCGCAGTAACTACTTCGGGCTACTCCCCTCGACCGGTTTTGCTGACTTGTCGCCAATCTGGCGCACTTTGCCCAGTAATTCGCCTAGCGGCATGCCGCTTAGGGTTTCGAACAGCGCCGGAACCTGCGCCGCCATCTTGGTGATGTCTCCGGTGATCTTGTTCATGCCGGAGGCATCGCCGTTACCGGTGGAGACGATCGTGATCTTATCGACATTCGCCAGCGGACTGGCCAGCGCCTTTACCACTTCCGGCATGGAGGCGAACAGCCTGTCGATCACAGCCGCCTGGTTGTATTCCTGGAACGCTTCGGCCTTCACGTTCATCGCCTTCGCCTCGGCCTCGCCTTTCTTGAAGATGATCTCGGCTTCGGCTTCGCCCTGCTGGCGAATCGATGACGCGTGCCCCTCAGCTTCCGACATCAGGCGCTGCTTTTCGGCCATAGCGAGCGTTTCGATGCGTTGGCGCTCGATCTCGGCCTGCTTCAAGACCGTTGCGATCAATTCTTTTTCCCGGCGATTGATCTCGGCGTCTTGCACCTTGACCTGGCCTTCTTTTTCCACTTGCTGCACTTTCACCTGCTCGGCGATCACCTGCTGCTGCATGATGTTGGTCTGGATGTCGTAGGCCTTGTCGGCTTGCGCCTGCTGACGCTTGGTGACCTCGAGGTATTGCGCTTTCTTGATTTCGAGGTCGCGCTGCGACTCGGCTTGCTTGGCCAGCGACAGAGTCTCGGCGAGCACGCGCTCCTGATCAGCCTGCGCCTTGGCGACGGCGGCTTCCCGCTGCGCGAGCGCGCGTTTGATCGCCGTATCGCGATCGGCTTCGGCAGTGGCGACGTCGGCGTCGCGCTTGATGCGAGCGACATCGGGCTTGCCCATGTTGGTGATGTACTCGTTCTTGTCGCGCACCTCTTTAATGGTGAACGAAATTACCTCGAGGCCCATCTTGTTCATGTCATCGGCGCAGGTGGCGCGCATGCGGTCGCCGACCATCTCCGGCTGCTTCACGATCTCTTCGACCGTAAGTTGCCCGATGATGCCGCGCAGGTGGCCTTCCATAACGAGTCGGATCAGGCCTTCGCGCTCCTGGTCGGACTTCGTTAAGAACTGCTCTGCAGCCGTCAGGATCGACTCTTTGTCGGATTTCACCTTGATTTGTGCGACCGCCTCGACCGTGACCGCAACGCCCTGCTTGGTGTACAGATCCTGTTGCGGGGCGACGTCGAACGACATTAGTTCGAGCGAGAGATCGCGGCAGTTCTCGACCATCGGGAAGATGACCGTGCCGTGTCCCTGCACCACGCGCGTGCCGCGAAAGCCGTAGACGATCAGCGCTTCGTGCGGGCCTGCCTTGCGGTACAAACGGGCCAGTGAACTGATCAGGAAAAGGACCACGAGGACGGCGAGTCCTGCGAAGATCCAGATTTCTACCGCGATGCCTCCGAATGACATAACGCCTCCTAGAGCTGTGAGCTTCGAGCCTCGAGCTCAAACCACAAACAAATCAAAACTCAATCAAACACTTGCGCCCCCATTATTCGATCCAGATCGCGCACGATGCGGGCTGGATCTTCGTGTCCGATATAAACGTCGCCGTTTGACGTCGTGATGTGGACCACCTTGTTACACCAAACGTAGGCGCGCGTTTGGCCAATGCCGCGAATGCCATAACCGCGAAAGAACGCCCATGGTTGAATGTCGTAGCTCACGACCGCGGATCGTGGAATGGAGCGCAGACGCATTCCGAGCATGCGGATTTCGAGGCCGTGCTGCATGAAGCGGTATTGGAAGCCGCTCCAGGCCATAACAAAGGCAAAGATGCCCACTGATGCGACGAGAATGAGCGGAATGCGAACCGCACCCGGAGCCATCGCGGTGGCGGCCAGCGGCCCGGTCATGGCGACCAGAATGACTACGCTCCATCCTCGGCTGGAGTGCGTTTCGACAATCAACGTCTCGCCATCGGGCAGGGGCGCATGGCGGTGCGAAAACAGGTAACCGGCGATGAGGGCCACAACCGCAATTGCCAAAACAACCATCATCCGCTCGGGATGAATCGGCGTGCCGTGCACATTAAAATTGATCACCGCTTGATAGACCGAAAGCAGAAACGCATTGAGCGCGGCGAAGAAGCCGAGCGCAACCCAACTGAAACCGGCGACAGAGTGCCAACTTGCCGCCGTTAGAATGGCGCTGCTCACAATGAGCGTGATGGCGATCATCGTCAGATTGAGATCGAGAGACTGTTCCCGCGACATCCAGCCATTGGGCTGATTGGCCGCGTTAAAGTGCACGGCCATGCGGACCGGTAGGCGATCCCAGGAGACGCGATATTGGAGCGCGACAATGGGCAGCGCCAGCCAGAGCAGAACGATCCCGAGATGGAAGAGTCTACGATTCATAAATCAGCTAGGATCTTCGAGCCGGAGCTTCGAGCCAACCCACTGCTACCGGGCTTCGGATTGGCGCAGGCAACAGCCGCGCTTATTCGCCGCTCATCTCCTCCCATTTGCGCACGTACGCTATGCCTTTCTCGTACCGCGTAACCACGATCTCTACTCCTTTTGCAATCGCCGCGTAATCTTCACTGCGAGCGCCGCAGGTGCGGCGAGTGCCTGCTTGCGAATAGATAATTTCACCCGTACCGCCTTCGCGGATCGGCAGGGAAGTGCGGCCAAGCACGCCGACCATTTCGTAGTCGGCGGCGTCCATGTTCTCGTGGGGCGAGACAAGCACTCGGCTGAGAAACAGGAATACGATTCCTCCGCCGACCAATCCCGCTGCTGTCGAGAGCAGCAACCCGAGCGCGACCCAGATGTGCGCGAAGCGCGTGATTAAAAAGCCGGTGCCGCCGAACCACGCCAGGAAGGCCGTCAGCGTGATGAAGTTGAACGGCGAGACGTCGGCGCCACCTTTTGCCGCGCCGCCTCGAAGTCCCGGCGTGGGTGTCGCATGCGCGCCAACGACCGCGCTCCCGGAAGCTGGAGACCAGAGTCCCCCGGTGTGAATGTGTCCGATGCCGCCATGGGGCAGGTGCGGCAGATGCAGATGCAGGCGGAGCCCGCCGGCGACAAACGAAATTGCGCTCAACAAAAATCCGACGGCGAAACAGATCAGATAGAAATCAGCCCACGTCACGGGTTTCGCCTCCTTTTCAAGCCGCGAGTTATGGTTCGCGAGCTGCGAGTCAAAATCTGCAATGCAATGGCTTGCGTTTCATGCGCGCTTTTTCGGCGGCGCCTCCGCTCTTAACGCTTCGAACAGCTTGTCCGCCAGGCCGGGCGTGTTCAAAATTTCGCCAAGCAGCAAAATCGCTCCGCGCGTGTCTTCTTCTCTTGCCGCCTTGATCAGCGCTTCGCTTACCGGGGGATCGCTAGCAAATCTCTCCGAGCCTTGCAGCAGCCAGACATCGAGCTGGCCTTCGGTCGTACGCAAGTCGGATGTGAGTTCGGCATGGTAGCCTTCCGGGTCATCGACCAGGAAGCCCGGATGCACCTTGAAAAACTTCGCCAGCAGCGTACGCGACGATTGCGTCATGTGCGGACGGCGCCCGCTCTCGATTTGCGAGATATACGACTGGCTGATCGTCTTACGAGTCTCTTTGCGGATCGCTTTCAGCAGTTCCTGCTGAGTCATGGGACGGCCGAGCCCCCGCAACGAACCCTCGACCTCACGCAGGTAACGGATTTTCTCGCCGAGTGTCATATGACAAATCGCAATTATAATATCGCAATTGGTAATATTGTCAAGGACAAGATGTGCCACGTTTTGATGGGATTAGAAGCGAATCTTGTCCCGGATGCCTTTCTAGGGGAGTGAGGTGCCAAGTTCAGAGACTCGAAAGAATGCTCGTCTCTCTGAACTTGGCAATAGCTATCTGACTTGTATCTGCACTGTGCCCTGGTGTGCGGCGCCGGTGCCCGGGGATGCGGTTATCGTGACGGTGTAGAGTCCGGGCTGTGTTCCGCCTCCGGAAGTTGCGGGATTGCTGCCGGAACTGCAGGCAGGCTGCAGAAGGATCAGGCCGGCAAGGAGGAGGAGCATCGCGCCGAGGACCACCCGCCGTCGCTTGCGGCCCGGGCCAATCAGGCCGACAAGGCTCAAGCCTCCGATGGGTAGCCAAGCCGCATAAACCAATTCGTGACGGAATAGGCTTCCGCTATTCACCGGGCGGGGCACCGTCTGAATGTTCAATATTGTCTGCTGTGCTGCCGTTCCAGAAAGAACCAGCGGGTTGATCGTGAAAGTAGGACTTGGATTGGTCACCATCGACGGGGTGGTGGATTGCGACAAGGTCACGGTGGCGTTGTATCCAAGCGTCTGATTGGGCGTCAGAGAAATCTGAACCACGGCCAATTCGCCGGCATTCACATTGGGGGTGAGTGTCTGCGCGGCAATAGTGAAGTCGGTGACACTCACGTTCTGAGTGACCGATTTCGTCGACGTAGCGCCGCCGTTCGCAGACGCGGTACCGGAGACGCCGATTGTCGGGTTCACGTAGGGAATGGTTGGAGTGACGAATACAGCCACTTGCCCGACCGCGCCGACCGCGAGGCTGCCCACGTTGCAAACGATCGTGCCACTGAGTCCGTTGGTGCAGCTACCCGCGCCGGTACTGACAACTTCTGCGGTCGGTGCGCTTTGTACACCGGAGGTCGGAACGTTGGCGGTGAATAAGACATTGCTTGCCGCATCGGGGCCATTGTTGGTGATGCTGAAAGTAAAGGTGCCTTGAGTTCCGGCGGGCAACGGTTGGGGCGAGGGGCTGCCACTGGAGGGGTCGAGGGATAGATTGCTATTGGCTCCGAGCGTGGCCACGAATGCGTCCTGAGACCCGATGAGCGTGCCCTGGTAGGGATTCGCCGGCGGGAAGTCGTTAGATCTCGTGACGCCGGCTACATAAGTTGCTCCGTTGGGGTCGACGGCGATACTTGTAGCCTGATCGAGTGCGGAGCCTCCCAAATAAGTGACGTAGTCTCCGATGGTATCCGTCGAGTCTGTTGAAGATAGAAGAGCAACGAAGCCATCGGTATTGCCACCATACCTGGCTTGAGACGCGTTGAGAGTATTCAGGTCGCTCGAAGCGGTTGTTCCTGCAATGTGAACGTTCTGGACCGGGTCGACAGCGATCGCGTTGCCGCTATCGTCGCCGCTGCCTCCGATGTAGGCAAAGAACACCAGCGGGAAGATTCCACCCTCCTGGTCCGTGATCTTTGCGACATAGGCATCTTGTCCGCCCGCCGGAGCGCCGTAGGGCGAGGCCGCAAAGACGCAGGATGCTGTGCAACTCCAATCCGTCGACGAGGTACCGCCAGTGACGTAAGAATTGCCAAGGGTGTCGGCGGTGACAGCATTGCCGGTGTCGTTTCCGGCCCCGCCGAGGTAGGTGGAGTAGGTGGGGGTGGCGCCTGTCACATTGGGATTGAGCTTAACGACGAAGGCATCTGTGGCGGTGCCGGGGTTGACGTTCTGGCAGCTGGTAACGCCAGACTGGTTGAGGCAGCTCTGCCACGCATTGATAAGGGGGAACGGGTAGGCCCCATTGGGAATCGGTGCGCCGCCGCCCCACATGTTGGTGGTACCGGTGAAATACATGTTGACGTTGCTGCGGGGATTGCCGGATATATTGTCAACAAAAATACCACCGCCCTCTACGACCGCAGCGGGACTGCAGGTATCGCAAAGCGGATATCCGCCCCCGAAGAAGGTCGAGTAGAGCATGCTCTGCGGGCCGGTTCCACTAGTATTGATCTCGCTGGCAAAGAACTGCTTCGGACCGGAGAGAATGGGGCAGGTGGTACCTCCGGATTGGGCAACCTGCCAGGGGCAAATCTGGTAGGCGTTGGAAGTTGAGGGGAACCCCGTGAGGATATCCGTTGACTCAGTGGTACCGGTGACATAGGCATCGAAGAAGCTGTCGATGGCAATGCCGGTCACGATGTCATTCTCCGTGGCATTGTTTCCGTTGATCGCGGTGCCAGTATTTCCGGCGAGGAAAGTGGAGTAACTGAGTGTGGCCGGGTTGGTGCTGGAAATTGTCGATGTGTCGATCGCGCTCAGGAAGCCGTGAGTCTGGCCATTCGCAAACGTTACCGTTTGCGCTGTCTGAAATGCGTTCGTGGTGGTCGGGAAATCGGACGCGTTTGTGGTTCCAGCAACGTAGATGTGGGTGCCAGGAAAACTGGCTGGGCCGGGATCGACCGCGATACCGCCGAGACTGTCGGTTCCGGTGCTTCCGAGGTAGGTGGCAAAGAGCAACTGGGCGGAGCCGCTACCCGAGAGTGGACTGAGCACCGCGATGAGAACGTTCTGGGCGCCCGGGTTTAGGTTCCCCTGAATGGCGCCTGCCGTTACCGGAAAATCAGCGGCCGTTGTGGAGCATGCCAGGTAGATGTTTTTCGCGAAGTCAAGGGCGATGCTGGCGAGCGATTCGCCTCCAAGTCCAAGGTAGGTCGAGTAGGTTAGGACGGGGTCGATGATAAGTTCACGCGAGTGATCGTAGGGGCCGACGGTGAAACCAATCTTGTTGCCGGCAAGCTGGCGAAAGCCACCAGAAATCGTGGTGCTGGATTGCGGCTGATAAATATGTGGCGCTCGGAAACGGATGTCGCCGCCGGCAGTCGAAAGAACGAGATCGCCGGAATCGATATGTGCTGACGCTCCGGCGAAGTCGAGAGCGATGAGATTCGGGTCCGCGCCGGGAGCGAGGCGGAAGTCATACTCGAGTTGCTGCTGATTTCCGTAATAAGCGAGGTCGATGCCGGGATAAACGCGCTCGTACTCGACACGGCCGAATTGCGGGACGTTTTTGTGCCACTTCGAGGGATCGTTACCGATGAAGTAGTTAGTTGTGCCCGGCAGCCGTTCGACTCCCTGAACCTGAGCAGTAGAGTTGGCGCCGTCAAGATGCATGCGCACAACAGTTGACTTCGCCGGCTGTCCCTTAACACGGGGATGCTGAAGCGAGAGGACAGCGTCCTGACTGGTCAGAAATAGTCCGTAGCCAGAGCCGCGCGCGAGAAATTTCACGCGGCTGTCAGTCTGCCCTACGTTGGGCTCGAAGAACATCGGGAACGAAAGGGAAGAGGCGGGGATGGGACGTTGTGCTGGCCCAGCACTGGCAAGCTGCGCTATGCCGGAAGGCAGCGCCGAATTGGCCGCGGCCGCCTGTTTCGCCGAAGGGGAGAAGTGGAACGTCGTGGCCGCAGCCGCGATCACCAGCGCAGCCATCAAGGCTGCCTTTACCGTACAAGAGCGTGTTCCCGTGCCCGAATATTCCGATTTTGACTGACCCACCGAGCCTCCTACCAACGCTTGATAATTGCGATCCACCAAATTCCTCCGCTGTCCCAATCATGGGGTGAAACGAGAAAGGCACACAAAACCACACTGGCTCACGCCCCTGGGAGGCGGATGCGTACCTGTCACCAAAAGCTGGGATTAAAGCAATTAAATACTTTTACATCCAAGAGATACGCTGTCAAGCGGGTGGACAACGCTACACCGCTTAAATGAGAAGCGCGGGAAGGGAATAATGGTTGTAAGGGAAACATTCGGCGGAGTGTGAGGGGGTTGTCGCCTCGATTGCGCGCCTGCTGTCTGGTGATACCGGTTGACCTGGATTCGTTTTTCCCGCTTGCTGGTCTCGGCGATGTCCTAGGACGCCTGCATCCGCATGAGCGTATCCATCCTCACTCCGAAGGCCTTTTCGATGCGGAGAGCCATGTCTCCAGAAAGGTCGGCTTTGCCATTGGGCAGGCTGGGGAGTGCAGGGCCGAGAGACGCGTAAAGCGGAAGCCGCGGCTGTTACGGACAGGCCGATCGGATCGAGAATCTCGGTTCGGACGAAATCACCAGTTCCTGATCCGCACCCTTAAGGGGGCAGCCTGTCGGTTTACACTTGTCGCTTGGCTATTGAGGGCCCGACCGACCCACTGGAGGTCTACTTGCGGTTAAGTTCGTCGACCTCGCGCTTCAGGCGGGAGTAGCGGCGCACGATCGTCGTCAAGTAACCGATGTGGATGAGCCATGTGACCGCATATGCTGCAAAAAGATATGGGTTCGAGGTCATAGGGAGCTCCTTGCGTTCGTGGGCTCATCCATTAGCGAACGCATGGCGTGGGCTTCATCGACTTCGCGCTGCAACTTCTCCAGCCGGAAGCGCGACCAGAAGACGAGAAATGCGAAGCAGGAAAAGGCCAGCCAGTTCAGCAGAAGCACGTGCAACATTCGCGGATCGATTGAGCCGCCATTGCCCATGACTGGCTGCGGGTGCTGCGTGCGGAAAAACCAGATCGAGAAGTAGACGAACGGAACGCAGAGCGCGCCCAGGATGGCGAGGGAGGCGGCGAGCACCGGAGTCTGGCCGCTCGACGAGAACTTGCGCAGAAAAAGATAGCTGACATAGATCAGCCACAGAACGAGCGTCGAGGTGAGGCGCATGTCCCACGTCCACCAGATGCCCCAAACGGGTCGCGCCCAGATCGGCCCGGTGACGAGCACGACGGTGCAGAAGACGACGCCGACTTCGGCGGTCACGAGCGCGAGGATATCGGCCGTCTGACAGCGCTTGATGAGGTAGTAGACCGACGCGCCGAGATTAATAAAGAAGAGGAGGAACGCGGTCCAGGCCGAAGGCACGTGGTAATAGAAGATGCGCTGCACGCTGCCCATGGTCTGCTCGGTGGGCGCGCCCTGGAACGTAAGCGGGCCGAGGTGGAACTCAGGCATGAGTGCTGCCGACATGGCGTAGATCAGCAGGAGTCCGGTGATGACTACGAGGATGGGATAGAGGAGCTTCATCTAATCATTTAGCCATTGACGTAGTGAATCATTGAGATATTGAGTCATTTGAAAGCAACCCGACATTGGATTTGAATCGCTCAATACCTCAATATCTCAATGTCTCAATCTCTCAATTTCTCAATAGCCTCACTCTGCGTTCAACACTATTTCGAACAGCAGCAAACATCCCGTAGTAAACACCAGATCGTAGGTTCCAAGCAACACAATCCAGAAGCGCGCGCTGTATTCGCCGGTGAGAATCGCAGCGGTGGCTTGCACCATGGCGAGGATCGCCGGGATTGAGATGGGGAAAAGCAGCAACGGCAGCATGATCTCGCGGCTTCGAGTGCGGATCGACATGGCGGCGAAGAAGGTTCCGTTGACGACTAGCGCCCAAGTTCCCAAGGCGGCGACCACCAGCAACTGCCACGCCGGCCCTAGAGCGCGCAGGCGATAAAAGATGATGAAGAGGGGTGTCATCAGAGCTTCGAGCACCGCGACGAAGATGAAGTTGCCGATCACCTTGGCGAGGAAGAGTGAATTAGCTGGAGCGGGCGAGACGCGATAAGCGTCGAGGACCTGATTGCGGAGTTCGCGCGCCCACGTCTGATTGAGCGCAACGACAGCAGCGAATAAGAATGCGACCCAGACTAGGCCTCCGGCGATCTGGCGTGACTCTTCGGCGCTCGGGTCGAAGGAGAAACTAAAGACGACGACGACGAGCAGCGAGAAGAAGAGCATCGAGTTAATTGCGTCTTTGGAACGCCATTCCAGGCGGAGATCTTTGAGAAGCGTGGCGCGCGTGATGCTGGACGGCGCGCTAACGGCGATTGACAGCACACTCGAAGCGGTTTCAGGGCGCGACGGCTGCGGACGCGGATTTGTGGTTCGCGAAGGGGTGTTCATCGCGCCGGCTCCCTTGGCGTCTCCGTGAATTCCGCGGTGCGCGCTACGATCTTGCCTGCTTCCATCAAGATGAACTCGTCGGCGGAGCCTTGGAGGAGCGCGGCCTGATGCGTGACTACGAAGATGGTTTTGCCCTGGTCGCGCAATCCGGCCAGCAGGCGAACCATGTCGCGCGCGGAGTGAAGATCGACGTTCGAAAACGGCTCGTCGAGCAGCAGTATTTTTGGATCGTTGAGCAGCGCGCGGGCGAGCGACATGCGCTGGCGCATGCCTTGCGAATACTGGCCGACTGGCCGGGCGAGCTCGGGATCGAGTCCGACAGCGCGCATGACTTCGGTTCCGCGCTTGTCATCGACGATTCCGTAAAGACGCGAGAAGTATCCAAGGTTCTCCAGGCCGCTCATCTCGTCGTAAAGGAGCGACGGATGGGCCATGTAACCGACCTCGCGGCAGATGTCGCGAAAGCGACTCGCGCCGAGAATCGTGACCTGACCGCTTGAAGGATGATTAAGTCCGGCGAGCGTGCGCAGCAGCGTGGTTTTGCCGGCGCCGTTGTCGCCGAGGATGGCGTAGAAACGGGTGGGCGCGAATTCGGCGGTGACCCCGCGAAGGGCGGCGAAGCGTCCGAACTGCTTGATCAGGTTGGAGACCGTGATGACGGGAGCGATGTCAGTCAATCGGAAGGATTGTAATGCGCGAGGAGGTTTTAGAGGAGGAATTCGGGGCAGGAGTTTCGGGCGTACTTCGCACTCCCTACCCCCTCAAGCCGGTCTTTGAAAAATAAGGACTTAGCGGCAAAAATTGCTTAAGGTGATTTGATTGCAAAACGTTTACTAAACGGTAACCCAAAATCATGTGTTCCCCGTAAAGTACTCCATTTGCAGGATATAGATTGCATTTTACAGAAAGTTACCATTTGTCCCGCGGGCGTGCTGAGTGCGAATGAACACCTGATCGGGCATGCGCAAGGCAATGGAGATTCCTGAACGCTGAAGACAGGTAAGCGAGCCAGTCGTGAACTAGTTGGCGAGCGGGGATGCCGCAGGTTGATTCTGCGACATGCTCTTGGCTGGTTCGGCGGACGGTTGAGCGCCGGGTTGGCCCTGTTGCGGCGCGTATTTCGAGGCGCACTTGGCTTGGAGTTGCTTGGCGTGGAAGACGCCGTCGCGGCCGAAGTTGCCGTCGGCGAGGGCTTGCGAGTCGTCCTTGAACGTGTCGGGCGGAGCCTCGGTCCCGGTGTAGGAGACGGGAAGCGTCAATTCGTTTTCCTTGAGCATGAAGTCGACGCGAGTGCCGGAGCGCTTGATGGAGCCGGGCACGACGTTTCCCGCGACGCGCAGGCGTTTCGAATAGGCGTCATTGCCCATGCCATTGAGCTCTTTGATGGTGACGTAATAGCTCTTGCTGTCCTGCACGCCGGTATACGCCAGATAGCCGAGCGAGCACAAAATAAGGACCGTCACGCCGCCGAACTTGAGATATTTGCCGGTATCGCCTGCCATCTCCACACCTCGATTAGTAACAACGCTATACCAACCGCGGCATGAGGGCAACTGACAATGGGGGAGCCCCCTACGCGACACGCGTGGGCCGTGACGGTGTGGAGTCGCTTGTCCCGGTCTGCTTTTCGAGAAGCAAACGCACGACTGTCGAGGGCGAAAATTGCGACCGTGTGGACGGATTTGGGCGCTCGCGCGAAAGTTCACGCGGGGCAGATGCTACTTTCGAGGTATCCCTTGTGTTGACGAAACGGGGTATGCGATTTCCAGACATACATGGGAGGGAAAAAACACTCGAACTCGTGATGCGCGGCGGGCGCCGATCGCGCGATCTTCCTGACACTGGGAGGCGAATATGCAACGAGTGATCGCGATCTTCGACTTCGTCTTCGGCTGCCGTCATTCTCATTTGAGTCGCGTTTTTACGATGGACAGCCGCACCTATCGCGAGTGTTGCGACTGCGGCGCGACCTTCGGTTATTCACTGGACAACATGTCCATGGAGCGGCGCTTTGCCGCGGCAGCGCGACGCCATGAATTCGCTTAGATCCGGGTTCCTCACTCACGCGGCGAACCTGCTGCTGCTGGCGGGATACACTTTCACGGACGTCCTCCGCCTGCGCGTGCTCGTCGCTGCGTCTTGCCTGATTTCGATTCCATATTTCTATTTCGCCGCGCAGCCAACACGGCTGTGGATACTGATCGCATGGAACGCGGCTCTCGCGGGTGTCAATCTGATCCACTCCTGGCGGTTGTACCGCCAGCGCCGCGCGCAGAGAATTGCCTCGTCGCGCGAGCCTGAAGTTCGATGGACCGCGCTGCAAAAGCGCGACCGCGTCTTGGGCGCGGGTGGCGGGACCTAGCTGACATCCTGCCCCTCGGCAAACTGGTTTCAGTGAGAGCTCTACCCGACGACTGCAGTATGATGAACAACCAACCCGGGGTCGCATCCTAAGATTTAGTTTGCCGCAGGCCAGATGCCGCAGAAGCCATCCACATTTCCGGCCCTCCCAGCGGCGGTTGTGCGCTACGGTCTGGCAGCCTTGACCGTGGTTGTCGCGCTCGGTTTGGCCCTTCTGCTTTCGCATTTCGATTTCCGTGGAATCGAGTTCCCGCTTTTTCTGATGGCGATTGCCATAACCGTTTGGTACGCGGGCACCGGGCCAGCCATTGTCGCTCTGGTTCTCTCCAGCCTGGCTTTCAATTACTACTTCACCGAGCCGCTGCACACCTTCTACGTAAACCGTTCCGATTTCCCTTATTACGTGATGTTCATCCTGTTCGCGATGCTGCTCACATGGTTCAGCAGTATTCGCCGGCGCGTGGAGCGCGAACTTCTGGAGTCTCGCGACGTGCTCGCGCAAGAGGTAATCATCCGCACTCGACAGGCCAACCTGCTCAACCTGACGCACGACACGATCTTTGTGCGCGGCATGGATGACGTGATTACCTACTGGAACCGCGGCGCCGAAGGGATGTATGGAGTTACATCGGCGCAAGCCCTGGGCAAGCGTTCTCACGACCTGCTGCGGACGACTTTCCCGATCCCCATCGACCAAATTCAGGAGGAGGTTCTGCGGGCGGGGCGCTGGGAAGGAGAACTGCGCTGCGACTTCGAAACACAACTCCGGCACCCCTTCGACATCGTCCTCGCCGACTATACCCTGCCTTCTTTCGACGGCTTCTCGGCGCTGAAAATCGCCAGGGAACTCCGGCCCGATCTGCCTTTTATCTTTCTTTCCGGGACCATGAATGAGGAGATCGCGATCGAGGCGGTGAAGATGGGCGCCACCGACTATGTCTTCAAAACGCGCCTGGGCCAAAATTCCTCCGGCCGTGCGACGCGCGCTCGGCGAGGCCGAATCCCGTGCCCGGCGCCAGCACGCCGAGGACGCCCTGCGGCGCAGCCAGGCCTATCTGGCGGAAGGGCAACGCCTGAGCCACACGGGCAGCTTCGGCTGGCGCATTCCGGACGGCGAGATCTTCTGGTCTGAGGAAACCTTTCGCATTCTGGGTATCGATCCCTCGACACCGCCGACGCGGGGCATCGTCCTCGCGTGCACACACCCGGAAGACCGTGCGCGCGTGGCGCAGGCCTTCGAAGCGAGATCGAGCGGCAATCCGATCGATTTCGAGCATCGTCTCCTGCTGCCCGATGGCTCCGTCAAATATGTACGGGTGGTGGGCCATCCGCTGAAGAAAGACGATCGTTCCGCCGTGGAATTCGTCGGCGCGATCACCGACATCACGGAACGCAAGCGGGCCGAGGAGACACTGCTGCGAAGCGAGTCTTACCTCGCCGAGGCCCAGCATCTCAGCCACACGGGCAGTTGGGCCGTTAATATCGTCACCAACCAGGTCTACTGGTCAAAAGAGACTTTTGTCATCTTCGGCTTTGACCCGAAAAACACCACTCTTTCTTTCGATCTCTTCCGGGAGCGCGTGCACGCCGAGGACCGCCGCGGCCTCGATGCCGCCATCGCCACACTGCGGGCGGGCGAAGCGAGCGAGTACAGCTACCGCATCGTTCTTCCCGATGGTTCTCTCAAATACATCCGCACGCTTGCCCACCCTGTCCGCGGGGATTCCGGTGGTCGAGATCGTCGGGACGGTCGTCGACGAAAGCGAGCAGTGCCGCTCAACGGATGCGCTCAAGAAAGCGCTCGACGAGATCAAGGCCTTGCGCGATCGGTTGTTGAAAGAGAATATCGTGCTCCGCGAGGAAATCGACAAAGCGAGCGTGTCCGACGAAATCATCGGGGAGTCCGGCGCCCTGCATGCTGTCCTGAGCAGCGCGATCAGCGTCGCACACACCGACTCGACCGTGCTGATCACGGGGGAAACCGGCACCGGGAAAGAGCTGATTGCCCGCGCCATTCACAAACGCTCCGGCCGTTCTTCGAGGATGTTCGTCAATGTCAATTGCGCCGCCATTCCGCAAACTCTAATTGCTTCGGAACTGTTCGGGCATGAAAAAGGAGCGTTCACGGGGGCGACCCAGCGCCGACTGGGACGCTTCGAACTGGCCGATGGCGGGACCATTTTCCTCGACGAAGTGGGCGAACTGCCGATGGAAACGCAGATCACTCTCCTGCGTGTTCTTCAGGAGCGAGAGTTTGAGCGGGTCGGAGGGAACCAAACGATCCGGGTGGATGTGCGAGTCGTCGCGGCCACAAACCGCGACCTGCATGGCGCCATCGAGTCCGGCGCCTTCCGGCGGGACCTCTATTACCGCCTGAACGTTGTCCCGCTAGAAGTGCCGGCGCTTCGGGACCGGCGCGAGGACATTCCAGCCCTGACCCAATATTTCATCCGCCGTTTCTCGAAGAAACTGGGAAAAAACATGGAAGCGATCGAACCAAGGACGGTCGCCCTACTTCAAGACTATTCCTGGCCCGGCAATATTCGCGAGTTGCAGAACCTGATCGAACGATCCGTCATCATCAGCGAGAGTTCGGTGCTCAAGGTGGATCCTAGTCGGCTGTCTATCAGCGCCGCGCCTGTCCGGGCGGCGTCGCAGCCGGACCGCCGTGCGTCGCTGGCAGTGCGCACGGAAAATGCGGAGCGCAGCCAGATCGAAAGCGCTCTTGCGAGGTCCCGCGGCCGAGTGTCCGGGCCGTTTGGGGCGGCAGCCGAACTGGGCATACCTGCGTCTACTCTTGAATCCAAGATCCGCGCGCTGAAGATCAATAAGTACCGTTATCGGGAAGCGTGAAGACTCGCGACAATTCGCTAAATAATCGCGAATTCGCGATTTCCGACGTTGTGAACATCAAGTAACATCCATCTTTCCAGTGATTTAGATTTGGAAGCGCTATTGCATGAGGGATGTCAATTCCGTGGGTTTCCAGTTAGTTCAAGCCACTGTGGTTCGTGGGGGTAGAGATGACTATAGCGACCTCGATTCGCATCCTGGCGGTAGATGACCATCCTATTCTGCTGGAAGGGCTTGCAGCGGTGATCCGCAGCCAGACTGACATGATCTTGGTAGGGGAGGCCAGAAACGGACGCGAGGGCGTGCAGCAGTTCCGAGGACTGCAACCCGACGTGGTTCTCATGGACCTAAGACTCCCGGCATGAGCGGAATCGATGCCAGGTCAACGATCCTGAAGATGTCCCCGGATGCGCGCATCATTACTATCACGACTTTCGAGGGGGATGGGCCGGTGCGGCAAGCCTTGCAAGCGGGTTGCAAATCATACATTCTCAAGAATATGCCGCCCAAGGATATCCTTCGAACGATCCGAAAGGTGCACTCAGGAGGAAAAGATGTACCCCAGAGCGTCGCGACAAAAATTGCCGAGCATTTTGGGGATGAACAGCTTACTCACCGCGAACTTGACGTTCTCCAGCACACGGCGGGTGGCAATCGGAACCGTGATATAGCCTCGAAGTTGTTCATCGCCGAGGAGACGGTGAAGGCGCACATGAAGCAAATCATGTCTAAATTGGGCGCCAGCGATCGCACGCAAGCCGTCACGATCGGACTTCGCCGCGGATTCATACAGTTCTAACGAAACTTGGGAACCTGTCGGATGGCGGGGCAGGCTTCGATTCCGGATATCTTCCCTTCCCAACGGAAAACCACTGAGCCACCTATTTCACGATTGAATTGGAGGGCTGACGGCTCGGCGAATTCGCGCGCTGACTTTGCGACTTATCAATGAGGCGGCGGAGCTTGGTGCGGGCCCGGTTGAGGCGAGCCTTAACGGTTCCTTCGGGCACGCCGAGCATGCCGGCCATCTCGCGAATGGGGAGGCCGTCGAAGGCGCGCAGTTGAAAGGCCTGCCGCAAGGGCGGTGAGAGTTCCGCCATGAAGCGCGAGGCGCGATCCGCGAGTTCGGAAGCGCGGCACTGCTGCTCAGGACTCGGACCCGGATCGGGAAGCCGGTCGAACAAAGTGAACGACGCATCGTCACGCTTCGGTTCATTCAATGACATGTGGAGATGCCGCGGGCGGCTGCGGAGGCGCATGCGAGCGGCATTAATAACGATAGCGGTGAGCCAGGTTGAGAGCTGCGCCTGGCCCCGGAATTGATGCCTATACTTGCAGGCTGAGAGCAAGGCATCCTGAACGGCATCTTCCGCTTCCGCCGCGTTGCCAAGCTGGCGGAATGCCGCATGGTAGAACGAAGACCAGCACCGCGAAAAGACCGCGCCAATTTCCTGGGCAATGTTGTCGCCAGAAATCAAGTCAGGTTGTAGTGTTGCGATTGCTGCCATGATTCACCCCGTTATCCGATTCCTTCGATCTCCACTGCCCAGGAAGCCTCGCCGTGCTACAGTCCCAGTTCCGTCAGGCCGGGATGCGAGTCCGGCCGCCGTCCCAAGGGCCAATGGAATAAGCGATCTTTGTCTGCGATGGCGATGTCGTTGATGCTGGCGTGACGAATTCTGGAGAGTCCGGCTGCATCGAACTCCCAATTTTCATTGCCGTAGGCGCGGTGCCATCGCCCCGACTTGTCCTGCGATTCATAGGCGAAGCGGACCGCGATCCGGTTTCCGCCGAAAGCCCAAATCTCTTTGATCAGCCGGTACTCAAGCTCATCGCTCCATTTTCTTGTGAGAAACGCAACCACTTCCTTGCGGCCGTGGAGAAATTCGGAGCGGTTGCGCCAATAACAGTCTTCGCTATAGCCATGGGACACCCGCTCAGGGTCCCGTGTATTCCAGTTATCTTCGACGGCACGAATTTTCAGGATGGCCGTTTCTTCGGTGAACGGGGGAACGAGCTTTAGGAGCGGAGTTGCTTGTGCATTCATAACGCCTTCCTTTCAGGTTTGCACCTCTGTATGCAAAGGGCGGAGGAGGGAAGGGCTCGGCGACCGGCTCTTCCCTGCGGGCAAGGAAAATCTATGCTGCATTTCTCTTGCTCAGCTCAGCTTCCGCTTTGGGCACGTAAGGGAAAACCTTTGAAGGTTTTGATGTGACAGATTCCTTCCCGATGCCGAGGCGAATGGGAGTATTTGCGGCCAGCGAAAACATCACGTCCGGCGCATTGTCGATGAGGGAGCGGCCATTCCATCCGGCAAACCCAAACGCCGCAGGAGTGCCGACTTCATAAGGCAAGATGTTGGGGAAGAGACGATGCGCGACCGTTTCCGCATAGGCGTTCGCATCGTCCGCAGTTCCGTACGCGGACACCACGCCGGAGATGGCCTTCGCCGCACCGGAGCCGTACGTTGTGAAATCGGTGGACGGACGGCCTGCATTGAGGCGATTGCCGAGATCCTCATTGTATTGTGCAAAAAGAGGAGGGATCATTGGGAGCCCGACACGATTGATGGAGCGCCACCCGCCGGCGTCAGTTGCGAGGGTGGAGACGGCCCAAACACCGATTTTGCGGTTGCCGCCGGTACCGGAGAGCAACTCGCTGTCCGGCACTTCGAGCACGATCGAATAGACCGTGTGGCCGGCGAAGAGATTCTTCGCGCGGCTGGGATCCCAGCCATCCAGATCTACTACGGTGCCGTCCTGGAAAGCGTGGCCGACGGCGTGCAAAACGTCCGGCTCAATCCAGAACGGATCGCCCGCCCTGCCTGCCCAGACACGCACTCCGCAGGGAGCGGCGACAACCTCGCCGGTTGTGCCCTGTGTGACAACCGTGCCCGGCGCATCGGGATTGGCCGCATCCGCGCCGCGGATGCAGCGGACAACGTAACTCTGATTTCCACTCACATCGCGCTCGGCGAAGATGAGGCGGTAGGTAACTTCTTCAACAGCGTCGCCGTTGAGGTCAACCTTGAATTCGTACATTCCCTCGGGGTGATAGCCGGGCACGGGAATCGGGCCAAAAATGGAATGGCAAACATTGATGACGAATACGGTGCCGGTCTCGCCGCGAAAGAGATAGAGATCGGTAATGTCGAGGCGGATATCTTGCCGTGCGATGGGTGAATCGAGGTGATGCGACATAGCGCTCCTTTTTTTCGATTGAAATCGACGATCACTTGCGGTGATTCCCAAAAGATCGAACCATGCGTTGGTTCATGGATTCAGCGCATCGCGAATCGCGTCGCTGGCTTGACGAAGCGCTGCTTGCACACCGGGATCGTCGTGAATTGCGTTGAGGAGGACGAAATCGTGGATCATCCCGTTGTAGCGGGTCGCCATGACCGGAACGCCAGCGTTCTTGAGTTTTCGCGCGTATGCTTCTCCCTCGTCACGAAGGGGATCGTTCTCCGCGGTGATCACGAGAGCCGGCGGGAGGCCCTTTAGTTCGTCGCTGCCGGCGCGAAGCGGAGAGACGTAGGGATTGTCACGGGTTTTGTCGTCTGGGGCATACAGATCCCATCCATATTTCATGAACGAGCGAGCGAGGAACCGGCCTGCGCCAAACTCGTGGTACGAATCAGTATCGACGTTGGCATCGGTTGCCGGGATGAAGAGCACCTGATACGCGATCTTCGGGCCATTGCGATCCTTGGCCATCAAAGTGAGAGCTGCACTCATATCTCCGCCGACGGAATTTCCAGCGACAGCAATGCGGCTTCCATCGGCGCCGAATTCGCGGGCATGCGCGGCAACCCATTGGAGGGCTGCGTATGTTTCGTTCAACTGAGTCGGAAACTTCGCCTGCGGCAGGGGCGTGTACTCGACAAAGACTCCGACCTGACCGGAGCCGACAACCAGATCGCGCAAGAGGCGCTGGTGATTCTGAAAGTTGCCGACGATCCAGACGCCACCATGAATGAAGAACAGGACGCCGGGGTTGGCGGCCAATTGCCGCGGGATCATGATGTACAGCTTCACCGTATGGCCATCCTGGGTTATGGTGCGCTCGTCGATATTTACTCCCGACATATCCACCGGCGACTGGTTCTGCAGTGCAGTCAAGATGTCCTGTGGCTTAGGCTGAGGGAGTTCCCAGAACGGACTGCTGTTTTTGTCGATTTCCGCGAGAAATGACCGCACCTGAGGGTCGATACGCGGATCGGTGGTGGCATCCAGGACTTGAGCAGTTGCGGTCCCACTCGAAATAATCGCTCCCAGAATTAGCGTGGCCAAGCGGCGAAACTTTTTCATCTTCGAATTCCTCTCTCTTCGTTCGTTTGTCTTTCTCACGATCACAAGCGTGATTTTGCCGTGTTTGCGGACGGAGCAAAACCCCAAATGGTTGGATTTGCGGGCACCACTTGGGCAGAAGTTCTATGTACCCCGTTCGGGGTAGGGAGCGTTTAGCTCGATAGGGTCTTGATTTGTTTTCTGCCGAAGAGGCGGGCGTCGAAGGACCAGGCGCCGGGGCCAATCATGGCCAGGGAGGCGCCCATGGAGGCGAGAACCAAAGGCATCCAGAAGCCGCAATCGCCGGAAAGAACTATCCAGATCTCGGCTGCCGTGAGCACCGCACCAGCCAATGGCGTCCACAATCCGACCAGGAGAAGAACGCCCGCGCCCGCTGCGATCAAGTGCGGCGCGCTCGACGCGACGTGCGATGTCTCCCGAAGACGAATCGTCGCGTAATGAACGAGCGCCGCAGCGGTAATGAGCCGTTGAATCAAGAGGCCGACGCCGGGCCATCCATTGGCGAACGTTGAAAATAGGCGTTGCAGAGGGATACCCACACAGTACTTCCAGGGTAGGTTATCGTTCACGCGATGGAGAGAAAACCGTTGAAAGGCGGGCCAAGCGATACTACTTTTGGGGGAGAGTTAGAGTTCGATGATGCCGCGCTTCAGACCGATCGTGACGGCATGGGCGCGATCGTTGGCGCAAAGTTTGGAAAGTATGTTGGCCACATGGCTCTTCACAGTCGCTTCTCCGATGAACAGCCGATCGGCAATCAACTTGTTGGAATTGCCCGCGGCAATCAAGCGGAGCACATCGATTTCGCGCCGGCTTAAGGCGTCGTCGGCAAGATGTTCAGCCAGTTGTTCGGCGATGTCGGGAGGAATCCGCTTATGGCCGGCGTGAACCGCGCGAATCGTTTCGAGCAGTTCACGATGGACCTGGCCCTTCAAAATGTACCCGCGCGCGCCCGTCTTGAGCGCCCGCAGGACTTGCACGTCGCCGGTGTAGGTGGTGAGCACGACGATGCGGGCACCGGGAAATTCACCGTGAATCAGTGAAATGGCTTCAGTTCCGTTCATGTCCGGCATCTGGAGGTCCATGAGGGTCACATCCGGCCGATGCTCACGGAACAACTCGATCGCCTCCCGACCATCTGACGCTTCTGCGATCAGCTTCATGTCGGGTTCGGCATCGAGCAGGGCCGCGATGCCCTTGCGCAGGAGAGCATGGTCGTCGACCGTGAGAATGCGTATGAGAGCAGGGGAATTGTTCACGAGGCCTTGTCCTTGTGGAACGGCCTGAACCTCGATCCATCGCTTATTCTTTCGTAGGCGGTGGCAGCTGGTACGGTGAGTTCAACTTCAGTTCCCACCCCGGCCTGGCTCCAAAACGTCAACCTGGATTCGATGCTCTGCGCGCGTTCGCGGACTCCGGGCAAGCCCCAGTGCCCGGGGCGACTGCTCTGCTCGAGATCAATGGGATCAATGCCCTTGCCATCGTCGCTGAGGCGCAGCCGAAGCTGGTCCTTGTCGTATCGGATCTCGGCTTCGATCTGACGCGCGCCGGAATGCTGAAAGGCATTTCTCATGAGTTCTTGAGCAATACGGCAGACTTCATCCCGAATGTGCGGCGAGAGCGGTCTGGGTGCACCTTCGAGGATCACGCGGAAAGTTGTCGAAGTCGCAGCCGCGGCATCCTGAAGGGCCGTGAGCTTTTTTGCCTCGGTCTCCAGCAAGCGGGGCAGGTCGGCCTCCGCCACTGCCTGCGAACGAATATCGTGAATGGCATCACGGCTCTCCACTATGGCCTGTTCGGTGCCGGCGATTGCCTCGTCGAGGGCGCGCATGGCGTTCTCCGGGCTGCGAGGGAGCAGGTTGCGCGCGGCCTGGAACTGAAACATAAGCCCGTGCAAGCTCTGCAAGAGCGTGTCATGCAGTTCGCGAGCGATGCGCGTCCGCTCATTGACGCGCGCTTCAAGCCCGATGTTGAACTGCCGGCGCAACTGGCGAAGGCGAAACTGGTAAAGGGCCCAAAGCAACGCGAGCAGGGCGAATCCGCACAAGGCACGGAACCAATTTGTCTGATAGTAGGCCGGCGCAATGTTGAATTCGAGCGATGCGCCATCGGTATTCCACAGCCCGCTGTTATTGGAGGCGATCACGCGGAAGGTATATTGGCCCGGCCTCAAGTGGTTGTAATATGCCGCGCGCCTAGTTCCGGGGTCATGCCATTGCGTGTCGTATCCCTCGAGCTTGTAGCGAAACAGAACCTTGGAGGGCGCGACAAAGCTGAGGGCCGTGTAATCGATTTCGATGTCATGCACAAGTGGTGGAAGGCGCAGTTTATCCCCAGGCCAATAGTTGTTGCGGTCAGCGACGATTCCTTCGATGTGAACCGGAGGTGGCTGAGGATTTCGAACCAGTTGGCCTGGAGCAAAAACCTGGAGGACAGTTCCGTTCACAAACCACAGGCGCCCATCCAGAGTACGGGCGGCAGACGGTCGAAAATTGGCAGCGGAGGTTTGCGCCCCATCGAGCCGATCAAGGACTGTGACATGCACGGTTGCCTCGGCATTTTCCCACCAGCTTTTCAAGTCTTGAGCCGGAATCCCGACCAAACCGCATTGCGCGTACAGCCAAAGGCCGCCTCGATCGTCAAAAGTGAGCCCGTAAACGGAATTGCAAGGAAGGCCATTGCGGACATTGAGAATCTGCATTTTACCGAGCCGCCAGCCGATGACGCCGGAGGGCGTCGCCCCTAACAAAGTTCCGTCGGGATTCGCGAGGAGTTGCTGCGCTGCCCCTGGCTTGCGTCCGTCGTCAAAGCCATATTCTTGCAGCCGGCCTTCCCTAAAGTGGGCCAAAACTCCGTCATAAGAGGAGATCCATATACCACCCGCAGGATCGGCGGCGAGTGAGCCGCCGGTCAAAGTTTGAGGCGCCCGGAATTCCGTGACTACCCGCCCGCCCTGAATGCAAATGAGCTTTCTTTCGGTGCCGATGACCGTGGCCCAAATCCTGCCATCCCTGTCCTGCGTTAGGGAGAGCACAGGTCCCATTGCGCTGGTGCCGAGTGGCCGAATCGGAATGAATCTCCCTTCGCGGTAAACGAACAGTCCCCGGTCGGTTCCAACCCATAGGCCGCCTTGCCGGTCTTCGAAGAGCGATGTGACCCTTTGTCCGGGGAGACCATCCTTAGGCTGAATGGATCCAAGCTGTCCTTGACGAACGTAGTCCAGGGCTTCGTGATTTCCAATCCAGAGGGTTCCATCGCGAGAAGCCAGAACCGAACCTGGCCGATTACCAACAAGGCCTTCCCGCGGCGAAATTGTGACGACCGAGAGGTCGCGAAAGCTGTCGATGCCCCTCGCCGTTGCGACCCATAGATTGCCTTCGCGGTCCTCGCAGAAGCTGTTGATGGAATCGCTCGACAGGCCGTCGATGCTGGTGTAGTGATCCACATCGTTGCTGCGAATACGATAGATTCCTTGGTTTTCCGTGCCCACCCACAGGCTGTCATGGCGGTCGCGGTATAAGGATGTGATCGACAAGCCGGTGCCATCGAACTCTCCGATGCGTAGCGATTTCCACCCTGTGTCCACCAGCCGCTGCAAGCCAAGTCGAGGACCCTTACGGCTTAAACCCACCCAAAGCTCTCCGTTTACTCCAGTGGCGAACGCGGTCGTGCCGCTCAGGCCTTCATTGGACTTGCCGACAGGAACCGCGAAGGTCGTGGATGAGCCAGGCTTCCAGCGAACAATGGAGGACACTCCGCCGACCCATAAATATCCAACGGAGTCTTCAACCAGAGCACCAGCGTAGGGGAATGGAATCCCATCCGCCTTGCCGAAACACTGCACGGATTGCGCAACTACTTTGCAGAGCGGCCCATTGGCATCCCGGACCCGAGAACGTGCGAACCAAATGTTGCCCCGAATATCCTGGACAATAGCGTTAACCCGGCCGGGAGCGGCATCATAAGTCTTCACCACACTGCGGTTGAGGTTCGCGAGACTCGTGGCCGTTCCAATCCAGAGGCTGCCGTTCTTATCCGGCAACAGCGAATAAACAGGCTTCGTGAATTGCTGACCGTCGGAGGAAGCCCAGGAGACGAAGCGAACGCCATCAAACCGCACCAACCCGTTCTCAGTCCCGATCCACAGGTACCCGTCCGAGGTTTGAGCAATCGCGGTGGGCTGAGCGGTGAAGATTCCATCCTGAACCCGCCAAGAGGTGTGCGCGTATTGAGTGGTGAGCCGATTCGGATCGAGAGCAAAGAGAGATCCGCAGGCGCAGCACGAGATAAAAAAGGCGAGCCCGATCCAGCGAAGAATAGGCAGCTCCACTCCGGCGAGAGGGCTCAGCGGAGTGCAACGGATTCGGTTGTCAGTAGATCCGAAGACCACGATCCTACCCGCACCCGCTTCGCCTAAGTCAAGCCGTAATCTTGGAGTTCGTGTCCGTTCCGGTGATCGCTCACACTCTGTCTGATTGGCTCGTGTTATCGCAGTTCGAAATCAGCCGCGGAAGCGACGGCAGTTGAAAGGCAAAGGCCGGCCGCTATTCGGATGTCCGCCATTCGACCCTGAAATCTTGCGGAGACTCCGCTGATGACGCGACGGCTGAAGCCGTCACCGTAACTACCCCACGCGGGTTATTGTACTCCGAGCCCTACATCTTGGTAGCGCCGCTTGTATCGGCGGAGAGACACGGCTGGCACATCGAGGGGGGCTTTACCACCTTAGGACAGAGGGAGATACCTGCGAACATTGAGCGGCTATCACGGACATCTCACGGAAATCTCGTATCCGCGTCGAATGAAGCGGACTTCATAAACGGCGCCGTTCTGAGCGTTAAGGGCGGTCTGACGCTGTAGAGTGGGAACTCGTCCTGTGGCGCTGCGCAAAACCATTGTCATCGGTTCTGATCTTCCGGCAGCACCTGCAGGATTGGATCGCAGTTTCATGGCGTCTGACTACAGGCTAGGATTGCGGGGGCTTGAACGTTTTCGGCGCTGGATCCCGAGGCTTGGATGAGCGCATCTTCTCCGATCTTGCCCGGTCGAGCCGCTTTGCGATCTCGTCGAACCCCGGTTTAGGCCCGCTCCAGCGCAACTGATCGACGTCATCGAAAAGCGGAAGATCGGTGCGCAGGGTGGCGAGTTTGCGGAAGAGCAAAGCAAGTTCGTGCTCGCGGGCAAGAGTAGCTGCGAGCACGCTGGCATTTGCGACGTTTACATGCCAATCTCGCCAGTCGGGAGGGATGGATTCGAGATGCCGAAACCGGCCGAGAACCGCGCCCGACGACTTTGCGCCCCAGCCGCGCAAGCCGGGATATCCGTCCGCGGAATCGCCGACGAGCGCCAGATAGTCGGGAATCGATTCAGGAGAGACGCCAAATTTCTGAAGCACAGCGGATTCGTCCAGAGTGACTTGAGTTCGCCGAACGAGCTGGACGACCCGCGTTCCCTTTACGGCCTGGGCGAGGTCCTTGTCAGGTGTGCATATGATCACTCGGTCGACTCTGGGATCACGAGCGGCCAGCAGCGCCGCCGAGGCTAGCGCGTCATCGGCTTCGAACTCAATCATCGGCCACACAACAATGCCGGCCGCCAGCAGAACGTTTTCCAAGAGTGGGAATTGCGCCCAAAGATCGGGCTCGATACCTTCGCCGGTCTTATATCTGGGCCAGAGGTCGTTGCGAAACGACTCGATGACATGGTCGGTCGCGACCGCGATGTGCGCGGCTCCGCCGCGTACCATTCCAAGCAGGGATGAAAGTACGCCCCTGACAGCCGCCACTTCATGCCCGCTATCGTCCCGCGCAGAAGGCAATGCGTAATAATGACGGAACAGCTCATACGTGCCGTCGACCAGATAGGTGTCCACTCTGTCACCCCGGAATTGTTACGGTTCATGCAGCAAGAAACTTATTCTCTCAAACATCAAAAGGGACATTTTCTCAGGAAGCAACTCAAGAGGCATTTGCCGAGAGCAGGGTCGCAGGCGTGAATTTTCGGTTTTCTGAGTAATTGATAACGAGGGTGGCCAGCGACGGAGTTGAACCGCCGACGCCAGCCTTTTCAGGGCTGTATTCTCGCAGTCTAACTGTCTGTTCAATCAACAACTTAACTCGTCGAGATGGCAAGTAGGCAAACCCGATCGTTGTAGCGTTGACGGGAATCAGGCGATAGCCGACATACGTAACGAGGACAACGCCACTCAATGCGACGAGCACGCGCACGGGACGCCGACTAAGCACGCCATTTTCCTCCCGCACGATATTCTAGGGTCATCCTCATGAGATGGACGGCTGCCCCGATTACGGTCTTCATCGGCGCCCTGTTGGAGAATCAGCGATACCGTTCAACGGCTCCCATACGTCAGAATTCCAGTTTCAGTTGCACGGCGATCATGCGCGGGCTGCTATCGCCACCTAAGCCCACGCCGAGCAAGCCAGTGGGCGGAGATGTCGTATAGGTGAGGGCTCCAAATCCTGTTTGCGTCGAGGGGTTCCCCGGAACGCCGGCCAACGCCTGGCTGGGCAGTCCAAAGTTGGGATGATTGAAGACATTGAAGAACTGTGCTTCCAGCCTCATGGCGAGTTTTTCGTGAAGCGGGATGCGTTTTGTCAGATACATGTCGGACCAGAGGAATTGAGGGCCACGGAACTGGTTCCTGCGAGAGTTGCCAAATTGGCAGTGGGCCGGACTATCTTCGCCTACACAAGCCCCTGTACTTGGATCCACTGTCGAAACGAATGCATCAGGGTTCAGCCACTGCACCGTTCCACGTTGTGTGACGCCCGGAATGTTGCAGTGACGACAGTAGGGATTCGCCCCGGGCACAAGGCTTGCGAACTGAGGTCCGCTGCCTTGCACGATGCCATTGCCGTTCGCCGAATAGGGCGTGCTCAGGACTGAGAACGGAATACCACTGTGCCAGAATACGCTGCCCGAAACCTGCCACCCATTCAGGGCATAGCCAAGCTTGTGATTGCTCACTTTGATCGGCAGTTCGTACACATACTGCCCGGTGAGGTTGTGGCGAATGTCGTAATCGCACGAGCCGTAATCGCGACGAAGATCTCCCGGCAGAGGAGAAAGAATCCCTCCGGCAGAAAACTGCAGGAAACCTCCATTCGAGACCGTGTCCAGGCAATGGCTCCAGGTGTAGTTGAGCTGTCCCTGGAGACCATGTCCGAGACGCTTCATGGCGGTGAGTTGCAGGCCGTGGTAGTGACTGTTCGCGCCCGTAGCAAACTGAGTCACTGAGGCGAAGCGGGGATCGATCGGCTGTAGGTAAGGAAACGGAGCGAAGCATCCCTGGCACACAGTCTGGTATCCATTGACCTGCGTAAGATAGGGTTGGTTCACCGCGCGCGTGCCGACGTATTGGGCCTGCAAGCTAGCCGTCGCCCCAAACTGATGTTCGACGCCCAGGCTCCACTGCATGAAATATGGCGCATGCAGCTTGCCGTCCGGCACCGCTGTTATGGCCGCGGGCGGGAGACACGTCGCAGGATCAGCTAGGGGCGAGGCGCACGAAAGTTGCCCTTGCTGGAATCCGGCGCCAAAACTCTGGTTGGCAGCGACGGTTGCATCGACCGCACTGTTTGGCACTCCCGGCGCGATCGTGGTTCCGCCCACGGTGCCTAACAACCCACCCTGAAACGTCCTCACGTAAGGCGGATTGGTGCCGATCAAATCAGCGATGCTGCCCGGCATGATGTCACTGAAGATTCCGAAGCCGGAACGGAGCACGGTGTTCGGTTCGAACTGCCACGCAATAGCGGTTCTCGGTTGAAGGATGGCAACCGGGGTCGAGGAAAACAGGTGGCCCAGATTCGTTTGGATCGCGGCATTAAGTGCTTGATTAACGTCGTGCGAAATGGAATTGAAAGCCCCTCGAAGACGGCCGATCTGCTGATGTGGATTAAGAGGATTCGAGTTGAAGGTATCGCGCACACCGAAAGTCCATGTAAGTTTCGGCGCGATTCTCCAGGTGTCCTGCGCATACAGGTCAAGATTGAGAAAATTGAAGGGCTCGTTGGCTGTTGTAGGGAATGCCTTGTTTGCTGTGGACGCCACTCCATAGATGAACTGCGGTAGCGTGGTGTAAGTCACGGTCGGCACCGTACCCTGACCAAAGTCGTAATCGTTGAGGCGAAAGATTCGGGTGTTGGTGCCGAACCTCAGTTCATGAGCACCATGGCTCCAGGCGAGGTTGTCGTTGATAAAGAAACGGGAGGCGCGCCTTCCCTGGACCCAAGTGTTATCGAGTCCTCCAATTGTGGTGAGCGGAGCATTCGCACCACTGCCTTCGAGAACGATCGGGAGAGCAGCAAGAGTTTTCTCGAAATCGCTTGGCCCGAACAGGCTCTCATACCACGAGAATGCTGGATTGAAGTAGTTCACAAGATTCTGGGAGAAAACGTGCGTATATCCCGCGGCAAACGAGTACAGAGGCTGGGGAGAAATCGCGTTGAACAAGGGATTAATGGGGTCCGTGTAAGCCGCCTGGAGTCCGTTGTCGGTCTGAAAGCGAAACCAAGCGGTGTCTCGCTGATTGATGTTGTAATCGATTCGAGCCGTCTGCACCTGTTCATGATCCGCGCTGGAATGCGAAATGCTCTGCCGGTTCGCACAGCCGTTTCCGTCATTCGCAATCGCGGGCGGACCTCCGCCGACATCGAATGGACAACCGAGCACGGCCAGTGGCGCACCCGTTGTGCTTCCGTAGAGCGAAAACATCTGTTGGTAGAACGGGACCAATTGCGGAGCAGGCGCATACTTTGCTCCGGAAACGGAGTCCGTTCCGCCGAGGGGAAGTTGCTGCAGCACGTATTGCTGGAATGCGCTACTCGGAACGGTCGTCGCTGTCACGATCGGCAATGATATCCGAACCCATTCGCTATCGAAGAAAAAGAACAGTCTGTCGTGGAAGATCGGCCCGCCGAGACTACCCCCGAAATGGTTTACGTTCGATCGTGGCTTGTGATTGCCGGGCGTGGCGTTGGTAAAGTAATCCGCCGCGTTCAGGATTGAGCCATTCCACAGTTCGTAGAGATTACCGTGAAACTGATTGGCTCCAGACTTCGTGACGTAGTTCACCTGGGATGCTCCGTAACGTCCCAGATCGACTGCATACGAAAGCGTATTGACCGTCACCTCTGAGATCGAATTCAGTCCCAGCACGAGGTTCGTTGCCAGGCCACTATTGAGATTAGTAAGCGGATCGTTGGTCTCCAGCCCATCAACGATGTACCCATTGGAGAGCGCGGGGAGTCCGTTGAATTCCACGTTGCCGTATCCGTTGGTGCCGCCCACAAAATCATTGCCGCTGCCTGCCGTATTGATGAGCGCGCCCGGGGCAAACTGCAATGGGTACGTCATATCTCCACCGGGATTCGGCAGGTCCTCCAGCGCCGGCGCGTTGAAGGTGGTTGAGGTGTTTGCGTTGCTCGGGTTGATGATCGGAGCTTCCGCGCCGACTTCCACGGTCTCCTTCGAACGCGCCACTCGGAGCGTGAAGTTGATGGTCTGCTTCTGCCCCAGTCCGGAGAAAACATTGTCCGCCTGCTGCGGCTCAAATCCCTCGGCTTCTACTCTGACCGCATACATGCCCGGTTTGAGCTGCGGGAAATTGAGGCGGCCCCCACTATCGGTCTTGGCGGTGCGCTTTAGGCCTGTCTCCTGATTCGTGATCGTGACCGTGGCATCGGGCACGATCGCGCCAGTGGCGTCGGTCACTTGGCCGATGATGGCACTAGTGGTTTCACCCTGCGCCCAGGCGGGGGACTGCATCACCGAAACCACTGCTAAGCCAAGAAGCGCCAAACTGAGTGCGAGCCACGAGGCGCACTCGAAACGCAATTCCACAGTTTATCCCTCGAATCCTCAGGCCGAACGAAAGGCTTCGCTCGTCATCGTCTGGAAATCAGGATACACCATCGGATGTTAACTATAGTAAATATCTGTGTGGATATTATGATTTAGAGACCCAGATTCTCTCCGCAGCCGATGTGCCAAGACGAATCTGGTGTTTATCAACCAACAAGGAAACAGTGCCGTCGTAGTTTCGGGCTTCGACCGCAAGGCGAACGCCCGGACGGATGCCCTCTTTCTCGAAAAACTCCAGGAGTTTCCGATCACGCTCATAAACGCTCGCAACCACATATTT
>Ga0335069_10001011_pt1 | contig 45327 bp, 34 predicted proteins | sample Lox_Sample_11_FD_206714 | JGI IMG/M metagenome (GOLD analysis project Ga0335069, IMG submission 206714) | Soil microbial communities from Loxahatchee National Wildlife Refuge, Florida, United States - Lox_Sample_1.1 | ecosystem: Environmental > Terrestrial > Soil > Wetlands | place: USA...
AGTGGCGACCGTTCCAAATGCGGTGACCACGATAACGATTGTCTCGGGGTGCTCCATCTTGACCCGCTTCAGCAGGTCCATGCCGGACATACCCGGTAGATGAAGATCGGTCAGGAGGACGTCATACGGAGACTCCCCCATGATCCGCAGCGCCTCTTCGGCGTCCATAGTCGCAGTGGTACTGAAACCGAGCTTGTCCAGGTGAAGCTGCGTGACTCGCCTGAGGCTGTCATCGTCCTCCACCACTAGCACGCGGCCAGTCGCCATTAACTTTGTTCTGGCGTAGCGGCAGCCACACCAAGAACTCAATCCCTTTCTGAGCCTTAACCGTCGCCTTGATTATACCACCATGCTGTCGGACGATATCATAAGCGGTGGCCAGGCCGGCGCCGCTGGACGCCGTGGCTGTCCCAAAGAATCGCTCCAGTATCCGCCTGATTCCCGATCCCTTACGTTGGTCCCTGACCTCAAGAATCACGCCATCCTCTCCGCGACGGACGTCAATGACGAGGTCGTGAGTGGCTGATTGAACGGCATTGGTGGTCAGCGTGATCAGCAGATTTCGAATCTGGTCCGGGTCGCCCTCGATCCGCGGCAGTTCGGCGGCGATCTGCTTCTCGACCACGATGCCCCGCTCGCAAAAAACGAACTCAGCCTCTTCGACCGCGGCGTCGATGATTGGCTTGAGGTCTACTTCGTCGACCTGCGGTGGAGTCGCCGGGGCGCATCGCTGAGCCATTGAGTTAATCCCCGCCTCGAGCCGGCCACACTCCGTCGAGATGATGTCGGCCAGTTCCTGTCGTACATTAGCCGATGTATCATCCTCAGCCAGCAGTCCCGCCGCGCTCTGAATACTGGCGAGGGGGTCTAGGTTGAACTCGATTGCCGGTTCGGGATTTTTCCGGAAGCCGGAGGCCTGCTTACCGCTCGCGAGGTTGCGTCGCCTCGAAGGTTGCCGCAGTCCTAGAAGCCTGCCTCCAAATAATCCGATAAGAGCGAAATCAGGTACCAGAAAAGTCAGCAAAGCCACGTTGTTCACCCCCATGGAGACGGTCAGAAATGCCCATAGGAATGATGTAGCCACACCAGCCCACAATCCGGCCCACGGGCCATACCGGCCGCTCACCGCCAAGACCGGCAAATACGCAGCCCAACGCGCGGCGCGCCACTGCAGTCCAGGCATTGGCACCCAGGCAAGAGCTACGGTCAGTCCAACGGTGACGGCGAAAGTCACCAAAATCCGCATCCGGCTCTCCAATCGCAAGTACAGGCGAACGGATCTTTAGGCCTCCGGGGAGTTCGACCAGGGTCCATCCCGTTATCGCGAAGTCCACAATGGACCTCGGATCGTGATTCTCGCCTCCCAAGATGCACGAAAACGTAAAGCGTTGCTTTTTGTATGAAGAAAAATCGGCTGAATTTTTTGAGTCGGTCCGCCGGCCACCCACATCTTCAGCCACTCGGATAACCAGTATGAATTACGAACATCGAAACACGATGACCGCGAAGGTGCTTCGACCGGTTGCCAACCGTGCTATGCAGGCCCGTGTTGCCATCGCTTTCCTATCCTTGTGCTGGATCGGAGTACCGCAGGGAGTCGCGCAAACGCCTTCGAAAGCGTCCAAAGCGGCGACAGAAGCTGCGGCGACGACCGACGTCGGATGGCCTCGCGTTTACACCGATGGTGTAGCTACCGTTTCATTTCATCAACCGCAGGTGGATGACTGGCAGGATTTCAAGGTCTTGTTGGCACGTTCGGCGGTAGAAATTATTCCTCAAAAAGGTGCCCCGAAAATAATGGCCGCCCTGCACTGGGAGGCACAAACGGACGTCGACCTGGAAAATCGAACCGTGACCGTGGCTGCGCTGAACATTACCAGCTTTCGCGCGCCAGGCCAGAGCGATGCCAGAAACGCGGAACTCCAGGCGATAGTCACCCGGTTATTGCCCGCGATAACCCCTATCGCGCTGGATCGTCTGCTGGCCTATCTTGATCCGGCGCGCGTGCCCAGCCGTCAGATCGCTATCTCTACCGAGGCCCCGCCCATATTCGTGAGCAACCGGCCGGCCGTTCTTGTGATGATCGATGGGCCGCCCATATTCGGAGAAATTGCGGGCACCGACCTCAGCTACATCATTAACACCAATTGGGACATCCTGAAGGAAAAAAACGCGACACGCTATTACCTCCTGAACGATAAACAATGGCTCACTACGGAAAATCTGGACGGCCCGTGGAAATCCGCCGCGAGACTCCCCGGGGAAATGGCCAAGATCCCCGCCGACGCCAACTGGTCGGACGTCAGGAAAGCCCTGCCGCTGAGCTCGGGCAACAAGAACCTCAGTGTGCCCAGCGTATTCGTCTCCAATAAGCCGGCCGAACTCATCGTGCTCAAGGGCGAGCCGCAGCTTGTACCCATTGAGGGGACGTCTCTGTCCGACGTGGCCAACACCTCAAGCCTCCTCTTTTACGACAACAACGAGAAGAACTACTATTTCCTAACCTCGGGACGCTGGTTCCGTAACCCGATGCTGCGCGGAATTTGGGAATATGCATCGGATAAACTGCCCGCCGATTTTGCGCGCATTCCGGCCACCCATCCCAAAGCCAGTGTTCGCGCATCCGTTTCGGGAACGGACGAAGCCGGCGATGCCGTTCTGCTCGCCAGCGTTCCGCAGGTTGCGGTGGTGGATCGTAACGCGGCCGCCGCCCAGGCCAAAGTGATGTACATCGGAACCCCGGAGTTCAAGCCGATCGACAACACCACGCTGCAATACGCCGTGAACACTCCAGCCGATGTCCTACAGTATCAAGACAAGTACTTCCTCTTGCAGCAGGGCGTCTGGTTTGTCTCCGATGTTTCGACTGGGCCATGGACGGTTGCCGATACCATACCTGCTGAGATTTACAACATCCCGCCACAGTCCCCGAAGCACAACACAACCTATGTCTACGTTACGAATTCAGACGCCGATACGGTGACGGTCGCGCAGACCGCCGGCTACACCGGTATGGCGGTCGCGATGGGTATCAGCGTCGTAGTATGGGGCACCGGCTATTACTATCCGCCTTATTATTATTGGGGCCCAATGTATCCGTATCCCGTGTATTGGGGCTATCCCTACTGCACTTACGGCGCGGCCGCATGGTACAACCCCGCGACGGGATTCTACGGGCGCGGTGCCGTGGTGTACGGCCCTTACGGAGGATACGGCCGTTCCTCCGCCTACAATCCCGCAACCGGAGCGTATGTCCGGCGCGGAGCGGCATGGGGCCCTTATCAGGGAGTCATGGCCACGTCGTTCTATAACCCGCGAACGGGCGCCTGGGGCGGCGGCTATCGATATGCTAATCCGTATCAGAGTTGGGGCCGGGGAGAAGTCCATCGTGGTGGTGAATGGGCCAAGGGCGGCTATTACTCCGATAGCCGCGGTACAGTCGCCGGCATAGGCACCTCGCGCGGCGGCCGGTTGATCGCCGCGGGCAACGGCGATCAGGGCGGGTTCATCGGCCGCACTTCTGGCGGCGACATCTACGCAGGAAAGGACGGCAACATCTATCGCAAGGATCAGAATGGCAACTGGCAGGAGCATGGTGAAGGCGGATGGAGCAACGTTGGTTCCCCTGACTTCACTTCCGAACAAGGGAATCGGGCGGATCAGGCAAAAGCCAGCCCCCGGGCGGCGCAGGCGCGGAGCGAGGCCCAGAACCGGACTCAATCCGGCGGCGGGGCGCCACGCGCATCAGGCAGAGAAGCCCGTCCAAGCGACGACGTAATGAGCGGATTGAATCGCGATGCGGGAGCTCGAGACCGCGGCAACCGGAGTTACGGATCCTGGCGTACTCAAGCCTCGGGAAGCGGTGCGGGCGGTTTCGGCGGCCGCAAAGGCGGTCGGCGGAGGTGACCCACGGACGCATGAGGCTTAGACTTCACGTTTTTGCGGAGCACGGGTTGTTGACGGCCGGTCTCATCCTCCTGGTCATCGTGGGGGGGGCCATGATTCATCGCGCTGTGTACTCCCGGCTCGCGCTGGCGGAGTTCGACCGCGACCAGGCCATTCTTTTGAAGAGAGCTTCGCGATCCGGCGCCGCCACCCCTGTCGACGAAAACGTTGATTTCAGTCTCTGGTCGGAGAAACGAATTCGAGGGTACCGCGCGAGTCTTTCGATCAAGAAGGATGCGCCCATGGCTGTGCTCAGCATCGAGAAGCTCAAGGTGCGCGTGCCGGTATTTGAAGGGACCGGCGAGCTGGTGCTCAACCGCGGTATCGGATGGATTGCAGGTACGGCTAGACCGGGAGCCGTGGACAACAGTAGCAACATTGGGATGGCCGGCCATCGCGACGGTTTTTTTCGCGGCTTCAAAGATATCGCAATCGGAGACTCGGTAGAGCTTACAACCCCGGGAGTCGTGAGCCGTTATGTCGTGAACAACATTGAAATCGTTAACCCGGACAATGTCGGGGTATTACGGCCCCGGGGCGAGCCGTCGCTGACGCTCGTTACCTGTTATCCGTTCTATTTCGTAGGCGATGCCCCGCAGCGCTTCATTGTGCATGCGGTACTGAAGCAACAAACTGCAGTTAGTAAGTAAAAGTCGACCGGTTCGGCCTCGGCGCGAATCGGATCAGGAAGATACAAGGAGAAGGAAGATGCTCAACACAACGATTCGCAGAACCCTCACCGGTTTTTGCATAATTCTGACCGTCTCGGTCCTCGTGGCGCTGACTGCCGCAGCGCAGACGACCACAAGCACCAGGGAGGTCACTGGCACAAAAACGGTTACGTCGAAGATCAGCGGAACCATAATTTACAACGAAGGCGGCACGATTGTCGCTAGAATGTCAAACGGCCAATTGCGGACCTTCACCCCGCCGGCAGACAGGATGGTCACGGTTGACGGCCAGGATATCCCGGCGCGGGAACTGAAGGTGGGCACCCTGGTCCATGGCACCACCCTTACCACCACCAAGTCGGTTTTGGAGCGTACTGTCACGATCAACTCAGGCAAGGTCTGGTTCGTGAGTGGTAATACCGTGATCGTCACCATGTCCGACGGCAAGAACAAGATGTTCAAGGTAACGAAGGACTACAAGTTCATAGTGGATGGCAAGCCAACTGACGTATCCAGCCTGCGCAAGGGCATGACTGTCAACGGCGAAAAGGTCGTGGAGGAACCCTTGACGGAAGTGGCCAGCAATACCGCATTCACGGGAACTGCCCCCAAACCCAAGCCGGTTGTGGCGGCCGCTCCGGCTCCGGCGAGAGCCGCCGCGCCTCCTGCTGCCCCGGAAACCGCTGCGGCGGAACCCGCTCCGGCGGAACCGGGGGAACCCGCCCCCGCAAAGCTGCCCAAGACAGGCAGCCCACTGCCCCTGGCCGGCCTGCTCGGCATGCTGTTCACTGGCGCGGGCCTCGGTCTGCGCAAACTGCGCAACCGTCGCTAACGCGTGAAGCAAGAGGCCGGGTGCCCTCCCACCCGGCCGCTCCTCCGTGCGTCTCGGGAATCTGTGGACGCTATGGCTATCTCGCACATCGGAAAAGGTGAGCCAGACGGCTCTTCAAGACGAGATGGCGGAGCGCTCCACACGTGTCTCTTGCGGTTCTCTTCCAAGTCGTTAAGCCGTAACCTGGAGGCGGGCGGGAAGGGGACAGGGACCGCATTTGCTCTATCCCACCATCTCCCGCACCGTCTTAACCAGTTCTCGAAGGTGGTATGGCTTTCGCAGTGTCCTCTCGTTACCGGTCCTTGCCTGTTCATCCCGTTCGTTCGCGTCGTGCGCGGTCGTGAAAAGCACCCGCACCTCCGGCTTCAATCGGCGAATCTCGTCGCTGACTTGGTGGCCGGATAGGCCCGGCATGGTAACGTCCAGAACCACCACATCGATCTCGCTGTAGTGCATGGCGAATAACTGAACTGCGTCGAGGCCGTTGGTCGCCTCCAGGACGCCAAAGCCCTCCCGCTTGAGAGCGCTTGCTACCGCGAAGCGCAGAGCCTCCTCGTCGTCCACCAATAGAATGGTAGCGGCCGCAAGCGAGCGCGCCGGCGGGAACACGGGCTTCTTGCCCGAGTTGGCCTTGGCCGGAGCATTCGAGTCACGCAGCCAGACCTCAAACGTCGAACCTTTCCCTAGAGCGCTCGTCACCCCAATCGCGCCGCCTATGCCGCGAACGATGCCCTGGACGGCCGCCAGCCCCATTCCACGGCCAAGGAACTTGCTCGAGAAGAAGGGATCGAAAATCCGGGCTTTGGTTTCCTCAGTCATGCCGCAGCCGGTGTCCGTAACCTTCAACAGAATGTAATCGCCGTCAGGAAGTTCGGAAGGTCGCGCATCAACCGCTTCGCAACGCAACTGGATCCAGGAGGTCGACACATCCACGGTTCCGCGCCTACCCTCTAGCGCCTCGGATGCGTTCACCACCAGGTTCAGGACCACCTGGCGGATCTGCGCCGCATTGGCGTGGAGGATCGGTAGTCTCTCCGCCTGGTGTACTCTCAACGTGGTGGTTTTGGGTATCGTAACTTGCAGCAATGGAAGCAATTCCGCCAGCAGATTGCCTAGATCGACCGCCTCGTACTGGTCGAGGTCCGCATGGCCTGCATACGCCATCAGCAGCCTTACGATCTCGGAAGCGCGAACCGCAACCGTCGTAATGCTGGAAAGACTGGAGTGAGCTGGCGACTCGCTCGGAATCTCCTGCAGCGCCAGGTCGGAATGGACGAGAATCGAACTCAGCAGATTGTTGAAGTCGTGGGCGATTCCTGCCGCCATCACTCCCAGGCTCTCCAGTTTCTGATTCGCCAGAGCCCGCGTCTGGCTTTGCTTCAGCTCCTCAATGTCCAGGATAATGCCGATGTGCCCTACAAATTCGCCATCTACGAATCGAGTCGTTGCCGTGGCAGTCGCCCATCGGTACTGCCCGTCAAATCTCCGGTGGCGGAATTCGAACCGGAATGGCTTTACTTCTCTGATGGCGTCCGCAATGGTTTCCAGCACATGGTCCTGGTCTTCAGGGTGAAGGACGTGGCGCAAACCGTGCTTTTCGATGTCTTCCACGTTGATTCCCGCATAGGATCGCAGCCACTGGTTCATATAAGTCGTGGCCCCCGTCCGATCCGCGATGAAGATCCCCGCCGGCGCAGTGTCGGCGATGGACCGGAAACGCTGCTCGCTGTCGCGCAGTTCGGCTTCGATTTGCCACAGATTCTCCAGTTCGTCCTGCAACTGATCGTTGGCTGCCTGTAATTCGGCCGTCCTCTCCTCCACCCGCCGCTCCAGTTCATTCCGCAACCGGGCGAATTCGAGGTGGGTCTTTAGCCGGGCCAGCAACTCCTCGCGGCGATACGGCTTGTTGATGAAGTCCACCGCTCCGGCCCTTAAACCCTCCAGCCGGTCCTCAAAATCCAGTGACGCGCTGAGGAAGATCACGGGAATGTCGCGCGTATCAGCACGAGCCTTCAACTTCCGGCAGACTGCAGGACCATCCATCCCAGGCATGCGCATGTCGAGCAGGACAACTTCCGGTAGACTCACATTGATTGAGGCCATTGCCAGTTCACCGCTATCCGCGGGGCGGACGGTGTATCCCTCGGCGGCCAGGATCCCGGAAAGGAGTTTCAAGGATTCCTCGTTGTCATCCACAATGAGAACTTTACCCGCGCTCACTAGACTCCCCTGTTTGGATAGCTCGTAGGATCCGCGTGAACTCGAGTGCGTCTACACGTCGCGTCAACTGGCGTGCGAGCGCTGGATCCAATATCGAAACCGAACGGACGACCTCCGTGATTCGCTCCTTCTCCAGGAGCAGAACGGCATTCAGCAGTTGCGATTTCAGACCCTCGGGTAGCTCGGCGATTCCCGCCATGCCACCATATCGTTCCGTCTGGGCTTGCTCGGCCATCGAAGTCTGGCTTTCGCCCTCGGCCAGCCGCCTGCCCGAGGGGATTTCATCCACAATCTCCACAGGCACTTCTACAGCGAATTTGGAACCCATGCCCTCTGCGCTCTCCACCTGAATTGTGCCACCCATCAACCGCGCGAATTGCCGGCAGATCGCCAGCCCCAGCCCGGAACCTTTCCGGGAATCTCGCTCGCCGAGTTGTACGAACGGTTCAAAAATGCTCGCCTGCTTATCCGGCGCAATTCCGATTCCCGTGTCCTGTACCTCCATCTTCATATGGGTGTTGGCGTTCTCCCCTACGTGGTGGCAGCCCACCCGCACCACCACGGAGCCGGCATCCGTATATTTCACCGCATTCTGGACCAGGTTGACCAGGATCTGGCGCAACTTCGGGCCGTCGACGCGAATCAGGCGAGCCTGCGGGTTGGACCACTCCAATCGAAGCTCGATGCCCTTTTCTGCGGCAGATTTGCCCATCATGGTCATTACGTCGTCGACCAGCGGGATCAACTCTACGGTCGTGACCTCGGACCGGCCCTGGCCGGCCTCCAGGCTGGCCATCGCCAGGATGTCGTCAATCATGGCCAGAAGATGTTGGCCGCACCGGCTGATCATTGCCAAATCGTCGTATTGTCTGGCGGAGAGGCCCCGGTCCCTGCGCAGGAGATCCGAGAAACCTAGAATGGCGTGCAAGGGCGTACGCAGTTCGTGACTCATGTTCGCCAGGAACAGGGTCTTGGCGAGGTTGGCGGCGTCCGCCTGGTCGCGTGCGACCGCAAGTTCCCGTGTGCGCTGCTCCACCTGTTCCCGCAGGTGTTCCTCGTGCCGCTGTAGCTCTTCTTCAATGCGCCTTCGCTCGGTGACGTCGTCCACCGCGGCCACCATTCCATCGAACTCGCCGCCCTCCCCGACCAGGGGAGCCGCATTCACTGACAATAGAATCCGGCTATCCGCCGGCTGGATGGCGAACTGCATCCCATAGATTACCTCGCGGCGGGACTTGACCTGGGAAAAAGGTAATTCTTCGCGGGGCAATGCCTTTCCGTTCAAGCCCGTTATCTTCCATCCGGCCGAATCGAAGGTTTGTTTCCCGATCTTCTCCGGCGGCATGCCCAGCACTTCGGCCCCGCGGGAGTTTGCGAAAGTCAGCCTGCCCTCTCGATCGACAGTCACGATGCCGGCCGGACTCGTCTCCATAACGCGGCTCAATACATCCCGCTCCCGGCGCAGCGCTTCTTGATCCAGTTTGGACTGGGCCAACGCGCCTTCGAGGGTACTCATCACGTGATTAACCGGCGCCGCCGAGATTAGTATTGCGAGTGCCGCCGCCGTCATGATTCCAATCGGCACTCCGGGGAAATACCAGTATGGCCCGAGGCCCGCAATTGCCATCAGCGCCAACACGAGGACAGTGATCAGGCACACCACCGAAGTAAAGACCGCTCCACGGCGTCCAAACAGCCATGCCGCCGAAATCGGCAGGGCCGAATAGAGAATCAGTGCCGGACTTCGAATGCCACCGAATAATAGGATAACGATGGTGAAAACTACCCAGCAGCCGCCCACGTAAGTCACTGCTGCTTTTCGCAAAGAACCATTTCGCAGGAAGTAGAGCGCGATGACGACAATAAGGAAGAGACTGCAAATAATTATCACTTGCTGCGGCTTCCGGGCGGCGAACCATGGCACGAAGACAAGAAGATCGAAGCCCAGCCAAGCCAGGATGGCGGCTAGAATTGCGTGGAGAGCGCCTGCCTTGGGGTCGTCCGCCAAGGGCCCGCGTAGCCGGACTGCACCAGCAAGTCTGTGGAAATCAAAGCTCATAAACACCGGAGATCAAAATCCATCATGCGCCAACGTTACTCCGGATGTGAGTTGCCGGGGCCGCCGGACTCGAACCGGCCTTCTATCCCCGGATAGAGGCGCACCCGCGCGGATCCCCGATGTAAGTCGCCTACTTCCGGCTCCATGGATGTAGCCCGCTCGTCGGTTGGTTCAATCTTTTCTTCGTCGGTCCCCTAGCACGGATAATCAGATCCTGTACCTGCCTTATCTCGGGCACCGGATGAGGCAACGTACGCCATCCATCTTGGATAAGCCCGTTTGTTTTCTGCTCCTACCCATCCGCTTCAGAGATGGCACGAGGCTTGCCTAAGTCGAGGTTCGACTGATTCGAATTCTCGCTCATTGGAGAAAACTATGGCAGCCACGGCAGTAGCAGTGTGTCCGACGATTCGTCCACCGTTATTCAGCGCTCATGAATCCCAGCGCGCTCCGGCAAGCACGACAGACGAAGATCTCGCTGCTTCCGCTCAGATGGGCGACACTTGCGCGTTCGAGCAACTGATCGAGCGCCATTACCGGTTCTGCCTGGCCAAGGCGTTTACCATTCTGCGGAATCACGGCGACGCCGAAGACGAAGTGCAGAACGCCTGCGCAAAAGCATGGCAGCACCTTCAACAGTTCCAGGGCGAGGGAACTTTCGGCGGTTGGCTCAGCCGCATCGTTTCCAACCAATGCCTGATGCGGATTCGTGAGCGGAAGGGCGCCCGGATGATCTCGGTTGACGAGGTCTTCAATGCCGAAGGCTACTTCCGGCTGGAAGTGATCGATCAAGGTGCGGCTCCCGAGGATTCCTTTGGCGACGAGGAAGTCTCCAGCATGCTGAACCGGGAGATCCGGAGAGTCCCTGTGCTATTGCGACAAGCGCTCATCATGCGTGATCTCCGCCAGCACTCGATGCGGGATATTGCCGCGCGTCTTGGTATCAGCGTGCCCGCCGCGAAATCCAGATTGATGAGGGCCCGCCAGGAATTAAAGCTGCGCTTGATAAAACAGCATGGGGACCGGGGCTGTTGTGTCCTCCTTCGCCGGTCGTCGCACCGCAAGGCGGCTTACGTGCGTGCTGGCGGCTAAATTGAGTCGGCCGGCCGCGTCGTCGCATCATCCGTCCGAAAGGTGACTATGTCAAGGATCGGCGCTGCTTTCTTGTTTGTGTGTGTCGTTCAATGGGCGCAACCGCAGGGGGCCACGAAACTTCTCAACAAATCCGCCCAGGCCGTTGGCTATCAGGTCGGAACCGGTAAGACCAAGGTGGACTTCCAAGGTACTCCAGAGATGCCGCAAGCAGAAGGAACGGCGGAGGTGGAAGCAAAGCCTGGCTATTCGTCGGTCACCGCCACGCTCCGGGAGCTTGGACCAGTTACGCAGTTCGGCGCGGAGTTTCTTACTTATGTTCTGTGGGCGATTTCGCCTGATGGGCGCGCTTCCAACCTCGGAGAGATCCAACTGGATAAAAATGGCAATGGCAGGATCACCGTCAGCACCCAGATGCAAACCTTTGCGCTCGTGGTGACCGCCGAGCCGTACTTTGCGGTTCGTATGCCCAGCGAATTGGTAGTAGCGGAGAATGTGATTCGCAAGGACACCAAGGGAAAGCAATTCGTGATCGACAAATGTCCGTTGCTGACCAGGGCACGCTACCAAAAGCTTGCCAATCCGCTCGCCCTGGCGGTGGACCTGAAGAGCCAGCCTCTGGATCTGTACGAGGCTCGCAATGCGGTCGGGATCGCCAAGATGAATGGCGCGGACAAGTTCGCCCCCGAGATCTACGGCAAGGCCGTGGCCAGCCTGCAGATGGCGGAGAATGCTCTCAAATCGAAAGCCGATCGCAAGCAGGTGGTCTCCACATCCAAACAGGCTGTGCAGTTTTCGCAGGATGCCCTGACCCTGGCGCTCAGCCGGCAGGAAGCGGATCGCCTGGCGTTGGAAAAAAAGACGCGTGAAGACGCTGAGCGCCAAGCCAAAGAGAATGCGGAACGGGAGGCTGCGCTTCGGGCGCAGGCCGATGCCGAGAGAGCCAAGGCCGAACTGCATGCGGCGCAGGCGGAAGCGGCCAAGGCGAAGGCAGATGCGGAACGGATGCAGGCCGAAGCGGCGCGGGTAAAGGCGGAAGCCGAGCAGGCCCAGGCCCAGGCTGCCCAGCGCCAAGCCGATTCCCAGGCACAGCAGGCGCTGGCTGCCCAGAGGGAGGCGGAGCGGTTGCGGGCGCAGGCTGTAGCCGAGAAGGCGCAACTCCGGGCGAAACTTCTGCAGCAGTTCCAGACGGTGCTCGACACGCGCGACACCGATCGTGGTCTGGTGATCAATATGTCGGACGTGCTGTTCGATTCGGGCAAGTTCACGCTGCGGCCGCTGGCCAAGGAAAAACTCGCGCGCATTGCCGGCATCGTTCTGAACTATCCCGACCTGAAGATTCAGGCGGAGGGGCACACCGATAATGTCGGCTCCGCGGAATTCAACCAGAAGCTCTCCGAACAACGCGCCGGTGCGGTTAGCCAATATCTGCTTTCGCAGGGACTGCCGGAAGCGGCCCTCACCTCTATCGGCAAGGGCTTCGATATCCCGGTTGCTTCCAATGACACGGCGGCGGGGCGGCAGCAGAACCGCCGGGTCGAGTTAATCGTGTCGGGAGAGATTATCGGTACGGCAGTCGGCGATACAAGACTGTAACGGTCAGCCTTCCGGGAACGGATCTGCACCGAAAGATCAGCAAGAGGTGGAACCTATGTTCGTCCGTCTGTGTATACCCGTATTGCTCCTCCTGGCGCCCTACTAGGACGACCAGCGTGACACAAGCAAGTTGCCCATATTTCACGTTCGCCACACGGCCGCGGTTCTAAATTCTTGAGCTGGCCTCGCCGAAGCACGTTGGAAACCCGAAGATCGCGTTGAGCGGCGCCGCGCGCGTTGGGTGCTACCATCAGTTCGGCTATGCCGTCTGCAACCACCGCCTTGAAGCCGCTGCTCTCTTTCGCGCAGTGCCCCCACCTCACGCTGGTGTGTCCACATCTGCATTGATCACTCCACGCCATGGCGCGCTAATATCACATAGGAGTATCCAAAAATGGAAGACGGTCCCGGAGCGATCCACGAAGACGCCGAATCGGGTTCCGCCGACCCTGCTGGGTCTGCACAAAGCCTGGAACCTGGCGGCGAATCTGCGCCGGGATTGGTGGTCGGTGTAGGCGCCTCAGCCGGAGGGCTGGAAGCGCTGTCGGAGCTACTTCGAAATTTGCCGGCCAGCACGGGGATGGCTTTCGTTCTGGTGCAGCACCTGGATCCGCATCATGAAAGTATCCTCGCCGACCTGCTCGGCAACTATACACGCATGCCGGTCATGCAGGTTCACGTAGACGTGCCCGTAAAACCCGATCATGTTTATGTGATCCCGCCCAACGCCACGATGGTGATCGCGAACGGCATTTTACGCGTGAGCCAGCCGGTGCAAGACCTGTCTTATCAACGACGGCCCATCGACGTATTTCTCGTCTCCCTGGCTCAGAACATGCATAACCGGGCCATCGGCGTCATTCTGTCTGGAGCCGCCTCCGACGGGACCGTCGGATTGAAAGCGATCAAGGCAGAAGGCGGCATCACGTTTGCGCAGGATGACACGGCAAAATTCGACGGCATGCCCCGAAGCGCCATCGCCGCGGGTGTTGTCGATTTCGTTCTCGCGCCGCAGCGCATCGCTCAGGAATTGGCGGCTATAGCGTGCCTCCCAATATCCCGTCCCACCCCAGAGCGGCTATTTGACGATTCGGCCGCCATGGACGAGATTCTCGAAATGGTTCGTAGGAGATCGGGAGTCGATTTTCGACTATACAGGCAGGCGACCATCAACCGGCGCCTGACACGCCGGATGGCGGTACAAAAAACGGAGACACTGGCGGACTATCGCGACTTGCTTCGAGTCAATTCAGGCGAGACCGATGCCCTATTCGACGACCTTCTTATCAAGGTGACCGAGTTCTTTCGTGACGCCCCGGTATTCGAAGCACTCCAGGCAAAAGTCTTTCCTGCTCTCGCGAAGGACTGCCCGGGAAACGAACCGTTGAGGATCTGGGTCCCCGGCTGTTCCACGGGCGAGGAGATTTACTCGATTGCCATCTGCCTCCTGGAGTTTCTGGAAGCCGTAGGACTCTCCCGGTCCGTTCAGATGTTCGGTACCGATGCCAGCGAGCGGGTGATCGAAAGGGCCCGGAGCGGTCTTTACGATGATACTGCCATTTCCATTATTTCCCCGGAGCGCCTGCGGCGGTTTTTCACCCGCATCGATTCCGGCTACCAGGTCAACCGCAACGTACGTGAGATGTGCGTGTTTTCGCGCCACGTTCTGGGGGTGGATCCGCCGCTGTCGCGAATGGATCTGATCAGTTGCCGCAATCTGCTGATCTATTTCGCCGCCGCCCTGCAACATAGGGTCATCGACACTCTGGCATATGCAATCCGGCCGGCCGGATACCTGCTGGTCGGCCGTTCGGAGAACACCGGCCGGCTGTCTGAGTTCTTCGATCCGTTGGATGATGAGCACAGGATCTACGCCAGGCGGCCGAACGTCGAAGCACGGGCTCTGAGTCTGATTGGGGACCTTGCCGGACGGCCGGAGGCCAAAGTGGTGCTTCCTGCGAAGACCGCATCAGACATTCCCGGGAAGGGAGCCGTTCACTCTTTCGTCGATCGCATGCTGCTCTCACACTATGGCCCCAGCGGCATCGTGGTCGATAAGCACCTGAGGATTATCGAGTTTCGTGGAAATATGAGCCCGTACCTGCATATTCGGGAAGGCGGCGCGAAACTCGATTTGCTCGACTGGGTTCGGGAAGATCTGGCCGCTCATTTGCGCGCTGCCATTGCAGAAGCGCATCACCAAAACTCAACCATCCGGCTGGACGAAATCCAGGTGCGCCGGGACAGGGCTTTCCACTTCGTCAGGATTACCGTGATCCCGGTTTCCGTTCCGCCGGTTGACCACTACTCGGTGATTCTGTTCGAAGATCTTTCCGATTCAACCGAGCGCGCCGGGCAACTGGCTTCCTTACCCGCCGGGACGCAGGCCACCGCCTCCGATTTGGATACCCCTGAGCGTCACATCGCGCATCTCGAACGGGAACTGAGTTCGACCCGCGAGTACCTGCAATCGACCATTGAGGAACTCCGTTCCACTAACGAGGAGGCGCAATCGGCGAACGAAGAGCTACAAAGCAATAACGAAGAGCTGCAGACGACTAAGGAAGAGCTCCAGGCTTCGAATGAGGAGCTCGCCACGATGAACGCGGAGATTCAGGGCCGCAACGTTCAGCTAGCCTCGGTCAACGACGATCTCTTAAACCTGCTCGGCTCGATCGACACCCCGATCGTGATGGTTGGCAATGATCTGTGTATCCGCAGATTCACTCCCGCGGCCCAAAGACTCTTCCGCCTGAGGCCCATCGACATTAGCCGTCAGGTGTCGGACTTCAAGCCGCGGATTAACGTTCCCAACCTGGATGAGATCCTGAAAGACGTCCTCGCCACCCTGAGAACACACGAGCAGGAGGTCGAAGATTTCGAGGGCCGCAGCTACCTGATGCGCATCCGGCCCTATCGCACAGGGGACAACAGGATCGATGGCGCGGTCCTGAATCTAACCGATATCACGGACCTGAAGCGCGGGACCGATGAGATCAGGCGCGCCCGCGACTACGCCAGCGCCATTGTAGACACCGTGCGGGAACCGCTTCTGGTTCTCGATGAGAGGCTCGCGGTGCGGAGCGCGAACCGTTCATTCTATGAATTTTTCCGCAGCAGCCTACAGCAGGTTGAAGGCCGCGGCGTGTACGAGATCGTTGACAGGCAACTGGACCTTCCCCCGGTGCGCGAATTATTGGGCCGGTTGCTTGGGGGAGAATCCCATCTGCGCGATGTCGAGATCGAGCACGATTTCCAACCTGCCGGCTTTCACACCCTGCTGGTGAACGCGCGGCGGCTCACGGCCGATGGCTTGATTCTGATCGCGTTTGATGACATCACCGAGCGCAAGCAAGCCGCCGAAGCTCGCTACCGGCTGCTGTTTGAATCCGCGTGCGACGGAATTGTAATCGTCGACGTGGGTTCGGGAGAGGTCCTGGATATCAACCCGTATGCGGAGCAGATCTTCGGTTACAGGCGTCAGGAACTCGTCGGGCGGAGACTATGGGAAATTGAGGCGGCACAAGATACGCTGGGGCTGCGCGCGGCAATAGAACAGACGCGAGATCAACAAACGGCACGGTTCTCCGACGTGAACTTCAAAACGAAGGGCGGCCGCGTGATTCTGACCGAAGTCATCGGGAGCGCCTACCAGGAAGGGGACCGCTCGACGATTCAATTGAATATCCGCGATCAAACAGAACTTAGGAAATTCGCGCGCGACTTACAGGAGTCCCAGAGGCTCGAGAGTCTCGGGTTACTCGCCGGGGGTGTCGCACACGACTTCAACAACCTGCTTGCCGGAATCATAGTCAATGCTGACCTTGCCTACGATCAAATGCCGGTTGCCGACGAGTTGCGCACTCACCTTCGCGCGATCATACGTGCCTCCGAGCAGGCTGCGAAACTGACGCAGCAGCTGATGGCCTACGCAGGCAAGGGACGGTTTATCGCGGAGCACATCCACCTCTCCGAACTGATTCGCGACATCCTGCCGCTGATCCAGACTTCGATTCCCAAGACTGTGACCGTGCGCCTCGCTCTGGCGCCGGATTTGCCGCTCATTTTGGCAGATGTCGGGCAAATGCAGCAACTCGTCATGAACCTGATCATCAACGCCGGCGAAGCTATCGGTGATACAGACCCCGGCATAGTGGAGGTTCGGACGGGTGATCGGGAACTGACGGCTGTGGAAATCCACGAACACTTCACCTCTGAGGCGCTCACGCCGGGCAGATACGTTTGGCTGGAAGTTAAGGATACCGGCTCAGGGATGGATGAAGCCACCAAGGCCAGGATATTCGATCCGTTTTTTACCACAAAGTTCACCGGCCGGGGACTGGGCCTGGCGGCGGTGTCCGGCATCTTGAGGGCTCTGCGTGGCGCGATCCGTGTGTACAGCACCCTCGGGCATGGAACGACGTTTTATGCCTTGCTTCCGGCAGTCGAACTGGCGGTGAGTCCAAAACAAGCGAAGCGCAGACCAAGGCCACGGTGCGGCTCGGGAACGATCCTAGTAATCGACGATGAAGAGGTAATTCGGCAAGCCACACGTGCTGCGCTCGAGAGAAGTGGCTTTGTGGTCCTGTTGGCGGAGAATGGTCAGGCGGGAGTGGACCTTTTCAGAAGAGAAGCCGGGCGTATATCTCTGGTGATTCTCGACCTCACAATGCCTGTCATGGGCGGTGAAGAAGCCTTTGACCTTCTGCGCGCCATTCAACCCAAGGTCCCAATACTGCTCGCCAGCGGCTACGACGAGGCCAACACGCTAATGAGAACCGCCGGCAAAGACTTCGCCGGTTTTCTGCAGAAGCCGTTTGACGTGAGTCGGCTGACTGAGGCGGTGGCCTCCGCATTAGGGCTGAAAGAAGAATAAAATCAGCGGAAGTGACGAGATGGCGACAACCATACGACGGCTCCGCAGGTCAAAGTTCGCATCACCCCACGATCAACCTCCCAACTCAGACCAACCTGAGTTGAGCCCAGTTGATCGAGGCCAGAAGATATGAAACTCTTAAACATATTAGCGGTTGAAGCTGTAGCCCAATGACATGGTCACGCCATAGTCGTTGAGAGGCGAAGATGTCGTGGGATTCTTGCGATCGTAATTGTCGAAAAACGAGAAGGAGACGAACAGGTCTTTGAAGAGTTCGATCTTGACCTTGACGTTGCCGTCGATGCGGAAGCGGCCCGCCTCGGACAGGCTCGGCCAAAGCCGGAAGTAGCTGGAGATGTCCAGCTTCGGCGAATATAGTTTGAAAACTTCGTTGTTCACTGCCAGCAGGGCGTCCGCTTCATTGCGCCGACCGGAGCCGGAATAGTGCTCCAGGGAATAGGCTCCTCCGGCCACCGCGGAGAGCAAGACGCGGTTGGTTCGAACGAAGTAGTGGCCAAAGCCGCCGCCACCCAGATAACGCTGAATCAGGTTGAGTTCGCTGTTGTTCGAAAACTGGCCTAGAATGGCTGCGAAATTCGCGCGAGAGAGGGCTTCGTCGACAGAGAGTGTAACCAGGAGGCGGCGCGTGGAATCGGTCTGCTCGCGGAGCGTAAGGGTATCGTCCACTTCAAGCTCCAAACCGGTCGCCTTTCGGTTGTAGACGACGTCTGAGTCAAAGTTAAATTGCGTTGTCGATTTAGACTTTTGGTAGTTGTAACCGAAGTCGACATCGCCGTTGAAGCGGTTGGCGAAGTGCGCTCCCATGGGAGTGAGGGAGACCACGGAAAGCAAGGGGATGGGAGCGGAGTCGGGCAACAGTAGTTTGCCTGAGGCGTCGGGGGTGAGCGCGCCAAACAGCGGCGCAGACGCGCCGGACAGAAGGATCTCGTAAGCCATTGCGCTTTGGACGCGTTTGACGTCTTCCCAACGGATCGACACGGTACTGAGCGAGTCTGTTTTCGCCTTTAGCACACCCCGGCTGAGGCTGAGGATCTCACAGGTGACTTCGTTACCGTTGACGAGGACCACGGTATCTGTCTTCAAGCGCGCGTAGGTGATCTGTGCGTAGAGCGCGAGAAGGACGAGCAACGGGATCGATCGCATTTCGGCATCGTGCAGGATGCGGATCAGCCGAATGTCGACTCCAGAAATTTGCGGTCCGCTAGAAAAAAAGTCGATGGCGCGCTGGGGTGCATCGTGCACATGCCGGTCTCCGGGTTCGCAGTGCGGTGCCAAATCATGTCTAGACACTTGCAGGCTGTCGCGGGGTTGATCGCCCTCTCATGCGGTCTGGCAGCAGGCATACCGCAAACTGCGCCAGACCAGACCACTGTCGCCGTTCAAACCACTCAGACGGCGCCGCCTGAAGCCGCAGCCAAACCGGATAGGCGCGGCGAATTGGCAGTGGCGCCGATTCCGGTGATTGACCCTACCATCGGCAATGGAGGGGCGGTCGCGGTGCTGTACACTGTCCCTCTCCACTCGTCGGACGAAGCCTCGCCGCCCTCGGTCTTCGGCGCCGGCGGATTGCGCACCAGTAATGGCACGTGGGCGTTCGGCGGCGGCACGCAGCTCTATCTGAAACAAGACCGGTTTCGTGTCTTGGTGGCGGGAGCTACCGGTACGGCGAACTACAAGTTTTATGGTCTTGGCAACTTTTCCAATGACGCGTCTATCGGCATCTCGCAAAGCGGCAGCGGGATCCTGACGGGCCTTCTGGTGCGGACCTTCGAGCGATGGTTTGTGGGTCCCCGGTATTACTACTTTGTTGTGACCACCGGGCTCAACGGGGAGGGTCGCACGACACCACCTCCCATTGAGGAAGTACGGTTCCGGTTACCGGTGGCGGCATTGGGCGCGCACATCCAAAGAGATACACGCGACAGTCAGTTCTATTCGAAATCGGGTTCCTTGTTCGACACGAAACTCTATTTTTCGGATCCGAAGGTGGGGGCGCAGTTCCGTTATCAAGACTATGAAATGGCGTTTCAGCAGTACTTCTCGCTGAGCAAGAAGCAGGTCCTGGCGTACCATGTAAAAGGCTGCGCGGTGGACGGCCGCGCTCCTTTCTTTGCTCTCTGTTCGCTCGGGAACTCTGCCGACCTGCGAGGCTACCCAGTCGGCCGTTATCGGGACCGCCGCATGCTCGTAGGACAGGCGGAGTACAGGCGCGAACTCTGGTGGCGTTTCGGCATGGTTGCATTCATGGGCGCGGGCCAAGTCGCATCGACTTTCGGGGACTTGAGCGCCTCGGGCTTCAAGCCAGGCGGCGGCGTGGGTCTCCGCTTCGCCGTGGCGCCAAAGAACCACATCAACATCAAGGCGGATTACGGCTTGGGAGAGGGTAGCCATGCCTGGTATCTGGGAATTGGCGAAGCATTCTGACCGGGTGAGCACGCCGGGAGTGGAACAATCTACGCGAGGAAGCTCCGGATTTCGGCAACGGCTTCGAGGCCGAACTGGTGGCCGGGAGTGGCAGGAATGGTAGAGAGAAACGAACTGACCCGCGATGCTGCGGCCGCCGATGCGGAGCATTCAAAAGTGAGGGTGCGGCGCCTGCTCTTGCGGGAGTTGCGCAGGACGGGACCGGGAGCCTCGACGAGTTGGGGTGCTATTTCGCGGATGAGTCCGACTGCCTCGCCATTGAAGATGACTCCGTGGTCGCTGACGGCGGGTTCGATTTCGGGGTGTTCCCAGGGGGAGACCGATGACGCGGTCACAATGCCGCCGGCTGATTGCGAGGCCGCGCCGCAAAGCTATTCCCAGGCTGGGGCGAGCGCGCGGTGTGGCGTTTCGTCTTGGATGCGGGAGGAGTTGAGCGTGCGCCGCAGGGTCCAACGTTTGTAATATCAACAAGCGTTCAACGTTGGAGTGACGGCACGGCTGGCGGAGGCTAACACCGGGATTGGATTATCGAAAATACAACGACAATCAGAAAGCCGACGCGCATGCCGATATCGACTTTTTCGAACCACCCGTTCCGGCGACGAGGCGGAGTCACACCCTGCCTGACATCCATCATGTCTTCCCTAGCCTCCTGGATGCCTGATGCCGGACGGATCGTGGAGACTCGGAAAATTGAACGGGTCCTCCGCTAACGATCCTTCATCCCGCCGGTGCCCGAAGCATTTCCCACTACTGGGACGAGAAGTGTTCCAGACCTTCATCATCAATGCTCTTTAGAGCTGTCAAAATCGGGGTTAGGGCGAGGCGGCCAACGAGACGTTCCAGCGCGGCTCCCATGTGTTATCCAGCTCCGATAATCGGTGGATTACGTGCTCGACATGCTCGATATCGAGCGACATCACCGCATCCGCCAACTCCTTACGCAGCGCTTTCGGGAGAACGCGGAGGGCATCGCTTTTGAGCAACACGGGGGACGCGTGGCTGAAGGGTCGCGGCGTCTCGCTATAGACGTACCGGACGCCCAACAGCCGGCCCATGCACTCGAAGATTTCCTCGCGCCGGAAGGGCTTGCGGACCAGATCGTCTACACCCGAAGCGAGAATCCCGGCCCACTGCTCCGCGAATACGGACGCCGTGATGGCCACGATCTTCACCTCTAGTCCGCCATCCATGCCGCGAATGCACGCGGTCGTCTGCTCTCCATCCATACCTGGCATGCGCCAATCCATCCAAATGAAGTGGGGACGCCACGCCCGGAACGCCTCCACGGCCTCGGCGCCGTCTACCGCCACCCGCACCTCGAAGCCAATGTCTGTTAGAAGACGTTGCAGCAGCATGCGGTTGTGTTCCTGGTCTTCTACTACCAGGACACGCCAGGCGGATTGACCCGCCGCCAAGCCGATCACCCGTTCCATTTCCGGCCGCACCCCCTGCTCCGGAACAGGTTCGGCCAAATCCACTGGCAGGACGATCCGAAAGCGGGAACCGCTGCCAGGTGCGCTTTCGACCCCGATCGTGCCTCCCATGAGGCGAACATATTGGCGCGTGATCGCCAGCCCCAAACCCGTGCCGCCGATCGGCGAATCTCCCAACTGAACAAATGGGTCGAAGATCCGTTCCTGATCATCGAGTGGAATGCCGACGCCGGTATCCGCCACTTCCACCTGCAGCGACAAACGGGGGGAACTCTCCGTATTCAGGCGCACCGTTACTCCGCCGCGCTGGGTGAATTTGACCGCATTCGCGACCAGGTTGATTAGGATCTGCCGCAGCTTGGCGGGGTCAGTTCGCACGAAGCGCGGGAACTCGGGCGATCGCTCCAGCGAGAGCCGCAGGAACTTCTCATCCGCCCTCACCTTCATGAGGTCGAGGATGTCAACCACCAGATTGTGCAGATCGACGGGAATGTTGTCGAGGGCGACCGTTCCGGCCTCGATTTTCGCCATGTCGAGCAACTCATTGATGAGGTCGAGAAGGTGCTCGCCGCTGCGATGGAGAGTCCGCGCAGCGTCGCGGTGCTCGGCTGGAACGCTTTCGTCCTCTTGAATGATACGGGAGAGTCCCAGGATCGCGTTCAGCGGCGTTCGCAACTCGTGGCTCATATTGGCGAGAAAAGCGCTCTTGGCCTGACTGGCGGCCACGGCCTGGTCTCGTGCAATTACCAGTTCTTCGGTCCGCCGCCGCACGAGATCTTCCAGGTGCTCCCGGTATGCGTGCAGTTCGCTCTCCGCCCGTTTGCGGTCGCTGATATCGCGCGTTATGCCGATCAGGCCGTTCGGCCGGCCATCGTCGGACCAAAGTAGACTGGCGTTGATCTCGGCGCAGAACACCGTACCGTCTTTGCGCAGTTCCTCGGACTCAAATGTGGCAACGGAACTCCGATCGTATTGCGGCGAGGCAGCACGGTTCAGTTCTTCCGCCAATCTCAGTTCGTTCTTGATCACCTGCTCTGGCGTGACCAGGTCCCGGAAGTTTCGCTGCAAGGCTTCTTCAACCGTCCAGCCGTGGGTCCGTTCCACGTTGGAGCTGACGTATGTGAAGCGTCCGGACAGATCTATGGTCCAGATCGTATCCGGAACGCAATTCGCAATCTTAAGCAATTGCTGGCTGGTCTCCCGGAGCGTCTCTTCATAGCGCCTCAGCTCGGTGACGTCGATCGTGGCCGCGAGGACAAACGCTCTGCCCTCCAGCTCAATCGTTTCCGCCGAGATCAGGCCACTTCGAATGACGCCATCCTTACGGCGAAAGTGGAAGTCGAAATTGCGAACCCTGCCGTCGCGGCGCAGTTGACTCGCGGCTTCGGCGAATTCTTCGGGGTACGGCCATAAGCCGAGTTCGGCCGTCGTCCGTCCGATGACCTCACCCCGCTCATAACCCATGGTCTGTTCAAATGCCTCATTGACGTCGATTAACCGAAAGCCGACCGGCACCTCGGAAAGACTAGTCGCGGCAGGACTGAATCGAAAAAGCGTGGCGAATTTCCGCTCTGAATCCCGTCGCGCGTCCTCAGCCCGCTTGCGTTCCCTGATGTCTCGGACAAGTCCCTCATACCACAGAGTCTTTCCATCCGCGGCGCACACCTTGCGGGCGTCCAGGGAAACCCATAACGAAGTCCCGTCCTTACGCTTGAACTGGCATTCATATCCAAGCACGGCACCCTCGTTTTCGAGTACTTGCACGAACCTCAAGCGCTCGTTCGGGTCCAGCCAAACCTGACGCGTGGTATCGGAGATGACGACCTCGACTTCTTCGCCGGAACTGTAACCTAGGATTCGCGCCAATGCGGGGTTCGCAACCAAGTTCCTTCCGTCGGTCGACGTCCGGTACATCCCTGCGACCGCGCCTTCGAACAGATCGCGGTAGACACTGTCCGGTTGGCGCGCACATAGCGCCGCTGTTTTTTGCCCCGAAGCTGCCGCTCTTTGATCTGTCACGTCGGTAAACGTGAGAATCACGCTTTCCGTTTTCCCGTCGTGAGGGATAGCGCGCGAGTTGATGGAAATCCAGCGCAGTGCGCCGTCAGGCCTCTGGATCCCCATAATAACGCCGGTCAGTGGCTGTCCGGTTCGCAGCGTGACCATTGCAGGCTGCGTCTCGCCTCGAAACGGGGTCCCATCCTCGTGGATCGCCTGCTCCTGAGGATCGGTTTGATTGGGACCGAAAAGTTGTTCAGCTGGCAGCCCGAGGATGCGCTCGGCACTTTCGTTCGAGGCGGTGACCCGACCGTCGGCACCGAAGATGACGGCCCCCTCGGTCATTACGCACAGTATGGAGACTAGGCTTTCCTCAGGCTTACCCATGACGGAAGCACTCCACTCCCTGGGGCCTTCATCTCCAGATTATTGACCGATCCGACACTTTGGAGCCACTTATTATAACCGGGTACGGAGTCCCTGAAAAGAGTCTGATGGCGCCGCAAGTCAGTGCCCCTTCTGCCAGATAATAGTGTAAGTGATCCCGATGGATTGGGCTTCGCTGCCGTACCGCGTCAGGACGCCGCCAAAGTAGCTGATTTTGATGGCATGGCGAGGTTTGAGGGAGAATCCGAAGGTAGCGCCCAATCTCGAATTCCCGAGATAGTTGGGGAGATTGACCCCGTTGACGCTGGCCCGGCCGCCGTTAAAGTAAGTAGAATCGAACGCCACCCATGTCCGATGGGGCAGGAAGCGCACGATATGGGCCTGGCTGCTGCCCATGGCAGTCTGAGCGCGCACCGACTGTCCGTAGAACTGCTGGTTTGAGGTGTACAGCCAGACTCCGGCGGCGCCCTCCAGAGTCCATTTTCCGACGGCGCGGGAAACACCGATTTCGGGCTTGACTCCCCACCGGTTCGTGCCCAGGTTGATCGCCACATTCGGGTCGTATTGCCCCGTAGGAGTCGAGACGGTTACGCTGGCGCCTACGATAGTTTTTTGATGATAGGATGCGAATTCGGATCTGGACATGGCTGGAGCGCCGTGGATGTTCATCGAGAACCGGAATATGGCGTCGTTCAGGCCGGAACGATAGCGGTAAGCCCGTGCCCCGGCGTAGGCCGCTGACAAATCAGCCTTCATATAAGAAAGTACTGCCAGGATCTGGACCGAACGCCCCAGGAAGCCAAGCGATTGTCCGAACCCGGCAGATACTGCACCGGCCCTGAGGTGCCCGTCTTGGAGAGGCATGGCGCCATCGTACAAAAGGCCGCCGGCGTTCATGGAGTAGCCGAAAGTCACGAAATTAAGCCCCACGGGTGCCGGAATGTATGCGCGCGGCTGCAATTCCTGGGCGCCCACAGGACCGCTGAGGCACGCTAACAGCAGAATGCCGCAGACCGCGCAGCCGGAACGTCTTGGACACCTTTCGGGACCTTTTTTCAATGGTGAATCTGTACCAAGCTCCGACACGATTCGCTCCTGCTGGACATTAGCTCTGCATTGAGGCGGCGTCAGACCGGCCCGGACCGCACCCGTCAGATTGAGAGCGATGCGTGCAGTGGGGCCCGGGACTTTAAAACTGTTAGGTCGCTCCCTTTGTAGCTTCTGGCCGCGACGCCTGACACGAGGTAGGCAGAAAGAACTTGAGACGCAAGCCCGCGGATAGCATCTTCACCCGAGCAGGGGCGTCATGCAGTCTCTCTATCTTCAAGCTTCTATAAAGGAAAGCGATGCGATCCAGGAATTCTCCCTGCTGGGCGGTCCACTACACTGGCTGGGACGCCGAATGGGCCTGGTCCGGTGCGGATCGAACACCATCAGGCTGGGGGTGGCGCTCGGCGTGTTCTGCTGGGCGGTTCTGCTGTCTCTGGCCTTCCTGGAAGGCTTCGGCCGGCGGATATTTTCCCTGACGGCAGTTGGCTCCCACGTCCGCCTGCTGGTCGCGATTCCGTTGATGTTTCTTTGCGAAACCTCTGTGGATCCGCGCATGGCGGAGTTCGTGCGTTACATTGTGCGCTCCGGTGTGGTGCCGGCACCCTCGCTGACGGCCCTGGCGGCGGCCATCCGCCGGGCACGACAGTTGAAGGATTCGCGGTTGGCCGAAGGGCTCCTGCTCCTGGCGGCGTTTGGGTTACCGCTAGTGGGGCGGCTCGATACGATGACCGGCGGGACGGGCAGTTGGGCGGCCGTCCTTCACTCGCTAGGCGGCAAGTTCCCGTGGACCGCCTGGTGGTATCTCGGGTTTTGTCTGCCGTTCTTTCGATTTCTGCTGTTTCGGTGGCTTTGGCGGCTGGGTCTTTGGTGGTGGTTCCTGTGGCGCTTCCACAAGCTCGAGCTTCACCTGATCCCCACTCATTCCGACAGCACGGCGGGTCTGGGGTTTCTGGAGGTGGTTCACGAGAATTTCGCGGCCCTGATCATGGCAATCTCGGCGGTCTGCTCCACGGGATTCGCGGAGAAAATCGCTTCTGGAAGCATGAAGTTCGACGCCCTGTATGGCTGGATTTCCGTCGTCCTGCTGTTGATTGTGATACTGTTCATGGCCCCCCTCGGCATGTTCACTCAAAAGCTTTGGAAGTGCCGGATTACCGGCATGGCCGAATACATGGTCATGGCGGACCACTATGTGAGCGCGTTTGACCGCAAGTGGATCCGCGACGAAAACGTAACGGGCGAGTCCCAGTTGGGTACCGCGGATCTGCAGTCGATGGCCGACCTCACCAACAGCGTCGCCGTGGTGCGCGGCATGCGTTGGATCCCGGTCGGTCAGCGGCAAATGACGGTCCTTTTGACCTCCACGATCGTGCCGCTGCTGCCCCTGCTGCTGCTGAAGTATCCCATTGACCAACTGGCGTCTAAGGTGTTCCAGATGTTGATCGGCATGTAGCCGCGCTGGGTCCGCAGGATACATAGAGGAATCCGGCGGCTGGGTGAGAATCACCAACTGGCGGGGTCATTCAGGTGTTGCCGGGGAGTTGCCACAAATTCTTTTGCGCCGGCCTTTTAGTTTCTGCACAGCCATGGAGTCGTCTTGTTCCGCGGGTTTGACCTTTCAGGTCATGAAAAGATTTTCGCATCTGGTAAGCTTTAAATATTGGCTCAGTCCAACTTCAAAAGTGGGTTGATCCGCTTGAAGGGAAACCAAGCGTGACTCGTCGCGGAATTATCGCGTGGTTGTCGCTAGCCGCCTTGTGTGTTCTCCCCGGCCATAGCGCCGCGCCCGTGCCGATCCGCTTCGAGCCGTTGACTCGCGCGGACGGTATTTCCCCCCAATCCGTCGAACAGATCCTTCAAGACCATCGCGGATTTCTCTGGTACACCTGTGGCAACCGCCTGACTCGCTATGACGGCCTGGAGTCAGTTTCCTTCTCCGGCTTTCCGACCGATCCCGGAGGCCCCGGCGTTAATGCCGGCGTGCTGTACGAGGACCGAACAGGGACACTCTGGGTGGGTACCGCCGTTTTGAGCACCTTCAATCCAGGTAGCGGCGCCACCACCCGGTTCGTGCCGCCGCACCACGGTCCCGCGAATGCCTTGCCCGCAAAGATCACCGCCATACACGACGATGCCGGTGGATTTCTGTGGTTGGGAGCTACGATTCTTCATTTTCCTACCGAGAAAGGGGAACCGGTCTTGTACCGGTTTGACCCCGCAACCGGAGCATCCAAAGCCTACGCAGTGCCTTCACGCATTACCCTGGGACGCCCGGGCGGAATCCACGCAATCGAAATTGATAAAGCCGGACGGCTTTGGCTTGGAACCACGTACGGCATGGTTGCTTTCGAACCTACAACCGGAGAATTCGTTCACTATCCCCACACACACGACGAACCGGAAATTTGGCCACTCCGTACGTTCAATTCCTTTGCCTGGGACCAGACTGGCATGCTCTGGGTTCATATGCCGGCCGGCCTGGAGCGCTTCGACCCACGGACCGGGGCATTCGACCGGTTCCGGGAAGCCAAGTTCTGGCACATGTCAGCCGACGGCAGCGGGAGGCTCTGGCTTTTCGGCGGCTATCAGGGATTGAAGGTCTTCGACCCCCAAAGCGATACCTTCACCCTTCCGGAGCGCTATTCCGACGGCGTGTCCAGCACGCTGGCGGACGAGATTGTTACCGCTCTGACGCCGGATCGGGAGGGCAACGTGTGGGCCTATTTCACCCGAGGCGGAGGTCTGCATCGATTCTCACCATTTCGTGCGCGCTTTGGCAAGTTTCTACCCGATCCGGGTAACACCAATTCCTTGAGCGGCGGAAGGGTGTGGCAATTCTCGGAGGACAGTGATGGCTCCATCTGGATTGCTACGGCGGACTCCGGTTTGAACCGTTTCGATCCCGCGTCCGGCAGGTTCACACGGTTCCGCCACATCCCTGGGGATCCGCGGAGTCTGGCCTCCGACAAGATAGGCGCCATGCACTTGGACCGTGACGGCACTCTATGGATCGGCAGCGCCGATGGAATCGGCAAGTTCGATCGCAAGACGGGCCGGTACCAGCATCTCCGCGACCGGTTTGCCCGACGGACGATTTCGTTGTTATTCGTAGATCGCACCGGCCGGTTTTGGGTGGGGGATTGGATGGGGCCCATGAACCTGGTGGACCGGCAAACCGGGGCGGTCACCCCAATGCAGGTCATCGGGGGATACGCCGTTCACGAAGATCGTAACGGAAACCTCTGGTTCGGTGCCATGCCCGAGAGTCTGAACAAACTCGAGGTTACCGGGAATATCAGGAAGATTTCACTGGCCCGGAGCGCGGATGGAGGCACTCTCACCGGTACGAGCGCGGTGGCATTTTATGAAGATTCCGCCGGCATCCTGTGGATTGCGACGCGCGCCGGCCTGTTCCGGTTCGACCCGAACACCGAAAAATCCATTCGCTATACGGTGCAAGACGGTCTGGCGACCGAGGACATCCAATGCGTGCTCCCGGATGAACTCGGGAACCTGTGGCTCAGCACATCGCTGGGCATCTCACGTTTCAACCAGCAGCAGAAGCGCTTCTATAACTACGATGAGAGGGACGGGCTGCAAGGCGCCACTTTCACTCCAGGGGCTTGCTACCAGGCCCGCGATGGCCGGCTATACTTCGGCGGGAATACTGGTTTCAACGCCTTTTATCCCCGGGAAGTTCTGGCCGGTTTGCCCCAGCCCTTGGCGACCATCAGCGATTTCAAAGTCAGCGGGAGGAAGGCTCTCGCCTTGCCGCATCCTATCTGGGAAACCAACGCCTTAAGCCTATCACCGGACCAGAACAGCTTCTCTTTCGAGTTCACCGAACTGAGCTACGCCAGCCCCTGGAAAACACGTTATCGTTTCCGACTGGAGGGCATGGAGCGGGATTGGACTGAAGTGGACAGCGGCCGTCGCACCGCCCGGTACACCGGACTGGCCCCTGGCGGCTATATCTTTCGGGTGCAGGCATCCGCCGACGGCATCACGTGGGAACCCCAAGGAGCCTCACTGCGGCTAGCCATTGCCGCCCCCTGGTGGAAGACTTGGTGGAGTTACGGGGCGGGCTTCCTGGTTTTTGCGGGTCTTATACTGGGCGGATACAGCCTGCGAGTGAACGCTCTGTATGCCCGGGAGCGCCGGCTCCAGGCCATCGTCGCAGAGCGTACTTCGGAACTGGTGGTGGCGCGCGACCAGGCGCAGGCCGCCAATCGGGCCAAGAGCGCCTTCCTCGCCAATATGAGCCACGAGTTGCGCACACCGCTCCACGCCATTCTGGGCTTCTCCCACCTGCTAAGAGAAAATTGCGTTTCCGAAGAGCAGCTCAAAGCCGACGTTGACGTGATCAACGACAGCGGCGAACACCTTCTTTACCTCATCGACAGCGTGCTGGACATGGCCAAGCTCGAGGTTGCACGCAAGATTCCGGCAATAGCGCCTTGCGATCTGAATCGCCTGTTGCGGAGTGTGGTGGACATGTTCCGGGTGCGAGCCGGCGAGAAGAGGCTGGATCTGTTGCTTTATATCTCTCCCGACGCGCCGCAATACGTGCGGACGGACGCATCCTATCTCCGTCAGATCATGATCAACCTGTTGAGCAATGCAATCAAGTATACGGAAAGAGGGGCCGTTACTCTGCATTTGACGGCCGCACCGCTCCGTAACGAGGAATGCCTGCTGACCTTGGATGTGGAAGATACGGGACGTGGCATCGCTGCAGAGGATCAGGCGCGCATCTTCGAGGCCTTCGTGCGCGTAGGCGATCCGGCTCAAAAAGGCGCCGGACTGGGTCTGGCCATCACCCGGCAATTGGTGGAGCTGATCGGTGGGACCGTGGGAGTAGAGAGCACTCCCGGAAAAGGCTCGAGGTTTCGCGTAGAGATGCCGGTGGCGCTGGCGATGGAATCCGAGGTGGTGGCGCCGCGGGTCGAGGAGGGAAGGGTGACCGGCCTGGAGCCGGGTCAGCCCGAATACCGGATTCTGGTTTGCGATGATGAGCCCACCAACTCCATGGTGCTTCACCGTCTCCTGCAGAAGGTGGGATTCGCCGTACGGGTGACGGCGGACGGTGCGCAGGCGATAGACGTGTTTCGCGCCTGGCGTCCGCACTTTATTATGACGGATCTGCGGATGCCCGTTTTGGACGGATTTGAGACCGCGCGGCAAATCCGGAAGCTCGAAGGCGGGAGCGAGGTCAAGATTGCGGTGGTCACGGCGTCCGCATTCAGCGAGCAAACCGGCGACCTTCTAGCGGCGGGATTCGACGATTTCATCCGCAAACCCTTCCGGTTTTCCGAGGTCTTTGACTGTATGTCGCGGCAACTTGGAGTGAGGTATGTGCGCAGCGAGGCCCGGCCAGAATCGCCCGGTGCGCCGGAGGCGCTGCGTCCGGAAGATTTTGCCGCCCTCCCGGCAGATGTGCGGAAGGATCTGGCCGATGCTTTAACTTCGCTGGACCGAGAGCAGATTGAGACGGTGATCCAACGTGTGTCGCAGAAGGATGTCCGCTTGGGTAACATACTCCAGCGCCATGCCGAGCGCCTGGCCTACACCGCCATGCTCACGGCGGTGAAAAGATGCGAGCCTTCGGTTGTTTGATGGCCTGCAAAACAAGTGCCACGAGCACGCAGCTGGCTGCGGAAAGAAGCTATTCGGAAACCTAACCGAGTCTGTGCGAAGAAGGAGTAGCCACCGGAGGCCCGGGGTTTCCCTGTCCGCCCGGCGGACTGTCAGTCGCCTTTGGATGGGTGGATGAGAATGCCGCCCCGCCACTCGGCCTGACCGGGGCCGAGCACATAGAGGATTGCGGAGACCCCGGAGAAAAGGCGTAGGGCCAAGCGGCCGCCGCCCTTCCATTCGTCACCCTCTCTGAAATGGATGTGCTCCCAGGTTCCACCCACCGTCAGCCGGCGCCAACGAGCGCTGAGGTGATTACCGTCGGAGATGGTTGGAAGAACGAAAGAGGCCGGCTCCTGTTCTTCTTCGCGGAATACCGGGGTCTCGCGAAAGCCCTGCACGACCAGGCCTTGGGTGACCAACCATGCATGCTCGTACTCCCAGCGAAAAGAGATGGCAGGGGAGGTGGCGAAGCGATTGCTGCCAAACAGGACGCCGAAGGCCGGAGACAACTTCAGGTCATGCACCGCGAATGTCCAGGAGGCGCCCGTAAAGCCCACATCGGTTTCCGTTCCGCCAAAGTACTGGCCTTCGAATTTCAGGCTACGCCAGACGGGCTGCAAGTAGGTAGCCGACCGGAAGATATCCGAAGCGACGAACTCGGCCTCAAAGGCGGCGGGACCTTCGTGGGCTTCCTGAGGCTCAGGTGCGGAACTCTGCGCAAAGGCCATACCTGCCGCGAAGAGAAAAAGACCTGGCTTCATGTCGCCGGGCCTTGATGAAGCCATCCCCCAGCCGACTCAAAATCTTTAAGGCCCGAATATTATTGGTCTATCGACGGACACACCTCATCTTCCTGGTTCGGGTAGCTGGAAAGAAGAGAAGGAGGAATCAGCAGGCCGAGCCACAGGAAGCTGCGGACCGTCGCGCTATTTGTGTTTGGGCGGGAATTTATCAAAGGCCTTCCTCACGGCGTCGTTGATATTCTTATCGCGGTGGGCCATGTCCCGGACGGTGTCGCTGCAGTAGGCTCGCCAGATCAGTTTGGACGTAGCCGCGCTTACCACATCGAGCACCAGCACACCGCTCTTGAAGTAGTCGACCTCGGTGTGGGTCCAGATTGGCACGGCAAACCATCCGTACCATGCGCTCGACGCCGCATCGATCACGGTTCGCATGGCAGCATTGTCTTCGGCGGCCAGGTAAAAGGTTACAAATACGTCGGGCGGCCCCTCGGAGGGACGCAGGCCTTTCTTCATCAGTTGCTGATTACCCGCTTCGAGAACTAGCTGGATGCCTGTGGCGTACTTTTCCTTTAGCTCCGGGTGCTTCTCGTAGGCCGGGTGGCTGCGCCATTGGTATCGCTTGATGTGTGAGAAATCTGCGTCCTTGTCGAAGTCGATATCCACTCTCTGCGCTCGCATAGAAGAGGACAGCAGGAGGCAGGCGAGCAGGCAGACGGCAACTTTCATCTGGCATGATGATGCGGCATTCGGGAGGCGGTCGCAAGATATGACTGGATTCTGATCACCCGGGTGAACAGCTCTTCGGATGAAGGAGCGGACCGAAGATGACCAGGACCAGGGCTATGCCCGATCATCGGGCCGGCCATCTTGAAGGACGTCAGGCCCCGTCGTTCGAAAGGACGCGGCTCACAGCAGGCGAAGACGCGGGTGATGCGCGGGGCGAGTCCGCCAAGAAACTGGACAGATTTTCTGAGTCAGCCGCGGGCCAAGCGACATCGTGCTCGCGGAATGGCACGACGAGTGAATCACTATCAGCGATGGGGCTCAGGGCGTAGTCTGCGGAAGTTGGTGCGGCGGTGATCGCAATTTCCGGGTACAAAAAGAGTTGGCTTCCGCGCGACCTCCTGGCAGGCGTTTCGGTGGCCGCGGTAGCCGTACCCATCGCGATTGCCTACGCGCAACTGGCCGGGGTGCCGCCGGTCTACGGGTTGTACGCCAGCTTGCTTCCCCTGGTGGCTTACGCATTGCTGGGCTCGTCGCCTCAACTGATTATGGCGCCCGATGGCGCGACGTGCGCCCTGGTTGCTGCAGTGGTGGCGCCATTAGCTGGGAAAGATCCGGCGCACTACGTCGCGCTCACCTCGGCGCTGGCAATCATCGGAGGCATCTTCTGCGTTGCGGCGGGATTGGGCGGCTTGGGATTCCTGACGAATTTCCTGGCCCGTCCGATCTTGACGGGCTACCTGAACGGGATCGCGATCTGGATCATCTCCGGCCAAATCGGGACCTTGTTCGGACTGCACCTTGAGCCTGCCGGATTCTTCCGCCTGATCTGGCGCTTCCTCGGGAAAGTGGGCGAGACCCACCTGCCGACCCTGGCGGTAGGTCTGGCCACCCTGGCGGTGCTGTTGCTGCTGGCGCGGTTCCTTCCCAAGGTCCCCGGACCCCTGGCTGTAATGGTAGCCGGAATCATATGTTCGGCAGCCTTTGGCCTTGCCGGTCATGGTGTGAAGATGCTGGGCGCGATTCCTGCCGGACTGCCGGTACCGGCCATCCCCTCGCTCAGCGCCGGTGACTGGCAATCGCTCGTCGCGGGTGCGGCCGGGTTGGCACTGATTAGCTATGCCAGCGCTATGGTCACGGCGCGGGGCTTTGCCGCCAAGAATCATTACAAGATCGATTCGAATCGGGAGTTCATCGCGTTGGGAGTGGCCGATATCGGGGCAGGGCTGCTGCAGGGATTCCCGATCAGCGGCGCCGATTCGCGCACGGCCATGAATGACTCCGTGGGCGGCAAGACTCAGGTCACCGGGTTGGTGACGGCGCTGATGCTGGCGCTGACGCTGCTGTTTCTCACGGGACCGCTCAGCGGGCTGCCCATGCCAGTGCTGGCGGCGGTTCTGATCAAGGCGGCTATTGGACTGTTCGACATCAAAGGACTGACGACCCTGCGGCGCGTGAGCCACAAGGAATTCGCGGTCTGCATGATCACTCTACTCGGGGTTATCACGGTCGGCGTACTGCAAGGGGTCCTGGTTGCCGTCGCGGTTGCGATCATCATGTTGCTGGCTAAGAGCTCCCGCCCAAACGATGCGGTACTGGGGCGGATTCCCGGAACCGACACTTATCTGGATTCGGCCGCTCATCCCGAGGTGGAGTTATTCCCCGGCCTGGTGATCTACCGCTTCGATGCGGGTCTGCTTTTCTATAACGCGGACCACTTCAAAGCGCGAGCTTGGGCGGCGATACGCAACGCAGCAACGCCCGTGCGGGATCTGGTAGTGGACGCCGAGACGATGCCCTTGCTGGACACGACCGGGGTCGCGGCCCTGGACGAACTGCGCAGCGAGATCGAGCGCCAGGGCATCGGAATGACAATAGCAGCGGCCAAGAACGACGTCCGCAATATGCTCCACCTGAGTGGATTTATCGCGCGGGTCGGACCGGAGCGTATGTTCGTTGCTATTGAGCCGGCGGTACAAGCGCTGTGTCGGGAAGAAACCTGTAAGGCGCTTCCGAAATGAATCGAGCGAATCGAGAGGAGGGCTGACTTAGTGGAATCGTCTCGATATTGGATTGAACTCATCGTCAGGCTCATCGAGGCCCTGGCGGTGGGAATCATGGTGATCTTTATTCTCATCGGGACCTGGAGGTTTCTCTTTCACTCATTGAACAAGATCGAGGGCGCCTACGAGCGGTACCGGATCGTTCTGGGAAAGACGCTGCTGGTGGGCCTGGAACTTCTGGTTGCCGCTGACATCATCGAGACCGTGGCTGTGGATCTGACGCTTTCGAATCTGACATTGCTGGGGGGGCTGGTGCTGGTGCGGACGGTCTTGGGATGGACACTTACTGTCGAGGTCGAGGGCCACTGGCCGTGGCAGCATACCCAGGAGTCCCGAACCGGGTCGGAGAGCGGCGCGGCGTAGGTTCGTTAGAAAAAAGCAGCGAAGGAGCAACGTTATGGATGAGCTATTGAATAGGATTTTCGAGCACATGATCGGCCGGGTTCATGGCGCGATGACTTTTCGTTTGTTCTTGCAGCCAACCATGGCCGGCCTTGCCGCTGTACTGGGCGGGATTAAAGATGCCAAGGCGGGAAAGGTTCCCTATTTCTGGGCGCTCTTCACAGAGCCACAACACCGGATGGATCTCTTACGCAGCGGTTGGAAATCGGTGGGCAAAACCTTTATCCTCGGGCTGGTTATGGACACCATCTATCAGATCTGGCAGCTCAAGGCCTTCTACCCAGGCGAAGCTATTTTGACTGCCGTCATACTGGCGATTATTCCCTACCTGCTGCTCCGCGGGCCGGTGAACCTCTTGGCTCGCAGATTTGTCGGGCGCAAGAGAATTCTCGCTAAGAAACTTGTCGGAGGCAAGGCATGAGCGAGTCAACAGCCGCTCACGTATTGCCCGTTCCCGTGGTAGCCTCTGCCGCTCCGACCACCACGGGTCTGGCGCACGAACGCACCGACCTTGCGGTGGTGCGCTCCTATATGGCGGCGGAGCGCACGCTCATGGCGTGGATTCGCACCACGCTCTCTATGATCAGCTTCGGATTCACCCTTGCCAAACTCGGCCAGGCTATGCATGACATTGAAATCAAGAAGTTACTCGGCGGCGTACAGGTCGTCGGGGTCCGGCGCATAGGTTACTTTCTGGTGGTTCTGGGAACCGTGGCGCTATTCGGCGCAACCCTCCAGTACTGGAAGGAGTTACGCGAGTTGCGAAGTATGGGGCTTACTCGCCGGCTCACCATCTCGCTGCTTGTGGCGGCGGTCCTGATTATTTTGGGCGGCTTGGCCTTTACCTCACTAATCGCCAATTTCTGACCATGAGCTGGATACTGCGTTACCGCCTTAGGAAGTGGCTGCGATCGTCGATGTATGCGGCCCCGATCGCCAGCATGGCGGCCGCGATCCTGATTGCTCCCGTGATCCGACTGCTGGACGAGCAGACGCATTGGACGCTGCTGGGGTATGGGGCGGACGGAGCGCGCGCCGTGGCCGGCTCGCTGAGCGCGTCTATTTTGTCGTTGCTCGTCTTCTCATTTAGCATCTTGTTGCTCGCAGTCCAGGTGGCAGGCGGCCAACTTTCACCCCGCATCGTTTCCAGGATCTTCGAAGCATGCACCGTCAGGGTGGCGCTGAGCTCCTTCGTCTTTTCCTTCGTTTATTCTTTGGCGGCGCTTGGCCGGGTTGGGGATCGTGTTCCACAACTGCCGATCTTGGTTGCCGTGATCTTAAACTGTTTCAGCATCGCCTTGTTTCTATATTGGTTTCAGGGAGCGAGCAAGAGCTTCCGGCCGGTGATCCAGCTCACTCGGGTAGCCGCCGACACCCGCGCCGTAATCGGTAGGCTTTACCCGGATTCTTTCCGATCCGGTGAACCAGCGCAGGCGGCGCCGGAGGCGCTTCCCACACCAGCTACCAGGAGTGTGGCCCACTCCGGGCCGTCGGGCACAGTGCTGGCGATTGATACGGCCGGTCTGGTTAGAATTGCGGTCAAGGCGGAGTGCGTCATCGAGTTTACTCCGCAGTTGGGAGATTTCTTGGCCATTGGAGAAGAGATGTTTCGAGTCCGCGGCGGACGCCCGGGCGCTGTGGACGATTCCGCCTTGCGGAATTGCGTGGCGGTTGGTCCGGAGCGTACGTTGGATCAGGATCCGGCCTTCGGCTTCCGCATTATTGTGGACATTGCGATCAAGGCACTCTCGCCGGCAATCAACGATCCCACCACGGCTGTCCTCTCCATCGATCAGCTCGAACATCTTCTCCGTTTGATCGGCGGGCAACAACTCGGCTCGGGCGTGGCACGGGATTCCGCCGCAGAGGCGAGGCTTCTCTACCGGACACCGGACTGGGATGACTTCCTCACCCTCGCAGTGACGGAAATCCGGCTCTGCGGCGCCAGCAGCCCACAGGTTACCCGGCGGCTGCAGGTGATGTTCGAGCATCTCTTGAAGGTGCTTCCCGCTGGACGGACCGCGGCGCTGCACAAGGAGAAGGCGCTGCTGTCCCGTACCATCGAGGGAAGTTACACGGATGCCGAGGACCGCGCCATAGCGCGGGTGGCCGATGCGCAAGGTTTCGGCAGCCTTCAGCCTTTATGCGACGCGCAGAAAAGATGAAAAAGACACTCTCACGCAGCATTTACTGCGCAGCCGCGTTCGTCTTCTCGGTGACGGCTTAAACTGCCGACGATCCAAAGTTCGCTGGTGTTCCACGATGGAACGTTGTCTCTTCGGATTCTAATTTGTCAGATTATCCCGGCACAGCAGCCGCGCTTCGCTCTTCAACCCGCGGTTTCTCGGCGAACTTCTTCAGCACCAGAGTGAGCGGGATCGCCAGGATGCTCCCCCAAAAGCCTAGCAGCGCTCCCCAGACTATCAGGGACAGGATCATGTCGAGGAAAGTAATATGCGCACTATCTTTCAGTAGAATTGGATTGAGTACATTCGCCGCCAAGGAGTTGATCAGAATCATGCCGCCCGTGACGATTAGGGCACGCTCCCAACCGAACATGAGCAGGGCCACCAACGCGGGTGGCGCCACTGCGATGATGGCCCCGATATTGGGAATGAACTGGAGGAAGAAGTACAGCACGCACCATAACAGTGGGAAGTCTACGCCCAGGACGAGCAGCAGCACCAGATTCACCAAAGCCGTCAACGCTCCCGATTTGGCCGATATGCCAATGTAGGTCTGCACGTCGTGGCCGTAGTAGATCAGGCCCGCGACCAGGCGGCTCTGCCTGGGCGGTTCATCCGCCAGTTGGAGTACGAAGAGCAGGGACAGGAGCCCGATCAACATGCCGTCCGTCAAAGACCCAAGTGCCATCGGGAATAAAAAACGGGCGTACCCGATGATCCGCTCGGGGCTGAAGAGCATCTCCGTCGACAGGCTCGAGGCGTGGATCCCATGAGATACCAGAAAGGGAATGACTCTGTCGTAAACGCCGGTCAGGCGTTCCTGGTACACCGGCAATTTCGCCATCATTCGATAGCCCGTCTGCACGAGGTAGGCGGAGAGAAGCAGATAGCCCAGGGTGATAATGGCCCCCGCCGACCCGATGGACGCACTCTTACCGAGATGGAACCGGTGCTTGAGCCACAGGGGCAGCGGCAGGATGCAGTAAGCGAGCAAGAGCGAAAGCAGGACAATCGAAATCAGGTGCGATGCCGACGAAACGCCCCAAGCCAGGACCACCACACATGCGGCAGTCAGCAGGTAGGGCGGCGGTGTTGACGGCCAACGTTCGGGCATGCAGTTTCCTATGGTAACCACGGGTTTGGTGCAAGATCTCCCGGGACTGCGGGCAATGTCAGAACAGTCCATCGCAATAGCCGGCGCCACTGCAAGCCTGACGATACGCCTGTCTTACCTGATGGAGCCCAGCCGGCAGACCACCTGCTGTACCGCATAGCCGAGCAGCGTGAATTCCTGGACCATCTCGTGTTATTCACCTGAGCCTCCGCGGAAAGATCAGAGTGAACTGCGTGGCCACTTGCCATTTCGGTGAGAACTGAGGGCGGATGGCGTTGTAGTACAACGCGAAGTTCCAGTCCACCCCCTGAGTACCAATTTTGAAACTTCTCCCCAGACCGGCACCACATGGTAGTTGCCAGCGATCTCGACTGGATTCCGTCCAGGCGGCGTTGATGGTCGGGTTCGTGAAGAGATACCAGGACTGCGCCAAGTTATGGGACAAATTTGTCTCGATGATCATTTGGTTGACCGACGATCGACTCTGGTGGCCCGGTAGGGACCAGAGGTTTTGAGCCGCGACCCAAAACGATCCCCATGCGGGCCTCATATCAAGGCCGGCTGCAGGCCCCAGCCCCCACTTGCCCGAACCTAGCTCGGGGTTGGTCGAGGTAGGGACGAGCAGCGAAGGCCCGGCACCCCAAGCTATTTTTCCGGAATGTAGGGGACTTAGGAAGAAAGTGGCAATCGTGTCCCCCGTGCCGGTGTTGCCGCCGCTACTCCGGGTCACATCCGGCTGGTAGGTCAGCACGGTTGTCACCACGCGGGGGATCAGTAGCCAGTTCGCGGTTAGCGGCAGGGGGGTAATCGGCAGGAGTTGGAGTGAATTCGCAATGTGGTCGTTGGGGACGCCACCGAACGAGATGCTCTCGCCTGTGGGAATCTGAATCGCATCCGCCAGCGGGTTCCGTGCCAGACCTCTGATGTCGTCCGCGGTCTGTTGCGCGCTTAGGGAAGGTCCCGCGAGCGATGCAATCCACAGCGCCACTCGGACGATTCCAGTTCGTGTCACTTTCGCGCCCCACAGAGTTGGCTCCTCCCGGCAGAACCGTCAGCCAACATTGCTGACTGAAAAGCATGTGCCACACCCGCCGGAAAAATCGCCCTTGGGGTGATGCGAGGAATTGGATCAAGCTTCTTTTTGTTTTCATCCTTAGCGCGGCCAAACTCAGCCCAGACATCCAGACCGCGCTAGTGAAAGATCTACGAGCGCTGAATGACTCGGATTGAATTCAGACATCAATTCGCGCGGCCCCTCCGTACGACGAAGCTTTAACTGACGCCGACCGACCGGATATCGAGGCCGATCCGCGTCGCGGCGCCGTCGAAACCGGTAAACCGGATCATCTGACCGCGGGTGACAGAGACTCCAAGGGTGGCCCCAATCCTGACGTTACTCTGTCGGTCGTCTTTAGTGTGCCCGTCGATCTGGCTAATTGCACCGGCAAAGTAGACGCCGTCCACCGCCAGCCAGACACGATGCGAAAGGCTGCGTACCAGGTGCCCCTGGAGGCTGACCAACGGATCCTGTGTGCGGGTCTGGGTTGGGTAGAACTGGTTATTTGCAGTGAACAACCAGACGCCGGCGTCACCCTCCAACGTCCACTTCCCGATAGCATGGGAAACGCCGAACTCGGGCTTGAAGGCCCAGCGATTGGCCCCGATGTTGATTAGCTTGTTGGGGTTGTACTGGCCGGTAGGCGCTGACACCGTCACACTGGCGCCCACAATGGTTTTTTGCCGGTAACCGGCGAACTCCTTGAGCGTCATCGACGGCGCACCATGGATGTTCATGCTGTAGCGGAACGCCATGTCGCCCAGGCCGGAACGATAGAGATACTGCTCGGGCCCGCCACCGAGGCGGCCGCTGATGTTCGCTACTACATACGGGACAATCGCCAAGACCTGCGTAGTACGCCCGAGCACGCCAAAGGTCTGCCCGAACGAAAAAGTGACAATGTTGGCGTTAACGTGCGCGTCTTCCACCGGCAGGCTGGGATCGAAAAGCAGGCCACCCGCGCTGTTGCCATAGGAAACACCAAAGAAGTTGAGGCCGGAAGGAGCCGGAACGTAAGCTCGCGGCTGCAGTTCCTGCGCTGCCAGACACCCTGCGAAACTGCCCAGCAGGAGTGCGCATCGGGCCAGGGCACCGCACCAAATTCTCTCGATGGGCCAAGGAGGTTCCATATGCCGTATCGATGTACTCATTTGTATATCGTCAGCAGAAGGGGCGCCATGACTCCTTCCCGTTCCACCAGGGGAACAGGCACACAAGGGCACCCTCACTTGATCCTCAGCGGCGTGACCAGTCGCGTTATCCACCTGCCTTGCGATACTCGGAAGTGGTCGTTCTGACCTGAATCTCCTTTGCGGTAGCATTCAGCACTGTCGTCTCGACGTAGTTCGTCCCGTCCGGCAGGCTGTTGAAACTGGCATTGAGAGTTACTGCGTCCTTCCTGTCGTCAAGGTAAGTCGACACGACGAAGGAACGGATCTTCTTGGTCGCGGGTCGAAGGTGAGCGTGACCTTGTCACCCGGCTAGGCGTGGTCGGTGAAGACCAGTTTGTGCAGCCCCAGTGTTCAGCGTGGCCTTGCCTGCCTGGAACGACGCCTGCATATCTTGCGGGTCTGGCGGAACATAACGCCGGATCAGGCTGCCAACTCGATCCATGTAGTCTTCCATTTCGCCAACCTTATTGGCAACGATCTTACCCTTGACGCGGCCCTTCTGTGCCGGCGGAGGCGCGGCGCCAATGGGTGTCTTCTGCACCTTACCGTCAGCGCCGTATTGGCAGTCCGCCTGAGAGCGCTTTTTGCCTTCGCCCTTAAACGCGATTTCAATCGTCTCGGTCCAAGCGTATTTCCTCAGTTGTGCCTGGTTCTCGACGGTAGACTGTTTGAGCTGACCGATACGCTCCAGGAGAGCAGTTCTGTCGGCGCCGACATCTTGCGACCTAGCCGCCGCAGCAGCTAGGATGAGCACACAGATGACTTGTCGAATCAATGTCAGCTCCGTAGGTCAGTTCAGAGGCAGCGGCGCCGCGAGGGAAAAGATCAACCGAGTCTCGGTCGGGACGTTGATTTGCTTTCCCTTCGCTGCCGCACCCGAAATCACGCCTACGCCGCCACCCACTGCTGCGCCGATGGCTGCGCCCGTACCACCGCCGGCGATCGCGCCTATACCCGCACCCAGGGCACCCAGCCCGATACCCCGGCGGGCGGCCTTCTTGGCCTTGCTGGTTCCGGTTGCCTCAATCTCGGCGTAGTGAGTGGAGGTGCTGTACACCGTTCCGCCCACACTGATACTCCGAATGCGAAGAGCCAGGCCTTCACCGCTTTCGATACTGACCACTTCAAGTGTGCAGTCGGCGCCGTCCGGAATTACGACCTTGCTGCCCAGAGCGACGGGATCGTCAAGGCTGGCGCGATAGCGAGCCCCGGCGCTGGCCGTCTTACCGTCAATGGCATCAATGGTGCGCACCGTAATCTGCGTCCCGGTCGGAATCGTAGTCAAGCGCTCCACGGGAGCCGCAGGCTGTGCGGAAGGAGGCGGCGGCATAGGAGCGAAGTCGATACCAGAAATCGCGGCAGTGGGATATGTTGTCTGGGACCCGTCCACGCTCATAAAAACGAGTTCCCTCGAGTTTGCGCTTACCAGGATCCCTTGCACACCGCCACCTTGCTTCAACTTCAGGATGTCCGCCTTGGACACGGCGGCCGTCAGAAGTATCACCGCGAACAGGAGCTTGATTTTGGTTCTCATAAGTTTGTCTCCTTTGGTTAGTCAACGATGGGAAGGCTGGCCAGGATCTGCAGATCCAAAACCTTCTCGATCTGCGCCTCGATCTGCAACCACCGAACGGCAGCTTTTGCCCCCAGGGTTTCGATCATGCGGGGTAGGTACTGTTTACGGAGCTCCACCCTCCGCCCCTCGATATCCATCATGCTGGTTGCGATTTGGGTCGCCATCTCGTCGCTCAATGCCTCGTAGTTCTCGGCATACCTGCGGATGACTGCGATCCGTTCGTCCGCCAGCTTGGTGAGTGCCGTGTCGTACTCGTTGTAGACCGGCCAGAATTTGGCCGCCTCGCCGGGGCCGAAATCCATCAATTCAGTCAGAATGGATACTTTGTCCTTCTTCACATCCTGGCGCAACATCTCGATGTATGCCTTGATGTTGGCTTCCCGAGTCTGTTGGGCCGTAGTTGGCGTTTGAGCCACAGCCAGGGGAACTGCGATAACGAAGATGCCCAGGCAGGCAAGGTAGTTTGCTGTTATTCTCAAAGTAAGTCTTCCTTTCTTGAACAAGGTGCGGATGCCGCCTACTTCTTTTTCGGCGGATAATTCTTAAGAAGCTTGGAGACGCCTGTGCTGATGTTCTTTTGGCGCTTGTCCGGCTTCGCGTTCGCATCGACGGTCTTCGTGGCCGTGCCGCGCCACACCAGGTGCTTGCTTGCCACTTCGTACATATCCAGGGAGATGCTGCCGATCGTGAGGGTGGAGGTTGTGGCGGTAACCATTCCACCGCCCCAGCGCGGTCCCATCCCGAAACCGCCTGTTCCATACAGATCCACCTGTCTTTCTTGCGAGATGGCCGCTTCGTAACCGATATACAGGTCGGCGGTGTCGCCATGGACCTTGGACAGGCCTTTGGCCTTGAGACCGTCATCTAGAGCGGCGGTCAATTGCCTGGTGATCAGTTCGTCCAACTGCACGCCGCCAGGCATCTGCACCCACTTGTAAGTCCTGAAACTCGCGAAGTTGGCGTCGGCGTCGAAGTTGAACCTGATATCCTGGGCCGAGGAAATGGCAGCGAATCCGAGAATCACCGAGATGAGGCCGATCATTTTCTTCATTTGTTATCTGCTCCCTATCGCAATTGGTCCGATACGGTCTTCGCTTCCGCCAGAGCCAATCATTCCAACTAGCCGGGCGAAAGCTTTGCTGTTCGGGAGTCCAGATGCAACGGCCGGTGCGCGCGCCTCATTTTATTGGCGGAACCGATTGATAGCTCGAAGCGGGGCGGACACGGCCGATCGTCTCGCATGGGTGCGCGACCGCTGGACGGCCAAAAGATCCTCGCGTATCCGGGAACCGGTTGATGTTCAGCTCTAGCGAGCACTGGAAGTCGAGCGGGCTTTTGATTAGTATAGTTTTCTGACGTTGACAATATCCTCACTTCGAGCCCCGATCAGGAGCCGGAGCACGATATTCTTCCGGAATTGTCTTCATGCCGTTGAGCAGCCGCAGTTGTGCTTGAACAGCCACCCATTCCTTCGGCTTTTTTTGGGTTGAGATGGGTGCCGCCGGGTCGGCATAGTAGGCAATGATGTCCTGCTTGAGTCCGGCTGGAATCTGCTCCGTGGAGTCCCTGGTGATCCTGGCAAGCAGTTGGGCATACGTCTTGTCCGTCAGCGGATATCCGCCTGGAACCACTTGCACTCCCGTATCGAGATCGCGGTCTGCCAGACCCGTGTCGATCTGCGGCCCCATCAGTCGCTGCAGGGAAATGGCCAGTGCCGCGGTGGAGAGATTTACGCTCGCGATGTACGCCTCCTCCGTGTCCGCCGTCGGACCCTTGATGTCGAGCATCTTTAGCGTGCCGATTTTCGGCAGGATCGCAATGAGTCCGGCCAGCAGGTGAAGGCGGATGCCGGGCTTTCTGCGGTACTGATCCCACCCTTCTTCCTTCGAGAGTTCCGCAATGTGGTGCTGGTATTCTTCGAATTCAAGACCAGGGGTGTCGGCGGGAAAACGTCTTTGATGTAGCATCGCTTCGGCATAAGTGAAGTTGGGCAAAAAGCTCCGGGCGCCGAAACGAAACGCTTTCATGGCGGGAACGCGCCCACTCACAACCTCACGAAGCGGAATTCCGTAGGTCTCGTAAAAAGGCGGCAGCGAGTTGTTCGCGCGGCACTTTCAGGCCGATGTAGTGTACGTAGGCGGCCGGAGCCAGCCGCAACTTGGCCGCCTGATTGGCGTCAAATGCCCATTCCACCTGGCTGTTCTCGTATTTCCCCTGTGCGTAGTTCACCGATGAACCGTACTTGGCGCTTAGCTTCGGGAACGTCACTGCGACCGATGGGTTGGTCGCCTGGGAATGTCCAATACTGTCGCCTGCGTAGTGCGACAGCGCGCCGATTGCAAAGGCAAACTCGTTGGCGGTGCGGGGGTGCTGAAAAAGGCTCTGCACGAAATTTCCGGAGCGGACATAATGTGTCAAATTCGAGAAGAACCCGTTGGCAAAGGGATAATACCCGAAGTCCTGAATGACGCAGCCGCCACACGCGTACGCGTGTGCTTCTCTCAGTTGCTCGTTTGTGAGCGCAGGAAAACGACTCAACAGAATCGGTACGATGACCGTGCTCCAGGCCTGATCGATCAACTGATGGTGGGTCAAAACGCCATATGCTTTGCCGGGAGTGGACCACGCGAGCGTGAGCGGAATGCACAATGCCATTGGCGCGATCCATTTGCTGATCATCAGTGCCCGAATTCGCCCAGTGCGGTTCCGATGCATCGCGCATGATCCCGAACGTCGCGTATGTGACACGCTCATCTCCTGGAGGAGGGGTGTATCTCCTCTTCAAATTCGGACGTCGCTGCATGACTTGGCATACTCTATATCGGGCATTGAGCCGGCGCTGCGATCATCTCAGTCTTCACCGATGATGTCGGCGCCTGGCTTTTCTCAGAATATTTTAGGTACGCTGGTCGTTTACTTGGTTTGTCCGCGGTTCGGATCGACTCTCATATGCGCCACCGAGTTTATTAGCAACGGTTTGGTTTATGAGTATGAGGCGACGTGCGCTTGCCGAGACCGCGTCCCGACTACTCCACGGCCGTAAGCGCGGCAATGACGAGGTCTGACCTTGGAGAGCCGATTCCCGTCACGAAGTCATAACCGGCTTTGGCTTTGCATCGGACGCCGAACCTGCCATTCCTGCCACTCGTAATATCGTGAAAGCTCGCCATGTTGGAGTACAGGGTCACCTGCGCCCGATTCAGGCTGCTCCTTCTCTTTTCTCGCCGCACGGAATTGGCGATTGCGAACAGGCCCGCCCATTGGGGAGCGCCGATGCTGGTGCCGCCCACCACCTTCCAGCCACCGAAACCGTAATGGGAATAGACCGGAACTCCCGTCTCCGGCGCTGCATTGTACGCCACGTCCGGAATCCCGCGCTTCCCCGAACTCTGAACTCCCAATTGATAGAACGGCTCGTACTCGAAGGAACTTAGGCCCCCGCCGCTGCCTTTCCACGCCGACTCGCTAATATACTCACCTTGACTGTCCACCTGAAGCGCTGTGCCTCCAACTGCCACCACCAGCGGCGATGCGGCGGGATATTGCGCGCCCCGGCCGCGATTGCCTGAGGCCGCACAGAACATCACACCCGGAACCGCGAAATGTGAATCAAGACTGGTCTCGCCTGAAAATTCCGGGCCGCCGAAACTCATCGACACCACGCTTGCGCTTCGCGCGGCGAAGTCCACTGCGTCCATCAAGCCCGGATTCGTGGACGACGGGGCCTCCACCAGCAAAATTCTGGCCAGGGGTGCGACCGCGTGCGCCCACTCGATGTCCATGGAACTCTCCCTGGCCCAGTCCTGGTTTACGCGTGGCCTGGTTCCCCATGCGTAGATCACCTCGAAGTCTGGCATCGGCAAGCCGAACTGCGAACTGAAGATAGCCAGATCACTCTTCGCGTCTGGATTGTCGAATGCTTCGATTACGGCAATAGTCGTGCCCTCACCCTGATTGCTCACCAAATCGAAACCATACGCAGTTCGTATCTTGCCCGGCGGGAGGCCCGCCACGCGGCTGACATCCGGCGAGGGCAGAACCATGATG
>Ga0335069_10001013_pt1 | contig 45308 bp, 90 predicted proteins | sample Lox_Sample_11_FD_206714 | JGI IMG/M metagenome (GOLD analysis project Ga0335069, IMG submission 206714) | Soil microbial communities from Loxahatchee National Wildlife Refuge, Florida, United States - Lox_Sample_1.1 | ecosystem: Environmental > Terrestrial > Soil > Wetlands | place: USA...
TGTTCGGCTCCCCGGTCTCTTCCGCGTGCGCCTCGCCCCGGCGCTTCAGAATCTCCGGGAGATCGATATCGTCCGGTGCCCAACGGGTTCCGAAAAAGTGCTTGTATCCCTCGGGTTCGATGATCCCGTTATCCACGTCGTCGTAGAATCCCTCGTTCTTCTCGGCCATCTCCAAGGTGGAGGAATTTATCTCGTTCGTGCAGTCATCGAATACAATAAGCTCGGCGTGCGATCCGGCCTTAACCGAATCGAAGGTAGCGATCTCCAGGGTGGCGTTGCGCAGGTTCAAGGTAGGGTCCCGCTTGGGGCACGTGAAATCGTCCCCCGCGAGGTTCTCGATATCGACCGCCCAGTCCGGGAAAAGAAACCGGAGCAGTTCGTTCGTCGCGAATGGCTGGCGTCCCGAATCCATGATCGATTTAGCCAGGTTCAATTTTCCGCTGATCACCAGGATACGTATATCCGGGTCGCACAGCTGGCACTGCACCAGGAAAGCGCCCACGATCGTGGACTTGAGCATCCCCCGGCTCGCGAGCGTCACGCGCTCCTTGACCGGGCTCCACTCCTGGAACGGCTTGCCCGGGTCCGGGCGCAGGAACGAATCGATCATCGTCCCGTGGCACGATTCCGATAGCGGAAGGAATTTCTTCGATGCCGGTCTAAGGACGCAGTTCGCCAGGAACCGAAGGTTCGTCTGACACTGCTGCCGGATGACCTGCAGGTTCTCGGGAGCGAGATGCTCGACATCCGCCCTCGTGAACCGGTAGTTCAGTTCATCGAGGGTACGGAATCCCTCCGGGAACATTACGCGGGCATCGCTCCGGGCGCACCCGCGCCCGGCGCTGGCTCCGGTGCCGCCCCCGCGGCCGGACCCTCACCCGCTCCCTCCCCGAGATGCTCATCGAGACCGGCCTTCATCGCCTCGTAATCCGGGCGCGCGTAGCTAACCGCCTCGCCCCCCGGTTCGAGCGGCTCGTGCGTCACGGTGTGCGAACCATCCGTGTGATGGTCGATCACGGTACGCTTGTGCTTGTGCTTGCCCTTCTTGCCCTTGCTCTCGGGCTTCTTTTCGGGCTCTTTCTTTTTGCTTTCGCCGCCGAGCGCCTTCGAGGCGGACGGGGTCTTCTTAGACTCAGCCATAGGTCCTCCCGGCCAACCGATCTCCCCTGTCGGGGCGATTACCAACGAGCGCTCTCGGGTACGCGCTCGGCCTTCGCGGAATTGTGCATCTCGCCGGTCACGGAAGTGTTCCCACCACCCTGACGGGTCGGCTGCGACGGCCCCACCCCGGAACCGGAACGGTTACGGTCGGAACCTACGCGCTCGGCCTTCGATTGCCCGTGCTTCTCCCCGCTCGTCGGTTCGTTGCCCCCGCCGTTACGCTCGGTGTTGCGAGCGGTCGGCATCGGGTCCTTGCTGTCTCTCTTCGTTGCCATGATCGTCTCTCCTTACGCCAGATGAATGTACGCCTTCCCGCTGTCCTGCTGATCGACCGCGAAATCGCGCCAGATGTGCGGGCTCGCGGACCAATCTTCCACGATATCGTTCTTCGCTGTGAAGCAGGTCAACCGGCACAGTTCCTGCCCGCTCGATGGGTCGGTGATCAGGAGCGTATCGCCCACGCTCACCGGACCCTGCCAGCGGATATATTTCACCCGGAGCGTGAACAACGTTCCGAGCGAGGCCGCGACCGCGGCCTTGTAGCTCGACTGAACCCCGGTCGTGACGATCGGGTTCGTGTTAAGTTGGTTCGCCACCGGTCACCCCTTTACAGAAGCTCGGCCTCAAACTCCGTCACCGTGATCACCGCGTTCGCGTTCGCGGACGGGATCGTTGCCACCGCCGTGAACAGAAGCGTCGCGAGGGTAACGGCCGAAAGCGAAGACGCCTGGCTCAAACCGGAACCGGCGTTCGCGACCGCACCGGCCCAACCGTACTGGAACCCGCGGAGGAAACCGGAAACGGAGTCGAACATAAGTTCGGCCTCGATCAACCAATTGTCCGCGGTGAGCCCGTTCGGTGAGAGCCCGGTCGATGCTACGACCGGCGTCAGCACGTTGTTCCCGAGCACCAGGTCGACCTGGTACTTCTCTCCCCCGGTCACCTTCCCGGCGAGACGCACCAGGAACGGACGGCCGTCCGGGGAGAGGTTCGGGAACGGTGCCGCGCAGTCGATCGGCACCATCGGGTTAGGGATCGAGAGAATCGCAGCGCTTCCGTTCGCGAGCTGGAAGGCCGCGTGCAGCGTGGTCGTCGCGGAGAGCGACAACGGCACACCGTTGTTCTGCCGATTGATTACATCGGCGATCGTGTTTCTGTTTGCCATATTTCACCTCTGTGTTTCTTCTAACTACACGCAGCCGGTCCCTCGCGGGCACCGGGAAATCTTTCAGGCCGGGTTCGCCGATTCGGCGGCGAGCACCACCTTTCGGGCCGTCAACTTCAAGTTCTGCAGGTTCTCGAACGGGTAATACACGACACTCTTCTGATCGTCACCGTCCACGATCAGACCACCGTTCTGACGGAGGATACCGATCGTGGTACCGTACGCCTCCCCATCGGGCGCGCCGCTCTTAACGTTCACCGGGAAGCTCATCTTCACTTCCTGGATGCCGTCCGGCATCAGGTACCCGGTGATCTCAACGACCCTCTGCTCGATCGGTGTCAACAGCCTCGGACGTTCCTGTTGGTTCATTTGTTTTTCCTTTCACGTACTCGCAGGTGCCGCACTCGAACCGCGTCACTCCCGCGTTATCCCTGTGGAACTCGTTGCAGCATCCACGGTCACGGCTCACGCCGCCCGGGACGAAAACCTTCTCGCAGTCCGCGTCCTTGATCGCACCGGCCAGTTCCATGTAACCGGCCTGCTTCTCGGTTAGGCGATCGTCAACGTTACCTTTCCCATCAATCTTCTCACGAACCTTCATCAATGGCAAGAGCCCGTCGGGCGTAACGGCTACCACGCCGCCTGGGTCCACCAGACCTTCATACCCAATACGATTGTGACCGTTGCTGAACATCCGGTTGTGCAGGAACGACACGTTCGAGCCGTGCCCCACCACGACGCCCTTACCTTCCGGATACTCATCGACCAGGTTCAGGATGCCGCCGTACACGTTGCGCTGGCGCGCATCGAACTCGTCAACCGTTTCTCCCCCAGGTATACGGAGCGACGTGTTCCGCAGGTACGGATCGACCGGGTTCTCTTCCTTCGACCGCAGCGTCAGGTCACCCATATTCAGCGGATGCAACGCGCGCAGCAGATGGATGTTCGGGCAATCCAGCACGCGAGCGATGATCTCACCGGTCTCCGCGGTGCGGTCGAGCGCGTCCGCCAGGATGAAATCTATCGGCACGCCGGTCGAGGCCAAGAACTCACCGGCCTCCTCGGCGTCGCGCCGACCCTCGGGAGCGAGCTGAGCCCTCTCGTCGTTCGACCAGGAACGATACACCTTCAGTTCGTTCGCGGCCGTGCGGCCGTGACGGACCTGAAAAAACAAAACGTTATCGAAGCGAGCGCTCATCTATGGCTTCACGGTCGCCCCGGGGGCTACCCCGGAGCCCTTCGCCAGACCAATCGATTGCGTGGTGGTCAGGATCGTGTAGGTCGCGCTGGTGATGCTCGAATCCGTAAGCGACACCGAACCCGCCACCGCATACTGCGTCTGCGTCGTGCTCACGGTGATGTCGCCGCAGACCGTTGAACTTGCCACACAATTGGTCCCGGAATTTGTCGTGATGGCCGAGCCGGATGAGCACGTCGAGCCGTCACCGTTCGTGGCTGGGGTGCTTCCCGTTCCGTGGCAGATTACCGTACCAGAAGTCGAGGAGATGGTCACCGTCTCGGCCCCAACGTGCGACCCGGTTCCGGGATTGAGCGTTGGCGCGTTTGCTTGGCCTCCATTTGTATCCAGCGGGTGAGGATAGGTGTATGGCGTATAAATGTCCGTCCAAGTGTTTGTCGCGGTGCAGACCGAGAGCGTGTTCGTGTCGGTTGACCAGTAGCCTACTCCGTAGCTACCCGTTGGACTGGTCCATTTTGCGCCGCCCAGCCCGGCCGTGCAGGTAGCCGGCCGTGCGGAATGAAGGCCACTGCCTGTTCCCACTGTTCCATCAAAGGCTGTTCCCGTGAACGATGAACCGTTCCAAGTAAGCGTGTAGCAGTAATACTCACGGTTGGAGACGATGGATATAGTTGCTGGATTGGGAGTGCATTGTCCTCCACCCTCACCAGGGTCAGTCCACTTGTCCAGCCACTCATAAACAGGCTCCAACTGATTGTGGGGCCAACTCACGGAAGATGTGGTCGTGTTCACTCTGGTTGCATTCTGGCTATCGTAATGAAAATATCCACTCAGCAAGTCGCCCTTCCCACGGCCTACCTGCTGGACGCACGGGAATCCGTCACCCGGGGAGCCGGAACCCTCACTATAGTCCCAGTCGGAAGGCCCTAGATTGGCCCCACTGCCGAGTGTTCCGCAGTAGCCCCATCCGGTCATCGCCGTAGATGAAAGGATGGGCGGTGCGGACCCGAAGGCATGAAATGTATCGGTGCGGTCATTCGCCATGTCTAGAAGCGTCTGGTAGTTCGTTGAGGTGTTCCCCCAAACAAGCGCCGGTCCGGTGCGCATCTCGTACACGTAGCTGCTGTCAATGTCTCCCTTCACTCCAACGTACAGATTGTTGTAGACCTCCGCTGCGCGGCATCCTTGATACTCACCCTCCATTTCATGCCCTTGCAGACCCGTGTCGTTGAACGTGTTGTACCTCCAGACTTGCCTTCCGCCGTGGGCGCAATCGTTGGCGAATCCACCATTGAAGGTGTTGTTCTCGAAAAACATGAACTTCGCGGTTCCCCAGTTGCTCGCATCGGCCCAGGAGCCGTCTCCGTAGCCCGCCGAATCCCCGTTGTATTTCCCCATCTCCACGAACATTCCGTTCGTCACGGTAGCGGCACCCTCGGAGAAGTAGTTATGGTCCGCAACGCCATACAGCCAATCAATGAAGCCGATGGCCCGCGTGCTCGCAACGATATTTTCGAGGCTATTGTGGTCGAAACGGAAACAGGCTCCCGACGTTCCCCCGCACCCGGAGCTTTGCGGAGTTCCGCCGAAGTAGATAATCGCATTCGAGGGGGAATGCACACCATCCGATTCAATGCTCATCCCGGTAAAGCGGAGTGACTTTCCGTTCGCCTGCGTAAAGTGGAATCCCTGTGTCCCTCCGGTGAACTCGAATATCGTCTTGGTGCTGCTATAGCCCGTTGGATTTCCCAGCGAGTCGGAACCCGTTGTGCTTCCTGCTCCTTGGATGGTCAGATTCACGCTGACCGCGACATCCACCTCCGCGCTGGTGGTTGTAGTGCCCGCAGGAATCGTGAGCACCGTTCCATCCATGTTGGCGCTCTCGACGGCTGCCTTGACGGTAGCCGCACTCGCATTCGCGGCAATCGAGCAACTGGTCGTCCCGGCGCACTGTGCGAAGCACGGACAGGCCGTCAGCAGCAGGAACAATCCAAGGCTAATAGACCGAAATGCTGACATCGGAGTAATGATCTCCTACGAGCGTGTTGCTCCATGTGGGCGTGATGGTTCCGGCTGAGACTTGTAAAACATGCCCCTCGAACACTTCCGTACCACTTCCGGCAGGAACGGAATCGTTGTCCTGGGTGTAAGGGCTGAGAGAAGCCACGCTTGTGGCAGCGGCGTTGCGGAAGGCGAAAAACAATGCCATCCGATTGGAACCCGTAGTCGTCAAGGCTGCACCTGTGCAACTGGTGCAGAATCCGGTATCCGCCTGGTAACTGCTGATGGCGTTGAAGGTCTGCGTTGTCCCGTGGACGACGTAAATAGCCAAGTTGATTTCTGTCCCGCCGCCAGAGGTTGCGCTCAGACTCAGGGTGCATGAACCGGTTGTCGTGGATGGAGATGTCCACACGGTTTGCACGGGACTTCCCGATGGAGTGCCCTGAAGCGTAAAAGTCGTCCCGCAACCGCTCGGAGTATTCAGTCCGGTACCGTGCGTTTCACCCCAAATAACCAAGAAGTCGCTCGTTGTCAGGCCGGTTAGACCTTTCGATGTAGATGGGTTGGTGCCGAAGCCTCCATTTGCCACAAAGAGGGTTGTGGTGAGGCTGCTCCCCGCTGGAGTCGTGTTGGATTTATCCGTTCCGTACTGAGCGCCAAGCAACGGCAGCAGGAAAACGAGCGAGGCAGTGAGTAGTTTTCCCATGTCAGTTGATGATGATGTAGCTGAAGCATTCCGGGTTCGTCGAGAACGTGCCGAGCGTGATGGTGAAACTGGTGCCTGCGCTACGGGCTGAGACACGCGGGGCGGTCAACCCTGAATCAGCCGTCGTGTTGCAGGTGACTGAGAGGGCCGTGCCAAGCGTCGAGTCGGGCTGAATCTGGATAACGCTGTTGGCTGTCACCGCCGTCGTGCTCACCACGCAGGTTCCAGTCGAGGCATTCGTGGCGCAGGAAAAGAATCCGGCCGGGGCAGCAGAGCAAGCGACCAGAGAGGGATTCGCTCCCGAGCCAGCCGCCGCGCATTTCGTTGCCGTGGCGTAGAGCGTGGCGGTCAAGGTTCCCGATGCAGCCGACACTCCGGAGTCAGCTAATCTACCACCATTCGTCACATTGAACGCCGCCAAGTGAGTGCTGGTACTCGATGCCGGTCCCTGCACCAAGGGCAGCGTCGTGCCCGCGTTGAAGTTGCACAGCAGACCATGCTGCGTCGAGTCGGCGTAGCAGTTGTCCTGACCGGATGCCGATAGACTTCCCGGCACGGTGCCTTCCTGCTGGAGAAAGATGCTTGAGCCTACACCGCCCCCAGGAAGCCCGGATGTCAACGGCCCCGCGCTCGCCGTGATACCTCCAGAACCTGCATAGCTCAACGTGTTAGCCACACTGATTCCATTATCCAGCACCGGGTTGCTGTTGCCCACCGTGGTCGCGGCAGTGTATTGCGGGATGTATCCGGTGGTGCCGCTGCTCACCGTCCCTGAGCCACCTCCGCCGCCGCCAATCATCAAGGCAGATTGTGACGCCTGGAGCTTCACGACGACCGTTCCCGTCATCGTGGCAGACCCCCGCACCCGGAAGGCAACGAGTCCCGCAGCTTGAACCTGCCAGCCGCCCCCTGCGGTCGTGGTCGTAACTGCCGAGCCTCCAGCTACTGGATTTGCCGCCACTGCCCGCCAAGTAGCCCCATCAATCGTGCCCTCAAAGCTGCATGTTCCCGTCCAGGTTCCAGACAGGTCTACCCCTACAGTCGCAAACGTAGGCGCCCAAGGGCCGGGAATCGAGACGCACGAACCAGCCGTTGAACAATCGCTGCTGTTCGTCGTGATGGTCCCGCTGACGCTGAAGGGATATTGCGCCTGCGCGGGAGGCGACCAACCCAACACGCAGACCAGAATCAGCAGCAGGCATGCCAGCCAGTTACGCATCTCCCCTCCTCAGCGGTCCAGGCCCGTGTGGTAATTGAACGAAGCCCTGGGCCGCGACGTGCTCGGTTGCCCGAAATCGTTCAGGTTGATTCTCGGAGGCGCCGCATTCAGCCCTTGCACAGCCAGCCGTGCCCTCGAAGCCGCATTGAGCAGAATCGGGCTGGGCTGCTTCTCAAAAGAAGGACCACATAACTCCGCAAGCGTCAGGGTCATCGCCAGTTCGTAGCCCGGGGGCGCAGCGAATGAGACATCCAGCGTAAATCCACCTTTGACGATAGTCTCAATCTCTAATTCCACCTGATAGGCGTAGTTCGGTACCGGCCAGAAGAACAGCGACCCAAGAGGCCAGTCAGGACGGTAATACAGGTCCGTTGGAAGCGTTGTCTCGATGGTCTGGACACGCTGCTTGGCCCACCAGTCCTTATCGCGGATTTCGAGAGGAAACCGCACAATCGGATTGACGTTTGAGAGCAAGACGTTGGCCGACACGATGCGAACGGGCCGCTCGTTGTTGACCAGGAAGTTCGGAGACGGCGCCGAACCAATAGCCGCCGGCCCGATGGTATGGGGGGAAAGCCCCGGCGTGAAGATGTAGGAATTGCCAGAAGGGTCTTTGCTCAACAGGTCTGAAGCGAAGATATAGACTTGCTGGGCCGTCCAGGAATCCGCTAACTGGTTAAACTTGTCGAGGACGAAGGCCAATTCAAGAGGGTCAGGAGTTTCGCCGGGAGCTACGACGTTGATTTCGTAGAGCGCATTGGTACACACCTGTCTTACCGTCGTCGGCCCCGGGGGGACCGGATTCCCCGCGGGTGGACCCGGTACTACAGGCATCTATTTTCCTTTTCGAGCTGGTTTCTCCGGGCTGACTGCTTCCGCCTTGGTAGGCGTCTTGTCCGGGGGATTGCCGTTCTCTGCTTCCTCGAAGAATTGCTCCTGCTCGGCAGGCCCGAGATTGTCGAGGAATTCTGCGGCTTCCTTGAGCGTTTCAACCTGCACCCCGTTCGACTTCAGGAAAGCCAAGTGGTAATCGTAAACGCGGAATCCTGACCGGGTGTGGACTTCGTTCAGCTTCGCCCGCCAGTTCGAGGGCTTGATGACTGGAATCTCCCCGTAGGAAGGTCCAAGAGCATTTTGCTCCTCGCGGCTGTTCACAATCTTGGTCAGGCCGCTGGCGTGATAGACCATCTTGGGGAACTCTCGCGGAGCTGGACGCACATAGTTTGCGTCCACCACACCCCGGTGGTTCGGGTCGTTCCGCAACGGTATGAATGCCGTGCTCATAGTCCCTCCGCTACGTGTTCACGATGGCGATGCCGCTGGTGTTGCTGGTCGGCACCGGACCGCTGACCAGGATTTCAAGTTTGCTCGCGGCGTCATATCCCCAGTCGGTGTAGCCGTATTCGGTGCAATCCTGCAGGAGCAGTGCTCCACCGGCTGCGGCAACGAGTTTCATCACCCCGGTTCCGGCAGCCCCGCCAGAAAATGCAGCGGAGTTGTAGAACAGGCAGCGGCGGAAGATGGTCATGCGGTCAATCGCAGCGGCTGCCGCCACAATCACCGCGAGTCCCGCTGCCCCAGTGCTGCACAGGGCCGGGAAGTAGCAATCCTCAAACACGTTCCGCGCTGCCCCGGCAGACCCGGCTTTGAGTTCCACGGTCGCATTGAGGGCCGTGCGCTTGATAGTGTCCACCCCAAGGGTGCAGTGGCGGAAGAAATTCTCATCGTTCGAGATGACCAGCGAACGGCTTCCCGCGTCCCCGGCGCTTGTTGAATCGCCCATCCCGGCGATGTGGCAGTTGTCGAACACGTTCTGGACTCCGCTCACCACGAGGTTGATTTGGGCGGTCGTTCCGGTCGTGAAGGCATCGAAGATTTCAAGGTTGGCGAAATAGTTCCCGTTCCCGCTGACGGTGATGAACGGGGTGAAGGCAGTATCGGAAGCAGTCGGGGCGATGCGGGCACGCTGCGAATAAACCGAAGGAGCCGCGATTCCGATGAGACGGCAGGCGTTCTTTGACCAAGTGAAAGAAGCCTCTACGCGGGCAGTTCCGCTCGAAGCGCCGTTGCCGATGAGCACGATGGTGTCATTGTTCCCGCTCACCAGAAGGGCATAGGCGGCCGCCAAGGTCTTGACCGGGCCGTTGCCAGCCTGCCCCAACAGGGATGCCGGATAGAGGCCGTTGTTCGTATCGAGGCCGTTTACCGGGTCGAGGTAATACGTGTTCCCGGTCCATTGAATCGCCGCGATGCTGGCGTAGATGGCGTCAATGTCCGCTCTTGTAAAGACGCCGCCCGAATTGGCAATCGGAATCATTGAACGCTCCTAGTACGAGGCTACCCATTTGCTGTTAGTTGCGTCCCATGCAAAGTAAATCGTCTTGTTCGCAACGCAAGTCGTTGAGGCCGCGATGTTGTTTCCCCCCGTGAAGCTGCATGCCGCATCGGGAATCACCGCAAAGGAACAGCCGCCATAAGCGGTCGCATTGCATCCCACCGGAATAGCGATGGAAGTCATCGCGGATGTTCCGGTGACATGAAACAGCGGCCCGCTTACCACCATCGCGGCGGTTGAGGAATTGTGGGCTGCCGTGACTGCCGCAGAACCGTACGCGGCGGGGTTGTTGAACCCCGGAACCCAGGTTTTCGTGATGGTCGAGCAGAGCCACTGAGCGCCGGTCCGAATGTTGAGCCAAGGACTCACCAGAACGCTGGCGGTCGTGCAGGATTCCCCGCTCACGCCTCCGCTGTTTCCGGTGACTGAGCCGGGGTCATAGGTGTAGAGCCACGCCTGCTTGCCGTAGAGCACCATCTGGCCGGAGACATGCGCGACCGCTTTTGTCGAGTCGTAGCCGCGAATCACCGTCAAGGCTGTGCCGCTGACGCCCACCACCGCCATCGCCTCGCGATCCACGTAGAGAACCCAAAGGTTCTGGCTGTTCAGGGTCGCGTTGATGTTCAGGCCAGCCGTAATGCTGGTGGCTGAAGCAACCTGAACGAGGCTGGTCTGACCTCCGGCAGTCGGGGCAGGCACAGCGGCAGACAGTGTGGTCTGAACGAGCAGGTTCTGTTGCGCGAACAGGGAACCCGGCAGGAGCAGCGCCGCCAGCAGGAGCGCCCACTTTGCGAGATGTTTTGTCATGGTCATTCCGTTTCTCCTGATTAGGCGCCGCAGATGCGGACGGCGCAGGAATCGCTATAAAGCTGGCCGAAGCCGAACACAGAATCCCAGCGGTTAATCATTTTCGATTGCACCGGGTCGAACATGCGGATGAACCGAAGGGCTGCGCGGGTTTCCGGGTCGCGGGTCTGAGAAGTCATTTCTGTGGCTCGCGGCTCCTCCAGCTTGACACCCGCGAAGCCGAAGGCATCGCCGTGAATCACCAGGGCTTGAGCACTGGTTTTCGCGTTCGGGGAAGGAGTGCCCGGCCAGAGCGTAATCGTCGCGCCGTTGACCGGCAGGGCATCCACGTTCTGGTACTGCGAGCCAGGCCCGAAGATGGCCGGGGAGATGATGAGGAAATCCGCCGCGTTGCCTGAACCGAGCGCGGTCAAGGGTTGAAGCACCACGAACTGTTTTGCGGTGGTCGAGAGCGTGCGCCGTGTGCGCGGGTTGACTTGGTTCACGTTGGCGATGGAGATTACATCCCCGGCGTTGATTTGGTCGGAAACGGTAAGATTCACTCCCAACTGGTTGCCGCCGTTGTTGGCGTTCCCGGTGTTGACCGTGAACGTCGAGGCTACGCTTCCAGCCGTGAAGCGCCACAGCGACATGCACTCGTACACGTCAAAACCATGCAGTTTCCCGAGTGAGCCTTCCTTGAACTGCTTCGAGATGTCGTCCTGCGGATTGAGCAGGGTCTGGAGGGCCGGGACCATCGAGGTCGAGAACTGCGGCGGGATGCAAAGTGACTTCTCGCCTCCCGGCGGGCAGGCCAACTCGAACATCCGCTGCCGGGCTTGAGCGAACGTCGTCACGGTGTTGGGGTCCACGCCCAGAACGCCCACGATATTGTTCGTGTTCAGCATCGCAAAGTTCGCGGCCCGGGAGTCCACTTCCTGCGCCATCTGCGCCACGGCAGGCTCCAGGTACTGCTTGCGGATTTCTTCCTTGGAGCGTTCCATGTTCAGGGCTTGCTCGAAGGAATCCCACTCGAAGTCCACGCCCATGATTTGGTTGCAGTTGATGGTGGTGGTGAGGCGGTTGATTCCCTGCGGGTTGTAGCCCAGGCCGTCGCGGATCAGGAAGCTCTGCGGAATCTTGACCTGAGTTGCGGAGCCGATGGGGAATTCCTGCTCGAATTCCTTCTGCCATTCGGTGTTGAAGCAAGCAACGACTTCCAGCTTGTTCAACAGCAGGCGCAGGGCATCCATCGAAACCCACTGCGGGAAAGCAAATGTGTTGGGCATGGCTAATTCACCGTCCTTTTGCGGTGTTCCTCAGCGTCGGCAGCCTTCTTGTAGCGCGAAAAGTCTCCCGCCTCGACCGCAGCGGCTTCCTCATCCACCGGGCCGGTTGCTTTTCCCCCGATGCTGGCAGCCGGTGAGGGTGGAACCTTGACGGGCGCGGCGGGTTTCTCCTCTGGCTTGGCAGGCGCCGAGCTTTCGGAGAGCTGGAGTTCCATCTTGGTCAATTCCCGGGCAGCGGCGAAGGGTCCGAGCGCCTGAATCCTCTGCACTTCGTCGGGATTCTTGCAGAGGTGGTAGAGGATTTCGGCCCCTACTTCGCTGTCCAGAATCCAGGCATCGAGTACCCCGTTGTTCTTGATGGCCTTCACCGCATCGGCGTTGAAAACCGTCTTGCCGTCCTTGGTTTCGAGCTTCAGGACATCCGCAAAGTCCTTGTGCTTCTTCTGGGCGATTTCGAGGGAGTTCTGAAGTCTCCGCTCGATGATTTTGTTCTGCTCGGCAGCTTTGGCTTCCGCCTGCTCCTTGGCGATGGTGGTCCTGGTTTCCCGGCTGGCCTTCTCGAAGACCCACTTGTCCCGGGCTTCCTCGAAAGCCTCATCCGTCGCATAGAGGGGCAGGCCGGTCTTGGAGTCCAGGTCGTGGCGCTTCGGCTTGGGTGGTTCGTCTCCCTTGGGCGCTGATACCGATGCGGGAGATTTGCGAAGCGTTTCGAGTTCCGCCGCGAGGCGTTTGTTCTCGGCTTCCAGAGCCTTTACGTCCGGCTGCGGTTCCTCGGCAGGTTTCGGCGCTTCGGCTGGCTTCTCAGGAGGAGCTTCCGCTGGTTTCTCGGCGGGCGCTTCGGCGGGCTTTTCTTCTTGCGCCTTCACTGCGGGCAATTCGCCCGTCTCGCGCCATTTCTTGGTCTGCGCGGGAGTCAGTGCCTTCAGGATTTCGGTGCCGGTGCGCTCATCGGCGACCGGCTCGGCCGTCTGGGTCGGTTCAGGCATTAGTGTTTGTGCGCTGCCTTGTAATGGTCATGTCCGTGCAGGGCGTGGGCAACCTTGGCGACGTGGCCGTGATGCGGGTGCATCCCGCTCTTGGCTGGTCCTGCGGTCGTGCCCTTCGCCACTTTCATTTTTGCCACAGCAAGCCTCCACAATCCTCAGTGGCAAGCAAACAATCACAGTGCAAACTATGTCAAGCAGTTTTCTTTGCGGCGGATTCAGGCAGTCCATTCTTGCGGGTTCGGGAAAGAGCGTTCTTCACGGAGTCCGTGCTGCCTCCGAAGCGGGTAGCGATAGCCTCAGGACTGACGCCCAATTCATCACGAAGTTTGAGCATCTTGCGGAGTTCTTCCGGGGTGAACGGAGAACGCTTCACGGTTGCGTTCCGTTGCCGCTTGGAGTTTCTGGAGGAGCCAAAGCCGCCGCTTGCTGGCCTTGTTGTAAAGTCTGTTGATGCTCCTGCGCCGACATTGCCCGTTCGTGGGCCATCTGGTGGAAGTCGGCCTGTAACTGCTCCAGAGCGGCAATGCGTTCGCTGAGAATCTGGGCCTTGGTGTTGATTTCCGCCACCGCCTTCTGGGTGTCGGAGTGAATCTTCTCGACCTGGAGTTTGCCCTCCATCTCCCACATCTTGGCGGCTTTTTCCTGCTGGAGCTGTTGGATAGCTTGTTGTGCCTGTGCGATATGCTGCTTGAGCTGGCCGACAAGAGGCCGTGCTTCTTCGGGAATGGAGTCATCCTGACCCGCAAACTGCGGAGGCGTGAGACGTTCGGCAATCAGTTGCCCGATGGGACTCTGGGTCCGCATCTTCGTGATGAGGTCGCCAATGAGCGGGAACACTCCGGGAATAGCCGCAAGTATATCGGCAAACTGCATGTCGGCTTCCCGCTGGGAATCGCTGTGCGGCCCGGTCGTTACCGTCACGTCATGCTCGCCGCCGAATCCTTGGTTCTTGGCATGGGCCGGGTCGTTGACCCGTACGATGGAATGGCGCCCATCTTCCTTGCGAATCGGGATATCCCGGGCCATGGTGTTGATTTTGTCGAACACGTCCACCAGTTGCCGTCCGCAACACGCAATCGAACGCTCGATGTTGTCGAGGAAACGATAGGTAGCTTGCGCCCGTTCGCCTTGAATCTTCTCCAAGGCCACACCGCTTTTCTCGTTGTTGCGCTGCGCCGCCGAGGGAAGCGGAGAAATTCCCATCGAGGACATGATGCGCCGCTCCCATGACTGCATGGCGGCTTCGTACTGCTGGAAATTGGGCACAAAAGGCACGCGCTCCGGCTTCACGGAGCCAGGCTGGTAGTTGTCGGGCACGTTGTATTCGATGAACGCTTTGGGAGTCTCGTTTATGTCCTCCCAATCTCCCTTGTTGTTGCTGAACATGCCCAAAGGCCCGATATAGGGCGTCCGGGGCGTGAGCTTTGACTCCATGAGTTCCTGCGAGGCCAGGTAATTGAACACTCGTTGAGGATCGCGGGCCTTACGAATCATCGAGAACAGCATCCGGCGCGAGCCTGCGCCTTCGTCCACGTACAGTTCCGGCCCCCAGAACGGAATAATGGGAATCCACTGGCCCGGCCAGCCCTTGCCCTTCTTCGGGTCGTTCGTCTCCAGAATCTCGACCCCGTTGATGACGTACTGAACGACTCGCCGGTCCTCACAGTCACGGGATTTCAAGATGCGGGCCTTGCCCATGTTCTTCGGAAGCTGGTCGCTCCTCATCACCACCGGCTGTTTTCCCGGGCTGAGTTCCACCAGATGCAATTCAACGGTTTCCACTTCGACTTTCCACCATGAGGCTACCTGGACTTGCTTGGGCTTAATCCAATCGGGAGCTACCTGCTGAATATCTTCGGCAAATGTCGCAATCTGGGCTTTCGGATAAAGCCTCTTGAACTTGTCGTGCGACATGAAGTCAATCTCGAAGCAGTCCTCAGCGTCCGAACAGTCGTAATGCTTGCAATCTGGGTCGTAAAGAATCGTGTTGCCGTTCGGCACTGGCATGATTTTGACGCCAAGATTCCATGACTTCTGGCTCTCGAAGTATGTCTCCAGCTTGCAGAACCCGTAGGATGCTCCAATCATCTGCTCGGCTGCGGTGATGTAGGCGGTTTGGCCTTGCGAGAGGTATTCCGTGGCCCGAACCCAATCGGCCAGGAAGTTGGCGGTCTGCTCGGTGGCCCCGTAGCCTTTGGGAAGCACATTTACGGCCCGCTTGTTCTGCCGAATGTCTCCGACCAGCTCGTTGACGTACTGGCCGAGCAGGTCCACCTCAATCATCGGCAGGTGCTTGTCCTTGCGCCTGGACTTCTCGCGCTCATCCCAGGAATCGCCCGCAAGGAACTTCATGTCAAGATCGTGCTGCTCGCGGATGTCGCGCCAGGATTCGAGGCAGTATTTGAAGCGATCCCGCGCCTTCACTAGAAACGGGTCATTCTCGGCTTCTGAGGCTTGGCGGGATTTGAGGCGCTTGGGCATTTAGCCTCTTTTGAATCCACTCAGACTATAGAGCCACCATACGTCTTTCGGTTTCTTCTCGAACGCTTTGAGCGGCGAAAGTTCCCAGATTTTCCCTGAATTTTCGCATTTGGTAACTGGGTGCTCCGCATGAGCGATGCCGTGATGTAGATGAAGCATGCAAGATGCTCCGCATCCGCACAGAACCGCTGAGAATGGGTACAACTTCATTTTTCGCAGCTTATTTGCTTCCCATACGGCAATGAGTCCACAGGTCCCGCCGATGATTCCAAAAACTACTCCGCACCAAAAAAGAAACGTCACGCCCTCCTCCCATAGATGAAGGCATGGCTGTCACTCTTGGGATGTGGCCGCTGGTCCGTCTTGTGGCGGGTCTTGTACTCCCGCTTGCCCTTCTTCGCCGCCCGCTTCTCCGACAACATGATCGCCACTGCCTGCTTCTGGCTGCTCACCTTCGGCCCTTTCTTGCTGCCCGAGTGCAGGCTGCCCGTTTTCCACTTGTGCATCACTTGGTCCCACGGCATCGGATTTCTCCTCGGGCGGATACAGGTCGCCCACTTTCAGGTCAAGTTTCTCATGTTCGCCGCGCAGGAAGATGTAGGTCGTGCCGTCCTCGAAATCAACGGCCTTGTGGCCCAGTGCGGCGTTGCGGATGGCGGTGATTCGTCGGCTCATAACTGAGCATTCTCCTTTGCCTCTTGATTTTCCTCGGTTCCAGCGGCGGCTTCGGTGTCGAGTTTCATGCCCATGTGCTTCTCGAGGTGCTGCTTGAGCTTGGCGCCTTCATCCGCCCCGAAGATGTGCGTCTCCGGGCCATGCTCGAAGTGGGTATGCCGATGGGTGAGCGATACACCTCCGCTCTTGCCCTTCTTCATCTCGATGGCTTCGAGCACCTTGGGCAGCTTCTTGGACTTGTGGGTCGTGGCCGCTACGTCAGATGGCATTGTGAGTCTCCTTCCATTCGGCAAGAGTTCCGTAGAAAGAGTCGGACGCTGGGACCAGTCGGTGAGAGGCTTTCTCGATTTCTTCAAATACTTCCGGCGTGAGAGATTTCAAGCGATACATCTTAAGCGATTCCATCACTTCTTCGACGGTCTGTCCCGTCGCTTCTATCTCAACGGCAAGCGGAGGATTATCAAGCTGCTCTTGGGTGGTGAGCGTGAGCCACACGTTGCACATCTGGTTTCTGAACACGTCGTAAGCACGAACAAAGCGGACGGCTGGAAGATTCATTTCTGTACCCCAATCTTGGCGAGGATTTCTTCCTCGCGGATTACATGCACGTCCTCATCGTTCCACCGGAAGCTCTGGAACGACTTCGGATACCGATTACACAGGACAATCTCCCCGGGCGCAACTGAAAACTCGTACCGCTCCCCATTCCGCATCACCCCATCGCCTAGAGCCAGGACTCGGGCTAACCGGCTTGGTTCCTTGGCGCAATCAGGAACCAGAACTCGCGGCTCAAGATTGAGCGCGGTATTGCGGCACTCATCGGCAAAGGATTCGATACGGACCAGGCTGCCCCGGAAGATGAGCACGGAATCAGGCCGCTCACCCACGGCGCCTCCAGCAGTTCGGTTCGTCCTTGAAGATAATGCCATGCTTGAGAGGGTCGTAGGATTCGTTGATTCGGGCGATGGTAGTATCGGCATGCAGGAACTTGGGCATCGAATCGAGCGCCAGTAACAGCCGTATCATGGCGATTTCGGCTTCCATTTGCGGCACCAGTCCTCGGCTAGAATCCTGCCCGTCACGATTTCGCATTTTTCGCGCAGCGGCTTGAAGTGAGCGCAGCCTCCACAATTGTCTGAGCCTTTGGCCGGATGCTCGTAGCCGACTTCGATCTTGGTGAGCTTGTGTCCATAGGCGTGGGCGGAAACGTCGGACATTTCAATGCTTCATGGCCTTCAGGCCAGCCGCGCTCGCCGCCATCCTGCGGACGTGAGGATTCTTCGACTTCCTCGCTTGGGCCATCTTCTTGGCGGGAATCTTTTTGCCCTCAGCTACTCCAAGGGCACGATGGAGCGCACCTTTGTGCAGCGAGAATCCGCCCTTCTTGCCGAGCGAGACGTGCTGCATCGCGCTCTTGAAGCCTTTATGGACGTGGGCCATCTTGTGCCTCCTTCAGCGCGGAGAACCGCGTCTCAACTTCAAATTTCCGAGCCTCGCATGCAACTAACCAGGCACGAACCGTGCGAAGCTGATCTTCTGATTGGAGCACAGATTTACGGGCATCCTCTAGACGTAGGATGGCAGCCTCATAATCTCGCACAACTTGGACTAGTTCAAGGCCGAGGTCCATTAAACACCAGCCTTGCCGGTTTTACCGGCTTCAGAATGTTGGAGAAGTGACTGCCGATGGATTTCGCCCCGAGAAGCGCGTTGTGCTCATCCACGTTCACGTTCCCGTATTCATACACCCTGCCGTTCGAGAATTCAACCTCCAAAATGTTGCGCTCGGGGTCGTGCCCGATGCTCCTGATGTTTGAAGATTGGACGGGTATTCGCTCCATGCTCAACTCCACGGCGTAGGCGCCCGGCTCGGTCTGTCCTGTGTGCTCTCAGGCCGTTGAGCCATCCGAATAGCTACCGCCAGCGTCCTGAAAGCATCTGCATCGTGAGAAAATTGGTCATGCAGCGGTTCCCTCTTGAACGTACCGAGCTTTTCATCCCGTTCGTACCGATAATGCCTCAAGGATTGCAGCCCGTCAGCACATTTCTCGCGGTCAAACCAGCACTTCGGGAAGATGGCCCGGGCAGCGGCGATGCCGTCCGCGACGCTCAGCTTCTTCGCGCAGCTCACCCTGCCCGGATAGAACTTCTGCAACTGCTCTTGAATCGAGCGGCCTGTACCCAGTTCCTTTGCGGCGCCATCCCAGGGAAGATGGTGGTTTCCATAGATGTAAGGCCGTTCTTGAAGCTGGCGGACGTAGTAATCGAGGCCGTGCAGCGATGCGCTCAGATGGTCAATCAGATGGAACTCAAAGCCTACGGACTGGGCGAACCAAATAGACGTGTTGTCGCCAAAGCCCAAATCCCAGAACGTGTGGACAGGATACTGAGCGTCATAGGGCACGCGAGTGAGCCTTCCTTCCTTTTCGGCGGCGGTCAGTTCGTTACGGTAAATCGCGCCTTCAACAGCTTGTTTGCACTGGCCCTCGTAAACGTGGTCAAAGGCTTCCGGGTCGCGCTTCTTCAGGTCCGCCATTTCCTGCTTCATCACCGCTGAGAGCCAGGCATTGTCTCGATACGTTGTATGGATGACTTTGGCGCCCGTAGGCGGGAAAGCCACGAATCGTTGATAGGTTTCATCCATCTCAAGTTCAGGATTGAACGAGACCCATATTTCCGAACCTTCCTTGCGGATAGTCGGCACCAGCACATTCCAGGAGTTCTTCGAGACGGTCTGGGCTTCCTCGACCCAAGCGATGTCGCAGGCTTCGTAGCTCTTGATGTTGGTCACGTTCTGCCGGATACCGGCGAAGATGAACTCTGCCCCATTGGTCGCGCTGATGGAGGACTGCTGGACGGTGAAGTGACCTTCGAGGCCCATCTCGACAATCTGGTCGCTCAGAAGTTTGTGGACGGACTCCGCGATGGACTTCTGTGTTTCACGGGCGCACAGGATACGCGGGCCTTGGATACGCTCGGGCCAGAGAATCCGGGGATCGTCGGCAATTAGCAGGAGTGCCCGGGCAAAAGACCAGGACTTGACCCCGTACCGTCCCCCATAAGCTATCTTATAGCGGTTCGGCTCGAACAGGAAAGCGAGCTTTTCGGGGAACTGAACTGTCCGCTCAATCTGCGCTAGGCTTGACAAGTTCGACCTTCAGCACAAGAGGATTGCCGGTCTTGCCGGTGCCTTCAAGAGGCTGGACAGGCTTGCCATAGGCACGGTCGTTGAGATAGATAGTCGCTTGGAGAGCGATTTTCTCATTTTTGGAACACAGAAAGCGTTTCCACAGTTTGACTTGCTGAGTTTCGTCCCCCAGGCAGCGCAGGGCGATTCTCTGGCTCATTTCGGTTGCGGAGCCTTTGGGTCGGCCACGTTGCGCCATGGGGGGATTCTACACGCGGGAGAGAGGGGGAATCAAGAGCGAGTCAGGATGGGTCATGGGTCTTTTCAACTTGCGCCAGCGTAGCCGGTAAACCTGCGCTCTGAGAAGAATCCGCGACACGCAGTGCAGCGGTACATCGTGGACAGCGCATGGCCGTTCTTCTGATGAATCCTGACTTGCTGACTCTTGCAGTGCGGGCAGTTCATTTTCCGTCTCCTCGTGTCGGATTTGGCCTGCCCCCTTGCGGGGGCATTGACACGTGGAGGCGGGCGAGCGTATAAACAAAACGAGCGGTTGCTTCTTCGCAAGGGGCGACCAGCTTTCCGGGCTTATCGCTGTTACAAGCAGCGGTAAGCCCTCTTACTTTCTAGGCCGTCTCAGCAGCCTTTCCCTCTCTCCTAACCAAATCAAAATCGTGTAGGCTGGAAGTCGCGGTAGGGAGTCCAATCTCAGGCAGGACAGTCAAAGAAATTGGGGCGGTATACGGGCTCTTTAGCCGGAACCTGTACCGCCCCAACGTGTACGACTGCCTCTACGTGGGTGAAACCGACAATCTGCACAGACGCTTGTTAGAGCATTACAACGTCCCGCCGGTTGCTGGTATCACTCACTTCTTTGTCGAAATCAGCCCCATCGAACGACAGAGAAAATCTCGTGAGAAACAGCTAATCGCGGAATTCAGCCCGCCCAGAAACAGAACACGCGGGGGCTGATGTTCCGTCGAATTTCCCGCTGATGCGGTCGAAGTAGAAACGCCGAGCACCGATGGACAGAACAGAAAACCGTTTGCCAGTTGAGAGGTAAACGGCCTCATCGGTGTCAGGATCAACAAACTCAAACTCTCTGAGCTTGGCTGGTGCTCCGATTCGTTCGAGGCACCAGCCAGCCATATCCGCAAGCAAATCCTTCCATCGCAGACGAGTAATCTCGCCGCGCGTCTCCGCAAGTATGGCTATGGGCTGCGCTTTTGCCGTCATGTCAAAAAACCTACCGTCCACGAGCGGAACGCGCAAGGGGCAGGGCCAACGGGTTTCCACTTTAGCACGGGCAGACCATTCGTCAAGTCTAAAAGACCCATCACCCGAATCATACCTCCTTCCAGAATCGGTTGTACTCGAATGCGAAGTTGAATACGCAAATTCCTACGAATTGACGGCTCCAATAGAAATTGAAAACCGAGAACGACCGTAATCCATCAGTGGTGGGCTTCCAGCAGTTATAGAAACGGAATCGTGGCCAGCCCTTCAAGATTATAATATCGCTCATGTTGCCCTGTACCTCTGACAGTTGCACTTGCGGCATGCCCTGTCTCCTGTTTTTCCGTGCTCGGATTCTGCGCATCGGCACTCGCAAAGTCCTCCAGACGCACTAGCCCGCCCCTCAGCCAGCGGACGGGAAATGTCGTTTTGATGGACGCAGAATGTCAACATTTGGGCTGATAAGCGATGCGGAGTCTGCAAGTTACGTGTTTTCAGCGTTGCGAGTTTGGCGAACGTCGTGCAGCAAGTGAGGCCAGTGGGAGGGAGCAAGCGATGACACACACACTCAAAGTGAAAGCACCTTTCAGGTTGGAACCATTTCCAAGGATGAAGCGCACGAGCAATGCCGCGATTCGCGGGATTTATCTGCGGATGCCGAGCGGTCGCCTTGTCATCGGGAAATGGCTGCTGTACTGGTATCAGCGCAACGGCCAGATTGCTGAGATTATCAGCTAGGACCGCAACCCGGCCCACAGGAGCAAGCGATGACCGCCAAACTAACCGATATAAAAGCGGAAGTGAAGAAGGGCGGATTAGTGCGTATGTTCTGGGGACATGCGCCAACAGTGCTGGTATGCGCAGATGGCCGAGTTTTGCCGATAGATGGCCGCTCCTATCAGGGATTCTTGCGGGCCTTTGCTAATACCCTTCAACGCTCTGAAACTGGCAGCACAGAGGCAGAGGATTTGGTAATCGAGTGGCGCAGCTAGGGCCGCAACCCGGCCCAGAAGGGAGCACACGATGGATGCGAAACAAGCAGTGGAGTTGCTGAGGGAGTTGATTTATTGCGAAACCGAAATGGTCAAGCAAGTCAATTCCAGGCGTGGCGGGATCACAAAGAAGCTGGCCCGCGAGGAACGCAAAGCAGTAGACGCCATTTTCAAAGAGCTAGTCGGCACTGTTACAACCGATGCCGAATATCAGGCGATTACTGAGTAGCCCCGCCCGCGAGCGGCGAGAGGAGCACACCTGTAATTCCGGGCATCACCCGCGCTCAAGGAGGGGCGCACCAGATGGCACAGCAAGCAACATGGTTGTATCTCAAGAGTGAAGCGCAACTGTGGACCGTGGGATTCTACGATCCAAGCGGCAAGTGGCACGCGGAATCAGACCACCATTCTCCTAATCAAGCTGCCGCGAGGGTGAATTATCTCAACGGCGGGAGTCGGAGCGCGGATTTGCTGGAGGCGTGCCAAGCGGCGCTCGCATATGTCCGTATGCGTGGCGCTGGCAAGGCAGAAATAGCCTCCCGCATCGAGGCTGTTCTCGCCAAGGCGGTCGGCCATGACTGACCCGCGCCGCTGGGCCTCGCTCATCGGCTGGAGCATCACGGCTGGTCTGTTCCTGGCGGTGGTGGTACTGCTGTTAAGGGGGAACTATGAGTAAATTTGGATGGAGCTTACCACCTGGATGCACAATGGCCGACATTGAGGCTCAATTCGCAGACCGCCCTTGCGGAATTTGCGGGAAATGGGCTGACGACTGCGAATGCCTGGAATGCCCGACTTGCCAAGCGCAGGGATGTGTTGAGCACCTTCCAATTCAATCACTTGTCGGCACACTCGACCGCTATCAGTATGTCGTTTCAGTTCTGCAAGCCGAATTAACAAAGCGCGAGGCTGCGCTCGCGGTGAAATGCCGCAAATGCGGGAAGATGTGCCCTGCTGATTTGCGAGAAGGCATGACGTATTGCGAATCCTGTGAAGATTTCGCCTGAGAGGAGACGAACATGGAAGAGAAGCACACGCCGACGCCGTGGAAGTGGATGCCCGGCGAAGGGCAATTCATCGTGGCTCCTGACGGTACTATTGTTGCTGAGATTCCCTGCCAAGGGGCGAATCCTGCCGATGGGGAATTTATCGCCCGCGCCGTCAATGCCCACGAAGATTTGATGACCGCCTTGGAGAGAATCAAGGATTTGTCCGATTATTGGTGCAGTGATTCCACGCTCCATACTCTCTTGAAGGTAATCAACGCCAAGGCCGATGCCGCTCTTTCCAAGGCAAAGGAGCAACCGTGAACGCCTGGCTCTGGCTCGCGCTGATGCTCAGCTCTGCCCATGCTGCTGACGGTCTGACTACCGCAGCCGCACAGGGCCGGGGAGCGTGGGAGTTCAACGTGCGGGACTTCGGCTCTCACCACCCCTCGAATGGGCGCATCGCTGCTACCGAGAGCCTGTACTTCGGGGCCGAGATGGGGGCGCTGACGTTCACGGAGCGCAACCGACACCGCACAATCCGATGGGCTGGCCGGGCCGGGGCGCTGTTTGCAGCGGGTTACTTTGGGCACCTGGCCGTGCACAACGCGGGAGTTTGCCGACATGGATGCCGATGATTTCACGCAGCGTGAACGTAGGGGCGGCTATGTAGCTGGGCCTTGGGATGCCGCCCGCTCCCAAGGGTACTAGGCGAAATTCGGTACTTGACACATCAATGGAGGACGGGTATATACGAGTCTCGGAGGATCACGATGAACCAATACCAGTGGCAGCACAGGCAGCGCGGCACGGCGGTCCTGACGGACGCTGAAAAACATCGCAGGAGCGAAGCGGCGCGTGAGGCTCTTGAAGAAGCGCAGGCCCGCGCTTGGATGGAAACGATCTGTATGGCCGTGCAGGTTGGGCCAAGCAAGGAAGAAGGCAAGGTGCGAGTGAAGTTTCTAGGACTTCCTGGGTGTTGCGGACCTGAGTTGAACATCGCACAGGGTACCGCTCTCCAGCTTCACAGGGCGCTGACATCCTACATCCAGACCGGAATTGAGCAGACGGACGAAGCGTAGATCATGCCACACAAACTCAGAGTGACCAGATGCCAGCAGTGCGGCAAGGAAATAAGGCTCACGGGCGATCACCGTAGGCGCGGAATCATCCCGAAGTATTGCCTCCCGCCTTTCGGCAGGGAGTCGAGCAGATGCAAGCTGAAAGCCTACTGGGACAGAAAAATCCGCAGGGAGCAAGTGCGGCAATCGGCCACCTACGCGGCTCTAGAGACTATCTGGAAAGCCAAACGGGAGTACCGGGCGGAGCGGAAGGCGCAGGAAGCTGTTTGGCTCGATTCGCTGAGGCAGAGAATGGAAACGGCGAACAAGGCGCGGGGGCGCTGAAAGGAGAAAGGGAACCATGAAATGCTACCTCATGGCCGACGCGGAGAACCCACAGGCTTTCCGCATGGCTCGCAGCAAAGAAGAGGCGCAGGAATTCCTCGCTGGCCACAAGAAATTCACTTGGACGAGGCTGTATGAGCCAGACATCCGCGCAATGGGCTGCACCAAGAAACTCCCCACCGGCAAGCAGGTCATTGCCGTCAACCTGGAGATGCGCTGATGAAAGTCCAACCCTACCGCGTGAGGCGGAACTTTCCCGACCTGCCCACCTACGACCCGCTCCCAGAGGCCGACTGGCCGGAGTGGGCGGAACTGCAGGTCGAGGCTGAGAAGATGCAGCGTCTAGAGGCCGTCGAGCGCAATCACTCACGGCGCGGCGCTCACCTATTGGGGTGGGTGGGGATTGCCGTGATTGTGGCCGCGTTCGTGGCGATGTGGATTGCGGCGGGAGAACACTGATGAAAACGATTTCCTTGAAGCGACAACTCACTTTGCTCCGTGCCTGTAATTCGGCGGTTGAATGGGCAGGTGACAGGGATTTTGCCACAGCGTGGGCTGAGTGCGAACGGGCCGATTGGATGCTCTGGCTGTGCGCGAAGATGATTGGCAAGGACGGTTGGCCCGAAAAGAAACAGATAGTGCTCTGCGCGGCTGACATTGCAGAGAGCGTCCTTCCTATCTTCGAGGAAAAGTACCCGAACGATTCTCGACCGCGAGAAGCGATTGAAGCGGCGCGAGCATGGTCCAATGGAAAAGGTACGAACGCCGCCGCCGCCGCCGCCGCCGCCGCCGCCGCCGACACCTACGCCGCCTACGCCTACGCCGCCGCAGCCGACGCCGCCTACGCCGCCGCCGCCGCCTCCGCCGCCTACGCCGCCTACGCCGCCGCCGCCGACACCTACGCCGCCTACGCCTACGCCGCCGCAGCCGACGCCGCCGCCGCCGCCGCCTACGCCGCCGCCGCCGACAGAGCGATACTCGTATCGAAGCGCAAAGAGATTGCTGATTTAGTTCGCAAGCGGCTCACCGTGCCGAAGGAGATTCGCTAATGGCCGAACACGAATACCACCCCCTCTACACCGACCGCATGACCTTTGAGGACCAGGAGGACGAAGAAATGGACGACGCACAGGAACGCGACCTCAAGGCCGTGTCGTGGCCCTTCGAGCAGCTAGCCAAAGCCTTCGACACTCCGGCGCGGCGGTTGCTTGCCAGTGAGCGCGTTACCAGACTCTTGGAGGAATGGAGGAAAGAAGATGGCGACACAAATCATCCCAACGAGTGAACAGCAGCGCATTGAGGCTACCCTTGTACCGCTGAAGCAAAGGGTAGCGGCTATCGTGGAGCATGGCGTAACCACGGCTTCTGAATACGCCGACGCCGGGGACGTGCTGCGCGAAATCAAGGGCCAAGAGAAAACCGCGCAGGGAATCTTGAAGCCCTACGTGGACATCGCCAAGCGAGCTTGGGAGGATGCCAAGGCGCAGATGGACCGGCAGGTCAATCCATTCTCGCAACTCAAAGAGATGGTCAGCCGCCCGATGGAAGCCTATGCCGCTGAGGAACGCCGCAAGGCAGAGATGGAACAGGCGCGGCAACGTGAGGAAGCCCGCAAAGAGGCAGCCCGCATCGCTGAGGAACAGCGCAAGGCAGCCGAGGCACAGGCGGCAGAGGAACGCAAAAAGAGACTAGCTGAGATTGAATTCCAGAAAGGCATCGGGGAACTCAAGAAGAAAGAGGCCGCCGAGTTGGCCCGGCAAGCAAAAGAACAAGAGGAGCGCGACAGGGAAGCAGCCCGCATCGCGGCAGAGCGGCAGGCAATGGAAGTCGCATCCGTGGTCGTTGAGGCCAACATTCCCAAAGTGGCCGGTATCAAACGGCGCGTGAATTACAAGTTCCGAGTCGTGGATGCTGCAAAGATTCCCCACGCTTACCTGATGCCCGATTTGGTGAAGATCGGAGAGATGGTTCGCAGAACAAAGAACACCGCAAAAGCCGAGGCCGAGTGCCCCGGTATCGAAGCCTACGAGGAGGATTCAGTATGAACGAAGAAATCAAACAGCAGGAACTCCCGCAACCGCCTGATGATTATTTTGACCCTGGTGTTGAGGAACTGCCTGCCCCCCATCCGGTGCGAGTAACAAGGAGCGCAACCTTCGGGAAGCTAGCGGCAGCTTTGGCAAAGGCTCAGATGGAATTTGAGCCAATCAAGAAGGACTTGGAGAACCCTTACTACAAGTCGAAATACGCGGACCTTGCGAACGTCATTTCAGCCACTCAGCCTGCCCTTGCCAAAAATGGGCTGGTCGTTATCCAGTTGCCGAATGTCAGCATCGAGGCGCGGCAGATGACCCTAACAACCCTCCTGCTTCATTCCTCAGATGAGTGGCTATCGAACGAACTGACCCTTCCGGCCATCATGGACGGGCGCGACGGAAAGCAGCGATTCGATTCTCAAAGCGTGGGCGCGGCAATGACCTACGCTCGGCGTTACGCCTACCAAGCCATCGTTGGGGTTGCCGCTGAATGCGATGACGACGGAAACCTTGCCAGGGGAGGTGGCACAAAGCAAGCCGCCCAGGATGTAGCTAACAAGAAGCTGGCCGATGCCGCCGTGAAAGTGAAGGCAGGAGCCTCCCTGTTCTGCGCGTGGGACGATGCGGAGCAAAAGGGCTATATCACGGGCGATAAAGACCTGATGAGCCTCAATCGGGAACTGCTGCTCTACAAGGGCAAGTGGAACCAGAAAGAAGGGGCTGTCATCGTGGACGCCGACGGCCTGGAGGCCCTGAAGTTTGAGTTTGGAGAGCGCAAGGTGCCGTTCAAGGTGCTGTTGAAACCCAAGGCAAGCTAGTGTCGAGAGCCAAGCACACCCGCGAAGAACTCCACGCCGCGATTGACGAGTTGCCGGACGCAACCGTGGCGGATGGAATCGTGCTGCTGGCCCCGCGCACTGAGAACCGCTACCGGCAGAAACATCCTCAGAAACGGTTTGTGCTGGTCTGCGATGACGATGTGGCCGCGAGGCTGTACGCCCAGAAAGAGCGATGGTTCAGCATCGTGGTCAACAAAGGCCACGCTTTGGACATGATGTGCGCCCTGTGGGAGAAGGTGAAGAACGAGCAGTTGGAGGATTGGAGGGACCAGTGAAAACCGAGTGGACGCCAGAGAGCTTTAAGGAATTCCTTAGGAGACATGGGACTCTTGGGCCGTGGATAGGGCCGAAGGACGCGAAGCCCTACAACACTTGCGTTGACGGTTGGTTGAATCTGGAAACTATCTGCGACGAACTGAACGCCCGCGATGCCGATAACACGCTTCCGGACTCGATCAAAGAAGCCCTAAACAACGGGGATGGGACATATCGGCCATGAGCAATCCTAAACTCTGCGGCGCACGCCCGCACGCCGAAAGCAAGGCCATAGTGACGCGCTGTCACTGCGGCCAATACTTGCGTGAATTCCTGGGATACCTGTTTTGCGACAACATGAGTTGCCCACAGCGGCCAGTGAGGTTGCCATGAGCCACGCCTCCCAGAAGGAACGCCTCCTCGCTTTGCTGCAATCGAAGCCTGTCGTGACGCTGCCAGAGATTCTGGACCTACGCATAGCGAGCCACAGCCGCCGAATGACCGACATCCGCAAGGAATGGATTGTCGAACGTCTGCCGGATGTGTGGGTGGGCGAACAGCGGCGGACCAGTTACCGGCTGGTGGGCAAGAAACCGTGAAGCAAGAGAAGCAAATCCGCAAGCGGCTCTCTGAGCTTCGCCGGCGCCTGAAGCGGTACGTCAAGGCCGGAGGCAATCTGTTGGGCGTGATGCTCGCGCAAGCGGCAGAGGAGCAACTTGTGTGGGTTCTTAAGGGGAAAAAGTGAAGCGCACCGAAGCCAGCCTGTGCCTCGAAGCCGCCCTGGTGGAGGTCTTTGGGGTGTGTCAGGCCGAGTTCAAGTTCTGCCCAGACCGGAAGTTCAGGGCCGACTTTGCGGTGTGCCTTGAGCGTCTGCTGCTGGAAATCAACGGCGGGGCTTTCACCCAAGGCCGTCACACGCGCGGCACAGGCTACGTGCGGGACATGGAAAAGAGAAATCTTGGCACAATCCTGGGCTGGTCGTGGCTGGAGTTTACGCCTGAGCAGTGCGAGAACGGCAACGCCAAGGAAACGCTCATCGCCTGGAAGGTGGCCCATGCTGGCAAACATTGACGTGGAAGCAACGCAGGCCCGCAAGTTCAAGTCGAAGCGCAGCAGGGTGCTGCTCGATGGGCGAGAGATTCTTGGCAAGCCGGACTGGAAGCAGCGCAAGGCGGAACTGTGGGCGCGGTGTGGGGGGCGCTGCGAGCATGAGGACCACGTACAGGATTCTTTTGCGCCGCGAGATACTCCGAAGCTCCTGCATATTCGATGCTTCCGTGTGGCCCACGACCCTCACCACATCATTCCCCGCAGCAAGAAGCGCGACGACCGTCTCTCGAACCTTCAGGCACTTTGTAGATTTCACCACCGGCTGGTAGACCAGAGGAAGATTGGAGGGAGGAAATAATGGACTACATCTTGGTTCCGGGTTCTCAACAGAGGGACGCTCTGCGTGAAGCATTTACGACGCTGTACGCTCTGTCGTGCCTGAAAGATGGGATGTTTACGCCCATCGCTAGCATGGCGAGCCGAAGTAAAGAACTCCTGATTGAAGCCTTCCCCGAGGCGGAGCGTTGGCAAGAAGCTCTGAAGTCAAGGTGAGCCATGCGCTGCCGCTATCACGTCAGCGTGGATCTGGAGCCGTACCTTCAGCACTCGGAGCCACGGGCAGGCGCAACCGGGAGGCTGATTCCCACGCGCGTCGCCCTGAGATGCCCGGTCGTGCAGAATGGCCTGCGCTGCCCGTATGTGGACCAGGCCGAGGCGATTTGTGATCCCAAGCAGGAGACCCGGCGGTGGCAGGAGAAGGATTGGATGGAGTTGTGAAAGGGGCTTGCAATGAGGCGCATCTTGGGATACGATTTGCGTAGCCTGCGTAGGAATTGCGGGGGCGGCGTGCTGGTAAGGCTGCCTTTGCCGGTTGCTCCCGGCCACGCCCCCAATTTTTCTACCAGAGTAACCGGCAAATATGCTCAACCATTTCCGGCCGTCTCGACCGTCACTCGGCCCCTTTGGGGGAATGACTGGCTTGGTGTTTCGGCTCACTCGAAGGATGCTTGCAACGCTTCAGGATACACGACGGACACCATGCCGTCCCTACATGACTGCGGCGGTTCGACGAGCATCCTTCCGGTGGGCCGAAGTGGTGCAGTCTGTATGCGCGAAACCCGGGCAACGGGCAGCTACTCGATGCTGCGCAACGGATACGTCCCGGTCGAATCTGGTCTGCCGCAAGGCATAAGACTTACTAAGCGCAAGCAGGCTTCTCGGGCTAAGACCAGAAGGGAATCCGTTTCTCTGTAGGGGTCTGAGGTTTCCTTTGCTCAGAGGCCTCGCATTACCGGGATGAGGGGGAAGCATGAAAGGCAACATTGCAAGCACACAAGGAAAGCTGAGATGGCTGAAACGCCACCGCTACCAGCTTAAGAACTCCGAGATTGGCTGGTGGGTTGATGGTGCGTGCGGTTTCCTTGTGAGCGGCTATTTCAAGTACCGGCACGAGGCAATAAAAACCGCGTTTGAAAGAGTACGCGAGGCCAAAGCGAAAGACGAGCATCCGACGTGGCTATTTTGAGCGCCAGCGTGAACGAGCAACTTTCACTCTAGGATTTGTTCGGCGGTTGGCGGGAATCTACCAGCGGGAGGGAAGCGATGGGCAGATTTAGAAAGAAGCCGGTGGTAAATGTTGCCGGAACCGGGTTAAGGGGGAACTAGATGAACTTCACGAAAAAGGAACTTGATAGATTGGCTGAGGGGAACGGCTGGGACACAGATAGACATACTCTCTTGATTCTGCTGCACTTTTCGAGGAAGGCTAATTTCCCTGGAGAAGTCTATGCTCTTCGCAGGGCGCGGCAGATTATCAAACATCGTGAACGGACGAGCAAAGGCATTGAACGGTTGCTAGAACTAGCTGAGGCAATTCAAGTTGCGATAGGCGAAAGAAAGCCATGAGCCACCAAGACAGCTTCTTGCTAGCGCAGCCCGATGACTTCGAGCAGTTTTGGGCGTTCTACCCACGTCGGGTTGCCAAGATCGCCGCGCAGAAGGCGTGGAGTAGGTTAGGCCAGCAGGAACGCGCAGCCGCTATCAACGGCATTGAGAAAGTAGTTGTCTCAGCGAGGATTTGGGCTGCTGGATTTTGGCACGTAGATTTACAGTTTGTCCCCTACCCGGCCACCTACCTGAACGGCAAGCGTTGGAATGATGAAGTTGTGCAGTCTGCGCCCCAGGTCGGCCAAGGCCCCTCGCCTGAGTTGCCCTTCGGGTGCCGGGCGTGTCGCAAGAGGTTCCTGAGCGCGGCGGAGAGAGATGCGCATGAGTGTGGGAGGCAGCCATGAGCGACCTAGTTTTCGGAGGATTATTCTCAGTGTCGGCTGGCCTATTTGTCTACTGCTGGATTCGTTTTACCGTCGAGGTTATCAAGATACATCGTCTCGACCGGAAGAATAAGCCATGAACCTTCTTCGCAGGCTGTGGCTGTTCATCCGCATCGTGTGGCGCTACGACGAAACGGAAACGCGCATGTCGGCAGGAACGGCGTGGGCCATCAGTGGAATCATCTGGAGGCAGCCATGAGCGAACAGATTGAGCAGGTGATGGACAAGGTGGTGCGGCGGCTTGGACTGATTACGAATACAATTGTCGAGCCTCAAATTCGCGCCCAACTGGAGCCTATCGCCCGGCTGCTGCGGGCGGGGCAGGGTTGCCGCGACTGGCTCCATGTGCATGGTTCTCCGACAGCGGCTATTGAAGCGTGGGACGCCGCTCTGCGTGCGGCATTGGAGGAACGATGAGCGCACCGCGCGTTGCCATCAGTAATGGAAAGCAAACGATTCTCGCGGCACCGTGGGAATGTCTTGGGTGTCACACGATGCACTACTTTTTTGTTCTGACGATTCTTGGGCATCGCTGCGTTGAGTGCGCTAGTAAAGTGGCCCGCAAGGAGGAACGATGAGCGACATCCTGAGTCGGGAGAAGGCATTGAAGCGCGGTGAGGAAGCTCTGGATTTTATCAACGCGCACTCTGTGGCAGAGAATTACGATAAAGACGGTCCGTGGCCAGCGACGTGGAAGTGCAAATGCGGCATCGAAATGACCGCGCCCACGTTTCACTGCATGCAGGCGTGCTTCGTTCATCACATCGTTATGGAGCATGGCGAATCCCTCCGAGCGCAACTGCAGGCGATGACGGCGGAGCGCGAACGCCTGCTGGCCGAACGGGAGAGGCTTGTGGCGGCGTTACACAATCTTGTGAAGATGCCGATGATGACACATGCATGCTCGAATGTAGGCGACGGTTGCCCCGTTTGCAGGGGCCGCGAGGTACTCGCCGACGCCCAGCAGGAGCGCACATGAAACTAAACGCGCCACGAATCGGCCACGCTCTACGTCGGGCAGGGCTATCGCTCTGCCGTTTCGCCCGGCACTTCACACCGCCAAGTGAGGAGCGGAAGTTTCTTGACCAGTTGCTCGCAGGCGTCGAATGGCACCGTAAATTGTCTCCGCTCACCGACAAGGAAATAGCAGCCGTCGCAGCAGAGACCATGCCATCGTTCCCGTGGGACTCGAAAGAGGACAGCGTGATGACGGAGATAGTGACCCGGTTGAGCCGTTCGGAAGGCGGAGCGAATTACGGCGACGAGGAGCGCACATGAAGCCGAAGGAGGAAGTGATGGACGCCGAGCCGAAAGGAGGTGATGCCCGATGACCTGTTTCAAATGCGGAGCTGCCTACTACGGTAACGAACACGTTTGCTCAGGAGCGGTGAAGTTGTAGCCGGGGGACGCATCCGGCAGAACAACGCGCGGGAATCTACCAGCGGGAGGGAAGCGATGGGCAGCATGTTTAGACTGTGGCGCGGGAACGTTTATGCATCCTGCGACGAAGGGATGTTCATGCTGGACACGCAGGGCTGGTACGACAACCCAACCCGCTGGATTTGGCAGGCGATGACGGCGGACCAAGCGGCAGAGATAAGACGCCAAATGGACGAGGACGAGCGGCCATGAGCCACCAAGCCAGCTTCTTGCCAGCGCAGTCGGATGACTTCGAGCGGTTCTGGGAAGTGTGGCCCCGCAGAGAGGCGCGGATTGCGGCGATCAAGGCATGGAAGCGCCTCAATGAAGAAGAACGCAGGCAGGCCATCGGCGGCGTGTGGAAGTTTTGCGGCAAACAGCGGTGCTACATTCCGCACCCCGCCACCTACCTCAACGGACGCCGCTGGGAGGATGAAGTTGTGCCGACTGCGCCCCAGGTCGGCCAAGGCCCCTCGCCTGAGTTGCCCTTCGGGTGCCGGGCGTGTCGCAAGAGGTTCCTGAGCGCGGCGGAGAGAGATGCGCATGAGTGTGGGAGGCAGCCATGAGCGACCTTGTAGGGACATGCCCAAAGGACTTCTGGGAAAGCTGGATTGACGAGGGCGACGCCGTAGGTGAACCGGAAACGGGAGAGGAATGGTCGTGGTATACGCGCGACCCGCAGGCAGAACATATCCAGCCCGGAGAAAGGTTCTACGTGGTAGCGCATGGAAAGCTGCGCGGATACGCGCCGGTCACGCGGGTAGGAAATCTCGGCCATCTTGGATGGGAAATCTGTAGACGTGGAGGAGCCGTCGCTTGCACAGTGAATTTCGCAATCCCTGGGTTTCGCGGGCTTCGCAAACGCTGGTGGCAAAGAAAACAGGAGATTCCTTTTCCCAACTGGAGGCAGCCATGAGCGAACAGATTGAGCAGGTGATGGACAAGGTGGTGCGGCGGCTTGGACTGATTACGAATACAATTGTCGAGCCTCAAATTCGCGCCCAACTGGAGCCTATCGCCCGGCTGCTGCGGGCGGGGCAGGGTTGCCGCGACTGGCTCCATGTGCATGGTTCTCCGACAGCGGCTATTGAAGCGTGGGACGCCGCTCTGCGTGCGGCATTGGAGGAACGATGAGCGCACCGCGCCTCCTGCCTGAATGGTTTGGCTATCGCGTAGCGATGCGCGTGGCTGTCGAAGTCTTACGGCGCAAGGGCCATAGATTCACCGTCGCCCAAAAGTTGCGTGCGGCAGACCTATTGGAAGCGCGTTGCGAGCAGGAACGGCAGGCTGCGACAAACACATCACGCAAACGTAGGGCTGCAATCCGCGAGAAGCTGGCCCGCAAGGAGGAACGATGAGCGACCTGTCAGTATTGCCGATGGGATTCTTCATAGTCATCGCTGCGTTCTTCATCCGTGACAAGATTGAAGAAGCAACAAGGGAAATCTGCAAAGCCATCCGGGAGCGCGAGCGCGGTGACGCCTAGAACGTGAACGTCACCCCGAGGATTCCCGTTGGGTCGTTGAGTGAGCCGAACGGCGTGGTTTGCTTGTTGCCGTGGAACAGGCCGAACTCAGCCCGCAGGGAAGCAGGCATCTGGCCCACGATGCTGGACGGCAACTTGTAGGACAGCCCACCGCTGATAGCCGCCGCGAAGCTCGCGGGACTCTGCATGGCAGGAGCGGTCGAGGTAGCCGCGATCTGCGTTCGCCAGCTTCCCGCCGTGGCGTTCACGAACAGCGTCAGGTAGGACGGATTGATGGCGCCCCACATGGTTCCCGCCTTGGTGAACTGCCCGGCGTTCCAGCGGAACTCCCCGCCCATCTGGTAGCTCTGGCCCTGCCACACGGGAACGATGTACTGGCGGTACATGATGGCGATTCCGGGGTTGCCCTTGTTCTGCGCCTTCACGGGCAGCCACGCATCCACCAAGGTGGCGGTGGTCGAGGTCTTGCCGTTGATGAAGGTCGAGGACACGCCCGTTTCCAAGTGGAACAGTGGCGTGGGAGCAGGCGTCGGCGCAGGCGTCACCGCTTGGCCGAAGCACGGCACCGCGAACAGCAGCAGCAGGGAGAGTTTGCGAATCATCTTTCCTCCTATGTCTTGTACTTTTCCATCCTTGCGAGCACTTGGGCCGGATACTGAAGGTTACCGCCTCCGTTATAGAGAAGCAACGCCTTTTCCGTGTTGCCCTCCGCCATCGCCAGCTTGTGGGCCAGCACCTTGCAGCCCCACAGAATTCCAATGGGCGGGTCGCAGAGCGAAGCCATGTTCCCGGTGAAGCCCAACTCGCGGACGGTCTGGCCCATCGTCTGCATCAGCCCCCAGGAGAACGCGCGGGCCTGCGCCTCGGTGATGGAGATAGTCGTCGTGTCCATGATGGGCTTGACGTAGTGCTCAAAGAAGGCAGGCTCATAGCGAATTGAAAATGGATTCCACGAACTTTCCTGTTCAATGACGGCGCACACAAGCTCAGGGAAAAGCCCTTCATCTTGGGCCGTGGTCCGCGCAATGTTAATCATGTCGGCTTGGGTCATCACTCCCCTCCCGCATCAATGGCCTTGAAGATGGCCTGCCGCACGCTGTCGTTGATGCCGTTCATGCTCAACAGCGCCCTCAGAACCAGCGATTGCCGGTGCTCCAGCCGATGAATTCTCCGGGTAACATCCCGGTAGCCGAGCGCCGCCAGAATCCCGCACAGCCCGATGAGCGAGCCGATGAGGGCATCGTTCATGCCGTTCTCCGCTCCATCGCAGCCCAACGCAGGCAGCCACCCAGCCAGGTTACGGCAGCTATCAGCAGCGCCGCCGGCAGCCATTCGGTCACCGGGTGCCACTTGGACTCATGCAGGATGACGCCTGCCCGGATGCCCGCCTGACAGAGCCACAGGAGCGAAAGGGTAGCCGGTATCATGCGGTCCCGGCCATGCGCGGATAGTCCTAGTACTAGCGCCGAGAAGGTCAGGAGCACTATCTCCCCCATCTGGACTACAGCATCCCCGGAAAGCGATTTACAGCCCTCCAGAAGGGCGATGAGGACGCAGACAGAGATTCCCCCTGCCGCCGAGATTACGGCCCGCCTTGGTTCACCCAGGGCCGAAAAAGCCATACCCAGGCACGTTGTCAGGATGACGCCGGTAAAGACAGCGTAGATTTGCAGGTAGATGATGCCGTAGCCTTGGGTGAAGAAGTAGGCTCCCCAGATGGCAGGGATGTAGAGCAGTTGAGCCACCAGCCACAAGGTCAGCCAGAGGCTCCTTTGGGGGGCCATGAGCGCCCAGAGCAGGGCGCAGGCAAGCACGATGGCCGGAACGGGCATTACTTCGCCGGTTTCTTGGGCTTCTTCGGCTTCGGCGCTTTCACTGGCGATGGACGCGGGGACGGACCTGAACCCACGGTTCTACCCTTCCTTTCTGTGACTGCGGTACATCTGGAAGCTGCAAAGCGAAACGTTGAACAGAAAATACACGATGCCGAGAAAAGTATGGCCGAAAAGATTGAACCCGGAAGCGATTACGAGCGAAGCGCCCAGAATCCATAGGAGGTCAATCGCCGCGTGTTTCATCACTCACCTCCGTTGCGGCCTGTCTCAGCCGCCAACTTCACCCGCAATTTTGTCACAATCTCGGCCAAATCCTCATGCTTTTCTTCCTGCTTGGCGATGCGGTCGGTCAGGGCTTCGAGCTTCGGCGGCAGCCACAGGATACTCAGAAGAATCGTGCTGCCCGCGCCGCCCAGCAGTGCCACGACGATGGCCCAGGAGATGTTCACGGAGTACGCCTATCCTGATTCGATGCCTGAGACGCAGTGCGAAACCGGGCCAAGAGGGTGTGGCTGACCTTGAAGAACCACACATAGAACGCGCTGGATTGTGGGGTTGGGTCAGGCAGGGCATCTACCGCCGCGCCGACAATGATGGGAGTCCAGAACGCAATCGCTACTTGATGCGCTGTGATGAACTGTCCCATCGGCCCTCCCCGTGTACTTGCGTCAGTTTACTATAAAATAGCTGAAGCAAGCAGGATTTGTCGTCACCGTTCCTAAATTAATGGTGAAACTCGTTGCTGCCACGTAGGACGCTAGAATCAGGTGCGTCGGAATCACCGTTGTGCTCGTGTTGCACGTCACGCCCAGTTCTGTTCCAGTGGCCGAGGTATCGCTCTCGAACACGAATATCTCGCTGTGTGCCGTCACTCCCGTGGTGTTGACTTGGCAGGTGGCGCCGGTTGCCATAGGGTCGCAGGAGAAATGCCCCGCTGTGGCAGACCCGCAGGCCGCGATGGATGGACTGGCCGCGCTGCCCTTGGCCGCGCAATTCGTCGCGGTTCCGTGAGATGCTGCGGTGACTTCCCCTACGGCTGCGACATTCCCTCCCTTGTCCACGGTAAACTGAGGAGTTCCTCCCACTTGAAGGTCAAGGAGTTTCGCCCCGGAACCGCTCGCGGTATTCGTGATGTTCACCAGAATCGCTGCATCCGGTACGCCGGTTGTGTTCCAAGTTCCTGTCATGCACAGGAAACAACTTGCGAGGTTCCCGCCTACCGTGTCGAAGGTGAGATTTACTTGGCCGGGAGCGCCAGCCGTCCCGGAGCCTCCCGTTCCCGGCGCTCCAAGCGTAACATTCAGGTTTCCGCCGCGAGCATTGGTCCCCGTTCCGCTTCCCGTTCCGCCTGCGCCAGTCTCCAACTGAATGTCTCCGCCCTGTCCTCCAGGGGCATTCCCAGATGTTGAATTCCCCCCGCTCGACGCTTCGATGGTGAACAGTCCCCCACGGCCACCTGCTTTGTTGTTTCCAGAGGCGTTCCCGCCGCTGTTTGCGATGAATGTGATATCCCCTCCGTGCCCTCCAGTGCCCAACGTGACTCCGGCATTCCCTCCTACTCCAGTGGTGATAAGGGCTGGGCCAGCGATTCCCCCGTTGCAGGAGGCGGTGACACAGTTGAATCCATTTCCCCCAGATAAATTGAGTAGATTTGCTCCAGTGCCCGCCGCGCCGCTTCCCTGCGTAATCGTGAACGGGCTGGTCAACGATCCCGCTGCCGTGGAAAGAGCGAACAATACATTCCCGGACCCGGAGGATGCGGCGCCTTCCCCGAGCGCCAGTCCGGTAGTATTTGTTCCCGAAAACGTCCAGTTCCACGCTTGGGCATAATTTCCGTTCGCAATCGTATTCGTTGCCTGCGCTGCCGTGAGCGCGGAAAGAGGAACCGAAAGCGGGCCGGCACTGATTGTATATGGCCCGAAACTCTGGCCTGTGAAAACGGTGATGGTGTAGTCGTAGTTACCGGACGCTACCCATGCGCCCCAGTTACCGCGTGAGTCCGTTCCCGCGACGCAGGTGGAAGTCCCGGCCAGCACGACTTGAGCCGAAGTCGCGCATGGAGTTCCTAGCGTCACATCCGTATAGGTCGTCGCCTTGTTCGTGCAGGGCACGGCATTCGCAGGCGAGGCACAGATGTTGATGGTGGCCTGAAGCGTCGAGATGACCCCGGGAGTGGTCAGCGACGATGAGACGGATTGTGCGTCCCCAATGCGGAAGCCCTGCGCCATCGCTGCCGGAGCGCAGAGCAGAAATAGGATTGGAAGAAGTCTCCTCATGGTTCACTCCAGTGTAGCTGTAAACGTGGCTGTGTTATTCGGGGAACAGCCGGACGCAGAAGTCGTAATCCCGATTCCGATGGTATGGGTCGCTGGAACGCTTACAGAAAGCGCCCCTGAGTCATGGACTCCGGTTGCTGAGGGGGTATAAGAAGCGAGCACAGAACCAGCGGTAATGTCATAGACCCCGTACACTCCCGATGGGCTGCACCCTGCCTGCGCTATGCTGGTCGTCACGACAAACCGGACCAAGGTGTGAGCATTCGGGAAGATGTAATAGAAGCACGTCGGACTCGGCGTTCCGCCCTGACAGGTAGATGTCGAGCCAGCGGCGCTTCCCCCGATGGTGAAATCCGTCGTGCCGAGTGACCGGACTTCCGTTCCAAACAACGTCACTGCGTAGGTGCCTGGAGAGGCATTCGTGACTAGCACCCGGCCCATAACCTGCCCTGCAATCGGGAAAGTTATCCCGGCATCATGGCAGTCCCCGGCGACACTGCTGCTGATTTGAACGTAATCTCCCGCTGTCACTGAGCCATCGAACACGCAGGAAGCCTGCCCGATAGTGCTGATCGAAGCCGTGCCTGAAGTCCCGCATCCAGCCACACAGATTCCGATTGCCCCGCCTGTGTCCGTGGTCGCTGTGCTCGTAACCGTCGAGGGCGCTCCCGTCAGCTTGGCGATGAGATTTGTTCCTGTCCCCGCCCCGTTATTCGTGTAGGATTGAATCACCGCCGGGAGGTCCGCGCTCTGAATGGCCGAATCCACATACTGCACTCCATTGTTCCGTGGATAGTGCCCGATGGTGTTGACGGAGTTCGTCACCGTGTTGGAGTCAAGTGCGATGGTCTTGTTGGCGAATGTGTCGGTAGTCGAAAGGCCCGGGATGCTATCCCAGGAACTGTTGAAGAATCTCAGCCGTCCCAAGTCTGTGCGGTAGTCCACCATCCCGGCCTGCCCCGAAGGGTCCATCGTGACCCCGGCGAAGATGATGGTTTGGGTTCCCACGACTACCTGAAAGGCGCTTACATTGTCCTGCGCCCACTGCTGCACCCCGCTGTTCGGGCATGAGGAATTTCCAGAACCATCATAGAGGACGAACTTGTACTCCTGGTTCGCCAGGTAGATGGTCGCGTAGCCGGATGAATCCAGCACAATCGGATTCGAGTTCTGGATGACCCCATTGATGTCCACGTAGGTTGCGGCAGGAGTCGTCGTGCCTGCGTTGTAGGTGCAGAGCTTCCCTCCGGCCAGAGCTACGCTCGGATTAGTCGCGCTGAAGAACTGCTGGCGGGCGACGGGCGCGAGAGCTACGGGTGTCTGCGCTCTTGTGCAGATGACAAAAACCGATAGAATAAGAGCCGTGAGCGTTGCCGCTTTTTTTGCAGTGCTTCTCATCTGTGTCCTTCGCCTTTGCCCTACTGCTGTGAAGATGCCCCGCCCGCAACCGCTCCTGCGACTGGGGCTGCTGTTTGAACTCTACCGGAAGGAACCTGTACGGCGGTTCCACCGCTTGGCCTCCCGAAATTAGCGAACGCTCTTTCCATCATGGCCTCTGAAGTCTGCCGCTCCTTGAGCCAGGTAGCCGCCGCGCTCTGCTGGGTTCCTTCGTAGACGGCCCACGGGTCGCCCCTTGCTACGCCGACTGCAATCTTCGCATAGGCTCTTGCCTTGCTGAGTTGTTCGGCAAGGCTCTGAGGTTGCTGGCGCAACGCTACATTCTCCCGCTTGGAAAGAACATCCTGAAAGTTCGAGAGCGCCCCGTACCGCTGTTTCAATTGAGCTGCCCCGGGTCCGGTCAATTCATCGAGCTTTGCATACAAGGATGCCCGCAACTGATTGGCCTCGGCCACGACATGCCCGGTTTCCGGGTCGCGTGCCGCTACCTGCTGCCCTACCTTGTTCTTCGCATAGTAGGAATTCAGTTCGTTGTTTGCGGATTGCAGGAATTCCTCGGCTTCATCGAGTTTCATCGGGCGCCGGTAGGTATCCGCGATCTTCGTGATGCGTTCAACGAGTCCAGGGTTCTGAATCGCCGTCCGTGCGTCTATCGAATTCATCATGGCGTCGGCCACTTCGTTTCCGTTGATTGTCGGTTCGTGGGTCACTGCCTGGAGTTGACCTGTAGTGGGGTTGCGAGTTTGCAGCGGTCCTACGTCCATTGCCCTTGCTTGCGAGAGTTTCTGGGCGTATTGGTCCCAGATGTGTGCCTTTGCAACCGTCGCCGCTTCCTTGGCGTCCGCGAACGTCTTGATAGGCCGTCCCAGTTCCGCCTCTGCCGCCTTCAGGTCAGGGAAGGCTTTCGCCATGTCGCTGGCCCACTTTACGTTGTTCGTGCCCGGCTTCAAGGCACTGGTAATCAGGCTCTGGGGGTCTTTGTCGAAGATTCCCAAAGTCTCGGCCATTACATCTCCCGCAGGCTTCGGAGTTGCTACGGGTGTCGTCTGGGGCGCGGGTGTTATCGCAGGAGTCGCAGCGGCTTCCTCCCCGGCTGCTTTGGCTGCTGCGGATACTCCCCTCAAGGTGCGCCAGAACTGAAATGCCTTCCCAAGAAGTCCTCCAGCAAGTTCAGCGCCTCCGTAGGCGGCGGCTTGTGTGCCCATGTTCTTGAGGATGTCCCGGCCTGAAGGATGTTCGTCCACTGCCGATTGAGCCGCCCCGACTGCGGCGCCTGTTGCGGCTGTGGCTGCTACTTTTCCGATGAGCGGCCAGCTTGCGGGAATCGCCATAAGAGGCGCCATGGATGCCGCAACGAGTCCGCCTTTCGTGGCCTCACGCTGCGATTCCGGTGACATCAACCGTTCGGTAGGAGTCGTTCCCTCTGGGCCAGTGGAAATATCCTCCGGTTTACCGAGCGCGGCAGCGCCCATACCCTGCTGAGAAACCGGAGTCCAGCCTTCAGGAGCGGACTTCGGAGTCTCAACGGGAGTCCAGCCAGCGACGCTCATTGCGGAGCCTTCTCCTGCTTCCATCCTTCAGGGACTGGAGTCCCTTCTTTCGCCTGATGCAAGACTCCCTGCGGGTCGCGGGCGTAGATAACACCGGCAGTGCCTTGTGGCGCCCACTTGTCGAGCTGCGCCTTGGCCTCCGGCGTGATGAACCTGTCCTGGAAGGAAGGCATGGAATCGCTCTTGTTCTGGTTCCACTGATTCTCCAAGGCTCCAATCTTGGAGCGCAACAGTTTAGCCGTGATTCCCACGTTGCTCTTGAGTTGCTGCGGCCCCAGACTCGGGTCGAAGTCCTTTTCATCCGAACCGCGTTCGCCTGCCGACCCTCCTGCCCCGATATACGCCTTGGCAATCTCCGGCCCTACCCGGTGGACAATCGTGTTGAACGTCGTCACGTTGTCTTTGCCGGTCTGCACCCCAACGAAATTGGCAATGCGGTTGAGTGCCTTGATGTCATTGTTGTTGAGCGCGTCAATCGCATCTCCCAGTACTCCGACGTGCCCCATCGCCGTGTTGATGGCGTTGATTTCCGTGGAGTGCTTTCCGACCGTGAAGTCCTTGCGAATCTGCGCCCGTTGCTCGCTCCACTGCGGGTCACGCTGGAACACGTCCCCCATGACTGCCTGCCAGTAGGGAGTTCTGAGGGCGAAACTTCCCGGAGGCGACATGCGCCCCTCGAGAATCGCATCGGAAGTCGCCTTCTGTGCCGGACTCACTTGTTGGCCTTGCAGTCCTCCGGCCTGAAGATTGAAGTTGAACGCAGGCACCATCGTCTTGATGGCCTTGACTCCAGCGATGGCTTTTTCTTCATCTGCGCTGATGGGTTCCCCGGCAGATTTCTTGCCGAGCGCCGCTGCCGCGACCGCTTCCATCTGCGGGAAGGGCATCCGCAATCCCGCCGGTGAAGTAACCTCTTGGGTCCGGGTGTTGTAGAACATTCCCGTCCCGGGGATTTCCTTGATTTCCTTGGCCGCAACGTCCCGTTCCTTCATCGCCTGGTCAAACTGTTCTTTCTGTCCGAGCAACGACTTCTTGAACATATCGAGGGCCGGGCCGATACGTTGGGGGTCGTTGGTCGAGGCAAGCTGGTCAATCATGTCGGCGTGCTGCTTGTCGAGATACCCTCCTGCGAGTGCCGCGTTCTTCTCCGTCTGCAAGGCATTGATGAAATTCGGGTCGCTCGGGTCCGGCAATGCATTCAAGTGACCAAGAAGCATGTCGTTTTTCTTCTGGGCGGTTTCCAGGTTCTTTGCCCCTGTTTCGGCATCGTTCTTGGCGATGTTAGAGAGCTTTTCCTGCTGGCCGAGGATGACGTTCTTGAGACCGATGACTGCCTGTGAAGAACCCCCATGCTTGACGATGAGGGGAAGCAAGTCGTCGTAGCTCTTGCCGTCCCATTCGTGCATCGCGGCGGTCGTGGCTTGCTGGTCGTTAATTTGTTGCTGGCGGAGTTGGTTTTCTTGTCCGAGCGCCTGCTGGCCGAGCACTTGGCTCTGCTGCTGGCCGATCATGCTCTTAATAGACAGAGCCTTGGCGTATTCGCTGAGAGGGTCAGCGGGAGGACGAAGCTGATTCGCCGCAGAGGGGAAGGCGCCCATTACGTGACAATCCCTCCACCGATGTCAGGAGTCGTGGCAGGCTTGAGAAGGTTCTGAAGGGCCAGAATCCCCCCGATGCTCCCTACACTCCCGGTCAGGGCATTGGCCGCGCCCGTGTAGCCGGAGGCCGTCTGATAGGCAGCGTTCTGGATGTCGGAGCCAATCTGCGCCCCAGAGGTCAGGTTGATATTTGCGACGTTTCCAGCCGCAGCCTGCCCCTGATTCCCGAGGGTTGTCGTAGCTGTCTGGCCCGCTCCAGCAACTCCAGCCAAACGGTTGTAGGTGTTGGCTTGGTTGTTCTGGAAGATGTTGTACGCCTGCTGATACTGGGTCAGGGCGCGGTTGAACACATTGGAATATTCATTTGAGGCGTAGTCCTGAGCGTAGTTGGTCAAGTCACGCGCCGTCCCACCGGCCAAGACTCCGCCCCGGGCCGCTGCTGAGTTCTCAAGGGTCTGCTGGCCGAGTTGCAGCCGCGCCAGATAACCCGGGTCCGTTGTTTCGTTGAGTTGGGGAGCTTGGAAAGTGTCAGTCCAAGGCATGAGCAATCCCTGTCCGGGCGTCGAAGTCAGGCCAGAAAGAGTGTTGATTGCCCCGGTCCCGGCAGTGACCCAAGGTTGTGCCCTTTGGACGTTCTGATTGTACTGTTGCTCTTGAAACTGGAGCGAGTTCTGGGCTTCCTCATATTGGAGTTGCGCTGCGCTCTTGGCGGCATTGGCCTGAAGACTGGAACCGTAGATGGATGCTCCCGCCCCCACGAGTCCGGTTGCCCCGATGATTGCTGCCGTTGCTCCCGTCCCGAGGCCCATTAGCCCTCCCTGAACGACTTCGTGAATGCCTTATCGGTGAACCGCCAACCCATCTTCTCGAACAGGTCCGAATGGTCCTGATGCATCTTCGTGGACAGATAGGCTTTGACGACCCCGCGTGCCTTGAGCGTGCGTTCGACTTCCGCCAGCATCTTGGCCCCGGTCCCTCCTATCCGGTAGTCCGGGTGGATGAAATACATGTCCGTAAAGGCCATCGGCCCTGCGTCTTTATAGTGCATGTGTGGCATCACTATGGCTAGAAAATATCCGACCAGTCGTCCCTCGTCCCGAACAGTCAGGATGTGCAGCATATCCAATGCGTCAATGCTGGCGAAGCGTTCCTCGTTCACTCCCAGGGGAATCCACTCCTGGTCAAGAGCCAGTTCTTTCCAGTGAATCGTAATCAGGGGCTGACAGTCCTGCCAGAACTGCGCCCATCGTTCGAGTTGGTAGGTGAGGCTCATTCTTCACCGAGTTCCTTGAGCACGGTCACAAGGTCTTGAACCGTGTCGAGCCGGTAAATCAGTTCGTTCGGAACCTTGCGTATGGAATTGGCGATAGCGGCCAACATGCACAGAAACTCCATCGAGTCGAGGCCCAAGGCATCGAAACGGGTGTCCAGAGCCACGGACTGACCGACATCCTCCGAAACTACCGAGATGACTCTCTCCTCAAGGCTCATCAAAACGCTCCCAGGGGAACGCGGCGCCAGAGATTCGTTCCGATACAGATGTACAGGAAATTCGCGTCATAGGCAATCTGCCCGGAGATGCCGGTGCTGGTAGAAGAAGCGGGAGCCGCCACACCCCCGGCAGGCGACCGCATGGCCTGATACCAGTTCGTCAGGGTCTTGGAATCAACGTCCTTGATCCGCCCTGAACTTGGCGGCGGTGCGACGGTTTGCGCCATCCTAGCTGGCCTTTCCGATACTCGCCACAAGCCGTTCTTGAGGCTTATATCCGGGGTCCGCGTTCAGGTAGCCGTCAATGACCCGCCAGGGAATCGGGTCCGCCACGGAGATTTCGTACACCCGGTCCCGCGCCCTGCCAAGTCTTGAACGCCGTACCCGGTGGCGATACCGTCCCGCTTGCCCGGCATCGAGCGGGTATTCATTCGACCAAGTATGGGCGTAATCGTTCGACCAGCGCAGCATCACCTGTGGCCCTCGGGCGTTTCCCGCCCCGTCTACAAGCGGAGGCTGAGGTCCAAGCCCTGTCTCGATGTCCAGAACCAATTCGTTATGGAACATCCAGTGATTCTCGATAGATATGTGCGGAGAACGCCGCACCCGCTTGATGGCGTTTCCGCTGTCATCGTAGAGCGAAATGGACATCTGGTAGATGTTCCCGCTTCCCGGGTCGCCTACCAAGTGCTTGCCGAAGGCGAATACATGGTTCTGGCTCTTATGGGCCGAGAACATCGCGGTTGAAACGTTCCAGTACCCGCGTTCATGCCACATCCCGGTTGCTACGTCATAGACCCACGTCTTTTGAGCCGTGGGGAAGAAGAACACCGCGAAGGCATGGCCCTGGTCCTGGTAGGAATAGACTACACAATCGTTGATGACCGGATAGCCCTGGATGGCGTATTCGATGGCGTGATTTGAGATGCGAGTGGGAGTGTAGCCCGAAAGTCTCCGGGCCACTCCTGCCCCACGTTCATCTTGGTCGAGCCAAAAGACGGAATTGTCCAGACGGCAGTTTGCGAACGGCGAAACAATGCCGTTTTCAATCGTGCCGCTCGGGTCCACGTCCAGGATGTTGAGGCTTCCTGAATCATAATAGGTGGTCGAGCGTTTCTTCCCCTGCACGGAAAGACGCCTTTGATTGACGATGAAGGTCTGCACGTTGTCGCTGAACACCGAGACGATGATTTTCTGCAAGCCCGGCCAACTGGTCGCGTCAAAGAGCGTCGAGATGTAGAAGGTCTGGGAGTTCCGCAGGAGAACGAGAAAGAAGCCATCCAAGAACTCAACGATGCTCGGCTGACCATAAGCTCCACTCGGCAGGGAGAAATTGGAGTTCGGCACCTGCACGAACGACCCTGCGACCCCAGTCCCAAGCGCGATTCCTGTCTGTGTCTGAAGCTGATAGACGTAGAGGTTTCCCCCGGAGGCGATGAGCAACTGCTCTGGCGAAGCGACCATTGAAGCGGGAAGCTGGTCGTTGGTCACCGGAGCGATGATAGCGTAAGAGCCATCGGACTTAACTTCGCAGAACGTCGCGCCTGCGATGGCGAATGAACGCCCGTTGATTTCCAGTTGAGCACGAATGGGAGCATCGGGAATCGTGGTAAAGACTTTAGTGCCTGGCGTGGGATAGAGCGCCATCTGCGCCTTGCCGGTTCCGCTTTCGATAATTTCAGGATACCAGTTGCGCGTCACCTGACAATCTGCTGTCAGGCTCTGGCTCTGGTACGAAGGTCCAATCAAGCCGAATCGCGCCATGAGTCACTCTATCAGAAAAGGTGAATCGTCACGCCAGTTCCGGTTACGCCCTGGATGGTCACGCCCGGCCCAGGTGTGATGGTGTATGTGGCGCTGGATATTGCAGAATCCGTAAGCGACACCGAACCCGCCACCGCATACTGCGTCTGCGTCGTGCTCACGGTGATGTCGCCGCAGACCGTTGAACTTGCCACACAATTGGTCCCGGAATTTGTCGTGATGGCCGAGCCGG
>Ga0335069_10001015_pt1 | contig 45264 bp, 42 predicted proteins | sample Lox_Sample_11_FD_206714 | JGI IMG/M metagenome (GOLD analysis project Ga0335069, IMG submission 206714) | Soil microbial communities from Loxahatchee National Wildlife Refuge, Florida, United States - Lox_Sample_1.1 | ecosystem: Environmental > Terrestrial > Soil > Wetlands | place: USA...
AGAGGGTCGAACTGCTGCACGTGGAAGTGCCGGAACCATATTTCATCGAAACCGGCGCCAACGGAAATCGGATTCTGCACATCGGCAAAGCCACTGCCGATGCGGATCGTCTCGCCGTCAAATTGCGTTATCGAGTTACCCGGCGCGAGCGCGTTGTCCGCACCACTCCCGTGGCTCTCGAGACTACGAGCCTGACCGCAGAGGAGCACGCGCGTTACTTGCGGCCCGACCGCCTGGTGCCCCTCGATGACACCATCCGCAAATGGGCGCGCGAAGTGGTCGATGGAGCCGGCGCCGGCACCGACCTGGAAAAGGCCCGCGCGATTTATAACCACGTTGTCGCCACGGTGAAATATGACAAGACCGGCAAGGGCTGGGGACGCGGCGACATCTACTATGCCTGTGAAACCCGGCGCGGCAACTGCACCGATTTCCATGCGATCTTCATCGGTTACGCGCGCGCCGTGGGTGTGCCGGCACGTTTTACCATCGGTTTTCCCGTGCCCGCGCAGCGTGGCGAAGGGCGCATCGCCGGCTATCATTGCTGGGCCGAATTCTTCGCTGCAGGGAATGGCTGGGTGCCGGTGGACGCGTCCGAAGCCGCCAAGGATCCCAGCCGGCGCGAGTATTTCTTCGGCGCGCTCGACGAAAATCGCGTCGAGTTCTCACGCGGGCGCGACCTGGTGCTCAACCCGCCGCAGCAAGGCGAACCGCTGAATTACTTCATCTTTCCCTACGCGGAAATCGACGGCAAACCGCAATCCGAAATTGAAACGGCCGTGTCGTATCGCGACATCGCGTAGGCAAGGCCATGGCGACCTCCATCGAATCGCCGGACCTTTCCGGTAGGCCGCTCGGCTTGACCGTAGAACGAACGATGACAGCAGCGCCCGCTGTCCTCTACCGGGCTTGGACGCAGCAGTTCGATCGCTGGTTCGCCGCTCCCGGAACGGTGATCATGCAAGGCGAGGTCGCCAGCGCCTTCTTTTTCGAGACTGCGTTTGAAGGGCAGCGGCATCCGCACTACGGCCGGTTCCTGCGGCTCGAGCCCGATCGACTGGTGGAATTAACCTGGGTCACTGGCGCGACCCGAGGCGCCGAAACAGTGGTGACAGTCGAACTCGCTCCCCAAGGCGCCGGAACATTGTTGCGCCTGGCGCACGCCGGCTTTCCGGATGAAGAGTCGCGCGATCGCCATCGCGATGCCTGGCCGCACGTGCTGGCGCAGTTGGACGAACGGACAAGCACGTAAGCTCGATCAAAGAAGGTCGAGGAACTCCTCGAGGCTAAGGCTCGCCTGCTTTAGGATGCGCTTGAGCAGCGCCGGAGGCAGATCTTTAGAATGAATTGGTACAGTGACGTGCAGGTCACTTCTGCTCCGGTGCAGCAGGCGCGCATGACTTCCCACCTGGTGATGGATATAGAGTCCACCCCGCTCGAGAGCGCGCACGACCTCACGCGGCTTTAGGACAGGAATCCGGGCCACAGCCGGCTAGTGAACCGTAACGGCTACGCGTTCTGTGGCAGGCTCCACGTCGGCGGGAATTTCCTCGCCGGTGCGCAAGACGCTCTCCAGATAACACCGGATCGCGTCTTCCGCCATTAATCGCGCTTCGGCGCGGGTTTCGCCGAAAGTGCAGATTTCCGGAATTGCGGGTACAACGACGTTGTAGCCACCTTCTGGCAGCCGCTCGAAAATGACCGTGTAGCTGTATACTTTCGACGATTCAGCCATCTGCTGACTCTCATTATATCCTTACCTATCCCGCGCCTACTTCCGCCAGTAGGAAGCCGAGTACGTCCGTCTGTTGCTCCACCTGCTTGGAAACGGGCAGCCCGGCGGAGTGTCCCGCTTCGGTGTCATAACGCAGCAGAACAGGCCGGTCTGAGGCTGTCGATGCTTGCACCAGTGCCGCCATCTTGCGCGCATGCAACGGCGCGACACGCGTATCCGAGTCGCCGGTGACGAAGAGGATCGCCGGGTATTTCACACCTTTCTTCACGTGCTGATAGGGCGAATATTTGTAGATCACCTGAAACTGCTTGGCGTCTTCCGCCGATCCGTATTCCGGCACCCAAAGTTTGCCCAGCAGAAAGTTCTGATAGCGCAGCATGTCGAGCAGCGGAAACAGGCAGGCGACGGCCCGGAACAGATCGGGTCGCTGGGTGATCATGGCGCCCATCAACAGACCGCCATTCGATCCGCCCATGATCGCAAGGTGCGCCGGTTTCGTGTAGCCGTTCTCGATCAGCCACTCCGCCGCACCGATGAAATCGTCGAAAACGTTCTGCTTGTTTTCGAGCATTCCCGCCCGATGCCATTTCTCGCCAAACTCGCCGCCGCCGCGCAAGTTCGCCACCGCGAACACACCGCCATGCTCGGCGAAGATAACGGCATCGGTACGGAACGCCGGCGTCTGGTTCACCAGGAAGCCGCCGTAGCCGTAAAGCAGCGTGGGCCGCGCCCCATCCAGCTTCAACCCCTTCTTGTAAACCAGGAACATGGGAACGCGCGTCTTATCCTTCGACGTGTACCAAACCTGCTTTACCTCGAACTGCGCCGGATTGATCGGCGTCTTGACCTGCGCCCACACTTCCTGCTTGCCGGAGGAGATCTCGTAACGATACGTGGTCGGCGGTTGCGCAAACGACGTAAAGATGTAGAAAGCCTCGTCGCTCTCCCATTCGCTATCGAGCGTGGTCACGGTCCCGAGCGTCGGGAACGCGATGTCGCGCCGCGGTTTCCCATCCGCATCGAAAAGCCTCACCCGCGAATTGACGTTCTCCAGATAGCTGACCGCCAGTCCGTCATGCGCTACCGAAAAGCTTTCGATCACTGGTTTGCTCTCCGGCACCACTTCCTTCCACTTGTCGCGCGCCGGGTCGGCCAGATCCACCGCGAGAATGCGCCCGTTCGGCGCCTTCCAGTTGGTTTGCATGTACAGGCGGTCGCCGCCGAACGTCGGGCTGAAATCGGCGTCGATGTCGTTCACCACGGTGACAATCGGCCCATGGTTCTTCAGGTCCCGCACGTAAACTTCTGCCTTCTTGCCCCATCCGTGGCTGATGTATAAACCCAAGTACCGGCCGTCACGCGAAAGATCGCACGCCACACTTTCCGTCGCGTCGGTGCCTTTGCCGAAGATTTCTTCATCGGCGCCGGCGTCCGCACCAATGGAGCGGTGATAGATGCGGTAGCCCTCCTCCAGATGCTTTCCGTAGTAGAGGTCGTGGTTGTCGGGACTGAGGCGCATCGATTCGTAGCGCGCGCGAGGCATGTGGTCCACTTCCTTGCGGCTGTCCACATCCAGAATGGTCACGGCGAGTTCGTCTTCTCCGCCGTGCCTCGTCCCATAAATGAGCCACTTCCCATCGTCGGAAACATCCATGATGGTCACCGACGTAGCCCCGCCCTCGGACTTATTCGGATCGATCAGCACCTCGTCCGCTCCCCGCGCGCCCACGCGCAAGCAAAGGGTGTACTGGTTCTCATCCGCCAGCCGGCGCATGAAAAAATAGCGGCCGTTGCGCACCACCGGCAGTCCGATGCGGTCCGTCTTCAGCAATTCCTCGAGGCGCTTGCTGATGGCCGCGCGCCCTGGCAGTTGGTCGAGCACGGAGCGCGTGTAAGCATTCTCCGCGTCAATCCACTTTCGAGTTTCGGGACTTTGCTGGTCCTCAAGCCACCGGTAGGGGTCGCGTATCGTCACACCATGCACCGTATCGACGACGTCATCGGTGCGCGTTTCCGGCGGCCGTGTCGCGGGCGGCGCCGCAATGGCAGCCGCCAATACAAAAAGAACCACGGGCGTTTTCAGCATAGATTTAGCTATTGGACGCGAATCTTCGCCAAATGTAATACACCGGGATTCCCGTCGCCACAATGGCCAGTCCCATCACCGACGGGCCCGGTGTGCTCACAATAGTATTCACTACGAACCAGAACGATATGCCGGCAAACAGCAGCGGCGTCACCGGATACCCCCACATCTTGTAAGGGCGCGGCGCGTTCGGAGCTTTGCGGCGCAGCACCAGGACTCCGATGACTGCCAATCCGTAAAAGATCCAGGCGGCGAAAACCACGTATGAGAACAGGATCTCATACGTGCCCGAGAGCGCCAGCACCGATACCCAAATGCCCTGCACCACGATCGAAACGTGCGGTGTCTCAAAGCGCCGGTGCACTCTGCCCACGGCTTGGAAGAACAAGCCGTCGTGCGCCTGCGCGAAGTAAATCCGCGCGAAGGTGAGGATGCCGCCGTTGGCCGCGCCGATAATCGAAAGTAGTATGGTGAGCGATACCAGCTTCCCGCCGATCGCCCCCATGGTGGTTTCGGCCACGGTCGCCGCCACCCGGCCCGATGCCGCAAGCGCCGGCAAGGAAAGAGCGCGCATGTACGCGATGTTCGCCGTCAGGTAAATGGCGATCAGCGACCCCGTTCCGAGCGCCAGAGCCAGCAGCAGGTTGCGTTCCGGCCGCTTCACTTCCCCGGCCACGAAGCTGACACAGTTCCAGCCCTCATACGCCCACAGGCACGCGATCATCGCCACGCCGAAGCTGCTCGCCGAGAATGCCGACGCGGGAACGCTGGCGCTATCCACCGCGTGGCGCGGGCCCAGAAACGCGCTGATCACCACCACCGCCAGTCCCGCGAGTTTCAGGAACGTAAACACCCGCTGTACCCCCGCTCCCAACCGCACGCCCCGATAATTCACGGCGGTCAGCACTGCGATCAGCGTGACACTCGCCAGCTTGGCCTCGATCGGGCTCAGCTTCACGAAATACGAAAGGTAAATGGAGAATCCGGCGCAAACCGTGGCGATCGCGCCGGACTGCATTACCAGGAAGCTCGCCCAGCCGCTCAGAAATCCGACCAGTGGACCGTACGCTTCGCGCAGGTACACATACTGGCCGCCCGTGTCCGGCATCATCGCGCCCAATTCCGCGTAAGCCAAGGCCCCGAAAAACGTGAGCAACCCTCCCAACGCCCACGCCGCCAGGATGAGCCCCGTCGACGGCAAACTGCGCGCCACCGCGCTCGGAACAATGAAAATCGCCGACCCAATCACCGTGCCGATCAGGATGACGGTAGCGTCCAGCAATCCCAGTTTGCGCGGCAGTTCGGCTTTGAGCATGTCTGGCAAGACTATCGCGCGAGATGAGGGCGGGGCAAGTTAACGAACGCTCGTCGCGATACTTTCGCGATCTCGATGAAATTCTGTGAATTTTTTCGCGCGTGTTGAGAACGACTGAGTCGTGCCCTACTTCACCACCGCCGCTCCCGCCTCCGCCACTGCGTGATCCTGCTCACCGGACCCGCCGCTCACGCCGATCGCGCCCACTACCTTGCCGCCCTCTTTGAGTGGAATGCCGCCGGCGAAAATCATGATTCGTCCATGGTTCGACACGTGGATGCCGAAGAACTGCCCGCCCGATTGCGAATGCTGCGCCAGATCCTTGGTCGCAATATCAAAGGCGCGCGAAGTGAACGCCTTGTTGATGGAAATGTCGATGCTGCCGATCCACGCGCCGTCCATGCGCACGTGCGCCACCAGGTTGCCGCCCGCGTCCGCCACCGCAATGTTCATCGGTTGCCCGATCTCGGCTGCTTTCCTCTCGGCCGCCGCAATCACTCTGCGCGCCGTTTCCAGATTGATCATTTTGTCGTTTTTACCTCCGTCGCATAACAACACAAGTCCCCAGGCTAGTCAAGACTGCATCAAATCGCACTGTTTTCCGCTTGACGGATCGCTGGTTTTCTGATGTCATGTCTGCCTCGCAAGGAGCGGAACACAATGGCAACCAATCGTGGTGTTGCATACATGGGCCCCGGCAAAGTCGAGGTACAGAGCATCGACTTTCCCAAGTTGGCGCTCGGCTCGCGCAAGTGCGAGCACGGCGTCATTCTGAAAATTGTCTGCACCAATATCTGCGGCAGCGACCAGCATATGGTGCGCGGCCGTACCACCGCCCCCAAGGGGCTGGTTCTGGGGCATGAGATCACCGGCGAAGTCATCGAAGCCGGACGCGACGTGGAGTTCGTCAAAGTCGGCGATCTTGTTTCGGTGCCCTTTAACATTGCGTGCGGCCGCTGCCGCAACTGCAAAGAAGGCAAGACGGGTATCTGCCTGCACGTGAATCCGGCGCGGCCCGGTGCCGCCTACGGCTACGTGGATATGGGCGGATGGGTCGGCGGGCAGGCGGAATACGTGATGGTGCCTTACGCCGATTTCAATCTTCTCCGCCTGCCCGACAAAGCCCGTGCGATGGCCAAGATCAAGGACCTCACGCTCCTGTCCGACATCGTCCCCACCGGCTATCATGGCGCAGTCACCGCCGGAGTCGGGCCGGGCTCGATTGTGTACGTGGCCGGCGCAGGTCCGGTAGGCCTTGCGTGCGCGGTAAGCTGCCAGTTGCTGGGCGCGGCATGCGTGATCGTCGGCGACATGATCCCGGAACGCCTCGCGCAAGCGAAAAGCTTCGGTTGTGAGGTGATCGACCTCCGCCAGGGCGGCACGCTCGGCGAGCAGATCGAGCAGATCGTCGGCATCCCCGAGGTCGAGTGCGCGGTCGATTGCGTTGGCTTCGAAGCCCGTGGTCACGGTAAGGATGCTGCGGTCGAGCAACCCGCCACCGTGCTCAACTCGCTCATGACCATCACCCAGGCGGGCGGCCGGCTGGGAATTCCGGGTCTCTATGTCACCGATGACCCCGGCGGCGTCGATCAGGCCGCCAAGACCGGCAATCTCAGCATTCGCATCGGGCTCGGTTGGGCCAAATCGCATGTCTTCACCACCGGCCAGTGCCCCGTGATGCGCTATCACCGCCAGTTGATGCACGCGATTCTTTATGACAAGTTCCACCCGGCCAAGGCGGTCAACGTCACCATGATCTCGCTCGACGACGCGCCCAAAGGCTACCAGGACTTCGATAAAGGCGCCGCGAAAAAGTTCGTCATCGATCCGCACAAGATGGTGGCCTAGCTGATGTCTCCGGCTTGACCGCGCATACTCGCGTGCTGTACGCTTCCACTTGATTCTTCCTCAGACCTACGGCGCCGCGCTGCTGATTACGCTCGTCAGCATGCTCTGCTGGGGGTCGTGGGCTAACACCTTCAAGCTCGCCGGCAAGTGGCGCTTTGAGCTCTTCTACTACGATTACTCGCTCGGCGTCCTGATCGCCGCCGCAATCTATGCGCTGACGTTTGGCTCCGCAGGATCCGACGGCCTGTCCTTCACCGCCGATCTCGCCCACGCGGGCGCGCGGCAAATCCTGTTCGGCGCCATCGGCGGCGTCGTTTTCAATCTGGCCAACATCCTTCTGGTCGCGGCGATTTCGCTGGCCGGCCTCGCGGTCGCGTTTCCCGTAGGCATCGGTCTAGCGCTCGTCATCGGCGTCATTTGGAATTACACGCTCAAGCCGCAGGGAAATCCGACACTGCTGTTTACCGGTGCCGCCATCGTCGTCGGCGCGATTGTGATCGACGCCCTCGCTTATCGCGCGCTTGAGTCGGCAAAATCCGCCGCGAGTGAGCACAAGGTCTCCGGCAAAGGCATCATGCTCAGCCTGGTCAGCGGACTGCTCATGGGCTCATTTTTCCCCATCGTAGAAATGGGCAAGTCCGGCCCCCAAGGCCTCGGCCCCTACGCCATCGGGTTCGTCTTCACCGTCGGCGTCTTCCTCTCCACTTTCGTCTTCAACCTGTTCTTCATGCGATTCCCCGTCGAAGGCCCGCCCGTCACAATGCGCGAGTATTTCACCGGCACCGGCCGCCAACACTGGCTCGGCATCTTCGGCGGTATCGTCTGGGCCACAGGCACCATCGCCAACTTCGTCGCCGCCAGCGCGCCCGAGCTCGTGCAAGTCGGGCCCGCCATCAGCTATGCCATCGGTCAGGGAGCGACGATGGTCAGTGCCCTTTGGGGCTTGATTGTCTGGAAAGAATTCGCCGGCGCCACCGGACGGGTACGCCTGCTAGTCGGAATTATGCTCGTCCTGTTCGTTGCCGGCCTTGCGCTCGTATCCATCGCGCCGCTATACGCGCGCTAGCTTTCTTCCGGCGTCTCTGCGTCTCGGCGGTGAAAACAGCCGTTCACTTCTTCTCGAACACCACCATGTATTGTTCTTTGGAGTACTCGCGCTGCGAAACCACCTGGAAATGATTCGCCTCAATTTCTTTGATCACGTCCGCTTCGTCCAGACGGATGTGATTCGCCGGCAGCCCATTCGCCCTTGGGTGATATTCCACCAGCACCAGCCGCCCGCCATCGCGCAGCTCATGATAAAGCGCCGCCAGCATCTTCTCCGGGTAGTTCCAGTGATGATACGTGTCCAGCGCCAGCGCTACGTCCACGCCGTTCGCCGGAAGCGAGGGATCGGTCTCGGTTCCATGAACGAACTCGACATTGGTCAACTTGTGCTCGTTGGCAGCAGCTTTGGCCTTCTCCAGAAAATCGGGAAAAATATCTTCACCTAAGACGTGTCCGCCCGCTCCCACCGCCTCGCTCAGAAACGGCAGCATGTATCCGGTCCCCGTGCCGATGTCAGCCACCACCATCCCCGCTCGCAGCCCCATCGCCGCCACCAGCTCCCGCGGCTTCTGCCGCGCGTCCCGATCCGGAGACGAGAGTCCCTTGCCAATCGCCGCCCGCCCCTCCGGCGTCTGATACCGCTCGTTCGCGTCCTTGGCTACCTGCCCGCCCAGGAGGAACGCGGACAGCAGCAGGGCAGCCCCTAACACCTGGCACCTGGAACCTGACACCTTCTTCACAGCGATGGCTCCATGGGCAGCGCCAGCGGCGGCTCACGCAGAAAATCCAGATGCGACATCTTCTGCACGGCCTCCCGCATGGCGTGTTCCTCGGTCGGCTCGAGCGTGATCACGAACGGCAAATCATGCTCGGGTTCGCCCGGCAATTGCAGCACGGCTTCCAGACTGATGTGCTGTTCCGCCAGGATTCCCGCCAGTGCCGCAATGATCCCCGGCCGGTCATCCACGCGAAACCGCAAATAGTACGCGCACTTCTCGCTCGACACCGAGAGCGGCTTGTACTCGCCCAGCCGCTCATGTGCGAAGGGTGAAACGCGCTCCGGCCGCCCATACCGGATCTCGCGCGCAACCCGCATCAGGTCGCTTGCCACCGCGACTCCTGTGGGTAGCGGGCCGGCCCCGCGCCCATAGTAAAACGTGTCTTGCCCGAATCGGCCCTTCACCCAAACCGCGTTGTACGCTCCTTGCACACCCGCGATAATCGTCTGCGTGCCGATCAGAGCCGGACGCACCGAAAGGATCAACCCATCCGGCATTTGCCGAGCTGCGCAGATCAGCCGGATCGTGTGTCCCAACTGGTGCGCATAACGGAAATCCATGGGCGAAATCCGGCGAATGCCTTCCACGAAAATGTCCGCTGGCGTGATGCGTTCGCCGAACGCCAGCGCCGCGAGGATCGCCAGCTTCGAGCGCGCATCGAAGCCATCGATATCGGCGCTCGGATCGGCCTCCGCGTAGCCCAGCCGCTGCGCTTCCGCCAATACCTCGGCCAGCGCCGTCCCATGCTTCTCCATCTCCGTCAGGATGTAGTTGCTGGTCCCGTTCAGGATTCCGTAGAGCGCCGTGACCCGATCTCCGGATATGCCCTCGCGCAGCACCGCGTGAATGGGAATGCCCCCTGCCACGCTCGCTTCCATCGCCAGGTTGATTCCGGCGCGGATGGCCCGGTCCCAAATCTCAGAGCCGCAGCTCGCCATCAACTCTTTGTTGGCGGTCACCACGGATTTGCGATGGGCGATCGCCCCATCAATGATGTCGGCCGCAACCGAAGTGCCTCCCACCAGTTCCGCCACGATATCCACTTCCGGATGGGAAACAACTTCGCGCCAATCCGTCGTGCGCTTTACAGCCCCCAAAGACTCCGGCAGCTTCTTCGACTCCACCGACCGGCTGCACACCATGGTCACGTGGAGCGGAAAACCCAGCTTCTGGGTAATCTGCTCGGCGTTTTCCGCCAATACCGCGAGCGTACCCGAGCCCACGTTGCCCAGCCCCACCACTCCTACGTTCACCGCTTGCATCTTGGCTATCATAACAACTGGTTTTGCGTCTTACCGGAGGGCCAATCCGATGAAAAGATTATTCCTTCCTGCCACCGCGTTGCTGGCTGCCTGGATGCTGCTGGGCCAGGCTCCGCATCAGGCGCAGCCGGATACGACTACGCCGGAACCGACTCGCCTGCCCAACGGAAAGCTGCAAACAGATGAGATTGTTAGGGAGGAACACGAAAAGTCCATCAAAGATGCCGCGCAACTGGTCGATCTTGCCGAGAGTCTCAAAGCGGAAATCGAAAAAGACGACGCGCACGTCCTTTCCATCGCGAGCTTGAAGAAAACCGAAGAAATCGAAAAGATTGCCCGCCGCATCCGTTCGCGGATGAAGCATTACTGAATCGGCGATTGCAAAGGTTTTGGGTTAATTCTTAAGTTTCGGGACCAGGCCCGGAAGTCAAAGCCGGATTAAGTTACATTCAAGTCTATGATTATAAATATGTTATCTCTGCTTCTGTAATTGGCGAGTTAACTGCAGTTAGCGTCCAACTTGTTAACGTTTTACGGAGGGGTGAAATGAGGTTTGTGGTAGCCGGATTTCTGGGTGTGTTGATTTTGCTGAGTGTGTCGAGCGCTCAAGCGTCGCTTCTTGCGCCAGTCTCGCATTTCACCCTCAATCTGAATGACTGCATTGTTGAAGGAAACACCTGCGTGTTTCCCACAGATCCGAATGGATTTGGGAGTTGGGAACCCGGTCAGTCATTCACCGACCTGATCAACACGGGCGAAAGTACAGATGGGTTCACTCAGAACAGTTTTGACTGTCCGGATTGTGGCGATCCATCGATGATCGTCAATAAGGGCGGCAAGAGCACCCCATTCCCGCCATCTTTCAGTGCGAATGAGAACGGCGGCGGTTTCCTCGATTTCTTCAACGGCACGGGAATGAAGATCACCGATATCTTGATCCAGACCCCCTTTGACTCGAGCAAATCCTACTCGTGCTCGAGCGACATCTTCGCTTTTTGCGGCTTCACGGTGGATGGCTCCGAACTCGATATTCTCTATACTCAGGGTGCCATCGACCCAGTCCCCGAACCGGCGTCCGTGATTCTGGTCGGAACCGGGCTGGGCGCCATTCTGTGGTCTCGCCGGAAACGCGCCCGCCGATCCTAACTAAGCGGGTTTTCGCGCAAACTCTTGTAGCAGCTTCCCAAACTCCGGCGCGGACCGGAGTGTTTTGAGTTCCGGATCGTTCTTCGCCTGCTCCGGCGGGTAACCCTTTTGGAATGCCTGCCGTAGGCTGTTGATCGCGTCCTGGGGCTTGCCGGCTACAGCGTCAATGACGGCTTCCTTATAAATCAATTCTATGTCATTGGGATCTAAGGCGCGGGCTCGGTGGATGAAGTTCAGTCCCTTCTGTGCTTCTCCTTTATAAGCGTAGTACTGACCCAAAAAGCCCATGGTGCCGGCGTCGCGCGGATTGACCTGTAAAGCTTTATAAGCCAGTGTGATCGCACGGTCATAGGTGGCCTTCGCTTTCTCCTGGTTCCCCAGCCATCGGTAGCCATCGGCGAGATTCCCCAAGACCGCCTGGTCGTTCGGGCTCATATCCGCTGCCTTTTCAAACATCTTCACGGCATCGGGATAGCGGCCCGAATAGAAATAAGACGTCCCTAAGTTGGAATACACGCTTACTGTGGGCTGTATTTGGAGGGCTTTTTCAAATGCCGGAATACATTCGTTCCAGCGGCCCATTTGGAAGTACGCAATTCCAATGTTTTCATAGCCCGCGCCGGAATCCCTAGCAAGCTCGACGACATGCCGGAATGCTTCTAGGGCCTTTTCGTTCTGGCCGAATTGCAGATAGGCCGCCCCTAAGTGGTTGTAATTAAGCCAGAAATAGGGATTTACCTCGATTGCTCGCTGGTACGCGCGGATTGCCTCGTCTTTTTGACCGGCGCTGACGTAGGCGTTGGCTAGGCGCCGGTAGCCCTCGTCCGAATTCGGCGCAAGTGTAAGAGCCCGCGTGAGTTCTGCGATGGCTTCCGCGGTCTTGCCTGTGGCGGCGTAGACGTTGCCGAGCGCGAAATGCACTTCGGGAAGATCGTCATTCAGCGTTTGCGCGTGCTGCGCGGCTCCGAGCGCTTTTTCCGACCACGTCGAATCCTTTGTGTAATCGTACATATCCAGGCTGGCATCGGCGACGCCCGCGAAAGCCAGGGTGAACCCGGAATCCTTTTTAATAGCCTGCTGATAGAGATCGAGGGCGCTCTTCACGCGGTTCGCATCCAGTTTTCCGCGCATGATGTTACGGCCCTTGAGGTAAAGCTCGTAAGCCCCGACATTTTCTGTCGGTTGGGAGCTTCCCAGGGCCAATTCCTCGTTGCTGAGCTTTAAATCCAATGCGTTCAGGAGCTTATTGAAGATTGTATTTTCCAGGGTCAGCAAATCCTGCCGCACTCCGGGAAACTCCTCGGTCCAGACGCGGTGTCCGGTGGCATCATCCAGGCTGACAACGACATCGATCTTGTCGCCTGAGCTTTGCACTGTCCCCTGAAGCACCATTTTGACGCCCAGATCGCGCGAAATCTTTTGAACAGGATCGGCCGCATTTACCTTTTCGACGGCGGCGGGAGAGGCGAGGTACAGGTTCTTCATTTGGAACAGCTTGGCGGAGAGCGCATCCACAATCCCTTCCGCCTCATACTTCAGGGTGGGCTCGTTGCCCATGACGCGAAACGGCAGAATGGCGAGGTATTTGTTGTTGGCTGAACCGACCGGCCGGGTCGTGATGGAGATGGCGGAGCGGCGCAGGATCACGTCGCGCACAGAAGGTATGGAGAGGGACGCGGCCACCACCAGCAGCAGCGCCACCATCGTCGCGACCAGCCATTTTGGATACCCAGTCTCGGCGATGCGCAGGCGAACCACGCGCGACGGCGGCTGCGCCGTTTCCAAGTCGCGCGATATTTCGGCTGCCTGTTGATACCGGTCCGCGGGATTCTTTTCCAGGCACTTGAGAATGATGCGGGCGAGGTACTCGGGCAGGTCCGGATTAGCGACTCGCGGATCTCGAGGCTTTTGGGTGACGTGCTGGAACATCACCTGCACGCTCGAATCGGCGGAGAATGGGGCGTCGCCAGTCGCCATCTCATAGAGAATCACGCCGAAAGAATAAATGTCGCTGCGGTGGTCGGCGGGCTTGGATTCGGCCTGCTCGGGCGACATGTAACGCGGGGTGCCGAGCACTTCGCCGGCGCGCGTCATCATGGTGGTGGTTTCGCCTTCGAGCGACTTCGCCAGGCCGAAATCGGACACATAAACCTGATCGCTGGCATCGATGAGCACGTTGCGCGGTTTCAGATCGCGGTGGACGACGCCCTCGGTATGCGCGGCATCGAGGGCGGCGGCGAGCTGTTTAGCAATGTTCACCAGGCGATCCGTCGGGATGCGGCCGCACTCCTCAATGACGTCGTGGAGATCCTTACCTTCGACGAACATCATGGAGATGAACTTCACGCCGCCGACATCGCCGAGGTCGTGAATACGTAAGATGTTGCGGTGCGAGATGCGGCTGGCAAGCTGGAGTTCCTGCTTAAACCGCTGCATGGAGTTGGGATCGCCGGCCAGCTCGCGGCGCACCAGCTTGAGCGCGACGGTGCGATCGAGCTCGTTATCGCGAGCCTTGAAGACCTTGCCCATGCCGCCTTCGCCGATCACGGACTCGATGGTGTAGCGCGGGCCGAACTGCGAGCCGGGGCCGATCGACTCAGGCGCTACGGCGGGTGTTTGCACCACGCTCGCATTCGAGGGCGAGTCGCTGCCGATGTCCGTCAGAATGTCCGAAGCGGTTTGGTAACGCCGCGGAAGTTCCACTTCCAGGCACTTCATGACCATGTCGCTCAGGCGTTGAGGGATGGCGGGGTCGAGCGCGTTGGGCGGCGGAGCTTTCTCCTGCACACGCTTGAGCAGGGTGGCCATCATGGTGTCGGCGCGGAACGGCAGCACTCCGGTGAGGGTTTCGTAGAAGATAATGCCCAGGCTGAACAGGTCGGAACGCGCGTCGACTTTTTCGGCGCGGGCTTGTTCGGGCGACATGTAATCGGGCGTGCCCATGAGCGCGCCGGTGCGCGTGATGCCTACGAGGTCCATGGAACGCGCGAGGCCGAAATCCATGACCCAAACGCGGCCATTGGCGTCGACCATAATGTTTTGCGGCTTGAGGTCGCGGTGAACAACGCCTTCGGCGTGTGCAGCTTCGAGGCCGCGGCAGATTTGGCGCATGATGCGCACGGCTTCATCGGGCGGCAGCTTGCCGCGCTCCACCAGGATGCTTTTCAAATCGCGCCCGTCGATGTAGTCCATGGTGATGAACTTGCGTCCATCTGCCATGCCGAGCTCAAAAATGCGAATGACGTTTTTGTGCGTGACCTGGCGTGCGAGAATCAGCTCCTGCTTGAAGCGGCGGAGAATGTCGGGGTGACTGGCGAGCTCGGGCCGAATGACTTTCAGCGCTACCAGGAGATCCAGCTCGCGATCGCGAGCTTTGTAAACTGCGCCCATGCCGCCTTCACCCAGGCGCTTCAGAATCTCGTAACGCTCGCCGAGCACGGTGCCGGGCTCAAGCGGAGCGCTGGGGTCGCTCGCAGTTTTTTTCTGAAGGGGCACCGACCAGCCGGTGGCGCCGCCAGGTGCCGCGGCAATGGTGGCGTCGGGATCGTAAGCAGTGTCGAGAACGGTGGCCGCGTCGGCAGTGTCGTGAGCGAAGGGCGTGCTACAGCGAAAACAGGTTTGCGACCCGGGTGGATTACTAGCGTGACAGATAGGACATTCCACCATGATCGTCAACCTGAATTTATTGGCTTTTACACAAGTTAACGCACGAGTACCCTCGCTGGCAAACGGGCGGGGGCTCGCAAGAAATAGTGCGGAGAGAGGGCGTGGCGTTACACACGGAAGTTCGGGCGGCGTTTGCGCGCGGCGCCTCAAAAACGGCAGAATTTAGCTAGGGCCTCCGGTCATTGCGATCACGGAAGCGAGGGGCCGGACATCGATGCCGAACATCCACGAACCGCAACTGGTTAATACAATTGGGCACTCGGCGGGCGCTGTGCTGTTTGGCATTTTTCTATTCCTGCTGATTCGGGATCGCTCCGGCGGGCCATTGCGCGACCGCTGGCAATCGTTCGCAGCGGCGACGCTGGCGTTTCTGTGGAACGCGGGGTCGCTCGCGGTGCTAGCGACGGCCGACACCCGCGTAACGCCCATTCTGGTTGCGTTCAGTTTCTCGGTGCTGAGTTTCCTGCCGGCCGTTCTGTTACACATCTCGCTGGGCGATAGCCTGCGCCCGGTGATCCTGCTGGGTTACCTGCTGAGCCTGACCGCGACATTTCTGCATTTCTCGGAGTTGTGGGGCGGGTCGCTCCGGTCGCATGAGATCGCGCTGTCGTTGATCACCATTGGCTTCGGCATTCTGACGGCGATCGCGTTGGCGGGTCTGGCGATGCGGCACACGCCGGAAAAACGCGGAAAGACGTCGCGCATGCTAGGCGCTATGTGCGCCTCGCTTTTTGCTATGTCGTTCGTGCACTTCGGCGGGGGGCATCCGCCGCAGGCGTGGTCCAAAGAGATCGCTTTGCACCACGCGGGTATTCCGCTGGCGCTGTTTGTGCTGTTGCAGGATTACCGGTTCGTGTTGCTGGACGCTTTCATTCGTTTTGTGGCGAACGTGTTTCTGGCCGCCTTGATGACGTTTGCGGCGATCCGCGCGGCGCAGAGTTTTCTGAAACCCAGCGCGGTCGACCCGGTCTCGGAGGCGTTGCTGCTCACCGGGTCGTGTCTGCTGCTGATTGTTTTCGCTCTGTTGCGCTCGAAAATTCAGGCATGGCTGACCGAAGTGGTTTTCCGGCGGCCGAACCTGGAAACCTGGCTGCAAAAGCTACGTTCGGGCGCGGGTTCGCAGACGGAAACGCAATATCTCGATTGGGCAACGGGGCAGCTCGCGGCGTTCATGGAAGCGGAGCAGTCACGGCTGGTGGCGGAAGACGCGATTGCGCGGGCAGGTATTGCGGCGGGGCCGCTCTATCCGGCGCCCATCGGCGATTTGCCGCAGCTTCGCGATGCCTCAGAACTGGCGTGGGCGGAAGCGATTGTGCCGCTGCGTTTATCACCGGTGGATGTTTGCTATGTGATGCTGGGCCGGCGGCGGGGCGGTCGGCGCTACTTGAGTGAAGATCTACAAGCGCTCAACCGGCTGTCGGCCGTGATTGTAGAGCAGGTGGGGCGCGCACGTAGCACGGAGCTCGACCGGCTGGTATCGCAGGCGGAGTTGCGCGCGTTGCAGTCGCAGATCAATCCGCACTTTTTATTCAATGCCCTGAATACGTTGTATGGCGTGATTCCGCGGGAAGCCGCCGGAGCGCGGCGCACCGTGCTGAACCTGGCGGAGGTATTCCGCTATTTTCTGCGTCCGGAGACGACGTTCATTCCGCTCTCGGAGGAACTGCAAATTATCAACGCGTACCTGGACATCGAACGGCTACGCCTGGGGCCGCGGCTCGTGACGGAAATCGACGTGGACGCGGCGGCGATGGGCGTGATGATTCCGGTGCTCTCCATCCAGCCGTTGGTCGAGAACGCGATCAAGCATGGCGTGGCGGCGCAGGCGGGTGGCGGGCGGCTCACCTTAATCGCGAAGGTGGTGGAAGATGAGGTGCGGATCACGGTTGCCGATACTGGGCCGGGCATGAGAACGCGGCCGTTGGGTCCCGCAAGACCGGGCGCAGGGTTGGGACTGGGAAACGTGACGCGGCGGTTGCAGCTTTGCTATGGACCGCGAGCGGATCTTCAAGTGAGCTCAGGCGCAGAAGGAACATCGGTGCAATTTTCCGTTCCCCTGACGAGATCGGTAACGGCGGCGTGAAGACACTGATCGCAGACGACGAACCGATTGCCCGCGAGGTGCTGCGGGGCGAACTCGAACCCTTCCAGGATGTGGTGGTGGTGGGGGAAGCGGAGAACGGCAAGGAAGCGCTGGAGCGGATTGCCGAAATGCGGCCGGATCTGGTTTTTCTGGACTTGCAGATGCCGGTGATGAACGGCTTGGAGGTGGTGAGCCGCCTGAAGGGCGGCCACCTGCCGGTGATCGTGATTGTGACCGCGTACGATGAGTACGCCATTCAGGCGTTTGAGGCGGGAGCGATCGATTATCTGCTGAAGCCGGTGAGCGCGGCGCGGCTACAAAAGACGATCGACCGGGCGCGGGCGCTGCAAGATAAACCGCGAGAGAGAGCGGAGAAGATCGCGGAGATCGCGGAAGCGCGCATGACCGAGGCGGCGCCGGGCGCGGTGAACCGGAAGATCGTGGGGCGGCGCGGTGAAGAATATCTGCTGCTCAATTGCGACGAGGTGCTGGCGTTTCAGGTCGAAGGCGAAATGGTTTGGATCATCACCGCAAAGGAGCGCTACACCGCCACGCAGCCACTGCGGGCGATCGAGGAACGTTTGCGGCATTCGCAATTTCAGAGGGTACATCGCAGCGCGATCGTGAACGTGAATCATGTGCGCAAGATGAGCGCGCTGAGCAGCCAGCGGTGGCTGCTGACGATGAGCAACGGCCTGGAGCTGATCGTGAGCAAGCGGCAGGCGCATGCAATCCGCAGTTTGCTGCATTGGTGAGGGTAGCGTCAACCTGAGTTAACATCCGCTCACGGCTAAATCCAGCCCGCCTGCGCTGAACATCCGCCCGCCAGCCGGCAACTCATAGGTTTCCCGTAAGGCTAGTCCGCATACTTGGGGATGTGAAGCTGCGGCTTATTGTTGTGATGTTACTGGTGTGGCCGAGCGCGCTTGTGGCGCAGTCGCTGGGCAACGCCGGCACAATTCAAGGCACGGTGAAGGATGCCACGGGCGCGGTGGTGCCGCAGGCCACAGTGCGGGTCCATAATCCGGTGACCGGATACGAACAAACGGCGAAGACGGACGAATCGGGCAATTTTCGTCTGACCAATCTTCCGCCCAATCCCTATCATCTGGAGGTCACGGCGCCTGGATTTACGGCTTACAACGCGGACGTGGCCGTGCGCAATGCGGTGCCGATCACAGTGGAAGTGCCGCTGGCGATTTCGGGCAAGGAAACGGTGGTGAACGTCGAATCCGGCGCGGCTGACCTGGTGGAAGTGGATCCCTCAGCGCACGTGGATACGGACAGGAATGTGCTTTCCAAGATCCCTATGTTTGATCCCGGCGGCGGCCTCAGCCAGGCGATCACGATGAGCACGGGTGGCGTGGCGGCGGATGGCAACGGCTTCTTTCACCCGCTCGGCGATCATGCGCAGACTACATTCGTGATCGACGGCCAGCCCATCAGCGATCAGCAGAGCAAAGTGTTCTCGACGCAGCTACCGACGAGCGCGATTCAGAGCATGGAAGTGGACACGGGCACGCCCTCGGCGGAGTTCGGTGACAAGACCAGCCTGGTGGCGCAGGTGACGACGCGCTCCGGTTTGGGCGCCATGAAAACGTTCGGGAACGTGGACACCTATTACGGCACGTTCGGCAGCGTGGGAGGCGACGTTGGTTTAGGATTCGGCAACGAAAAGTTCGGCAACTTCCTCGCGGTTGACGGAGGACGCAGCGCGCGTTTCCTCGATACGCCGGAATTCACTCCGTTCCACGACATTGGGAATAATCAGACGATTTTTGACCGGTTCGATTATCAGCCGGACGCTACGGATGTGGTGCATCTCAACTTATTCGCGGCGCGGAACTGGATTCAAATCCCGAACGATTACGACCAGTTAGCGACGTTGCAGGATCAGCGACAGCGCGTGCTGACGTGGAGCATCGCGCCGGGATATCAGCACACGTTCAATTCGACCACGCTGCTGACGATCAACCCTTACATACGGAAAGACCAGTTCAATTACTATCCCAGCCGCGACCTGTTCGACGATCAGCCGGCGACGCAGGCGCAGCAGAGGCAGCTGCTGAACTGGGGCGTGAAGGCGGATATCGCGAAGACGAAGGGCCGGCAAAACATCAAGGCCGGTATTGATCTGAAGCAGACGCGCCTCTTGGAGAATTTTCAGTTCGGGGTGACGGATCCGACTTTTAACTCGCCTTGCGTGGGCGCCGATGGGGCTCCGGTGGCGGAAACGACGCTGACGAATCCAGGGCAGTGCGCGGGCGCGGGCTTTCAGCAGAACGCGGGCTTCTCGGCAGGCATCAGCCCGTTCGATTTGACACGCGGCGGCAGCCTTTTCAATTTCCATGCGACGGACAACATCAATCAGTTCGCCTTCTACGTGAATGATTCGATTACCGCGGGCAAGTTCCTGTTCAACGTGGGATTCCGGTTTGACCGGTACGATGGACTGGTTTCGGCGACGAGTCCGCAGCCGAGGTTGGGCATTGCTTACAACATCAAGCGAACGGGAACGGTTCTACGGGTGGCGTATGCGCGAACCTTCGAAACGCCATTCAACGAAAATCTGCTGCTCTCGAGCGCGACCGGCCTGGGCGGCCTGGCGCAGAACGTGTTCGGGTCGGTGGGAGAGTCGCTGCATCCGGGGAACCGGAACCAGTTCAACACGGGTTTTCAGCAGGCCATCGGAAAGTACGTGTTGATAGATGCAGACTATTTTTGGAAGTACACGCACAACGCGTACGACTTCAACACGCTGCTGGATACCACGATCACGTTTCCGATTGTGTGGCACAACTCGAAGCTGGACGGCGTTACGGGCCGGGTGAGCACGACGAACCTTCACGGCTTCCAAACGTATTGGACCTTCGGGCACACGCGGGCGCGGTACTTTCCACCGGAGACGGGCGGGCTGGTGTTTCAAGGGGCGCCGCTGGCGGCGGGAGTATTCCGCATCGATCATGACCAGGCGTTCCAATCGACCATGAACTTTCGCTACCAGCGCCCGCACAACGGCGAGTGGATCGCGCTGATCTATCGCTATGACAGCGGACTTGTGGTGAGCGGCGTACCGGACGCGGGAGCAGCGTTGATTGGCGGGGCGGCAGGCTTGACGCCGAACGAGCAGGTGACGATCGGGCTCGCGTGCAACGGCGTGTTCGCGACGGTGGCGAATCCGATCTCGAATTGCGTCAACCCGAACGGCACAGAGGGGAAAGTCACTTCGAAACTGTTGGTGCTGCCGCAGGGCGGGTACGGCGGATTTCCGAGCCTGGAGAATGACGATCACAATCCCGACCGCGTGAAGCCGCGGAACATTTTCAATCTGGGAGTCGGCTCCGACAACCTGCTGCATCGCGAAGGGCCGCGGCGCCTGACAGCTTCGGTGCAGGTGGAAAATCTCACCAATCAAGCCGCGCTTTACAATTTTCTTTCCACGTTCAGCGGCACGCACTTTCTGCAACCAAGAACGATTGTTGCGAAAGTGGGATTCGTGTTTTAGCCAGCCGAAAGACGCAGCTTACCGGCGGACGGGTTGCGCTCACCGATTTGAACTGGGGCCTCGTGCATCTCGCCTCTAGGATGGAGTGCGAGGGGCAAGATCTCATGACCCACGCAGAAGCAGAAAAAGGATACAAGGGAATCGGCATGGAGGGCGTTACCGCCAGGTGGTACGCCTCTCTCACGCGCAAAGCCTCCGAAGATTTCAGAGCGCTGGCGCGGCGCGTAGCGGCGGAGACTCCGCGCGGAAGCGATGTGCTGGAAGTGGCGCCCGGACCGGGGTATTTCGCGATCGAGCTGGCGAAGCTCGGGGGCTATCGGGTGACGGGTCTGGATATCAGCCACACGTTCGTGGACATTGCGCGAAAGAATGCGGGCAAGGCGGGTGTGAATGTCGAATTTCGGCATGGCAACGCGTCGGACATGCCATTCAAGGATGAGTCGTTCGATTTTCTGCTTTGCCGTGCAGCGTTCAAGAACTTCTCGCAGCCGGTGCGCGCGTTACAGGAGATGTACCGCGTTCTCAAGCCAGGCGGGCGTGCGCTGATCATCGATCTGCGGAAGGATGCGCCCCAGGATTCGGTGAGCCAAGCCATTGACGAGATGCATCTGGGGGCAGTCAACACTCTGATTACGAAGCTGACCTTCCGGTTCATGCTGCTGAAACGCGCTTATACAAGGACGGAGTTTGAGCACATGCTGGCGGAGACGGAGTTTGGATCGATCAAGATCAAAGAGGACCGGCTGGGGTTGGAGGTGTTGCTGGAGCGGGCGGGGACGGGCCGTTGATCGGTGAAGGGCGCGTCTTCAAAAGAACTCCATCGCCACCGAAAGCACCACGCGAAGGGTTTGGAGAATGGGCCGCCGAAACTGGTCAGCCTTGCGCTCAGATTCTTCGAGCAGAACGATACTGGCGCAACAGAAGATGCAGAATGCGGTTTCGGCCAACCATCCCACAACTGATCGTACGACTCCAGCAGGCGCTTTGTTCGCGCGATCAGCATGCAACGACCCGATTGCATTTTGTCGGATCCGGTGATACAGTTTTTATCACGTGGAATGATTTAGGTCCGCTTGACGGGCCGAGCTAATTGCAACCACGTAAAAAAAAGTGCTAAAGGCGTGTCGGTCGATCAGGACCCTGAGGCCTTTGGCCCAGGGTTTTTTGTTTTTTTGGGCCGACATCGCCGGATGCTGGAGGATTGCTATGAGCGTCTGGCCGAGTTTATCGCCTTCGCCGGCTTTGCATGGCAGCGAAGGGGAACTGGTATCGATTTCCGTCACGGTGGAGCCGCGCGATCTGGAAGACTTGCTGGAAGCGCTGGCCATCCAGGAATTTCCTATTAACCCGCAGATTTATCACGATGCGGCCATCGTTTACGTCGCCGAAGACGGTTCGGAGCGGCGGGAGCATTCGACTTTGGTCGAGTTTCCGGCTTATGCCGAGTGGGTATCGAAGATTCGGGCGGCGCTCGATGCCTGTGGATTTGAAGACGGTGCTGTTTCGGTGGCGCCGATGCTCGATCAGATCCAAGCGGGCGACCGGATAGAAGCGGCTCCGCCGGGGGCCAACTACGCCTACCGGGTGGTGCGGAAATCAACAGCGCTAGCGGCAACGGCCAGGCAATAAATCGTTTTCAATTCGAGTGGTGCTTTTTGCCACGCTGCTGGCGTTATACTAGAGGCTTCAGAGGCTTGCATGAAAAAATACGGTAAGTTTGCGGCCCTGGTCGTTGTCATAGTGGGCACACTGATCTGGCTTGCCAGCGCCGGGATCAAAGACAACCAGACCTATTACAAGACCATTGCGGAACTCCATCAGATGGGCGACCAGGCGTACAGCAAACGGCTGCGGGTGGGCGGCGACATCAGCCCGGGCTCGATCGTGCGGACATCGAGCACGGTGCAATTCCTGCTGGTGCAGGAAAAGCTGAACCTGCACGTGGTTTACGACGGCTCCGATCCGCTGCCGGACACTTTCCGCGACGGTTCACAGGCGCTCGCCGATGGGCGTATGGGGCGCGACGGCGTGTTTCATGCAAACAAAGTGCAGGCCAAGTGTGCTTCAAAGTACGAAGCCAAGCCCGGCGGCGGACGCCCGGCGCCGGCTCCCGTATATCCGAACAAAGCCAGTTTCTAAGTTCAAGCCATGGAAAATATCGGTGCGTTAGCGATTCTGCTGGCCTTTTGCCTGGCGATTTACGCGGTAATCGGCAGCGTCACAGGGAAACTGCGGCGCAATCCCTTCCTGATTCTCAGCGCGGAACGCGCGGTCTACGCGGTTTGGTTCCTGGTGACGCTGGCTTCCGGAGTCCTGGTCAACGCCATCATGACCGGCGATTTCCGATTCGTGTACGCGGCTGAGGTCAGCAACCGCGCCATGCCGATGCTCTACAAATTCGCGGCGTGGTGGGGCGGGCAGGCGGGATCGCTGCTGTTCTGGAGCTGGCTGCTCTCGACTTACGCGGCGGTCGTGATCTTCACGAACCGGCGCAAGCATCGGGAGTTTCTGCCGTACGTGGTGGCGATTCTGGCGACAGTGCAGGTTTTCTTCCTGATGCTGAACGCATTCGTGGTGAGCCCTTTCACCATGCTCGCGGTGGATAAGGCGATCACGGCAGTGCCGGACGGCAACGGTTTGAACCCGCTGCTGCAATATCCGGCCATGGCCATCCATCCGCCCATGTTGTATCTGGGCTACGTGGGATTCACCGTGCCGTTTGCGTTCGCCATGGGATCACTGATCACGCGCCAGCCAGGCGACGGATGGATTCACACGACGCGGCGCTGGACAATGGTCGCGTGGCTGTTTCAGAGTTGCGGCATCATGCTGGGCGCGGCCTGGGCTTACCACGTGCTCGGATGGGGCGGCTACTGGGCCTGGGATGCGGTGGAAAATGCGTCGCTGCTGCCGTGGCTGGGCGGTACGGCGTTTTTGCATTCGGTGATGATGCAAGAGAAGAAGGGCATGATGAAGGTGTGGAACATGGTGCTGGTGGCCTCCACATTCTTCCTTTGCATTCTTGGAACATTCCTTACACGATCGGGCGTGGTCAACTCCGTGCACGCGTTTGCGCAGAGCAAGATCGGCAACTATTTCGTAGGTTTTCTAGCCATCGGGATCGCGGCCACGATTTATCTGATTCTCGACCGGCTGCCGTACCTGAAGAGCGAAGCGGAGCTCGAATCGGTGATCTCGCGCGAGTCGAGCTTCATGTTTAATAACCTCGTGCTACTGGCCAGTTGCTTCGCGGTACTTTGGGGCACTTTGTTTCCCGAGATTTCGGAACTCATCTCGGGCGAAAAGATCAGCCTGGATGCGGAGTGGTTCAACCGCCTGATGATTCCCATCGGCCTGTTTCTGCTGATTCTGACCGGGGTGGGCCCGTTGTTTGCGTGGCGGCGCACTTCGACCGACAGCCTGCGTCGCAACTTCATGTGGCCGGGAATCGCCTCGCTGGTGTTAGTGGCCGCGCTGGCCGTTGCAGGCATGCGACACCCCTACGCGCTGATCTCGTTCGGCTTCTGCCTTTTCGTGGCGCTGACCATCCTCATCGAATTCTACAAAGGCACGAAGCAGATTGCGGCGAAGAATGATTTTAATTTTGCGCACGCCGTCGTGGAGTTGACGCATCGCAATACCCGGCGGTACGGCGGCTACCTGGTACACATGGGAATCGTGCTCATGTTCATTGGTTTCACGGGCGCGGCGTTCAACCTCCATCGGTCCGACGAGTTGAAAGTGGGGGATTCGATCAAGATCGGCGCATACCAGCTGACTTTGAAGGGCACGCACGAGGGCGAGAACGAGAACTACCTCGAGCAGGATGCGTCAATCGAAGCGCGTAAGAATGGCGAGATTCTGGGCGTTCTCAAGCCCGAAGAGCGCGTGTACAAAGCCAGCCGACAGCCCACGCATGAGGTCGCGCTGCGCGAGCGGTTGAACGAAGATCTGTATTTGAATTTCGCGGGAATGAATGGCGACCGTGTGGTGCTGCAATCCTACGTCTTTCCGCTCGTAGATTGGATCTGGGTCGGGGCACTGACTCTGATCTTCGGTACGCTGGTGGCGCTGGTGCCGAGCAAAGTGAAACGCGAGTATGCACGCACGCAGGTAGTGGGCATCGCAAGCGCGGTGCCGGCCGAGGCGGGTACTCCGGGGCGGCCGCGCAAATGATGATTGTGGATCACGACACGAAACCGCATGCGACGTTGGAAAAGTAGCTTCCTGCTGCTGGCAGCGACGGCGCTGTGTCTGGCGCAAACGGAGTCGCAGATTACCAGTGACGACGTGCGCCGGGTGGCGCGGCACATCTCCTGCCAATGCGGAAGCTGCCAGGAAGACGCTAACTGTATGATGTCCTCGGGCCAGTGCGGTTTTTGCAAACCGGCGCGCACGAAGATTTTCAAGATGCAGCAGGCGGGGATGTCTGATCAGCAAATCACCGATGATTTCACGCGTGAGTATGGCGTCAAGATTTACCGCGCGGACCCGAGCGCGCTGGGGTGGCTCGTGCCGTACGGTACGCTGGCAATCGGTGTTCTGGTGGTGATATGGTTTGTACGCCGCTATTATCGTCCAGCAGCGGCAGGAACGGCGGCAGCCACGGCACCTGGAACGGGAACAGCGGCACCGGCGGGAGACGATCCGCTGGGAAAGTATCGGGACCAGATAGAACACGACTTGGCTCATCTCGAATAAATGACGATCGCGCTGGCATGTCTCATCACGGTCGGGGTTCTTGCGTTCATTCTTTCGGTGCGTGCCAAAGACCTGCCGCAGCCTGAGCCGGTCTCTCCGTTTCAGCATCTGGACGAACGCAAAGCCGCGATCTACGAGAATCTTCGCGACCTCCAGTTCGAGTACCGCCTGGGCAAGCTTTCGGATCACGATTATCAGCAGACCAAACTCGATTTGCAAAAGGAATTAGCGGTCGTGATGGCGGAGATCGACCGTGTAAAGGCGGAGATCGCTGCGGGACGCATCCCTGCGCCCGCTCCGGAGTTAGTGAAGACGGCAGCGGTTCCGAAAGGACCCGCGAAATATGTCTGCCCCTGGTGCAAAGCGGAGTTTGCGCAGCCGCTCAAATTCTGCGGAGAATGCGGAAAGCCGATGAAGGCGGCGGAGGCGTGATGGGGGGATTTAGGTTTCGGGATTTGGGATTGGCGGCGGGCACACGGGTTGCCATCGCGTTGGCATTCGGTACCTGCGCGTTTGGGGCGATCGATGGAACGGTCATCAATCAAACTTTGGGGAAGCCACAGGCGGGCGCAACAGTAACTCTCTACAAACTGGGACAGGCAGGGCCGGAGCAAATTGAGAGCGTGAAATCGGGCGCCGACGGAAAGTTCCACATCACGCAGGATGCGCAGGGGCCGGGGCCGCGACTGGTTCAGGCGGCCTATGCCGATGTGACCTACAACCACATGCTGCCGCCGGGAAGTCCTTCGGACAACGTGACGGTGGATGTGTACGAATCATCGAAGAAGCCGGGCGACGCCAAGATCGAGCAGCACGCCGTGTTATTCGAGCCGGTGCGCGGGCAGTTGATGGTGAGCGAGTGGTACATTTTTCGCAACGCCGGCAAAGTGACTTACAACGACGTGGACGGCGGCACGCTGCATTTCTTCCTGCCCGCCTCGGCCGGCGGCGCGGTGAAAGTGAACGCGACGGCTCCGCAAGGCATGCCTGTTCCACAAGCCGCCGAGAAGACGGGGAAAGCGAATATTTACAAAGTCGTATTCGCCATTAAGCCCGGGGAAACGCGTTTCGATGTGACGTACCACGTTCCGTTCAATTCGCCGGGAACGTTTCAAGGCAAGCTTCTGGAGAGCGCGCCCACGCGGCTGGTTGTGCCGAACGGTGTAACGCTCAAAGGCGACGGCATCCAAGCACTCGGCCAGGAGCCGCAGACCAAGGCCGCGATCTACGATGTCAAAGGGCCGGATTTCCAGGTGGAAATCGCCGGCAACGGCTCGATGCAACAAGCGGACGAAAGCGCGGACGCTTCGGATGAGTCCGGCGGCGGAGCGACCTATGAGCAGATACCGCCCAAAGTTTACAACAAGCTGACGTGGATTCTCGTGCTGGCATTCACGATTCTCGCGCTGGGATTCATTCTGCTATTCCGCGCACAGGTTCCCGCAACCGCCCAGGCTGCCGCGCAGTCCGCCTCGAAATCGCCTGCAAAGGAAAAGAATGAGCGACGCCGCCGTTGATTGCGCCGGCGTCTGGAAATTCTACGGCGATTACCCTGCACTCCGCGACATTTCGTTCGAGGTTCCGGCGGGCCGCTGCCTCGCGTTGATCGGCCGCAACGGGGCGGGGAAGACCACTCTGCTGCGCATCCTGGCGGGTTTTTCGCGGCCGGGCAAAGGGCAGGCGCGCATCTTCGGCCACGAGCCGCGCGATACCGAAACGCGGCGTCGCATTGGGTTCATCGGGCACGGCATCGCGGTGTACGATGAGCTTTCGGCGCTCGAGAATCTACGCCTGTTTGCGAAACTTTACCGGCTGCCGGATGCCGAGAGCGCCGCTCGCGAGTGGCTGGAGCGCACGGGCCTCGAACGGGTACGCGATGGCCTCGTGCGCGAGTTCTCGCGCGGCATGCGGCAGCGGCTCGCGGTGGCGCGCGCGTTTTTGCACGGTCCATCGGTTCTGCTGCTGGACGAGCCATTCACGGCGCTGGACGATCGCGCGGTGGCGGTGCTACAAACAGTGTTGCGCGACGCGCTGGCCTCGGGTTGCACGGTGATCATGTCCACGCACCAGTTGCGTGAGGCCATGGAACTAGCGACGCACGTGGCGCTCATCAATCGCGGCCGCATCGCATTTCATGGAGAGCGTACCGAGGAGATGGTGAGCAATCCTGGCTGGGTTTACTCCCAGTACGGGGAGAGTTGATGCGTTTCCTTGGGCAGGTGATGGTGATCACCGTCAAGGATCTACGCGCGGAGATGCGCACCAAGGAGGCCATCAATGCTTCGTTCGCGTTTGCGCTGGTCGTCCTGCTGCTGCTGAGTTTCGCATTTGATCCGACGGAGGAAACCACGCGCGAGATATCCGGCGGCCTGTTGTGGATCGTGTTTACATTCGCGGGCACGCTGGTGCTGAACCGCAGTTTCGCGCGCGAGCTTCCGAATGATTGCCTGGACGCGCTGATTGCCTCGCCGGTGCCGGGCGCCGCCCTTTTCCTGGGTAAGGCGCTAGCCAATTTCGTCCTGATCCTGGCAGTCGAGCTGGTTGCCTTGCCGGTGTTCGGCATCTTCTATAATGTCCGTTGGACGCGACAGTTCTGGCCGCTGATGCTGGTGCTGGTGCTGGGCACGTGGGGGCTGACGTCGATTGGAACGGTGTTTAGCGCGCTGACGGTCAACATCCGGCTGCGCGAAGTGATGCTGCCGTTGTTGGTTTACCCGGTGCTGATTCCCATGCTTTTGGGCGCGATGCGGCTGAGCGCGCTGCTGGTGGCGGGGCAGGCGATCGCGGGGGACGAGACGATCTGGTTCAAGCTGCTGTTCGGTTTCGATATCATCTTCACCGCCCTTTCGCTGGTTTTGATGGATACGGTTTTGTTGGGGTGAAACGATGCGCCAAAAAGTGATCCTCGTCATGCTTGCGCTCGCCGCCGTTCTGCTGGTGCGCAATCTGTATGTGATTTCCATGCTGCCGGACGAAATGCGGCAGGGGCAGATTTTCCGCATCATCTTCTTTCACGTTCCGGCGGCTTCGGCGGCCATGATCGGTTCGGGTGTCGCGCTCGTCGCGAGTGTGTTGTTTCTGTTCACGAGGAATTTCAGATACGACGCCCTGGCAGTGGCGGTCACGGAGGTCGGGCTGGCGTTTCTTGCCGTCAACCTGGTGACGGGCTCGATTTGGGCGCGGGTGATCTGGGGTGTGTGGTGGGCTTGGGATGCGCGGCTGACCTCGGCGTTGATCTGCTGGATTCTCTACGCCGGATATTTGATCTTGCGGCAGGCGCTGGAAGAGCCGACGCAGCGAGCGACGTTCGCGGCGGTGTATTCGATCTTCGCTTTCACCGACGTGCCGATCGTCTACTTTTCGATTCGTTGGTGGAGAACACTGCATCCGCAGCCGGTGTTCTTTAGCAAGGGCGGCTCGTTTCCCCCGGACTGGGGACGCGCATTCGCGATCAATATGCTGGCGATATTTCTGCTGTACGCGGCCTTGACGATGATTCGGCTGCGCCAGGAAGAAACGCAGCGCGAAATCGATTACCTGCGGCGCACGGTGCACGCCATTTAGCCGAGAGGACGGATATGGACCTACACACGCTGACGCCCGTCTTGGGCTTGCTGCTCCAAGCCGATTTCGATCCGATTCGCGACGAGATCGGCCGCCTGCAGCGAAACTTTCAGGGGTTGATCTGGGGCTTTATCGCCGCCTGGCTGATCCTGATTGGCTATATCGTGATGCTCACCGTGCGCGAACGCAAGATTCGCCGCGAAATGGATCGGCTGAAGAGCATGGTCGAAGAGACCGAGAAGAAGTAGCCCGCACACAATGAATCGAAGAACGCTTCTCGAAACTCTGGCGGGGGCAACGGTTCTGGCAGGACGTCGTCTGCGTGCGCAGACGAATGAAACGGGCCCACCGCGCGGCCTGGCATCGCCGAAAATTCGCGACGTTTCCGTGATTGCCACCGCCCCGGCGGGATTGCGGCTCAGCGTGGTCAAAATTACGACAGATCAGGATGGGCTCTACGGCTACGGCTGCGCCACATTCACGCAACGCGCCGAGTTAGTGAACGCGGCCGTCGAAAAATATCTGCGGCCGTTCCTGATCGGCAAACTGGCCGACCGGATCGAAGACACGTGGCAGGCCTGCTACAACAGTTCGTACTGGCGCAACGGGCCGGTGCTGAACAACGCAATCAGTGGTGTCGACCAGGCGTTGTGGGACATCAAAGCGCGGCAGGCCGGGATGCCCGTGTATCAGGTGCTGGGCGGAAAATGCCGCGAGGCGGTGGATTGCTACACGCATGCGGAGGGCGCCGAGATTCCTGAGGTCATGGACAATGCGCGCAAGTTTATGGCGCAGGGCTTCCGCCATGTGCGCGTGCAGGTAGGCGTGCCGGGAATGGAAGGCTACGGTGCGCGGCGCAATGCCGCGCAGATTGAGGCACTGCACTCGGGACCTGTGTTTGAACCGCGCGCCGCCGCCCGCCGCGCGTTGCAGTTGTTCGAGGCATCCCGCAAGGAGCTCGGCTGGGAAGTCGAGTTGCTCCACGATATGCACGAGCGCTACACGCCGAATATGGCTGTGCAACTGGTGAAGGACGCCGAGCCGTTCAAGATGTTCTTCATGGAAGATCCGCTTTCGCCGGAGAATATCGATTACTTCCGCCAGATTCGCCAGCAGTGCTCGACGCCCGTCGCCATGGGCGAGCTCTTCAACAGCCCGCATGAATGGACGCCGCTCATCCGCGACCGCCTCATCGATTTCATTCGTATTCACGTTTCGCAAGCGGGAGGGATTACGCCTTGCCGGAAGATTGCGGCTTTCGGCGAAATGTTCGGCGTGCGCACGGCGTGGCATGGGCCGGGCGATGTTTCGCCCATCGGCCACGCAGCCAACGCCACGCTGGACTTGGTGTGCCCCAATTTCGGCATCCAGGAATACTCGCCCTTCAACGAGCGACTGCAGGAAGTATTCCGCGGCTGCCCTGTAATGAAGAACGGTTACGTCTACGTGCACGAAGCACCCGGCTGGGGCATCGAGATCGACGAAAAGCTCGCCGTCAAATATCCATACGGCAGTTTTGAAGGTGAAGAGCACCGTCGTCTCAACGGCGGATGGGGCGAGATTCGCAAACGCGACGGAACCGTAATCAATCAGTAGCGATTGCTATACTGGCAACAAGACCGCAAACCGGAGAGATGGCCGAGTGGTTGAAGGCGCACGCTTGGAAAGCGTGTATAGGGGAAACTCTATCGAGGGTTCGAATCCCTCTCTCTCCGCCATAATTTGCTAACATTAATATTAACAACGAGTTCCAAGACGTGATAAGCTTTTGGTGTCTGCGAAAGTCAAAAAATAGACACCAAGGTCCCGGATCGTGCTAGCCACCAAACGAGTTCGCATCATCAAGAAAATCCGCGAAGCAAGCGGCCTCTGGCGTTTCATTTCGCTCGCCCGCATTCACAACCGCTACGTCTGGGACAAGCGCCCCGGCTACTACTTCGTCGAGTGGTGGCAAGGCAAAAAACGGAAGCGCCAACTTGCCGGCCACACGCCAAGCGAGGCAGCCGAAGCCCAACACCGTAAGCGCAATGAACTTTTAGGCGAGCTCATCGCCGCGGGAAAACAGATCCAGCAGCCCGAAGAATCTTCGGCAACCACGATCCAAGACGGCATCCAGACCTTCCTCGGTCATGTCCGCGTCCATTCCCCGCACAAACCCAAAACCCATCAGCGCTATCAGAAGGCTCTGGAACACTTCGAGCGCGTGCTCGGCAAGAAGAAATTCATTGAGGCAATTAGCCGTGCGGACATCGACGACTACAAGACCGCGCGCAGCACCGACGAGAGCCAGCAGCACAAAGGCAGGATAATCACCGGTTTTGTCCTACAAAAGACTGTGTGAGTGGCGAATCGGCCTGGTTACTCGCTTTGATCCGGGGTCGGCTTCTGCTTCAAGGCGTAGTCCAGCAGCCACTTGATGGCCTGGGCTCGCGTCGGGAAGCGGTGCTTGAAACGGAAATCGTCGAGGCGCTTCAGTAACTCAGGTTCCACGAGAAAGCTCAGAAAAGGCTTATCGCTTGCCATAGCTAGAATCATTATAACCGCTAATGACACTATTGACAATGCCGGTAATTGCGGTTAATCCTATAGCAACATTGGATATAAGGGTAATATCGAAAAAAGGTCCAGATGTCACAAGCCAAAACGAAACCGGTCCTGATTGACAGGCCGAAACCAACACAGCCGAGCCTGCCGCAGCAAGCCCGCGGACAGATCCAGAAGCGTCTCCGGGAGCAGTTCGAGGTGTTCCTGGCTGAAGCGAACCCCGAAGAGCAGCGCTTTATGGCTGCCATCCTGGAAGTCCGAGAATAACACAACGATCTGTACAGGGCACTCGAACTCAACCTGTCCGCCTGAACCTTCCTGATGAGCCGGTGCGATCCCGGCGAAATGCCCTTCGGGGCATCGAGGGAACGAACATGAAAAAACTGATTCTACTTCTGATTTTCGCAGCTGTTTCACTTTTGGCTCAGCCCGTACAACTCGGCGTGCCGTACTGCTAACGCGATCCGCCCAATTGCGCAAAACCGCACCAAGTACCACTACACAAGACATCGTCAACTGGATTGCCAAGTCATAACCTGGGCCAGAGATCTAGTTTCCTGGGCGAATGATATAGACTGGTTTGGCTCATCGCACCTTTTCTTGGAGGCATTCTTCGTGTAGTCAGCAGGATCCCGATTTGGCGGCCAATAGATTATTGGCCATTGTCTACGACCCTTATGCTTTCGGTGAGCCTTTGCCTGGGAGCGCCTACAGATCCGTCCCTAGGACGAGTACTTTCAGCCCAGATTCAACTACCGCCTGCTCAATTTTCGGGCTGTCACTCCTGGTGCTTGCAATTACAGCAATCATATTTGTTGTCGTATTCACTCTGCTGGCTTACTCGATCGCCAAGTTCAGACGTAGAGAAGAGGACGAGGGTCGTGAGCCAGAGTACCTCCGTCGGTCTGTGCTCGCCTACCTGGGATCGGTTGAGAGGCGCACCTGGACACCTGTCGCTGGGAAACTCTTCCGCAGCGCCGAGCGCTCCGCGGTAATGCTTTGCTCGAGAGTCTAGAGAGGCGGCCTGGGGCGGCGGGGTATCCAGCGGTGCAAGGAACTGACGGCACGCCCCAGGGCTGCCGCAAAAACAGTACGATCGAGCCGGGTGGCGCACTCGCGGCTTGATGCGGATGTTCAGCGCTTCGCGCCAAGTAGCCTCCCGTTGTGCAACTGGCATAAGATCTCCGTTAATTTTGCCGCCACTGCTCAGTATCTATGCAAGTGCTGATGTGATGATCGGCGACCGCGGTTGTCCTTCCATTTCCTTGTGTCGACCTGGTGCTCTCTTTTCAACGAGATGCATAGGTAAAGCCCCGTGGCCTTGGAACTGCCATATGTAGATACGGGAAGCGACAACAAACCGCGAACAGCAAAAACCAGAATGACGATTTGCAGTACTAGATGCACGACGAGTCTGCGGCATTCCGCTTCGACTTGGCAGGAAATTATCGAATGACGACGCTCGGGACTTCGATCATGCTTAGGTCCTGGCGTGTTCCGCAATTGGAGAAAAACATATGGTAAGAGACCTCAGCTTTGTGACTAAGATTGACGAGGCAGGACGTGAGTTGCTACTCAGGAGGCCACAACACGGCGGAAACGTCGAAGCAGACCGCACAAGAGCGCGTGCCCTCGTACAGTCGATCCAAGGGATTTCGCTTCTGGCGCTCCTCGTACTACTGATTCCTGTAAGCGCGCTGCCCGAAGATCTGTCTATCGCCCAGCCCACGCCCACTCAGAGTGCGGCCTTCGCCCGATATATCGCTTCGATTCAGCAACGCGACCCGTTCACCGAAACGGGGACGGTAGCAGTCGAGGTCAATGCGTCGTTGCCCGGCCTTTACAAACAAAGCCGGGTGCTGGCAATCCGTCAGACTGGCGAATCCGAACACAGTGAATTCCGACTGCTGCAAATCGAGGGCGACGCGACCGTGGGGCAGGAGGTGATTGCCCCCTATCTTGAGGTGCAGGAGCACGTTGAAGATCTGCCAGTATCATCTGTCGCAATCACTCCGGCGAACTACAAATTTCGCTACATGGGCGAGGTAGGGAACGGACCCGCGTTAGCTTATATTTTTCGGATCACGCCCAAGAGAAATCGGGATGGTCTCATTCAAGGCCAACTGTGGATAGATTCAGTGACTGGCGAAGCGGTCCTGCAGGCTGGACATTTTGTAAAGACGCCTTCGGGTTTCAGTGGCCGGATCGAAATCGTGCGCGACACGAAGCTTCTGGGCGGACATCCCTGCCTCCGCATCACACATGTGACCGTCGAAACGCGACGGGCGGGTCGAGGCGAATTAACGATTGCTGAGCTCCCTCTGGCTCCCGCCGAACCGGTGGCCACACCACAACTTCAGGCACGCCGTGAAAATTCGGGCAAACCTAGCGACTCATGGGGTCCGCGCTAACCACCAGTCACTGCGCGAGGTCGCCACCTCCGTACGTGCGACAAGCAAGGTGATCTCTGGAGAAGATTATGACGAAGCATGTCACACGAACTAAGCTTGTCGCAGTATTTACGCTGCTCGCATCGTGCGCCGCGTTGCACGCCGCGCAGCTGCAACAGGAAACACTTCAGGCCTGGCAGCAATACGTGGTGAAAGCTGAGTCGCAGATGACCGCGCGGCTGCAGTCGGACGGGCCGTTCCTTCGCAGCGCCGATAGCCCTGACGTAATGCTCCGCATCCGTGCCGGCGAAATCAGAGTTGCTCCAGTGGAGCACAATCCGAAGCGAGTTCCCAGTGGGCTCATTCACCACTGGACCGGCGCTGCGTTCATCCCGAACAGCACAATCGCCGACGTCTTCGCCGTGGTTCGAGATTACGCGCGATACAAGCAGTATTACGCGCCGCTCGTCATCGACTCGAAGCCGCTGGGGCATGCCGGTCAGGAGTACAGATTCGATATGCTCATGATGAATCAATCGCTGTTCTCAAGAAGCGCGCTGGACGGCGAGTACGCCGAATCATATGTCCGTGTGAGCGATTCGCGCTGGTACAGCGTCGCATACAGCACACGCGTGCAACAGATCGAGGACTTCGGGCGGCAGAGCGAGCACCGCCTTCCGCCCGATGAGGGCAGCGGGTATATCTGGCGCATCTACAGTGACTCGCGATTCGAGCAGCGGGACGGAGGCGTGTACGTGGAACTGGATGTGATTGCACTCAGCCGTGACGTTCCGGTTTCCCTCCGCTGGGTCATTGATCCGATCGTGAGGCACGTATCCCGCAGCTCGCTGCTGACCTCGCTCGAGAAGACGCGTGCGGCAGTAGTTCTTGAGGTGGCAACAGCCTCACGTGCGGGCGGCGCCTCCGTGGTTTCCCAAATCGCGCGGCAAAGCGCCGCGGGAGGGAGATGAACATGAGCTGTTTAGCCGATTTCAGATGCGCGGTTGCCCACGATGCGCCGGGCTAGGGGCGTTGCTTGAGCGCTTACCGTTGGATACTCGAGCTGCGTCGACCGCAATCAGAAACCAGGCGCAGCCCCAGCAGTTTATAATAAGTAAGTGAGCCAACTTCCGAGGCACGTAGAAGACGTTTTTTAACCGTGGGGGTGCTGGTCCTGTTCTGTCGGGTGCATTCCGAAGAGCACCTTTAAGGAGTAAGTCTGTTGAGAGTTCGTTCGTCATTATTGAAAAGCGTTATCGTTGGATTGTTGGCGAGTACCTTTCTGGCTCCGGCACCGGCCAATGCGGCCGCCACCGAAGTATCCGCCGGGGGTGAGTATCGGCTGAGGTTCTTCCACTTGCACACCGGGGAACGGCTGGACATCGTCTATCGCAAAGGTGACCATTACATTCCGGAAGCGCTCGATTTCCTCGATCGCTACCTGCGCGATCACCGTACCGGCGACATCCGACACTACGAGCCCAAGGTTTTTGATCTGCTGTACGATCTCACCGCTCAGTTGGGCAGACCGAACGCCGAAATCGACGTAGTCTGCGGGTACCGAACGCCCTGGAGCAATGAGTTTTTGCGGACCCATGCTCATGGAGAACCTCGCCACAGCTTGCACATGCAGGCACTGGCGATCGATATCCGTTTGCCGGGGATCAGCACCGCCCATCTCAGAGATGCGGCTCTAGCGCTCCATCGCGGTGGTGTCGGATATTACGTTAGTTCAGATTTTGTGCATGTGGACGTGGGCCGCGTCCGGCGCTGGTAGATCCCTAACCGCCAGAGCTTCTAACTGGGGTACGGATAGCCCTTCGACAGTACCTTCCTGAGTTCGTCATCGTACCCGTAAATGTCATCGAAAAAGTGCACGTCACCTTCGGGATCGACGACTGCGGTACCGTATAGGATCAGCACCGGGATTGGGTTTGTAAGGTTGACTTGCACATTGTCCCGGCCGCTGTTCATGGCCGCCTGCACTCGCTCAAGGTTCCAACCGAGCTTATCGCGCAACACCCACGCCGCCAGTTCTGCCGGCTTCTCCACCCGAATGCAGCCGTGGCTGAAATCCTGGCGGGCCTGTGAGAACAGTTGAGGCGACGGTGTGCTGTGCAGGTAAACGTTGTATTCGTTGGGGAACACCAATTTCACGAGGCCCAGCGCATTTGTTGCGCCTGGCTTCTGGCGCACCGCAAGGGCTCCGGAACGCAATTGTGCCAGCACGTCATCTCTGATGGCGCCCGAAGTAACGACCTGCCCCCCGTGCGTGACTACCTCGAATCCTTTTTTGGCAATGTAATCGCGGTCTTTTTGTACGGCCGAGACGGTCTCCGAACGCTGGATGCTTGGCGGTACATCCCAGTAAGGGCGGAACACCACAAACCTCATTTCTTTTTCGAAGACTGGCGTCTTGTGGTGGAATGCCTTGCCGACAATCACGTTCATCGTGAGCACGGGGCTCCCACTGCTGTCGTACGCGCGCAGGCGGAACTCTGGGATATTCACGACGATGGGTGGCTCGGTGAACCGATCGGGCAGCCAGTGCCAGCGCTCCAGCGTAAGGCGGAGTTGGTCGACACGCTGGCTCAACGGCGTATTCAAGTTTGTTAGCGTTGACCCGTCCAATTTTCCGTCAGGCGTCAGGCCATGGCGACTCTGAAATCGTTTGACCGCGTCGACCAGCGCGCCCTGATACAGACTGGGATCGTTGGGAGCCGCGGCGTCCGCAGGCAGATCACCTAACAGGCGTAATAGGCGAGTCAATCGTCGAATGCCATCGTAGGAACTTCCGGGCGCAATGGGTTTCTTCGAAACCGGGAGCTTCTCACCGTCGTCTTCCCGTGCCAGTTGCAGATAGTGCAGTAGCGCTTCCAGGGTGCGCTTGTAGCCGGCAAAGGGCGGCCCGATCTGCGCCAGTTCCGCCTTCACATTCTGAGCGCTAACCAGACGTTCCCGAAGGAAGGCGGGCAAGTCGTACTTCTTGGCTCCGACACTGAGTCCGAACTTGAAGTGCTCAGGATTGACCTTTCCGATGTGATTATCGGAGATATAGCGCATCAGGCAAACCGTGAGTGCCGCGTCAAAAATCGCACTCTCGTTGGCTTGATGATGCGTTCCCAGGCGAGCCAGCCGACCGGCCCAGCGGGAGCCGTCATAGTCTTCAGCGTCCAGACCTCGGCTGTCCGCCTGCTTCAGAAGTTCTATGATCGCCAGCGCCTGCTGCGTTGGTTGCCCATCCCGAAACCACGCCGGCGTGTAGCCGGAAGGCTGATAAAAGCTCTGCACGTGATCGCGATAGTCGGAGAAATTCGGCCATCGAAGTTCCGGCAATTGGCCTGCCACAGCAATGCCACGCAACTGAGAGGAGACGTCGGAAGCCGTGCTCTGTTGCGCGACCGTCACGCCCGTTACCGTGCTTATCATCAGCAGCCACAACGGCAACGCAGCCAAATTTCTCACCGCGCCAAGCTTAGGCTTATGTCTGCGTGTCGTGCTTTTTCGGAACCGGTTCTGCTCCATAACAGTAGATAGGGGTGCAAGCCCTTCTGTTGGCGTAAACCTAGGCTTGGTCAAGAGCTCGGTCCAGAAGATCCACCCACAGATTCAATATCACGACGCGGCGATGCAGGAACGTGATACTCGTTTCGGCTCCAGTAGCCAACGCATGGTTTAACTCGCGCTCCATGCTCCAAATTCCATCCAGTTGATGCACGATCCAGGAACTATCGACACGATTTCGATTCACTTCGCTGTCTCCTCTGAAAGGTAGCTTGCATTCTAACGGCCACTGCTATCCCTTTCTCACCGGCAACTTCTCTCGGAATTACTGACGGCGGATCGTCATTTGCTAATAAACCGGCAGTAGCGATTCGGCTCGGCATCCACGCCCCCACGGTCTATTATGTTGTCCTTTCATTCAGATCGACGATCTGCGCACTCTGGCATATGACTTGCTGCTCCCGAACACGGAGCGAGCGCGCCGGTGGTGAGTGGTGCAACACTTTAAACGAGGCAGCCTACGAACCTCCGACGTAGTGTGCAGCGGCCACCATTTTGGTTCATTGGTCAGAACTGAAGCCTTAGATTATGGCCACCGCCTCCGAGCAATCTCCCGCCGTCTTGTGTCGATTGCCCGACTACACGAGATCTCAGACAGTTATGGCCCTGCCAAAGCTGGGGTGGTTGAAGATGTTGCCAAAACATCCGAGCGCGCCTGAAGAGAAAGTTGCATTCTCTTTCGTGCCATTAAAGAGGAGCATCACGCAGACGTGTTTGTGCCGCGGGTTGACCGTAGCCAACCGAGAGCCCTTAAGTGGGTTCGGCCGAAGCGAACTCAGGCACGAACGGCCTGGGCCGACGGAATTTGGGCGTGGGAGGTAACGGGAAAGCCCCGGTCACGCCATGCCTGGAGGCCGCCGGCGAGCGGCCGAACGTTTTCAACCCCCTTCTGACGCAGTGCGAGTGCGACGCGTGCGCTGGTGAATTCGCCTGGACAGTTACAGTAGAGGACGACCTGCCGAGAGGGCGATATTTCCACATCCTTGTATTGCTCAAGTCTGCGGGGGTCAATGCGTACCGCACCGGGAATCGCCATTGGTTCGGCAGCAGAATCCGATCGACCCTGGAGATCCACAATCAAAACGTCTTCGCCTGTCTTCAGCTTCTCTTTTAGTTGTTCTGGTGTGATCCGCGCAAGTTTGAACTGATGTAAGAAACGTTGCCATTGGGCGACCTTGTGTGCCATGTAAAAGCCGCATCCTGCCGCCATGGCGAGCGCCACAACGGCTCCCATCCGCAACAAATGCTCGGCTACGAGCTCTAATTGATCGCTGAAGATGTAGCCAAGGGATACGTAGGCAGAGCACCAGAACGTAGCACCAATAGCGTCGAAAGCCAGGAACTGAATTGTGGGCTTACCAGCCGCTCCAGCGAGAGGAACCGCGACGGCATCGAGCCCGACGACAAACTTGGAGACGAGCAGGGTCCTGACTCCATATTTGGCGAAAGTACCATTCGCCTTGTGAACGCAAGACCCTGGATCTCGTGAGAGACCGCAAATGAAGTGTAATATTCTGTCGCCTAGCCGACGACCAGCCTCGTACCATGCCAGATCGGCTAGCAGAAAGGTCAGGACCGGAAGGCCGACGCTGCCTGATAGGCTTAGTTTCCCCGAGTGCGCCAGGGCCCCCGCCGCGACAAGAAATAGATTTGCGGGAATTGGCAAACACGCTTGCCTCCCCAGCACAGCACCGACCAGCAGCCAATAGCCATGCTGCGCGAGAAACTGGACAGTCTCATGCATGGTCCGACTCCGGCCAAAGACCGAGCTGATTCCGATCCCAACACGCCCGTTGCAGTGACATTGCAGTGTGGATTGTGCTCAACATGAGCTATCCGTACCGTTCATCGGTGTCGGTGAATGCAAGAAGTTGCGTGCAGCGCACCATCCCAGCTTCTCGTGCGAGAAGGGCGCTACCCAATAACGAGGTCTCGTACCCCACCAGCCTGCCCTTCCTCTGCAGAGCTACACCGATACCTACAGATCCGATTACAAGGGTTTCGACCTACCCGAGTTTGTGTCGAAATGTCAGGCGACATATTCATCGCGCTCGCTGCGCCGAACTATGATCGTCATAAAAGAATCGCTCTTAGAGGAAAGAGTGCTTGCCCGGCATTTCTGTTGGAATCGACTGCTTTTGAAACAATTCGCGCCAACAAACAGGGTTCGGCGGAGGTCCTGTCGTATGAAGCCGGTTTTTCAACTTAAGGAGTCACCACATGGGCTACACAAAACTGATACGAAAGAAAGAGTACGTTCTCTTCCTGATAGCCGCGGCAGTTCTCTCTGCCGCAGCGGCGGATGATACAAGGGCGCGGCTTGGACGGGCCGTGGCCGTAGTCAACACGTTAACGGAAACCAAGCACGGCATTCGGCCGGAACAAATCGCAAGTGCGGACTGCATAGCAGTCATTCCGGGATTTAAAAAGGGCGCCGCCGTCGTCGGTGTGGGCTACGGACGGGGCTTCATTTCCTGCCGGAATGGCGGCGGCTGGTCGGCGCCGGGTGCGGTCACATTGGAGAGTGGCAGCCTCGGTGTCCAGGTCGGCGGTGAGAAAATCGACATCGTAATCCTGTCCCTGGACAAGGAACGGCGGGCAAAGCTGCTTTCTGATCGGTTTACGATTGGGACGGACGCTTCGGCCGCTTGGGGCAATGGTAAGTCTGCACACGAGGATCCCAACGCAAGAATTCTCGTCTTCGGTCACACTGCGGGAGCTTTCGCAGGCTTTGGTCTTGACGGAGCGACCCTGAAGGCCGATGAATCAGGCAACAAAGCACTCTATGGAAAGATATTGACTAACAGCGCAATCGTTCAGGATGGAGCCGAGACTCCCGCTGCTGCACAGCCGCTGATCGCAAAATTGGCCCAGGAGTCCGGCCGATAACCGGGGGTACGCCGTGGAGGCACGGCTGGACGTTCAGAATATGGCGCCACGACGATCGAGCGTTTCCAGTTCGAATTCACCGGCACAAATGGACTGCGCATTGCTTATGCGCGTTGGGGTAGTCTCGGACCCGTCCGTGGCATTGTACAAATCGCCCATGGATTAGGCGAGCACATCGGACGGTACCTTGGCCCGATCGAGTATCTCGTGGAGAACGGCTTGGCCGTGTATGGCAATGACCACCACGGCATGGCAGCACGGCGATCTCGTCGAAGAACTTCGGAGAATTCGGACCGGGGGGATTCAACCTGCTCGTGGACAATGTGGTTCGGTTAACGACAATCACCAGAGAGGAGAATCCCGAAGCTCCTCTCATCCTCCTTGGCCATAGTATGGGGTCTTTCGCCGCGCAACAATTTGTGCTCGATCACAGCGAACTTATCGAAAAACTAGCCCTATCCGGGTCAGGCGAACTTGACGGACTAGTACACGTTGTGCAGTCCGGTAAACGTACTCCTTCAGAAATCGTGAACGCCGGTTTCGAGCCGGCGCCTACGCCGTACGACTGGCTAAGCCGCGATCCGGCAACAGTCGCCGAATTCATGAGGGACCCCCTGTGTTTCGGGTGGCTGCAACCTGCGGCCAACGAATCGTTCTTCGCCGCTGCGCTCGAGCTGGCCGACCCGGTCCGCCTTGGCCGGACCCGCCATGACCTACCCATCTACGTGTTTTCGGGTAGCGAGGATTTCTCGGCCAGCGACTCGAAGGCGTGTCCGTCCTTTTAAAGCGATACCGAGCGGCAGGTATCTGTAATATCTCTCACGATTTCTCTCCTAGTGGACGACACGAAATGCCCAACGAGATCAACCGCGATGAAGTCCGTGCGAATCTCCTTCGTTGGACCTGCCACGTTCTTGCCCGAAAGTCTAACTCCGTCGCGAGCAAGGGCGGGAAGTCGTAATAATCCGAACTGCCGTTGTCGAGCTTGGAAACATCACCCTGCGGGGAGACCAGCAGTCATTAGCGACGGGGGGAAGACGACACCGCAGACAGACCCAGGCTCAAAACCAGGAATATCAAAAGACTATGCGCAATCCACATGGATCTCTACCTCCTGGTTACCGGTGCTAGTTGGGCTTCACTCGTGAATATCCCTAGATCCGTCCGCCTTCCGCGGTCACTGCCGGAAGTCCACGACACCTCGTAGCGGCATCCGCAAACCCGGCATACATAATGCCCGTCAATCGGCCACATCACTGAATCGTGCACGGCTTCGCACCAAAGTTGCTTGAGTCTCTTCATTAGCATATTGCCCCTGTTTTCGTTTGCTGTATTCAGCCTAAAAGCAGCGGATGCCGACTATCGTGCTGCTGTCCGCCTGCGCCGCTAAGCCGTAATACCGGATTCTGTCCACGGCCCAGCCGACGGCGACGTCTGATAGAACTCCCGAGCGCCGTCGTCCGATAATTTCCTGCCAAGTCGAAGCGGAATGCCGCAGTCCCGTCGTGCGGTAGTACCGCAAATCGGCATTCCAGGTTTGCGGTTCGTGGGTTATTGTTCGCTTCACATATCTCTAAATGGCAGTTCAGGGCCCACAGCGCCTTACTGATGCATCTCGTTGAAAAGAAGGCACCCGGTCCAAGCCCAGAAAGTGAAGGACAGCCACGTCTGCCGATCAGCGCATCAGCATCTGCTACATAACCGAGCAATAACGACAGCAGAAGGCGCCGATCTCGAGTGCCTCGACCAACCTCGACGACTGGCAAAGCCGGTCACGACCTGTGCGAGACCTAGCTAACTTCTGCTTATCCGGTTGACTCAGCAAGCCCCGATACATAGTGTTGAGGGGTGCCCAGACCGCCGTTTCCCAAAACGCTGCGGCAGTTTCAAATCGAGTTCTCCACCGAGGAAGCCTGCCAACACTACCTGGCGGCCTGCCGCTGGCCCGATGGTTTCATCTGCCCCCGATGCGGACGTCGGCGAGCGTACGAACTGGTGAATCAACGACGGTGGCAGTGCGCCGGCTGCCGTCACCAAATCTCCCTGACGGCCGGCACGGTTCTTCACAGGACCAGGATCCCGCTGACTCATTGGTTCTGGGCCGCCTATCTGATGACCACCGACAAGCGCGGTGTGTCTGCCTTGCTCGTACAGCGGCAGCTTGGTCTGTCCCGTTACGAGACCGCCTGGATGATGCTTTACAAGCTCCGCCGGGCCATGGTGAATGCAGTTCGGGAGCCGTTGCACGGCGAGGTGGAAGTTGATGAAACGTGGGTTGGCGGCGAGCAGGCCGGTCTTCGCGGAAGCCGACAGCTCAAGGGGCGACGTGCGGCCCTAGTCCTGGTCGCGATAGAAAAGCGTGGCAGCGCCTCGGGGCGCGTCCAAATGAAAGTAATCCCCGATTTCAAGGCCAAGACCATCATCCCCTTCCTCCATCAGAACGTCTCTCCTGGCTCGACCATCTATACGGATGGCCTCAAGAGTTTCGAGGGTCTCACGGAAGCCGGGTTCAAACATATCGCTCGTACTCAACCGCTTCGATCCGAGCTTCGCAAAGGCGCGAAGTCGGCTGTCCCACTTGCCGATCGAGCTATTGGAAATCTCCAGCATTGGCTGATCGGCACCTGTCACGGAGTGAGCAAGCCTCAACTCCAGGTCTACCTCGACGAATTCATCTTCCGGCACAACCGGCGCAACACTCCCGCCGCTGCCTTTCAGACCCTCCTTGGCCTCGGAACCGTCAGAAAATCAACCGAGTACGAGCAAATCCGCGGAGCCAAGGATCTCAACCCCAACATATTGCGTCTTGCTGAGTCAACCGGATAAGTAGAAGCTAACTAGGCTTAGGCTAGGAATTCGATCGGCGGACGGAGGATGTCACGATTGAGGCGTTGGAAGTGCACGAACAATCGACTAACGTGATGCGCGCTTTCTGGGCTGTGGCGTCGGACAGGCGCAGCCTTAATGAGGTAACACTGCTCCAGTCTTCCGTTCACCTCGATTGATGAGGTCAAGCCAGCGGTTCGCCGTTTCCCGAAAATCGTGGTCGCTGCTAGACAGGTATGTTTGGAGCTCGGATTTCGCTCTTTCTGAATGACCCTGTACGACGAGAACCTGCGCGGCCAGGAAATGAGCCAGCGGATATTGATCGCGCACCCGCTCGAAGCATTGAAGAGCTTCCTCGGTGAATTTCCGCTGCTGTATCAGCACAAAGCCCAGAAGCAAGGGCGCGCGTCCGCTCGTCCGATCCAGATCTACGGTCAAACGAGCTGCACGTTCAGCAGCCTCGAGGTTTTTAATCATTGTATAGCCGACGGCCAGGTTCGTGAATAGTGCTGGCTGCCTCGGGTCGCTCTTAACAGCCTCTTCCAGTTGCGCTATGGCGGCCTCCGGCTCTGCCGCCCTCAAGTACATGGCTGCCAGGTTATTGCGTGCGGCGACGTATTCGGGGTCGATCGAGATTGCGGACTTGTAGCGGAGGATCGCTTCATCCGTCTGGTTCTTGGCGCGCGCTCTTTCCCCCTTCTCCATCTCTTCGCGCGCTTTCTTAGGCACCCTGTGCTGCAACTCCTGAAACGTAACAAGGTTGGAGTTAGCGCCGTTTACGCCAGCGTGCGGTTGTTGAGATTCCGTCGAAATCCCCGGACTGTCATTCCAATCTAAGGGATCCGAAGCGTGTCCCTGGTCCAACCCGCGAGGTCTGGCGGAAGAGTTGGATTGTCCAAAAATAGCGGACCCCGTTAAGAGAACCGTGGCAAGCAAGCTGATACCGTGAACGACTCGATGCTGACCGTTATAACACAACATTTGCCCTATCTCACTTCTTCTGTGCTTAATCACGACGACAACACGACCAACAATAATAAGGTGGGGTCACCCGAGTGTTCGTGTCGTTCCGTGCGAGTTTTGAATTCGTAACAGAAACATTGCTGTCTAGATCGTCTGTTGTTACTAAAGCGAAGATTCCAACCTTGCTGCTGAGAGTCTGTAGGCCAGGAAGCGATGCACGCGGGAGAACGACGGAGACACCAGAGGGAGGCAACCGTTCGTCTCGCGAGTTCCTCCCTCGGGCGGTCATCTGTGGATTAGCTTCGCGACCTAATATCGAAGCTACAGCCTATTGCATGTTAGTCGATTACTCTCCTCCGAATCGGAATACAACGCCCGCCGAGTACCGAATATCGTTCTGGTGGTCGCCGAACCCTTTAGTGGAGCCTCCAAGGCTGGCGCTGTCGAACTGAGTCATTACATACTCCACCTGAATCGGTTTGATGGCGATGCGTTTGGTCAAGTTATAGTCCAAACCGCCGCCAGCAGCGGTAGCGAAGGTGTTCTGCGTTGTAGAATTCCCAGTTGGGCCACTCCAAGCGTACGCACCACCGAAAAGGAATTGTACATATGGGGTTAAACGCGAATGCCGCCAGCTAAACCGCGGCCCGAACAAGTAGGTCAGCGCCTTGTCGTTGATTCCTGTCCTCGTGTTGGCATAACCACCGAAGTCCGCAACGAGACCTACAATACTGTTTAGGTTGTACTCAAAATAACCCGAGCCGCCGTTACCCGTCCGCTGGTAATCATAATTGGCGGAGTTCACATGTAACCACGAGTAGTTTAAGCCGACCTCATATTTCGGTGTAGTCTCCTGCGCGTTCAATAATGCACCAGATATCAGAAATATGCCCAAAACGAACTTGCATGCTCTCATACTTTTCTCTCTTCTCCTCTTTGATCCGCACCAGGTTTGCCTAGTGCCGTTATCGACCCCTCCGATCACACCACCGAGGCTCTGGCGTATTCCACCAAAACCCTGCGGAGTGAGATCGTGTCATTCTAGAAGACCTTAACTCCGGCGTATTTGTTTGTGGTGGCGATTTACCGGAACGAGTGACCCCGGAGCGTGAAGAAGAAAGGGATTCGGCAGATTGTGCCGGGCCGTGCTCAGTGTGAGGCAATACAAACCGTTTCATGAGTGGCGATAGATTGAAGAGCAAGATGCCTTGGACGGAAAGAATGTCGCACGAGCATGGACTTGTCCCGTTTTTTGAGACAAACGGTTAAGACTCAAAATCCATCGATGGAGAATTGAGTCATGGGATTGTCTCGTAGAAGTTTCACGAAGGAGTTCAAGCTGGCCGCAGTG